>Ga0213869_10000014_pt1 | contig 162416 bp, 161 predicted proteins | sample PICome_10_FD_160083 | JGI IMG/M metagenome (GOLD analysis project Ga0213869, IMG submission 160083) | Coastal seawater microbial communities near Pivers Island, North Carolina, United States - PICO132 | ecosystem: Environmental > Aquatic > Marine > Coastal | place: USA: North Carolina... | reverse complement strand
CCACGCAGATAATAGAGCTTGGCACGACGCACGACACCGCGACGAACGACGGTGATCGAATCGAGGTTGGGCGAGTAGAGCGGGAACACGCGCTCCACGCCTTCGCCGAACGAAATCTTGCGAACGGTGAAGTTGCTGCCCATGCCCTTGTTGGAACGGGCAATGCAGACGCCTTCATAGTTCTGGACGCGGCTGCGCTCGCCTTCGACAACCTTCACGCCGACGCGCAGGGTGTCACCGGGACGGAAATCGGGGATTTCCTTCGCCAGGGCGGCAATGTTTTCGGCCTCGATCTGCTGGATCAAGTTCATGTAACTCAGTCCTTATTTTCGCGTTGCGCACCAGAGGGCGACTGGTCCCGAACACCGATATGGCGTTCCCAAAGGTCCGGCCGCCTTAGCCGTGTATCTGCCTCCGCCTGTTGTTTCCGCCAGGCGGCGATCTTCGCATGATCCCCCGATCGCAACACTTCGGGAATCCTGCGCCCCTCCCATTCGACTGGTCGGGTATAATGCGGATATTCAAGAAGCCCCGTTTCAAAGGATTCCTCGACACCGCTGGAAGCGGCGCCCATTACACCGGGAAGCAGGCGGATGCAAGCATCCAGCAGCATCAGCGCGCCCATTTCCCCGCCGGACAGGATGATGTCCCCCATCGAAACCTGCTCGATCGGCCGGGCCTCGAAAATACGCTCGTCAAAGCCCTCGAACCGCCCGCACAGCAAGGTCACGCCGGGACCATCCGCCAGCGCCCGGATCCGCGCCTGCGTGATCGGTTTGCCGCGCGGCGTCATCGCCAGGATCGGCAGGTCGGGCCGCTGCGCCAGCGCATGGTCGATGCCGCGCGCCAAGATGTCGGGCTTCAGCACCATGCCCGCCCCGCCCCCGGCCGGCGTATCGTCGACGGTGCGATGCTTGTCGGTCGCAAAGCCGCGCATCTGGATCGGATCGCACGACCATTTCCCCTCGGCCAGCGCACGTCCCGCAAGCGACACGCCCAAGGGGCCCGGAAACATCTCGGGATAGAGGGTCAGGATCTGGGCCGCAAAGCTCATCGCCGGCGCGCCCGCAGCCGGGCGGCGGACAGGCCGCCAACCAGGCAGAGCGCACCGCAGCCCATCATCACGAAGCCGATCATCCGCAGCATGTCGGCAAAGGGCCGTTCGGGATGCAGCATGCCCGGCAGCAGCACCAGCAGCGGCAGGGGACAGACCAGCCCGATCGCCACCAGCCCCTTCACCCAGAGCGGCCAGCCAAGGCCGAACAGCCGCCAGCCCCCGGCCAGCATCATCAGCAGATAGATTGCGGTCAAAATTTGCGCCATGGCAGCGCGCCTAGAGCATTTTCGCCGCAGGGGAAACTGTCGATCGCGCCGCGCTCAGGGCGCCTTGACCTCCAGTTTCAGTTCCTGGATTTCCGCGTCGGCGGTCGGCGCCAGCAACAGGCTGCCCGCCACCCGCCCCTTCTCGCAGGTCCAGGTGAACTTGCCCGACAGATTGCCTGTCGCGCTCAGCGGTGCATCGACCGCGCAGCTACCGACCTCTCCCTTCAACGCCGCCAGGCGCTTGCCCCAATGCACCGCATCGGCGTCCATGAGGAAATTCATCGCCAGATTGTCGCGGGCGGCCAGCACATCGCCCGACGCATAGATGCGCCCCGCCGCGGCATAGCCCTGCGCCAGCAGCGGACTGACCGGCACGTCCCGCGCGATCAGTGCTCCCGCCTTCTGCAACAGCATCGCCGCATCCCAAGCGGCACCCGCCCCGCCATTATAGGTGCGATTGGTGAAGACGAAGATGCCGACACCATAATCCGGCATCAGCATCACATGGCTGCCATAGCCGGGATAGCCGCCGCCATGGGACAGGGTCAGCCCCAGGTCGCAATCCTGCGCGATCCGCATGGCAAAGCCATAGGCCGCGGCCTGGCGGCAGGCGGTCGCCCCGCTCTTGCCGTTGCGCTGGCCAACGCTCATGAAATTGCTGCCCTCCGCCAGCATCCGCACCGATGCCCGGCTGACCGGGCCGCTCTCCGCATCGTCGCGCGGCGGCCAGGCCGACAGCAGAAAGGCCACCCAGCGGGCATAGTCATTGGTACTGGTCTGCAGCCCGCCCATCGCGCCAAAGGCACCGTCGGCCATGTCGGGCTCGCGCTTCCAGCGCCCATCTTCCCAGCGATAGCCGAGCGACCGCCGCGCAACCGGCCATTCGCTCAGTTGATAGCCGCTCGACGCCATGCCCAGCGGCGTCAACAGGTTCTGCTCGACATAGCGGCGATAGGGCATGCCCGAGACATTGGCGATGATCCGCCCCAACAGCGCATAGCCGAAGTTGGAATATTCATAATGGGTCGCCGGCGCGCTGCTCATCGGCACGCCTTGCTCCAGCATCCGGGTGAAGTCCGCGTCGGGTAGCGGCGTCTGCCGGTCACCCCATGGATTATCATCAACAAAGCCCGCGCTGTGCGTCAGCAGATCGCGGATGCGGATGCGCGGACTATCCTTGGTCGCATAGGTCCAGCCACGCATTTCCGGCACATAAGTCTCGGCCAGATCATCGAGCGAGAGCTTGCCCTCCTCCCGCAGCTTCAGGATCGACAGCGCCGTGAACGCCTTGGTCATGGATGCGATGCGGAACAGGCTGTCGGCCGTTACCGGCCGCTTCTGCACCAAATCCTGCACACCAAAGCCCTTCACATGGACCAGCCTGCCATCGGCGACGATGCCATAGACCAGGCCCGGCGCATGGCTATCGACCTGGAAATCGGCAAAGAGACGGTCAATCTCGGGGATGGCAGCGTCGATCTTCCTGGCATCGGCAGCCATGGCCGGCGCGGACAGGATCGACAGAAACCCCGACAGGGTCACCATGCGCACAGCCATGGTCATCATGCGCTCCAATCCTCCACTGTCAGGCCGGGAATATCCGCGAAATCCTTTTCGTTGCGCGTCACCAGCACCATGGCCGACGCCATCGCCTGCGCTCCGATCAACCGGTCGAAACCCCGACGGCGCACCCCCACCAGGCGTACCATCTCGGCATAGGTGCGCGCGGCGGCATCATCGAAGGGCAAGATATTCAGCAGCGCCAGAAATGTATCGACACGCCGCAGGTCGCCGACCGGATCGCTCGAGCCGCGATTGCCGACCCGCAATTCGGCAGCGGTGACAGCGGAAACCGACAGGCGATCGAACTCGGCCGCCATCCGCTCGGCCAGACGGGCGCTCCGTCCGAGCAGGAAATCGATGCAAACATTGGTGTCGAGCAGATAAGCGACCTGCGTCATGCCGCAGACGACGCCGGCCCGGTCCAATCGCGATCACCCTGATCGATATCGCCGCGTCCTTCCGCCATGAAGCCCGCCGACATGCTGCCGAACAGGGACAAAAGGATGTCGCGCTGCTGCCCCTGCTTCCAGAAGGAAAAACTGCCATCGGCATGCGGTATCATGACGACTTCCTCGCCGTCATTCAGGCCCAGACTCTTTGGCAGCCGCAACGCCAGGCTGTTGCCCGACTTGAAGACCTTGGCCCGATATTCTTCGCCCATGGAGAAGCTCCGTATATACGGAGCGTATATACTATTCGGTAAAAGCCGCGTCAATCACGGCGCCGTCCTCGCTCAGCACCACCACATGCATCGGCGCCATGAAGCGCTTGCCGGGCTTGCCCTCGATCGACGGACGCTGCACCTCGATGATGTCACCGGCGCCGAAATTCTCGACCGCGATGATCTCGCCCAGCGTTTCGCCGGTGCTGCTGGTGCAGGGAAGGCCGACCAGGTCGGCATGATAATATTCGCCCTCGGGCAAGGCCGGCAGAGCGGAACGCGGGACGGTCAGCGCCGTGCCACGCAGGGCTTCGGCCGCGCCGCGATCGCCGATCTCGGCAAAGCGGGCCACCGCGCCATTGGGGCCGGGGCGCACCGACTTCAACGTCAATGTGCGCCCCGCCGCATCGAAGCTCTTGTAGCTTTTCAGGGCCTCTGCCCCTTCGCCAAACAGCTTCAGACGGACTTCGCCCGCCACGCCATGGGCACCGATGATCGCGGCCAGGGTGACGGGCTTGTCGGTCAAGAGGATCAGCCCTCAGCCTGCTCGGCAGCGGCTTCCTCGGCGGGAGCGGCTTCTTCAGCGGCCGGAGCAGCGGCAGCGGCAGCGGCTTCGCGCGCAGCTTCTTCAGCTTCGGCAGCCTTGGCGGCGCGGTCTTCAGCGCGGTCCTTGGCCTTCTGGCCCGGCTCTGCCTTCTTCGGGTTGTTGCGAGCAGCGCGCTCCTTCACGCCAGCGGCGTCGAGGAAGCGGGCAACGCGGTCGGTCGCCTGGGCGCCGGCGGCAACCCAGTGCTTCGCACGCTCGACGTCGATGATGACGCGCTTTTCGTCGCCCTTGGGCAGGACGGGGTTGTAGCTGCCGATGCGCTCGATGAACTTGCCGTCACGCGGAGCGCGGCTGTCGGCCACGACGATGCGGTAATAGGGGCGCTTCTTGGAGCCGCCGCGCGACAGACGGATGGAGGTTGCCATGGAACTAGACCTTTCTATTCAAACCAAATTACGGAAATTGCTTATTTCTTCATGAAATTCTGAAAGCCGGGCGGAAGCTTGGGCATGTTGCCGCCCAGGCCACCAAGGCCACCCAGACCCGACAGGTCGGGCGGACCGCCCTGCCCATCCGCGCCGCCCGGACCACCCAGGCCGCCCAATCCACCCATGCCACCGCCGGTGAACATCTTGGCCAGCCCCTTGAGGCCGCCCATCTTGCGGATCTTCTTCATCGCCGTTTCCATTTCCTGATGCATTTTCAGGAGACGGTTGACGTCCTGCACGGTGCGGCCGGCGCCCTTGGCGATACGGATCTTGCGCTTGGCGTTGATCAGCGCGGGCTTCTCGCGCTCCTTGGGGGTCATCGACCCGATCATCGCGTCCAGATGCAGCAGCGTCTTGTCGTTGGCGCCGCTATTGGCCATCGCCGCCTGCGCCTTCTTGAGGCCCGGCAGCATGCCGGCCAGCGCGCCCAGACCGCCCATGCGGCGCATCTGGTTGAGCTGGCTGCGCAGGTCGTTCATGTCGAACTGACCCTTGGCCATCTTCTTGGCCAGCTTGTCGGCTTCCTCGGCGTCGATCGTCTCAGCGGCCTTCTCGACCAGGCTGACGACGTCGCCCATGCCCAGGATGCGCTGGGCAACGCGGGCCGGATGGAAGGGCTCAAGCGCATCCAGCTTTTCACCGGTGCCGGCAAACTTGATCGGACGGCCGGTGACCGCGCGCATCGACAGCGCCGCGCCGCCACGGGCGTCGCCGTCCATACGGGTCAGCACGACACCGGTCAGCGGCACCTGCGCGGTAAAGCTGGTCGCCACGTTCACGGCGTCCTGGCCGGTCAGCGAGTCGACCACCAGCAGGATTTCCGCCGGATTGGCGACGTCGGCGACCGCCTTCATCTCGTCCATCAGCGCCTGGTCGACATGCAGTCGGCCGGCGGTGTCGAGCATGACCACGTCGAAGCCCTGCAGCTTGGCCGACTGCAGCGCGCGCTTGGCAATCTCGACCGGCTGCTGGCCGGCGACGATCGGCAGGGTCGCGACATCGATCTGGGTGCCAAGGACGGCAAGCTGTTCCTGCGCGGCCGGGCGCTGGACGTCGAGCGACGCCATCAGCACCTTCTTGCGCTCCTTATCCTTCAGGCGCTTGGCGATCTTCGCGGTCGAGGTCGTCTTGCCCGAACCCTGCAGGCCGACCATCATGATGACGGCGGGCGGGGTCACGTCGATCAGCAGGTCGCTGGTTTCGGCGCCCAGCGTCTCGGTCAGCGTGTCGGAGACGATCTTGACGACCATCTGGCCGGGCGTGATCGAGCGCAGCACATCGCTGCCGACAGCCTTTTCGGTCGCCTGGTCGACGAACTGGCGAACCACGGGCAGCGCCACGTCGGCTTCCAGCAGTGCGACTCGCACTTCGCGCATCGCGGCACGGACATCGTCCTCCGTAAGCGCACCGCGCCCACGCAGCTTGTCGAATACCCCACCGAGACGATCGCTTAGCGAATCGAACATCATCACCTCAATTCGGGCCAAGGCCCGGAAAATCCATGCACCACCCCAAAACGACAAAATCGCCGGCGGGCGAAAACTCGCCGGCCAGCGTCCATTCGATATCCCTCTTGGATATCCTGGAGTCGTCAGGGTTCCAGGACCAGAGTCCCGGATGCAGGGTGCCCCTTAAGCCAAAGCGGCCGCAAGCGCAAGTGCGCTATCCCGCAGCCAGCGCGGCCGCCGCCCCAATGACGATCGCCGTGCGCCCCAGCAACTCGACCAGCAGCAATCGTCCGGCGATCACCGCCAGCCCCCAGCGATAGGCCGGATGCACCGCGCCGCGCAGCCCGGCATCGGCGCGCATCGCGATCCCGACATAGAGCAACTGCATCAGCGTCGCGCAGGCGCCGGCCCATGGCCCCAGCAACGGCATCGGCAATATCCGACCGAATGCCGGCTCCATCATCGCGATGGTCCCGCACAATATCAGCCGCTTGTGCCAGTCGCTCCGCTGCCGCAGCAGGATCGCCGCCAGCGTCAGCGCACCAAAGGCCAGCATGTCGAGCGGTCCCAGCACCAGGAAGATGCCCGGCGGAAAAAAGGGCGGCACCCGCCCCATCTGTACCGCCAGGATCGACGTCGCAATGCCCCAAGGGATCAGGAAACAGGCAAGCCCGGCCGCAACCCAGCCCAACTGGCGATGGAGATCGGTCCGCCGCTGCGCCACCAGCAGTGCCTGCGCCAGAAACAGTAGCGTCCATGCCAGCAGCGACAGCGCATGGACATGCACCCACCAGGGCACGGACGCCACGTCGACATAGCCGCGCAGGGCAAAGCTGCCGAAGCCACCGACCACGGTGACGGCGACCAGCGCCGCCATGCCGGTAAAGATGCGCCGTTCCCGCGCCTGTCGTTCCACTGCACCGATTGCCGTCGCCATTGCGTCGACCTCCCGCTCTTTGGCAACAATAGCGCAGCAACCAGGCCCAATATTGTAAGAAGTCGCCACGTTCCGGCTCGGCGCTTGCGCCGGCCCGTCGTTTGCGCCAGCAAACCCGCCACAGACCGCATAACAGGGGGAGCTTTCTATGAGTTGGACACGTCGCAAGCCGATGGAGGCGATGACGCCCCAGGGAGGCGGCCACAGCATGGCGCGCACCCTGTCCTGGCCGCATCTGCTGGCGCTGGGCGTCGGCGCGATCGTCGGCACCGGCATCCTCACCCTGATCGGCGTCGGCGCCGATCGCGCCGGCCCGGCCGTCCTCATCTCCTTCGCCATTGCCGGCGCGATCTGCGCCTGCGCCGCGCTCGCCTATGCCGAACTGTCGACCATGATGCCGGCAGCGGGCAGCGCCTACAGCTACTCCTATGTGGTGCTGGGCGAGGGCATTGCCTGGATCGTGGGCTGGAGCCTGATCCTGGAATATTCGCTGGTCGTCTCGACCGTGGCGGTGGGCTGGTCGGGCTATGCCGCCCCGCTCCTCACGCCGCTCGGCTTTCCCGAGGCGCTGACCAAGGGGCCGGAGCTTGGCGGCCTCATCAACATCCCCGCCATCTTCATCATCGGCGTCGTCGCTGCCCTGCTGATGTTCGGCACGCGCGAAAGCGCCCGGCTCAACACGCTGCTGGTGCTGATCAAGATCGCGACCTTGAGCCTGTTCGTCTGGGTCGCCCTGCCCGCCTTCGACGCCCAGCATCTCGAACCCTTCATGCCCTTCGGCTTTGCCAAGCATATGGGGCCTGACGGCATCGAGCGCGGCGTGATGGCCGCCGCCGCGATCATCTTCTTCGCCTTCTACGGCTTCGACGCGATCTCGACCGCGGCCGAGGAAGCCAAGAATCCGGACCGTGACCTGGCCATCGGCATCGTCGGCTCGCTGATCGTCTGCACCCTCATCTATGTGCTGGTCGCCGCCGCAGCGGTGGGCGCCATGCCCTTCACCCGCTTCGCCGACAGCCCGGAACCGCTTGCCCTCATCCTGCGCGAAATGGGCCAGGGGTCGATCGCCCGGATCGTCGCGATCGCCGCCGTCATTGCGCTTCCCACCGTGCTGCTGGGCTTTCTCTACGGCCAGAGCCGCATCTTCCTGGTGATGGCGCGCGACGGCTTCCTGCCGCAATCGCTCGCCCGCATCTCGAAGCGCGGCACCCCTGCGCGCATCACCGCCGTCACGGCCGTGCTGGTCGCGGTCATCGCCGGCGTGCTGCCGATCGACCAGATCGCCGCGCTCGCCAATGCCGGCACGCTGATCGCCTTCACCGCGGTGGGCGCCTGCCTGCTAATCCTGCGCCGCCGCGCACCGGACCTCAAGCGCCCGTTCCGCACCCCGGCGGCGACGCTGGTTGGCCTGGGCGCCGTGCTCGGCTGCGCCTATCTGTTCCTCAGCCTGCCGATGAAGACCATCTATGCCTGCCTGATCTGGAACGCGATCGGCCTCGTCGTCTATTTCCTCTATGGACAGAAGCGCGCTGCCGCCGCCCGCTGAGGCATCAGCTTGCTAGAACGAAAAAGCCTCCCGCTGCACCAGCAACGGGAGGCTTTTTCTTGGTCTCGACAGCGCTGCTCAGTGCGCCGCCGACGTGTCCACCGGCCCGCTGGGCTTGGGCGCCAGCCAGACGATCACCGCCGCCGCAAACAGCACCAGCGCGGAGATGAAGAAGACATAGTCGACCGAAATGGCGATCGCCTCCTGCTCCACCAGATTGGAGATGGTCTGGCGGATCTGCTCGGTCGTCATCCCCATGCCGGACAGCGCGCGCTGCGCATCGTCGGGCTGCAAGGCGCCCGCCAGTTCGTTGCGCGACACGCGCTGACTGTCGCTCCACCCGGTCAGCACCAGCGACGTCGCGATCGCGATCGCCATGGTCCGCAGGAAATTCTGCAGGCCGGCCGCCGACGCCGTCTCGCTCGGCGGCACCGACCCCAGGGTCAGCGTCGTCAGCGGGATCATGAAGAAGGGCATGGCAAAGCCCTGCACGAACTGCGGCAGCGCCAGTCCGAAAAAGTCGATGCCGCTGGTCCAGTGCGCCCGCCACAAGGTCATGCAGCCCAGCCAGAAGACCGCGCCCGAAATCATGATGCGCGGATCGACCTTGCCGGTGAAGCGGGCCGCGAAGGGCGCGCTCATCACCGCCGCCATCGCCGTGAAGGCCGTAACGATGCCCGACCAGGTCGCGGTATAGCCCATCGACATCTGCAGCCATTGCGGGATGACCACGATGCTGGAGAAATAGGCGCCGAATGCCAGGGCCAGAGTGAAGACGCCCGACGAGAAGCCGATATGTCGGAACACCCGCAGGTCGACGATCGGATGCTCCTCGGTCAGCTCCCAGATGATGAAGACGATGAAGCCGATGCCGGCCAGGATGGCGAGCGTCAGGATCAGCGGATCGGAGAACCAGTCATGGTCGCGACCGATGTCCAGCATGACCTGCAGGCAGCCGATCCAGAAGATCAGCAGGCACAGGCCGATCTTGTCGATCGGCTGGTGCGCCGTATCGGTCTCCACCGGCCGCAGCATCGCCATCGCCGCGAACACGCACAGCGCCGCGATCGGCAGGTTGATGAAGAAGATCCAGTGCCAGCTCCAATTGTCGCTGATATAGCCGCCAACGATCGGCCCCATGGCCGGCCCCAGCAGCGTCGTCATCGCCCACAGGCCCATGGCGCGCGGTCGCATTTCCGGCGGGAAGATGCGCAGCAACAGGGTCTGCGACATCGGCATGATCGGCCCGCCACAGATGCCCTGACCCAGGCGCGCGGCCACGATCATGCCCAGCGTGGTCGACAGGCCGCACATCATCGAGAAGAAGCCGAAGCCGATCATCGCCCAGATGAAGGTCCGCACCACGCCGAAACGCAGCGCCAGCCAGCCGGTCAGCGGCACGCAGATCGCCTCCGCCACCGCATAGGATGTGATGATCCAGGTGCCCTGGTCGCCGGAGATGCCCAGATTGCCGGCGATATGCGGCACCGAGACATTGGCGATGGTCAGGTCGAGCACGACCATGAAGTTGCTCAGCGCCAGCACCAGCCCGGCAAGCGTGCGGGTGCGCGGCGAGAGCAGATTGAAGGTTTCGGGACCGCTCACGCGCTCGCTCCCTTACTTGCCGGCCAGATCGATCTCGACTTCGGTGGACAAGCCCACGCGCAGCGGATGCTCTGCCAGTTCCTTGGGGTCGAGCGCGATGCGCACCGGCAGGCGCTGGACCACCTTGATCCAGTTGCCGGTCGCGTTCTGCGCCGGGATCAGCGACAGCGACGAACCGGTGCCGCCGGAGAAGCCCACGACCTTGCCATGATAGACGACGTCGCCGCCATAGATGTCGGCCACCACCGTGGCGGGCATGCCCACCTTCACATGGCGCAGCTGGCGCTCCTTGAAATTGGCGTCGACATAGACCTGCGACAGCGGGACGATGCTCATGATCGGGCTGCCCTGCGCGACACGCTGGCCGATCTGGACCGCACGCTTGGTCACAACGCCGTCGATCGGCGCACGGATGATCGTGCGTTCCAGGTCCAGCTTGGCGTCTTCCAGCTTCGCCTTGGCAACCATCACCGCGGGATCACTTTCCTCGGTCGAACCGCGGATCAGCGCATCATTGGCGGCCAACTGGCCGGTGGCGGCATTGCGGGTCGCCTGCGCGGTCTCGACACCGGCACGCGCCAGGTCCAGTGCCGCCTTGGCAGCGGCATAGGATTTGCGCGCCGCGGTGACTTCGTCACCCGAAACCGCGCCGCCCGCGACCAGCGCCTCGCGGCGCTGCAGGTCGATGCGGGCCTTGTCGAAATCGGCCTGCGCGGTCGCCAGCTGGGCACGGGCCTGGACGATGTCGGCGCCACGCGCCTCGACCTGCGCCGACAGCGAACCGCTGGTCGCGCTGGTCTGGCGGAAGCGGCGACGGGCATCGGCCAGATCGGCCTCGGCCTGCTGCAGCGCGATCTGCGCATCGGTCGGGTCCAGCTTCACCAGGATGTCGCCACGCTTCACCGTCTGGGTGTCGGTGACGTTGACCTCGATCGCCTGCGCCGACAGCAAGGGGGTCACCTGGGCGACCTCCGCATTCACATAGGCATTGTCGGTGCTGACATGGTTGCGGCCGATCAGGAAATACCAGGCCGCCCACAGGACACCGACCACCAGCACGGCGATCGCCAGACGGGTCAGCCAGGTCTTGCGGGCATTGCCGCGCTGCTCGGCCAGTTCGGGGGAAGTTTCGGTGGCGGCATCAGCCATTGGGTCGATCCTTGGACTGAGCGTCGCTCGCGGCAAAGCCGCCGCCGAGCGCGCGAATGAGGGCAATATCGAGAGAGAAGGCGCTCGCTTCCAGCTGCGCGACGGACTGACGCGCCGCGAGCAGCTGGTCTTCGACGTTCAGCACGTCGAGATAGGTGGAAAGCCCGCCCTTGTAGCGTTGCTGGGCGACGCCATAGGCATCCTGCGACGCGGTCAGCGCCGCCTTGGCGTCGGTCAGCCGCTGGTCCAGCGTCCGGCGGCTGGTCACGGCGTCGGCTACGTCCTGATAGGCGCCCAGCACCGTCTTGTCATAGCTGGCGACCGCCTCGTCATAGGTCGCGCGCGCGCCACGATACTGGCCGCGCAACTGCCCGCCATGGAAGATCGGCAGGCTGATCGCCGGGCCGGCACTGCCGAACAGCGAATCCTTCTTGAACAGATTGTCCGCGAACGACGTCGAACCGCCCGAAGCACCGGTGCCGGTGAACAGCGTCTCATACCCCAGCGACTGGACGCCGATCAGGGCGCTCAGGCTCACCGCCGGATAGAAGGATGCCCGCGCCACCTTGATCCGGCTGGCGGCGGCCTGCGTCCGGGCCAGCGCGGCGGCGACGTCGGGACGACGCGCCACCAGATTGGTGGTGACGTCCGCCGGCAGGCCCAGTGGCGCCAACTGGCCGATCTGCGGCCGGGTCATCGCCAGGCCACGGTCCGGCCCGGCGCCGATCAGCGCGGCGATCTGATGCTGGCGCAGTTCGATCGCCACGCGGGCGGCCGCCAGTTGCGCCTTGGCCGAGGACACGGTGGCGTCGGCCTGGCGCACGCTGCCGCGCGTTTCCAGGCCATTCTGCCGCCGATCGGCGACCAGCTTCTGGCTGGCCGTGCGGATTTCCAGCGTGCGCTCCTGGATTTCCGCCTCGTCATAGAGGCGGGCCAGGTCGGCATAGGCATCGGCAATCGCGGTGGTCAGCGCCAGGCGCGCCTGCTGCGCGTCGATCTCGGCCGCGCGGGCCTCCGACGTGGCGGCCGCCAGCGACGCCCGGTTCTTGCCCCACAGGTCGATGTCCAGACCAAAGTCCAGCCCGACCTTGCCGGTGCCCAGCCAGCCCTGCGGCACGAAATCCTTGGGCATGCCCATATTATAGCTCTGCTTGGTCACGCCGGCATTGGCCGTGGCGTCGACCGTGGGCAGCAGCGCCGCGCCCGATTGCTGGGCCATCGCCGTCGCCTGGCGAAAGCGCGCCAGCGCCACCGCCATGTCGGGCGAATTGCGCAGCCCCTCCTCGATCAGCGATGTCAGCTGCGGATCGCCATAGGCGCTCCACCAATTCTCGCTGGGCCAGGCAACCGTGTCGGCGCTCAGGCTGCGCCCCGCCTCCACGCTCTGCGGCGCGCGAATCTCGGGCTTGTCGCCCAGATCGGGTATTGAAGCACAGCCGGCCAGAAGCAGCGCTGTCACTGCAATACCGCCGGTGCGAATGGAAAAACTGATGCGACTCACGGACATATCCAAACCGTACCATCCAGTATGAAAATCGCCTTTGCCCCGCCGTACCACCCTTGTCAATATAAATAGCGTACTCTATGGTACGCTTATATGACATGCCCGGAAAAAGCTTTAGCCCCCAGTCGTCGGGAGGCCCGCCGCCTCGACCGGCGCCAGACGATATTGGAGGTGGCTGCCCGGCATTTTCTGGAAAATGGCTATGCCGCGACCAGCATGTCGGCCATCGCCGCCATATTGGGCGGGTCAAAGGGCACGTTGTGGAATCATTTCCCTTCCAAGGAGGAATTGTTTCGCGCGGTTCTCGAAAATGCGACCAGCACCTATCGCGCGCGACTTTCGGAAATATTGGACCCCGGCGGCGACCTCCCCTCGACGCTGCACCGCACCGCGCTCAGCCTGCTCGAAAAGGTGACATCGCCCGAAGCGATCGCCCTGCACCGGCTGATCGCGTCGGAAGGTGGCCGTTTCCCGGAAATGAGCCGCATCTTCTATGAAATGGCGCCCAGCCATACCCGGATGCTGCTTGCCCGCTTCCTCGAAGGCGCGATGGACCGCGGCCAGTTGCGCCGCGACGACCCCGACAAGGCCGCCCGCGTGCTGATGCGCCTGACGACATCCGGCTGCCATGAATTGCTGCTGCTCAGCCAGATCGAACGGGTCACGCCGCAACAGATGGAAAGCGACGCCGCCTTCGCCGTCGACATCTTCCTGCGCGCCTATGGCGCCGAAGGCATGGCGCGTTAACCATTTCTTTGCCGCCAGCTTCTATCCTGCCGATCGCAGGAGTTGCTATCCAATGCCGTTTTTCAAGCGCAAGCCCCTTCATCAGATCGTCGCGCAGCAGCCAGAAAGCGGGGCCACAGCCTCGCGTCGGCTGCGCGTGCTGCTGATCGACGAGAATGCGACCGCCCGCGCCGTCATCGCCCGCCGCCTGTCGCGGCTTAACTATGACGTGGTGCTGGCCGAAAATGGCTTCATCGCCCTCAACCTGCTGGTCACGCGTCCGGTCGACCTGATCCTGATCGACATGGACCTGCTGATGCTGCCCGCCGTGGCGACGATGAAGCGCATCCGCGCCACCGCCCTCGCCCCCCATGCCTGCATCGTCATGCTGACCGGCCGCATCGACAGCCAGTCCGCCGTCGAAGTGCTGGAGGCCGGCGCCGACGACCATATCGTCAAGCCGTTCGATTTCGACCTGCTCGATGCGCGGCTGCGCCATCTGTGCGCCCGCGCCGAACGGCTCGGCATGCTCAGCCGGCACAATGCCGAACTCGACGCCCGCATCGCCCGCCGCGCGGTGGAACTGGGCGAAACCCGCGATGCCCTGCAGGAAATGCAGCTCGACCGCGCCCGCCTCGTCTCCTCGATCCAGGCCTTGCAGGATGAAGTCGCCCGCCTCAGCGCGCGGCAGAACTGACCCACAGACTGAGGCCGGTTTCAAGCCGTTCGGGCGGACCATCCGCCGCGATCCGCTCGGCATCCGCCCGCGCCCGGTCCAATATCGCCGGCGCCACCGACCCATCATGATAGACCCGGTCGGCCAGCGCCAGCATCCGCGCATCGCGCACGCTCAGGTCGTCGGGATCGGCGGAGGACAGCCGGACATAATATAGCGCGCTATTGTCCGCCTCCGGACCCTCCGCCAGCCAGACATCAACATCCGGATCACCCCCCATCGGATCGATCGCCCCGCCCGGCGCCAGCGCCTTTCCGATCGCCTGCCGCCGCGCGCCCGCATCGGGCCACAGGTCGCGCAAGCGCCCCCGCGCCGCGAACAGCGCCCGCGCCAGATCGCCCAGCCCGCTCGGCAACAAGACCTCGATCCGCTGCCGCAGCGCCGCCGCCAGTCCCGCCGACGCCCCACCCGTGCCGATCGCGATCAGCACCGGATTGCGATCGACGATCGCCGGCAGGGTGAAATCGCACAGGTCCGGCTTGTCGGTGGCGTTGACCAGCACGCCGCGCGCGCGCAGTCGTGCCACCACCGCCGCGTCGCCATCCGACACGATCGCGACCCGCGCATCCGCATCATCCTCGCCGACGATGCGCGCGCCGGCGCGCTCCAGCAGCCGGCGCTTGGCATCGGCCGCCTCGCCTTCTCCGGTCAGGATGACCGCCCGCCCCTCCAGCCGCAGAAAGACGGGCAGGCTGTGCATCAGCCAGCCACCCAATCGGGGATATGATCGCCCGCGATCAGCGCCTCGATCGGCGGACGCGCGCGGACCACCGCCCATTTGTCGCCCGACACCAGCACCTCGGGGGTCAGCGATCGGCTGTTATAGGTGCCCGCCATGGTTGCACCATAGGCGCCGGCCGTCATGAAGGTCAGCAGGTCACCGGCCGCCACCACATCCATGTCGCGGCCCATGGCAAAGGTATCGCCGGTTTCGCACACCGGCCCGACCACGTTCGACGCGATCCGGTTGCCGTCCGGCGCCACCGCGCGGATATCGTGCCAGGCGTCATAGAGGCTCGGGCGCATCAGGTCGTTCATCGCCGCATCGACAATCACGAACGGCGCCTGCGCGCCCTGCTTGACGCGAATCACCTTCGACAGCAGCACGCCGGCATTGCCGACGATCACCCGGCCCGGCTCGAACATCAGCCGCGCATCCCAGCCCTGCGTCACCCGCGTCACCATCGCGCCATAGTCGGCCGGGCTCGGCGGCAGCGGCTGAGAAGGGTCATAAGGCACGCCCAGGCCACCGCCCAGATCGGCGGTGCGGATGTCATGGCCCGCCGCGCGCAACTGCGCGATCAGCGCGCCGACCTTGACGAAGGCCGCCTCCAGCGGCGCCAGGTCGGTCAGCTGGCTGCCGATATGCACGGCGACGCCCTGGACATCGAGGCCCGGCAGGTCGCGCGCGGCGGCATAGCTTTCCAGCGCCCGGTCATAGGGGATGCCGAACTTGTTTTCCGACTTGCCCGTCGAAATCTTGGCATGGGTGCCGGCATCGACATCGGGGTTGATGCGATAGGCGACCGGCGCCTTCTTCCCCATCGACAGCGCCACCTCCGACAGCATTTCCGCTTCCGGCTCGCTTTCCAGGTTGAACTGGAAAATGCCCAGCTCCAGCGCCAGCTTCATTTCCTCGGCGGTCTTGCCGACGCCCGAAAAGACGATGCGATCGGCCGGAATGCCCGCAGCCACAGCGCGCTGCAACTCGCCGCCCGACACCACGTCCGCGCCCAGCCCCAGCTTCGCCAGCGTCGCCAGCACGGCGGCGTTGGGATTGGCCTTCACGGCAAAGGCGATCAGCGGATTGTCGAGCTGGGACAGCCCTTCGCGGAACACGCCGACATGGCGTTCCAGCGTCGCGGTCGAATAGACATAGACCGGGGTGCCGACCTGCTGCGCAATTTCCGTCATCGGCACCTGCTCCACATGCATGGTGCCGTCTACATAATCGAAATGGTCCAAGGTCTGATCCTTGCGGGAATAGGGACTATTGTTGCGGCCGGCTTTCCGGCGGCAGGTCGAACTCGTCATTGCCGCGCTGGCGCGACTGGGTCAGCAGTTCGACGTTACGTTCCGGGCGAGCCTGGGTGCCCGGATCCATCATGTCGGCGGCGGTCGGCGCGGTCGCCGCCCCCACCGGCACGGCAGGCAATTTCTGGCCCGCCACGGGTTTAAGCGATTCACGGCCACCGCAGGAGGCCAGCGCCAGCGCCATTGCCCCGATCATCAGCCCATTGCGGACATGCCGTGCCATCTGCCTCACTCCTGTGTCGCGCGCGCCGCGGCGATCCGCGCGCGCACCTGATCGGGCGCCGTGCCGCCATGGCTCTTGCGGCTGGCGACCGACGCATCGACCGTCAATACCGCATAGATGCGATCGTCGATACGCGCATCAATGGCCTTGAGCGTTTCGAGCGGCAGGTCGGCCAGTTGCACGCCCGCCTCTTCCGCAGCCGCCACCGCGCGCCCGGTGATATGATGCGCCTCGCGGAAGGGAATGTCGCCCTCGCGCACCAGCCAGTCGGCCAGGTCCGTCGCGGTGGCAAAGCCGCTTTCGGCCAGCCCCCGCATCCGGTCGGTGCGGAACGTCACCGTCTCGATCATGCCGGTCATCGCCGCGATCGACAGGCCCAGCAGGTCATGCGCCTCGAACACCGGCGGCTTGTCGTCCTGCATGTCCTTGGAATAGGCGAGCGGCAGGCCCTTCATCGTCACGCACAGCGCGTTCATGCAGCCCATGATGCGGCCGGCATGGCCGCGCACCAGTTCGGCCGCGTCGGGATTGCGCTTCTGCGGCATGATCGAACTGCCGGTCGAATAGGCGTCGGGCAGCTTGACGAAGCCGAAGGGCTGGCTCGCCCAGATGATGAATTCCTCGGCCAGGCGCGACAGGTGCAGCGACGCCTGGGTCGCGGCCATCAGATAGTCGAGCGCGAAGTCGCGGTCGGACACGCTGTCCAGGCTGTTGTCGGTCGGCTTGGCAAAGCCCAGCGCCGCCGCCGTGGCATGGCGATCGATCGGGAAGCCGGTGCCGGCCAGCGCAGCGGCGCCCAGCGGGCATTCGTCCAGGCGCACGCGCGCATCGGCAAAGCGGCTGCGGTCGCGGCGCACCATTTCATAATAGGCCATCAGATGATGGCCCAGCGTCACCGGCTGCGCCGACTGAAGGTGCGTGAAGCCCGGCATCACCGCATCGGCATGCTCCTCGGCGCGGGCGAGCAGTGCCTGCTGCAACCCGGTCAGGCCCGCCATCACCTCATCCATGGCGTCGCGAACCCACAGGCGGAAATCGGTCGCCACCTGGTCGTTGCGGCTGCGCGCGGTGTGCAGGCGCCCGGCGGCCGGGCCGATCAGTTCGGCCAGCCGCGACTCCGTGACCATGTGGATATCTTCCAGGTCCAGATTGACCGGAACGCCATTGGCTTCATATTCCGCCGCGATCCGGTTCAGCCCCTCGGTGATCGCCTGCGCATCCTCGCCATCGACGATGCCCTGCTTGGCCAGCATCGCGACATGCGCCTTGGACCCGGCGATATCCTGTTTCCACAAGCGCTTGTCGAAGGGGATGGAGGCATTTATCTCACGCATGATCGATGCCGGGCCGGCCGCGAACCGGCCACCCCACATGCTGTTGGAGCCTGCTTCCATGATATCGTCCTTGCGCTCGGTAATGACACTGCTCCTGCTGGCTGGGCTGGCGGCATGCGATAGGCAATCCCCGCCCGCGGGGCAAGCCAATGCGAGCGCCAGCGACAAGGTGACGGGCGACGAGGTGCAACCCGCTGCCGGCGGCAGCGCGAAGGGCGAATTCAACTACACGATCGACCGCAGCAAGGCAGGCACGCCTGCGCCGAGCTTCGCGTTCGAAAATCCGCAGGGCGGCACGGCGACCCTGCAGGACTTTGCCGGCCGCCCCCTGCTGGTCAATCTCTGGGCGACCTGGTGCGCGCCCTGCGTCGCGGAGATGCCGACGCTCGACGCCCTCGCCGCGCAAAGTGACAGCGAAGGTGACAGGAGTCTGGCGGTATTGACGATTTCGCAGGACGTGCAGGGCCAGGCCGCGATCAAGCCCTTCTTCGCCAAGCACAAGCTGCCCCACCTCAAAGGCTGGACCGATCCCGAGAACAAGCTGGGCCTCGGCTATGCCACCGGCGTCCTGCCGACCACCGTCCTCTATGATGCCAAGGGCAAGGAGGTTGCGCGCGTGGTCGGCGCGATGGACTGGACCGGCGCAGAGGCCCGCAAGCTCATCGCCATGGCCAAGGGCGAATGAGGCACAAGTAAATCAACAACGAACCAGGATCAAAAATCCGCCATGCCAGTTGATTGCAAAATGCACATGAAAAATGCAAAATTGAACATTGCGACATTGATGCAACAAAAAATATGCTGCAGAGTTCAGTCGCTGAAATATGCGTGAAATATGTCACTTTTACTTAAATTTTGTGCGGCGCAATAGAGGATAGTCCGCAGATCGTTCGTCCCTCCGAGTGTCAAGATAATGACAATATCAGGGGGCATAGAATGAAGAGACTTTCCGCGCTCAAGCTTTCTCTCGTGATTGCGACATCCTGGTCGGCCTGCGCCATGGCGCAGGAAGCACCGCAGGAACCGCAGGCCGATGAAGGTGCAGCCATCATCGTTACCGGCACCCGTGCCGTCGGCATGTCGGCCGCCGAAGCTGCCGCACCCGTTCAGGTGCTCAGCGAAGAAGCCATCGCCCATGTCGGTCAGCCGAACCTCAACCAGGCGCTGACCCAGATCGTTCCCAGCTTCACCGCCCAGACCCAGGGCACCGACATGTCGAGCTTCTCGCTGTCGGCCCGTCTGCGCGGCCTGAGCCCGAACCACACGCTGCTGCTGGTCAATGGCAAGCGTCGCCACGGCTCGGCCATTCTTCAGGTCGCCACCGGCCCGTTCGGCGGCTCCGCCGCGCCCAGCCTCGACCTCATTCCGCCTGATGCCGTCGAACGCATCGAAATCCTGCAGGAAGGCGCCGCCGCCGTTTACGGCACCGACGCGATCGCCGGCGTCATCAACCTGATCCTGAAGGACGATACCGAAGGCGGCAGCTTCAAGATCACCGGCGGCCAGAATTACGACAGCGAAGGCGAAACCTTCTCGGTCTCGGGCAATGTCGGCTTCAAGCTGGGCGAGGATGGCTATTTCAACCTCAGCGGTTTCCACCGTCGCCAGGACTACACCACCACCGGCACCGGCCAGGTTCAGGTAACGCAGCTCGACGGTTCGCTGCAGCCCAACGCTCCCGCGCAATGGTCGAACCTGACCGGCGACGCGCTGGCGGGCATCAACGGCGGCCAGCCCAAGACCTATCTGACCGAATTCTTCTACAATATGGGCTATGATTTCGGCGGCGTCGAACTCTACAGCTTCGGTAACTATGCCCGCCGCATCGGCTATGCCAAGCAGGGTTATCGCCATCCCAAGCGCGTCTGCTACGAAAGCGGCAATCTGGGCGGCAGCGTCACCACGGCGGCCTATGATCCCAGCATCTGCTATGGCAATACCGGCGTCGTCGGCATGGTGCCGCTGCAGCATGTGACCGAGGACGAATATAGCTTCACCGTCGGCGCCAAGGGCGAATTTGGCGGCGGCTGGAACTATGACCTGTCGACCACCTATGGCCATGACAAGAACGAGATCTGGACCGAAAATTCGGCCCATCGCGAAGTCTGGCAGGAAACCTATGCCCAGTATCTGAACGGTTCGGGCGTCCTGCCCAACACGCCGGACTCGGCCTATGACGGCGGCTTCCGCCTGAGCCAGACCACGGTCACGGCCGACATCCGCAAGGAATTCGATCTTGGCCTGGCCGATCCGCTGACCTTCGCCTTCGGTGGCGAATATCGCCGCGACACCTACACCATCGTCGCGGGCGACTATTATTCCACCTACAAGACCGGCGTTCAGTCCTTCCCCGGCTACAAGGAAAGCGACGCGGGCGACTGGAACCGCAGTGCCAAGGCCGGCTACATCAACGTCATCGTCAACCCGGTCGAAAAATGGACCGTCGACCTTGCCGGCCGTTACGAAGATTATTCGGACTTCGGCGACACGCTGATCGGCAAGGCCACCACCCGCTTCGACTTCAGCGATGCGGTCGCCATCCGCGGCACCGTCAGCACCGGCTTCCGTGCACCGACGCTCGCCGAACAGCATTATTCGACCGTGGCCGTCGGCCCGACCAGCGCCGTTGCGGTGCTGCCGGCCGGTTCGCCTGCGGCGACCCTGCTGGGCTTCTCCGCGCTGAAGCCGGAAAAGTCGACCAACTTCTCGGGCGGCTTCGTCTTCCGTCCGATCCCCAAGCTCGCGGTCACGCTTGATGGCTATCTCATCAAGATCAAGGATCGCATCGCCCTGACCGCGGCCCGTTATGCCGTCCAGGGCGGCGTTGCGACGGCGGAAGCCCCGGCGATCATCTCGGCGCTGCAGGCAGCTGGCGTGGTGTTTGACGCGGCGCTGCCGAACATCGGTGCGCAGAGCTTCACCAACGGCATCGACACCCGCACCTGGGGCATCGACTTCTCGGCCGCCTATCCGGTGGCTCTGGACTTCGGCAGCCTGAACCTGTCGGTCTCGGCCAACTACAACAAGACGAAGATCACCAAGAACAAGATCCCGACGGTCTTCAGCAATATCTCTGAAAGCTATGTCGAAGACGCTTCGCCCGACTACAAGGTCGTGCTGGGCGCCCTGTTCAAGAGCGGTGCCTTCACGGTCAACCTGCGCGAGACCTTCTATGGCAAGACCAGCGTGCTGGTGCAGCCGGGCGTGTCGAGCGCTTCGCTGATCGCCGCCGGCCTGCCGACCATCTATGAAGCGAAGGTCAAGCCGACCGGCATCACCGATCTGGAAGTCAGCTATGCGTTCAACGACGCCATGACCTTCTCGCTCGGCGCGAACAACCTGTTCGACAAGGTCCCGGAAACCCCGGCCCTGCTGACGGGCGTGACCATCCCGGCGGGCACGTCGCCCTATATCAACGGGTCGACCACCTATAACAGCCCCTATGGCTTTGGCCCCTACGGCACCTCGGGCGGCTATTACTACGCGCGTATCGACTTCAAGTTCTGATAGGCTAGAACTGAAGGGCCGGTCTCCCAGGAGACCGGCCCTTTTGCTTTGTTAGCGTTCTGAAGCCGGTCGGCATAACCGGCGGCTCGCAGGACGTGGCAACAATGATAGGGATGTGGATCGATGCCTCGATCCCCATCAGGGGGAAGCGAAAACCATGACCGACCGTCCGGATACTCTCAGCCGCCGCATGCTGATGCGCGGTGCCATGGGCGCGGCGGCAATAGCCGGTGCGGCCCCCGCCCTCGCCCAGCGCGACCGCAAGGTGGCGATGAGTGATGATCCCAAGGCCATGGTCGCCACGCTGACCGACGGCATCTTCATCAACAGCAACGAAAACCCGCTCGGCCCCGCCCCCGCCGCGCTGCAGGCGCTGTCCGGGCTCGATCCGCTCGCCGGCCGCTATGGCATGGCCTTCGCCTCGAAGCTGGAAAGCCTGTTCGCTCGCCAGAACGGCCTGGCACCCGACCAGGTTCAGGTCCATCCCGGCTCCTTCATGCCATTGCGCTCGGTCGCGCTGACCTACTCGTCGAAAACCCGCCCGATCGCCTATTTCGAGCCGACCTTCGATCAGGGCTTCCTGGGCAAGGGCAACCAGCCGGTCACCCGCGCCGTCGCCCTGCCGCTGGCCGGCGACTTCACCGCCGATGTCCGCAAGCTGCTGGCCGCCGCGCCCGACGCTGGCGTCTATTATCTCTGCAATCCCAACAACCCGACCGGCCTGCCGATCCCGCGCGCCGACATCGAATGGCTGCTCGCCAACAAGCCGGCCGGCTCGGTCCTGCTCGTCGACGAGGCCTATATCCACTATAGCGACGCGCAAAGCTGCCTCGATCTGGTGGCGAAGGGCGCGGACGTGCTGGTCACCCGCACCTTCTCGAAAATCTACGGCCTGGCCGGCCTGCGCTGCGGCCTGATCGCCGGGCGCAAGGATCTGCTCGACGGCATGGCCGACTATGGCGTCAACATCACGCCGATGCCCGCCGTGGTCGCGGCCGAAGCCAGCCTGCTCGACCCGCCCCTGCTGCCCCAGCGCAAGGCCTATAACAAGGCGGTGCGCGACGATCTCTTCGCCTGGCTCGACGCGCGCGGCCTCAAATATCTTCCCTCGCAGACCAGCTTCGCGATGATCCATGTCGGTCGCCCCGGCGCCGATGTCACCGCCGCCCTCGCCAAAGAGAAGGTCTTCATCGGCGGCCCGCGCAAGCATATGGACGATTGGGTCCGCGTCTCCTTCGGCACGCCGGCCGAGATGCAGGCGTTCAAGACCGCGCTCGCCCGGATCATGGCATGAGCCTCAGCCGGCGCCAGGCACTGGGGGCAGCGCTCGCCGTGCCGCTGGCGGCACAGGCAGCCCGCGCCGTCGCCGCACCGCCATCGCTCCCCGGCAAGGCCAGCTTCGCCGCCACCCCGGTCGCCTATCTCGACAGCGCCTCCACCCATCCGGTGAGCCTGGGCGCCAAAGCCGCCGCCGACGCCTATCTCGCCGGCCGCACGCTCGATCCCGTCGCCGCCGTGCGCAAGCCGGTCGATCGCGCCGCGCTGATCGCGAAATTCGCCACACTGATGGGCGCCGATGCGGACGAGATCACCTGGGTCCAGTCCACCACCATGGGCGAACAGGCGGTGCTGCGCGCATTGGGCTTCCCGCATGACGGCGGCCGCGTCGTCACCGACACGCTCCATTTCTACGCCGCCTTCCCCATGTATCAGGAAATGGCGAAACAGGGCGTCGATGTTGCCTGGGTGCAGGCGCGCGAGGGCCGCATCGCGCCCGAGGACATGGCCCGCGCCATCACGCCGGGAACGAAGCTGGTCAGCGTCTCGGCCGTCTCCACCTATAATGGCTTTCAGCATGACCTGAAGGCGATCAGCGCGATGGCGCACAAGGTCGGCGCGCTGGTTTATGCCGACATCATCCATGCCGCCGGCGCGGTGCCGATCGACCTGCATGACAGCGGCGTCGATTTCGCAGCCTGCGCCACCTATAAATGGCTGATGGGCGATTTCGGCCTGGGCTTCCTCTATGTCCGGCGCGGTGTCGCGGACCGGCTGCCCCGCAGCGAATATGGCTATTATGGCTTTGCCGCGCCCGATGCGCCGCCGGGCATCGGCCTGTCCCCGCCGCAAACCCATATCTTCCCGCTCGATCCGCACGGCGATGCACCGACCAGCTATGTCGCCCGCCCCGGCGCGCTCGGCCATTTCGGCACCGGCACCTATGCCCAGGCGATCAGCGCCATGCTCGATCATTCGATCAGCTATATCTCGACCCTCACCGTCCCGGCGATCCAGGCCCATGCCCAGCAATTGATCGGCCAGTTGCGCGACGAACTGCCGCGCAAGGGCTATCGCCTCATCACCCCGCCGGGCACGACCAGCCCGCTGCTCAGTTGCATCCTGCCCAATGCGAAGGGCCTGCTCACCGATCCGCTGGCGCGGGCGCAGGTCCGCCTGTCCGTCCACGACACTTATTTCCGCATCTCTCCATCGGTCTTCAACGATGACAGGGATGTCGAACGGCTGATCGCCGCCCTGCCCCGCGTCTGATCCTTTTCGGAGCCCTATGATGAAAAAGCTGCTCGCCCCTGCCCTGCCAATGACCCTGCTGGCCGCCCTGATGATCGCCGCCCCCGCCGCCGCACAGAAGCCGCTGCCGGCCAAGCTGCCCTTCTCGCCCGCGATCCGGGTCGGCGACATGCTCTACATGTCGGGCCAGATCGGCCAGGTGCCCGACGGCATGGATCCGCACAAGGAAGGGTTCGATGCGGCAGTGAAGAACGCGATGGATTCGATCGGCAAGATCCTCAAGGACAATGGCCTCGACTTCGGCCATGTCGTCAAATGCACGGTGATGCTGGACGACATGGCCGACTGGCCGCGTTTCAACACCACCTATGTCAGCTATTTCGAGGGCAAGCGCCTGCCCACCCGCAGCGCCTTCGGTGCCGACGGCCTGGCGCTCGGCGCCCCGCTCGAAGTGGAATGTCTGGCCTCGTTCAAATAGGCCAGCCGGGCCTCGCCTGGACCGTCACGGACAGGCGAGCCTCCCGTCTTTCCTACACGCGCTTTTCCTGATCTATCCTGACGGATGGACCAGCCCCTCCCCAATCCACCCGTCCCCGCAACCCGGTCGCGTCGCCGCCAATGGACGCCTGATCGTCAGCGCCGCTTCCTGGCCGCGCTGCTCGAAACCGGCAATATCAGCCATGCCGCGCAACTGGTCGGCATGTCCCGCTCCAGCGCCCACCGCTTGCGCGATCGGCTGGCCGGCACCGGCTTTGATCGCAGCTGGGCCAGCGCACTGGCGCTCCACGCCGCCCGCCTAGCCGATCCGCTCGCGCCGATCCGCCCGCGCAGGGGGCCGATCGGCCGATAAATGTCGCGTCCCTGTCGCCTGGCTGTCGCGTCACTGTCGCGTCAGGGTCGCCTCGCTATGACCCCATTGTCGCTTCCGTGTCGCGTCACCGGTGCGTCGCAGGCGCGTTTCCGCCAAAATCGCCCGGAAATCGCGACGCACGACACTGTGAACTTTCAACTGTCGCGTCGTTTCGCCCCCTTCCCTTCCCCCGCTTCGATCCCCATAGAGATCAGCCATGACCGACCAGCCTGCGCAAGCCGCCATCGAGATCCGCGACCTGACCAAGGTCTATAAGGGCGGCAAGCGCGCGCTCGACGGGATCAACCTCACCATCCCGCGCGGCCAGATCTATGGCCTGCTCGGCCCCAATGGCGCCGGCAAGTCGACCACGATCAACATCCTCGCCGGCCTCGTCAACAAGACCAGCGGCTCGGCCAGCATCTGGGGCTTCGACATCGACGCCAATCCACGCAATGCCAAGAACAGCATCGGCATCGTGCCGCAGGAGATCGTCTTCGATCCCTTCTTCACGCCGTTCGAGACGCTGGAGAACCAGGCCGGCTATTATGGCGTGCCAAAGGACAAGCGCCGCTCGATGGAGCTGCTGCGCGCGGTCCATCTGGAGGACAAGGCCAATGCCTATGCCCGCACGCTGTCGGGCGGCATGAAGCGCCGGCTGCTGGTGGCCAAGGCGATGGTCCATTCGCCGCCGATCCTGGTGCTGGACGAACCCACCGCCGGCGTCGATGTGCAGTTGCGCCAGCAGCTCTGGGCCTATGTGAAGGAACTGAACGCCATGGGGGTGACGATCGTCCTCACCACCCATTATCTCGAAGAGGCCGAGGAACTGTGCGACCGCATCGGCATCATCAACCATGGTCGGGTCATCACCGACAAGCCGACCCGCGAGCTCATCGCGATGGCGCAGGAAAAGGTGGTGCAGGTGACGGTCGACCGCGACATCGCCACCCCGCCCAGCGATCCCAGCTTCGAGAAGGTCGAACTGACCGACGAGCGCACCCTCACCATCACCTATATGAAGAACCGCGCCAATGCGGGCCAGGTGCTGAGCGCAGTGCAGGCCGGCGGCCTCGCCATCGTCGACGTGGTCACCCGCGACCCCGACCTGGAGGATGTCTTCCTCAACCTGACGGCGGCTGCGTGACCGAAAATCTCCGTTCGGGCTGAGCTTGTCGAAGCCCACGCCTGAGCGTAGCGAAGGCAAAACCTCACTGCGTTCGGCCTGGCCCTTCGACTTCGCTCAGGGCGAACGGATATTGGGAAATAGAAGGCCAGTTCATGCCCACCATCACCCATGACGTCGTCATCATCGGTTCCGGCGCGGCCGGGCTGACAGCCGCCATCAACCTCGCGCAGGATCGCAAGGTGGTGGTGCTGGCCAAGGGCGCGCTGGATGGCGGATCGACCAACTGGGCGCAGGGCGGCATTGCCGCGGTACTCGATGCGGGTGACAGTTTTGCGGCCCATGTCCATGACACGATGGTCGCGGGCGCCGGCCTCAACGATCAGGACACGGTCGAGTTTGTCGTCTCCGAAGCCCCCGCCGCGATCGAGCGGCTGGCGGAACTGGGCGTGCCCTTCAATCCCAATGAAGAGGGGGATGGCGACGAGTTCGGCGAACGCTGGCATTTGACGCGCGAGGGCGGCCACAGCCATCGCCGCATCGTCCATGTCGACGACGCCACCGGCCATGCCGTGCAGGTCGCATTGCTCAAGGCCGCGCGCGCCAATCCCAACATCACCCTGATGGAGGATATGGTCGCGGTCGACCTCATCACCTCGCGCCATGGCGAACGCTATTCGGGCGACGGCCATGTCTGGGGCGTCTATGCCTTCAACAAGCAGACCGGCCATGTCGACACGATCCTCGGCCGCGCGACCATCCTCTGCACCGGCGGCGCGGGCCGTACCTATCTCTTCTCCACCGCGCCGCGTGGCGCGACCGGTGACGGCATCGCCATGGCCTGGCGCGCGGGCTGCCGCGTGTCGAACATGGAGATGAACCAGTTCCACCCCACCTGCCTCTATAATCTGGAGGTCAAGAATTTCCTGATTACCGAGGCGGTGCGCGGCGAAGGCGGCCAACTGAAGCTCCCGCCCGGCGTGCCCGGCGGTGGCGAGCGCTTCATGCCCCGGTTCGACGCCCGCGCCGAACTGGCGCCGCGCGACGTGGTGGCGCGCGCCATCGACCATGAGATCAAGCGGCTTGGCCTCGACTATGTCCATCTCGACATCAGTCACAAGCCGCCCGAGTTCGTGAAGCAGCATTTCCCGACCATCTATGCCCGGCTGCTCGACCTCGACATCGACATCACCAAGGAACCGATCCCGGTCGTCCCGGCGCAGCATTATACCTGTGGCGGCGTCATCATCGACCTGGACGGCCGCACCGACCTGCCCGGCCTCTATGCCGCGGGCGAAGTGACCGAAAGCGGCCTGCACGGCGCCAATCGCCTCGCCTCCAACTCGCTGCTTGAATGTTTCGTCTTCGGCGAGGCAGCGGCCAAGCATATCCGCGCCCATTGGGACGAACTGCCCGCCCCTCCGCCAATCCGGCCATGGGACGAAAGCCGCGTCACCAATGGCGACGAAGAGGTCATCGTCCAGCATAACTGGAAGGAAATCCGCCGCTTCATGTGGGACTATGTCGGCATCGTCCGCACAACCAAGCGGCTGGAGCGCGCCCAGCATCGCATCGACCTGCTGTCGAAGGAAGTCGATGAATATTACGGCAATTTCCGGGTCACGCCGGACCTGATCGAGCTGCGCAACCTGCTCGAAGTCGCCCGGCTGGTGGTCCGCTCGGCGCTCCATCGCAAGGAAAGCCGGGGCCTGCACTACACGCTCGATTATCCCGAGACGCTGGCGCAAGCCGTCGACACGGTGCTGGCGCCCTGACCAAAAAAGAGGCGCGGCCGGGCAGCCGCGCCTTTGAAGGGAGGAGGAGCAAACGCCAGGGGCGTCGTCTCGCCGACCAAATTAGCGCCGATCCAGGCCCGCGCTTTGATCGAGGTCAAACGCCCTTGAGGAAATTGCCGAGCGCCGCATTGAACCGGGTCGGCTGGTCGGCCATCACGACATGGCCGCTCGGCCCGATCGGCATCAGCTTCGCGTCCTTCTTGGCCGCATAGGCGGCCCGGAAGCGCCGGGTGATCTCGACCGACTGGGCCTGGTCCGCGCCGACGGCATAGACCACCGACATCGGCACCCCGATCCGGCCGAGCTGGGGACCAAGATCGGTATTGGCCAGGTCACGCAGCGCGGTGGCGATCACCTCCGGATTGCTGCCCTCCGCCCCCGGCGCCTGCGCGACGATCTGGGCGAGGTAGCGGCGCCCGGCCGCCGTGCCGGTGAAATATTGGCTCAGCTGGTCGGCCAGATAGCCCATGCCATTGGCGGTGCCGCCGACCATCGCCGCCCCGGCGGGCAGCATGTCGACCACCATCACCCGGCTGGCGAGGCCTTTTAGGCCCTGCATCATCGCCAGCGTGCCGCCCATGCTGTGCCCGACCACCGCCGGCCGCAGCAGTCCCGCGGCAGCGATATAGCGGGCAATCTCGTCCGCCACCGGCTGCACCACCGGCCCACTGCCATTGGCGTCGGCGGCCAGTCCAGCAAAGCCGCGGACATGGACCAGATGCCAGCGATAGCCCGGCATCTGCCCCGTCACGCCGTTCCAGATGCCCGGACCGCTGGCAAGACCGGGGATCAGCAGCACGTCCCGGCCGCTGCCGCGCACCGTCACCATGATCCGGCGCGAGGCAAAATCCGCCGCCAGTGCCGGCATCGCCCATCCCGCTGCAAGCGCGCCCGCGCCGCAGAGCAGGCTGCGTCGATCCATCAGTCCATCCGTCATCCGCTCCCTATTGCCGCCCCGCCGCTGAACCGCAACTGAGCGCCGTTCCGCCGTTCAGACTCCTTACATCGCAATTGTGGAATCATTCGTCGCATCGTCCTTGCCTACAATGCGGGTCGCCGCGCCTTGTAACGGCTTGAAGTGCGGGGTTAGTGATGAGTTCGAATGATAGCAGGCGCGTCTCGTCGCGCCTTGTGCTTGCGGTGGTTGCCTTGTCCGCCTGCGTCGGCGCGCCACCCCAGCCGGGTGCCCAGGCCAGCAGCGCGCGACCGAATAATCCGCCGCGCCAGACGGTGCAGCCCACGACCAACACATGGCCGATCAAGCAGGTCGCCAATCCCCCCGCCCCCTACAAGGATATCGACCAGCGCGAGCAGCCCTCGCCCGCACTCGTCAGCGTGATCCAGAATCTGGGTCAGAGCTTCCGCGGCAAGGTCGGCATCGCGGTGCGCCGGGTCGGGGCGGACTGGACCGTCGCCTATAATGGCAATGCCCTGTTCCCGCAGCAGAGCGTGTCGAAGCTGTGGGTGTCGATGACCTTCCTGGACGCGGTCGATCGCGGCAAGATTCGTCTCGCCGATTCGACCACCATCACGAAGAAGGATCTGACCCTGTTCCACCAGCCGAGCGCGGCGATGGTGGGATCGGGCGGCTGGACCACCACCTATTCCGACCTGATGCGCCGCGCGATGACGCAGAGCGACAATACCGCCAACGACACGCTGCTGCGCGCGGTCGGCGGGCCGGACGCGGTGCGCGGCTATCTGGCGCGCCGCCACATCGCCAATATCCGCTTTGGTCCGGGCGAACGCCTGCTGCAATCGACCACCGCCGGCCTCGACTGGCGACAGGATTATTCGATCGGCCGCAATTTCTACGCCGCCCGCGCCGCGCTGCCCATGTCGGTGCGGCAGAAGGCGCTCGACAATTATCTCGCCAGCCCGCCCGATGGCGCCGCGCCGGCGTCGATCGTGCAGGCGCTGGCCAAGCTCAAGGAAGGCGACATGCTCTCTTCCGCATCGGCCCGCGTGCTGATGAACTTCATGGAGGAAGCCAAGACCGGGCCGCAGCGGATCAAGGGCGGTGTCCCCCATAGCTGGACCTATATGCACAAGACCGGCACCGGGCAGGATCTGCCGCCGCGATCGACGGGCTATAATGATGTCGGCATCATGACCGCGCCCGACGGCACCAGCTATGCAGTTGCGGTGATGATCGGCAGCACCACCGTCTCGATCCCCGAACGCTGGCAGCTGATGCAGGCCGTCTCGCGCGCCGTGGTCGCCAATCACGAGAAGCGCTAGAACATTCTGAAGAAAATTAGAGCATCCTCCGTTTCACCCTAATCGGACGATGCTCTAAGGATCAGAAGCGCCTGACGATGCCGACATAGAGTTCGGCGTCGGGGCTGTCATGGTTGAGGCCCAGATTGGCGCCGGCATCGAACTGCATGTCGTCGCCCGCCTGCCAGCCCAGCGACAGCCCGGCCAGCGCCTGGGTGGCATGGCCGCCGGGATCATCGTCGCGCATCAGCGATGCCTCGATCGATCCGGACAGGTTGTCGCTGATATCGAAGCCCAGCCCGGCAACGCTGCCATAGGCGAGATGCCGGCCATCGCCATCCTCATCGACCGCCGCATCCACTTCTGGCGTGGCCTGGAGCGTCAAGCCATGGCCCAGATCATAGCTGATCGGCACCAGCATCCCGGCGCCCCAATCACCCTCGCCGATCGCGTCGCCGCCGGTCGGCAGGCTGGCATAGGGCATGACCGCGATCGAGAAGCCCGAACCATCGGGATTGCGCAAATTCTGCCGCAGCGCGACGCGCATGTCGCCGATGCCGCTGTCCTGCTCGACCGCGCCGGTCGCCCGATCGCGCGTGCGCACATGGCCAAAGGCGGTCCAGCCCAGTTGCGCTTCCAGGCTGTCGGTCAGGCCGATGCGCAGCAATGCGTCGCCGACGTTCACAGTGTCGATGCGGTTCTCCGCATCCTGCTCGCGGGTCCAGTCGCCCAGCCCCAGTTCGACCTGAACCTTGCCCGGCGCCATGGTGCAGGGCGGCGTGTCGAGCCCCGGCCGGTCGGCGCAGAATTCCCGATCATCCTGCGCCCAGGCCGCGCCACCCTGCGCCGCCATCGCCAGCAGCATCGCCGCGCCCCATGCCCGCATCACATGCCCTCCCCTTCCCAATCTGTTTCCAGCGCAACGAAACGGATAGGAAGCGGCAAATATCCCGCGCTGGCCTTTACTGTCCCGCTGCGGCACTAAGTCCCTATGCCGCGCCCCTTTTCCTCGCTGCTCGACCGCGTGACGCCGCGCACCATCGATGAACTGGAATGTGCGCTGTCGGTGCTGGGCGCGATCCTGCTCGCCCATCTGCTCGGTGCCACCCATGTCTCCTGGGCCGCCTTTGCCGGCTATATGGTGATGCGTGGCCATGCCGCCGAAACGCTGGCGCGCGGCGTGCTGCGGATCGTCGGTACGGTCGCGGGCGGGCTGATCGCGCTGGGCAGCGCGCCCTTCATTGTCGGCTACTGGCCCGCCGCCGCCGCGGCGCTGGCGCTGATGGGCACGATCAGCCTCTATGCCGCGATCACCTCGCGCCGTTCCTATGCCTGGCTCTTCTTCGGCCTGACCTATGCGATGGTCGTACTCGACAAGATCGAGCATCCCGCGATCGCCCTGCCCGAATTCGTCCAGACCCGCGTGCTGGAAACGCTGGCCGGCATCGCCGCCAGCCTGATCGTCAGCCTGGCCTCCACCCTGACGCTGCGCCGCCGCTGGCCGGCCAAACGCACGCCCGCCGCGACCGGCGCGGGCTGGCACGGGGATTCGCTGCGCCACGCGCTGCAGGCCGGCGTGGCGCTGGCGCTGCTGGTGGCGCTCAATGCCTGGATTCCTGTGCCCGCGCTGGCGCAGGGCGCGATCATGATCATGGCGGTGATGCTGCTGCCGGTCACCGGCATCGGGTCGAGCGGCCTCGCCCCGGTCAGCCAGCGCATATTGCAACGCATGATCGGCTGCATCGGCGGCGCCCTGTTCGCGGCCTTCTTCCTGGTCGCGGGTGCCGACAATATGGCGCTGCTGCTGGGCGCCACCGCGATCGGCGTGATGCTGGGCCGGCATCTGGAAAATGGCGATCCGACCCATCGCTATGTCGGCACCCAGTTCACCCTGGCGGTGCTGGTGATGCTGGTGCCCGACCGCTATGACCAGCTGGTGCTGGAACCGGGCGTCGAGCGGCTGATGGCGATCTTCATCGGCATGGCCGTGCTGATGCCGGTGCTGCTGGTCGGCCATTTGCTGAGCGGCCGGCGCACCGACGAAGCGACCGCCCCGGCCAGCGGCGAGAGCGGCGGCGTATAAGCGCGGATACAGGAGCGCCCGGCACTGGAGCGGCGGGCCAATCCCCGCTATCCCCTGCCCCATGTCTCAGCAGAATCATCTCTATCTGGTCGACGGCAGCGGCTATATCTTCCGCGCCTATCACCAGCTTCCGCCGCTCACCAACCAGCATGGCCAGCCGGTCGGCGCGGTCTATGGCTATACCACCATGCTTTGGAAGCTGGCCGAGGAGTTGGGCAAAGCGGAAGGCCCGACCCATCTGGCCGTCGTGCTGGACAAGGGCAGCCACACCTTCCGCAACGACATGTATGATCAATATAAGGCGAACCGGCCGCCCGCGCCCGAGGATCTGGTCCCCCAGTTCCCGATGATCCGCGACGCCACCCGCGCCTTCTCGCTCCCCTGCATCGAGGAAGCCGGGTTCGAGGCGGACGACATCATCGCCAGCTACACCCAGGCCGCCGTGCGCGCCGGCTGGCATGTCACCATCGTGAGTTCCGACAAGGATCTGATGCAGCTGATCCAGCCCGGCGTCGACATGTACGACACGATGAAGAATGAGCGGCGCGGCGCCGACTATGTCATGGGCAAGTTCGGCGTGCTGCCCGAGCAATTGGGCGATGTGCTGGCGCTGATGGGCGACAGCGTCGACAATGTGCCGGGCGTGCCGGGCATCGGCCCCAAGACGGCGGCCAAGCTGATCACCGAATATGGCACGCTGGAAGCAGCGCTGGACGCGGCCCCTTCGATGAAGAAGTCGAAGATGCAGGAAAACCTCATCGCTCATGCCGACATGGCGCGCCTGTCGCGCCGGCTGGTCGCGCTGCATGACAGCATGGACCTGCCCGAGCCGCTGGACGACCTGACCTTGAAGGGCATTCCCAAGGAGCCGTTGCAGGCCTTCCTGTCGCATCATGGCTTCAAGACCCTGCTCAACCGCCTGGGCGCGCCGGCCGCTACGGTTGCGGTCGCCAGCGCGGCCGCTGCGACCAGCGGCGCCGACGCGCCACCGCCGCCCCCGGTAATCGAGGTCGAGCATCCGCCGATCGACTGCGCCCTCTATGAAACCGTCACCACGGTCGAGGCGCTGCAGGTCTGGATCGACGAAGCCCGCGCGCTCGGCGTGGTCGCGGTCGATACCGAGACCGATGCGCTCGACAGCATGGAATCAGGCCTGGTCGGCATCAGCCTGTCCACTGGCCCCGGCCGCGCCTGCTACATCCCGCTCGCCCATCGCTCCGCGGACGACATGTTCGGCGAAGTGCCGCAGCAGATCGCGCTCGATGACGCGATCCGGTTGCTCAAGCCCCTGCTCGCCGACGATGCGGTGCTCAAGGTCGGCCATAATATCAAATATGACCTCAACGTCCTCGCCCGCGTCGGGCTGGAGGTGACGCCGATCGACGATTCGATGGTGATGAGCTTCGACCTCGACGCCGGCAAGTCGCTGGGCGGCCATGGCATGGACGAGGCGGCGAGCGCCCACCTCAATCACACCTGCATCAGCTTCAAGGAGGTGACCGGCACCGGCAAGAAGGCGATCAGCTTCGCCCATGTGCCGCTCGACAAGGCCACCGCCTATGCCGCCGAGGATGCCGAGGTCACCTGGCGTCTGTGGCACAAGCTGTCGGGCCGCCTGCCGGCCGAAGGCGCGACGCGGGTCTACCAGCTGGTCGACCGGCCGCTGATCCCGGTGGTCGCCGGCATGGAGCGGCAGGGGATCAAGGTCGACCGCGAAGCCCTGTCCCGCCTCTCGGGCAGCTTCTCGCAGTCGATCGCTGGCCTCGAAGCCGAAATCCACGAACTCGCCGGCCATCCCTTCACCATCGGATCGCCGCAGCAGCTCGGCGTCGTGCTGTTCGACGAAATGGGCCTCAAAGGCGGCAAGAAGGGCAAGAGCGGCACCTATTCCACCGACGTCACCGTGCTGGAGAAGCTCAAGGCCGAAGGCTCGGCCATTTGCGGGCTGGTGCTGGAATGGCGCCAGCTCTCCAAGCTCAAGTCGACCTATACCGACGCGCTGCAGCAGCAGATCAACCGCGACACCGGCCGGGTCCATACCAGCTACTCGCTGACCGGCGCCCAGACCGGCCGCCTGTCCTCGACCGATCCCAACCTGCAGAATATCCCGATCCGCACCGAGATCGGCCGGCAGATCCGCCACGCCTTCGTCGCCGAACCCGGCAATGTCATCCTGGCGGCGGACTATAGCCAGATCGAGCTGCGGCTGGCCGCGCACATGGCCGACGTGCCCGCGCTCAAGGACGCGTTCGAGCAGGGCGAGGATATTCATAACCGCACGGCCATGGAATTGTTCGGCGAGGTCAATCGCGACACGCGTGGCCGCGCCAAGACGATCAACTTCGCGATCCTCTACGGCATTTCGCGCTGGGGGCTGGCCGGTCGGCTGGAAATCAGCGCCGACGAGGCGCAGGACATGATCAGCCGCTATTATGAGCGCTTCCCCGGCATCAGCGTCTATATCAACGAGACACTGGAAAAGGCGCGCGCCAACGGCTTCACCGAAACCCTGTTCGGCCGCAAGACCTGGTTCCCGCGCATCAAGGCCGCGGTCCAGCACGAACGGCAGGGCGCCGAACGCGCCGCGATCAACGCGCCGATCCAGGGCACCAGCGCCGACATCATCAAGCGGGCGATGGCCCGCATGGGCCCGGCGCTCGAAGCCGCCGGCCTGCCGCGCGTGCGCATGCTGCTGCAGGTGCATGACGAACTGGTGTTCGAACTGCCCGAAGCCGATGTCGAGGCGGCGAGCAAGGTGATCCGCCAGGTCATGGAAAGCGCCGCCGAACCGATGGTCAGCCTGTCCGTGCCGCTGGGCGTGGAAATCGGCACCGGCCCGAGTTGGGGCGCGGCGCACTAAAAAATCCAAGATACCAACATCTGCTGGCATGACCGGGCTGTGACCCTCCACTCCCCGTCATGCCAGCGAAGGCTGGCATCCCAATGCCTTTTGACGCAGCATCACGGCCATGACGGGCGGCTGGATCTATATCATGACGAACCGCGCTTATGGCGTGTTGTATATTGGCGTGACATCCAGCCTGCCGCATCGAACCATGCAGCATCGCGACGGGACGGGTTCGGACTTCTGTCGCCGATATGGTCTGGATCGCCTGGTCTATGCCGAGCGGCATGCAGCGATCATCGATGCCATCGCCCGAGAAAAGGCGATGAAGGCGTGGAAGCGCGAGTGGAAAGTGCAGTTGATCGAAAGCATCAATCCCAAATGGCAGGATTTATTCGATACGCTGCACATGGACTGAAGCGCGGCGCCAGAAGGAAGTGGGATGCCAGCCTTCGCAGGAACACCTATGTCGTAACTTTCTTCGGACAGAAATATGAAATGAAGGAATGGCTATGGCCGATTGAGGCAGGTCGGGTTTCAGCTAACCAGCGTGCTATAGCTGACGGTGCTTTTTCAGAACTGGCGATCGGTCGCGGGTGGAAGGATGGGAACGACGAGCGGCGAACAAAAAGGGCGGCAACCTTTCGGTGCCGCCGTCTCGTCGTTTCCATGGTGTTTCGAACAAGCCCGACGGCGAATCTATCTCGATTGGCGTCCCGACTAGAGGCAGGAAGCCTTCATGTGAAATAATTAATGAAGTCCAATGCAGAAAATATATCCAAAAAGAAATTTTTTACTTCAAAATCATTAATATTGATATTGTAGTTCTCCAGAACTACGTACAGTAATTTCTAGTACAGGTGGCTGCGCAGATGTTTAAATTATGGACAGCATTCGCAATGCAAACTGTATTTGTTTGCGGATTTGCATTGCAGTATGTTACCGAAATATTGTATTGCTGGCTGCATCCCTGAGTGCAACTCAGCAAATCAGGATTGTTATTGCATTCGCCTTGAGTTTTCTTGGAAAGGCTTTTAATTAGCTCCGCTTCCTTTCCGGGCGGAATGAGCAACTGCGCCGGCTCTAAGCGGGCCTCCTGAGCTCTCAAGTGGACTGCGCCGGCGCCTAACATAGAGCCACTGATGAGGGGGAGTAGAAGCGCATAAACTAGCTTTTTCATAAAACTTCCCTGTTTAATTCGATAGAATTATTTACGAAAATTCGTTACCGCTTGATTTTCCACGACTGCTTGATCAGAATCAATAGAATGAAGATACACCGTTCTTTCTGGCGTATTTCGTTTAAACCGCTTTAATTCTTTTGCTTGCTTTTCAGTAAGCTGAATACGAATATACCCCCGATCAATTAAGCATTGATCAAGAGATTTTTGTAACTGCCCTCTTACATCGGAAGATGTCATGGCGACAAACTTCCCTCCGAAATTTGCGCTACGTCTAGCTATGTCATTTTCGCTATTGGTCACTGAAATATCTTCGACCACCTTAAGTGCGCTGGTTTCGGGGCCAGACAACTGCTGAACGACGGAAATTAATTGTGCAGAGCTAAGCGCATCCAGTACCTTGAGGGTTTCGGCCTCGATATAAACAGGCGTTTCTTTCGATGTGTCCGCACATTCGCGCGAGTCGGCAACGAATTGCTGCAAAGAAACGCCCGATTTTGCCCAAGACTCGACGGCTTCCGGCTTAGCAGAGGCGCACTGGCTCCAAGCTAACAGCCCAAGAATAGGCATCAGGTGCATATGTCGCGACATATCAGTCTCCAGATGCACGCCTCGCCCCCGTTTGCGAGGGAGAGAAATTTCTGTCGTTACCGCGAGATAATAGCAGAGTTTTTCTGGCTTGTCACCGCGACCAGTGCCAAGAGCAGCAAATGCGCAGGCGTGCCGGATACGGCGATGCATAGGTGCTCGAACTGATCACCGCGCATCTCTCAGGCCGTCAGAGAATGTCGCTCTTCCGCGCAAACGAATGGCGGCTCTGGGGCTCGCTATTCGCCGGTTTGGATGGCGGCATTGGGCGCGTTGTTGCCAGGCAGCTTTGCGACTTAGGAATGACGAGTCCGCGCGCAAGACATTCAGCGATCTATATGGGTAGGGTCACTTTCTTCCAGGCCGGACGATCTCCCGCGCTACTAATTAGAGGGGGCATTGTGTTCTTTAACAAGGAAGCTCCAAGAACCGTCGGTAAATAGCCACATTCCATCCCACGTTTTGAGTGGGCTCCCGTGGCATGGTTCGGAACGGGGACGTAACTGGGCCTTTTCAGCGGCCAGCGCTGCTTGTCCTTGCGACGTGACCCATTCTGTTGAATGACGGCGAAATGGGAATTTATCGCCTGATAGCTGTGCTGACGCTGCTACTGACCTCGGAGGCCAACGCGCAATCGACAGATGTTGCGCCGCCGTCATTCGATGCATCAGCAGCATGGCTGTCCTTCGAAAAATTGCTGCATGAGAATTACGGCTATTTTAATCGACCGGGAATCGATGGAGATGCAATCCTTGCCACTTTCGCGGAAAAGGCCAAGGCGGCATGCTCCGACAAAGAATTCATCGACACGCTTCAGCTGATATCCCACAACTTTGCCGATCCGCATTTCATCGTCGGACCATTCGACGCTGATGACTGGGCAATCATCCCAACCTCGTCCGATCTCTTCGGCATCTACGATGGAGCATCCTTTCGAATAGATGAGGTGCGGGGCGGCGGTGACGCAACAACCAAAGGCGTTCGATCCGGCATGATGTTACTACGGATCGATGACCAGCCGCCTCGCATTGCCATTGAGGAAATAACAGGCCGCGCTTTCTCGGAACTAAGCCCTGCGCAAATTGGCTTCGCTTTCAATGTTGCTCTTGCGGGCCATCGGCGGAGACCACGAAAGCTGGATGTTCTGGACGGCGACAAGCAGCGCTCATCGCGCTGGCCGCCACGTCCGACCAAGCGAACCGCATTGCCGACGGACAGCTTTTGGAAGTCGAGCGCCGGGGCGAGCTTGGCATCATCCGGATCAACAATTCGCTTGGTGAGCAAAAGCTGATTGCTGAGTTCGCGAACGCCCTGGCTTCGCTCACGGATACGAAAACCCTGCTGATTGACCTTCGAAACACTCCAAGTGGCGGCAACACGAGCGTAGCACGGGGCATCATGGGGCATTTCATCGACCATGATAGACCGTATCAAATGCACGTAATTCCGTATGAAACCCGCGTCCTCGGACCGGCACGTAAATTCATCGAATTCGTCGAGCCATTCGGCGCGCGCTATCCCGGCAAGGTGTATGTGGCAGGCGGGCGCTGGACCGGTAGCATGGGTGAAGGATTGATGATCGGCTTCGATGCGATCGGCGCGACGACGATAGGCAGCGATCTTGCTCACCTCCTTGGCGCGTTGAGCAATGAAACGATAGAAGGCTCGTCTGCTAAAGTGGACCTTGGGACGGAGCAGCTTTTCACGGTCAACGGCCTTCCCCGTGAAGCATATCATCCGCAAATCGCCCTCGAACGGGTTGAGGTAGATGATCAAAGCGATCCCGTGATCAGCGCAATCCAGCGCCAGCCTGACGCCCCCGGCCCTTTGACGGGCGGCGCGTGATAAGCCGATACTCTCCATCTATCGTGCTTATCTCGACTGGATCAGCAATCTTTCAATGACGGATCACAAAGCTTCTGACTTACAGGCATGAACCAGAGGAATCGAAAATGTGCGGGAAATCGGTGATCGGCGCCGTATTGATGATGACCACTGCTGCGGCGCCTGCGGATATCCAGCGGACCGTCGAGGTTCGCACGTCGGATGTTGCGACTTTCTACAGGATCTATGATGCTGCCAACGGCAAGCCTTCCGCCGATTTGCTTCAGCGGGAATACATCGATGAGGGAACAGACGGCGTCCGCCAGTTTGTTCCTTACCGCATTATCTCAGGCGAAGCCCTTGCCAAGGAAGTCGGCAACAACGGATCGACATACAGGCAAGCCCGATCCTGTATGGAAGCCCTGCCTGCCGTTAAGGTGAAACTTCAAGGCGCATTTCAGCGGCTTGCGGACCTCGACCCTCAGGCGACATTCCCTCCCGTCACCATTCTTGTAGGCCGGAATAACAGCGGGGGGACGACCGGGAAGTCAGGCGTCCTGATCGGGCTGGAAGTAGCTTGCCGCTCGTCCTGGCTGCAACCTGACCTGGCAGACAGGCTGTACCACCTAATCGCCCATGAATATGGCCACGTTGAGCAGTCAGTTGCGCTTGAGGAGGATAGTGACAACACTACCGTTCTCAAGCAATCGCTCATCGAAGGGGTCGCTGAACTGGTAGCCGAATTGATATCGGGACAAGTGAGCAACATTCATCTGCAAACATGGACGGAAGGCCATTCCAACGACATCGGGCAGCGTTTCCTGGCTGAGGCTGACAATACCGATATTTCAGACTGGCTTTATAGCGGCGTGGGGACACCCGAAAAGCCCGGAGATTTGGGGTATTGGGTGGGATACAGGATCGCGAAAGCCTATTACGATAAAGCCACTGACAAACGTGTTGCGCTCAGGAATTTGCTTGACCTTGAAGACCCTAAAGCGATCCTGGGAGACAGTGGATGGCAACCGGGATCGTAACGCGATCATCAAAGTTCTTGGCGGACGGCGGCAATCATCTGATTTCTGCGACTATCGCACAATGCATCAGCGTTCCGGTGTTGGTGCGCCTGCATCCGGAATGGTGCTTTCCACGGAAGGCCTCGCGGACGCCGATACGCTGACGTCTGCATCGGGAGGAAACAGAACCAACCTCTGCTTTGGCATGTCGAGAACAGTCGTCGTCGCCCCCAAGACGGACAACCCCAGGAATCCATCGTGTCTGATGCGGTCATAGCCCGCTCTGCTAGCAATAGGCATGTTCGGCACCACCATTCCCGCGATCTCGAAATCGCCCGTGCCGATCTCGCCGCCGATATTCAAGCCATCCGCCCGTGTCGAATTGGTCGCCCTGCCAGTCCGGGATGCCGGAGGAATTACCTGCTGCCATACAGAGTCACGGAGAACGACCGTACCAGTACTGCCATAGTCGATCTTGAGATTGACCGGCTTTCCATTGATCGTGGCCTTGATGACAAAGCCAGCCTCGAAAGGAATAGCCTTTGGTGCAAGTTTGGGGAGAAGCGCTTTTGCACCCTGGGCATCAACCGGTTTGCCATCGGTTTTTATAAAGCTCTTCACCTCGACGCTTCCCGGTAGGCCCAGTGCAATCCATCCTTTCGACGGGTTGACTATGACAATGAAGGCTTTGAGGGCTTCAGCACCCAGAAGGCCAGCCACTGGCGTACCTAGCGCTCGCGATATTGCTCCCAGGTCTGCAGCCACAAACTGTCCTTCAACGGTCAGAGCATCGCCGATTGTGATCGAAGCCCGCGTCAGCTTTGTCGGCATCACCGATAAGCCGGTTTGCAACCCCATTCGGCTTTCGGTGAGTTCCATCCCATTGTTTTGAGCCAAAGTGGTATCAATCAAGCTCGCATCAGCGCCGTTGTCGAATAGCAAGTTGACCTGCTTGCCTGCAATTGTGGCTGGCAGAAGGATAGCTCCCTTCACCCGCATGATCGGAATCATTGCAACGCTTTTTGGGAATCGAATGTGCATCGTGCGCTTGATGGGCTCAACCGCATTCGGTGCGGTATTGGGAACGACCGTTGCCGCCAGTCCTGCTGCAGGGGTAGCAAGAAGTAGAGAACACGTAACCGCAAGACGGATCATTCGACATGCTCCTGTTAGCCGTTTCATGATCGGGAAGTGTCAGGCCGGGGTCAAGGCGCCGAGCGCGCACGTTCCTTACGTATGATCACATGAATCACCGCCACGGTTAGGTCGTCACAGTTCCAGCCTCGTCACGAGAGGGCTGCACGAAGACCTGTCGATTTGCCCGGATGCACGAAAATCCTGGAAATGTGGTGCTTCCATCCCCCTCAGCGCATAGCGAAGCTGATCGGCCGCGCAGTCCCCATATAGCGCCGTGGCGGCCGGTCGGGGTCGCGGCCTATCGGTAAGCGCTCCGCTCAAGATGGCTGACGCCCTATCCTGATCGTGCAGCGCACCGGCTCCTTGGCCTTTTGGGCCGCCCTCTCGCACGCGGCTATGACATCGCGATTCTCACGCGCCATGTCGGCGGCGTCAACGATCGTCTGCCAGCCGTCCGGGTTCCCCGCGCGCATCAGACGGATGCCCGCTTCCCATAGCGACGGCTCCCCCATCGTGCGCGCTGCGACCCGTTCAGGCCAGTGCCAGCCACTGGGTGCAAGGCTGGCCGCCCATCCCGGATAGAATAGCCATAGAAGCGAGACGGCCAGTGCCGTGCCCAGTCCGGTATAGCCCATGTGCCAGCGCTGCTGAACCTTGGTGCGGATCGCACCGATTGCCCGCATTTGGTCGGCATGGGCCTCGCGCAGCAGCGCCTGCCCCTGTTTGATGGACGCCTTGTCCGTTTCCCGCGCCGCTTCCGCTGACGACATCATCCGTTCCGCCATGCTCTCGGGGGTCATGTTAAGCGCTTCGGACTGCGAAAGCGGCTTCATGTGCTTGGCAATGTCGGCCAAGGCGGCGTTGATCCTGGCGAGCGTGGGATTGTAGTCGGGAACCTCGATGCTCTGCTTCTCGACGGCGATATGCTCAAGGGCGCGGGCGAATACGGCCAGACGTCCGTCTATACGTTGCTCCATGGCCTCCACGCGCGCCGCCAGGTGCGCGAACGCCTCCGCCGCCGTGCCGGTCGGCGGCTGGGGTTCCGGCCCGTTCAACAGGGATTGGTCGTCCATATGCTGTTCTCCTTGTTCTAGCGTTCCATGCCGCGGCTCATGTCGCGGCCATGATCGAAGGGGATGGAGGCGGCGAGGTCGCGGCCGATGCTGCGGCCCATGTCCTGACCGATCTCAAGGCCAAGCTCCCGGCTGCGCAGCCCAAGCACCGATTCAAGCTGGGCGTCGCGCTCAAGGCTTTTCGCCATGTCGGCCATGTGCTGCGCTGTGGTTTTCGCGGCCCGGAAATTGCCGTCGCGCACAAGCTCCTGATGCTGGCGCTGCAACTGCTGCCAGCCCTCCACGAACCTGTCGGCTCGGCTGTAAGGATCGATGCGGATCGCCGCCTCCGCCTGCATTGCGCGCAAGGCCTCATGGCCGCGCCCCTCCGCTGCCTCGCGGATTAGTTCGGGGCCATTGCGGAACGCGCTGTTCAAATCGGTGGAGCCTTCGGGCCGGATCGCGTCGAGCGCGTCGCGTGCCTTATCCAGTGCCTCGCGCTGGTGGGGCATGGGGTCGATGCCCTGCGCGCGGGTCTGCCGGATCGCGTCCATCGCCTTGGCGTAGCGCTCGACCGCGCCGCGCAAGCCGCCCGCGCGCATCGGCTGCCGGTCGTGGTCGCGCTGCTGCTGGCGTGCGGGATCGTGAACGGGTGCGGAAACGAAACGGCCAAGATCGAGGCCGTCGAACATGCCGCGCTCGGGTGCGGGCGTGGGCAATGCCGCGCGATCCTGACCGGGCAGCGAGAGGCGCAGCCCGTCGAAGATCCCGCGCGCCTTCTCCGCGATCGGCCTGACGATTTCCGCGACGCGCTCGCCAAAGCTGAAACCGCGTCGCTCGGCAAATTCCTTAGCCGGATCGCGCCGCTCGTAATCGCTCGCCATGTCCTTGGCCCGCTCGCGGGACAGGGTGCGGACAAGGCGGGAATCATCCTTGAAATCATCCCGCCCATAGTGAAAGTCCACGCCTTCCCGATGGCGGGTGAGGACGACATAGGTTCCGTGCCTGTCCATCCCCGGCGTGGCGAGCGCGTGTGTGCGATCGACGCTGACCGCCTGCGTCTTGTGGATCGTGGCGGCATAGCCATGGTCAAGGTCGCGATAGTCCTTGAGATCGAAAGCGACGGAACGCCCGTCATCGGTCCGCACGGTCATGCTCTGCTCACTGACGCGCTCGATGGTTCCGAGCGTGCCGTTCTTGACCTCAAGGCTGCGTTCGTTGCGCCGAAACATGACGCGATCCCCGGATGCGAAATCCCGGTCGCCGTTCGCGGTTTTCACGCGCGCATCGTCGCCCAGCTCGCCCGCGTCGCGCCGCCGATCGCGCGCCATCTCGTTGAGCGTGCGCACCTCGTCATTGGTGTGGGTGAAGATCATCCGCGTCTTGCCGGGTTCGGTCTGCCGTGCTTCGTCCCAACGATCGATCAAGTCCGCGCGCGCCTGTTCGCGTGTGTCGGCCGCGTGGACCATGCCGTGATCGGCATAGGCCCGGATCGCTTCGCCGGTCCTGCCGGTCGCCAGATGGCGGGTTGCGTCCTTTTGCCAGTCCTCATACTGGCGGCGGATTTCGGTGATCTCGACGCCGCCATGCCGTTCATGGATCGCGCGGAACGCCGCGCCCGCCTCGATCGCCTGCAACTGCTCGGCGTCACCGACCAGTACCACCTTTGCCCCCGCCGCTTCGGCATGGGACAGGACGCGCTCCATCTGGCGCGTGCCGACCATGCCCGCCTCGTCGATCACCAGCACATCGCGGGCGGTGAGAAGATCGCGCCCGTTGGCCCAGCCATATTCCATGCTGGCAATGGTGCGCGAGGCGATGCCGGAACCGTTCTCCAGTCCCTCCGCCGCGATGCCAGACAGCGCCACGCCGCGCACCTCGAACCCTGACCGCTCCCACGCCTCCCGCGCCACGCCCAGCATCGCGCTCTTGCCGGTTCCGGCATAGCCCACGACGATGCTCAAATCCTGATCGCCGGTCACATGCTCGAACGCCCCGCGCTGCTCGCCGGACAGCAACAATCCGCGCTCTTCCGCGCTGACCAATGCCGCCTCGCGCGCCTTCTCGTCTGCGCGATGCCGTTCGCGCTCCGCCATCAATTCGGACGCGCGCTGCACCCGCTGCTCGGTGTCGATCATGTCGCGCGACGTAAAGCGATCATCGCCGCGCCCGTCCTTGCCCAGGGCGACAAGATCGGGCGAGGCGCGAACGGCGCTCATCGCCCGGTCATATTGGTCCTTGCCGTCGCTGTGCCTGTGGACAAACATCGCAAGGTCGCGTGTGGTGAATGTCGCCTGATGATGGGTGATCGCATTCAGCGCCACGGAAGGATCAGCGATGATCCGCTCGCCGTTGCGCTGGGCCACGGCACGGTGATCTTCGATCCGCTCGGACTCAAGACCGCGTGTCCCCATGCGCTGCGCGGCGGGGCCGATCTTATCTTGCGGCTCAAGGTCGATGCCCTGCGCTTCAAGGCTGCGGTGATCGATCCGCGCGTCGATGTCGAGTTCGGCAAGACGGGTGTTGACATGATCGGCCCAGCGCTCGCGCCACTGCTCCACTAACTCGGTGCGGTTCCAGTCGCGGACCTTCGCGCCGAACTCGTCTTCGCTCCCTTCGCGCCCGATTTCCCTCATCGTGAGCATGACGTGGGCGTGTGGCTTCGCCTGCTTGTCCGCGCCGATGTCCCAATGCACATTGAGGTCCGCGATCATGCCGCGATCGACAAACTCGGCGCGCACGAAATCCTGCGCGAGCGCGATGCCCTGCGCTTGGTTCATCTCGCGCGGGATGGCGAACTCGACTTCGCGCGCTAGCTGCGCATCCTTGCGCTTCTCGGTTGCCTCGACCTCGTTCCAGAGGGTCGCGCGATCTAAGAAGCGTTCGGGGGCACCTTCGGGCAGGAGGATTTCCGAATGGACGACGCCCGCCTTGTTCGTGAAGTCATGGTCGCGGTCGAGACGATCGTCGTGCAGGCGATCAGCCGCGCGATAGGCCGCCGCCGCGACGGCGCTGCGCCCTTGCGCGCGGCTAATGACCTGAACGGAGAAATGGTAGATCGCCATAACGATCATCCATTTACTATCTCAAGCGCACGTCGGCACGACGTATAAGCGCGCCCTCCTCGAATAAATTCCGAGCAGGGACTAGGCGGTGTCATCCTGTCCCAGTGACTCTACTGCGTCACCGCCTGCCTTCTTCTATCATAGCTGCATCGTCACTCAATGGAGACTTTACGATGCGCAAACCCAAGGACTTTGATTCGGAACTGAAAGCCCTTGCCGATAAGACTAAGGCCATAAAGGAGCGCCGCGTGCGTCAGCTTGGCGAATTGGTCACGGCAACCGGAGCCGATGCGCTCGACGCTGACCTACTGGCGGGGGCGCTGCTCGATGCCGTTGCCAGCAAGGATGCCGCGACAAGGGAGGGCTGGCGCAAGACGGGCTCGGCTTTCTTTCACGGGAAGGCACGTCAGCCTGCGCCGCGACCTGAGCAACGGGCGGAGGGCACTCTCCCGCTCGACGGCGGCGCGGCATCGCGTTGAGGCACGAAAGGCACGAATCGACACACGGGAATGGGTCATGAAGCGGCGCGAGAGAACCCGCCATCTGATCGAGTTGGGTGGGCTGGTCGTCAAGGCCGGGCTGGTCGATCTGGTCGACGATGACCGCGCCGCGCTCTACGGTGCGTTCATCACCGTGGCGGAGAGGCTACGCGGCGAGGAACGCGCCAACGCACTTGCCCTCTGGCAACGTAAAGGCAAACGGGCGTTCGAGGCAGAGGCGCAAACGGCGTCATACGAAAGGGAATCATGAGCATCGACTAGGATCAGCCAGTGTCAGGCGAATGGGGGCTACGACGGACAGGATGTGGCGATATGATACGCTCTGAAAACGGTACGCGGGAGATCAGACCTTTCCTGTACATTGGTTATTGTCGAACATTTGAAGATATTGCTCGATGGTCTGGGTCATGCCGATCGATTTGCGCCGCTCATTGACGTTAGTCGGGTCCTCAAGTTCGTTCGGTTGCCATTGCCCCGAGATGCATTTGACCTGCGTGCCATATCGTTGGGGTCGATGGTCAAATTCCAAAGCGATGCGATCATAGAGCATCGCATAGGCCTGTCCTTCCGCTTCACCCTCGGCGACGAATTCTTCGAGCCGAACAAGTGTGTTTCGCATCAGTTCCTGGTCGTTGACAGCATGTTGAACGATGAGGAACGCGGCTCGGGCGGCTTCTTTGCCGTAGACGCTTAGTCGAAACCAGCCTTCAGAGGGCATCAGCGTTTTGAGTTCATTCTGATACCGCAGATCGTGCCGCCCGATCTCCGCGAAAATCTGGTGCTGAACGGATGCGCGATCTGCTTCAGGAAGAGTGGAGAGATCAAGCTTCATATAAGCCATACGCCCGGCCTGGTCGAGCTTACCAAGCCGTATCAGCTTTTCAGAAATGTTTGCTGGTGGCGGCAGCTTTGCGTTTTCTGCCTCCACCTCTGCATAAGCCGCCTTGATTTGCGTGACCAATTGTTCCGGTGTCGGCGGAGCCCCGTTAGTCGACGCAACTGCAAGCAAAAGCAATAAGCCGAAAATCATGATTGGTGCTCCTCTTCCGCTCCCTGTGCGGCGTCACGCCTCATCTCGCACGGTCAGAACAACGCCATATCGCGCCTCCGAAAGATCAAGGCTCGGCCAAGGCGTCAGCTTCCGTCCAACAAGGGCAATGGTTTGGAGGCCCGACAACCGAAAACTGCCCAGTTTCAGTTCGCTCGCCGGTGTGCCATCCCGCTGTGTCACCACCGCATCGCAATAGAGGCTGTCTTTCCTGCGATAGATGACCTGTGGGTCCGCTTCCATCATCGTTCCGTTATATGCCCATTTTACGCTTAGCCCCTGTTTGGTTGCCTGGGTAAGAAGTGCGAGCGCCACCCCCTCCTTTTCTTCAGACGATTTCGCTGTGAACGCCGGAGAGGAGATGGCCTCTGACTGAGCTTCATTACTCGGTCTCGACATGTTCAGGCGGAGGGTTTTGCGCGGGCGGTCTGTCATGCGGAAATTATTGTCGCTTCGTCATGCAGGGGGCAAGCTTTCTTGGCAGGCGCATCTTCTCGCTGCCCTTGCGCCAAGCGGACATGATATAGGTAAACTATGCTGATCGACCCTGCCTTTCCCATGGTGCTGCGCAATGACGCCGTTCGCGTCCACCGCAATGCCGTGCGACGGGATTTCACGGTCAGCAAGGACACCTATGATCTCTACTCGCTCTCAGGTCTCACCAACGGCGAGGAGAATCTCTGGGCCAAGTTCTCAGCGCTGGGACAGGGCAAGGCCCGATATGATCTGTTGCAAAAGCTGATTGCGCGCCAGCCTGCTCTTCGGTTGGGCTTGCTGCTGGACGATCTTGCCGAAGCCCTGCTTATTGTCGGTGTCGCCGATCTACGCACGCGCGAAGGCGCGCTGCTGGTGCTGGAATGGATAGACGACAACTTCGCCGCCCCGCTGCTCCCGCCATCGGTCCTGAACATGTTCAAGCCGAAGCTGCGGGCGCTTCGGCGGCGGCGTTTTGGCTGGGTGGTTCCGCCGCAAACCGGGGGCAAGGACCACGGGGCTCCAAGGCAAGGCGATGGCCCCATGGAATATCCCCGCGTGTGGCTGTCTGAAGCGCAACTCGAATTCTATCGCGCCGATGCCGATTGGCAGTCGATTTTCGAATGACGCAGCGCTGGGGTCTTCATAAAGACGTTGTATGGATGAACCGACCAGGATGACCATATTGCGCGTGATCGAACGCGCGCCGCAATGGCTTCGACATGATCTTGAGGCCAAAGATTCGAGAGTCCGTGCCAGAGCAGAGGAGACGCTGGCGGGGATGATCGAAAATGCCATCAAAGGCGATCAATCGGGGACTGGGGACAGCCTCTTGTAAGGAGCAACGATCGCATGTGTCGCTGGACCATTTTCTTGCTCGCTGCTGCCCTGCCGGTCATCTTCACCCTGTCGTCGTCCGCCCCGGCGCAGACGAAAGCGCAAATTCGAGTCCGCTGCGAAGGTGGCCGGCATTTTCTCCTGCACTTCGATCCTCAACGCGCCATCGTCATTGCGGAAAAGCGCCGCCTTGAGATGCGCCGCAAAATATCCTCTCTTGGCCAATATTATCACAGCGACAAAGCGACCCTGATCATTGACGGCAATTTCGTCGCCTTCGTTCTCAGCGGCGACTGGGATTGGAAGGATTGCCGGTTCGACCGTTCATCCGGACCTTCAGACAAGGATTGAGCCGGAGCGATGCCATGAAACAGGATGTCGATACCGACAAGATTGACGAGGCGGTCCTGGCACTGATGTTCCTGACGCTACACAATGAGGATCGGCTGTTCGGCACGGTGCGGGCGTGGAAGTCATTCGACTGGGATGCACTTGACCGCCTGCATGCACAGGGCATGATCCTCGATCCCGTCGGCAAGGCGAAATCGGTTGTGCTGACGCCGGAAGGCCGTCGCCGCAGCGAAGAGCTTTTCCGCCGTCTTTTCGCAAAATGATCGGAGGGAACGCGGCTTCACCCGGTGCAGTCCAAAAGGAGGACGAAGCCGCGTCACAGTCGTGTATCGGCTGATGAAGTTGATAATCCGTGAAGCGGCGGCGTGGGGCATTTTTTGCCGAGCATGCGCAACCAGTCCTCGAAACTCTCCGGGCCATCCTCGAACTTTCCCAGTACCTCCGCCAGCCGGTTCACCACAGTCCCTCGCGTGATCTCCAGTCGTGACGCAATCTGATCAATGGAAAGCCGATCGCGGAAGAAAGCGAAAGCGGGTTGGCGTAGAGGCTCCGGCAAGCTCTTCAGCATCAAGGCCGACACTGTAACGGCGTCGTCCCTCCGCTTATCCCATCGGATCGGCTCAACGATGCTCACGCCCCGGGCAAACTCTTCGCAGTAATGGCGATGCCGTTGGCGCAAGCGCCGTTCCGTAGCTCTGAGTTGCCGTGCTTTCCACCGGCGCGGCCTGTCGCCGTCGAGCATGGCGACAAGCATGCCCAGCGCCTCGGCCACGCACGCCATCACGACCGGAGGCTCGATGGCGAGGCGGCGAGCGATTTCGGCATAGGGAAGCTCGTCGCGCTGATGGAGATGGAGGACCACGCGCGGCACAACCGGGAGGCAGGCTTCGGCGTCGCGATAGGCCGCTTCCTGTTCCGGCGTGATGTCATGCAGCGTAGGCATGACCGTCCTCCTGTGCCTGTCTGGCGAACGCCTCCAGCCTTTCGTAACAGGTGTTGTGAACGAGCCGATGGAGTGCGCGCGTGCAGCCCATGGCAAAGGCCAGTTCCTCAGCGGTGATACGATAGGCGCGCCCATAGCGGACCTCGACATAGGCGCGGCGGATGCAGGCGAAGGCACGACGCTCGAACAGCGTGTCCTGCGGCCAGGCCAGCGACAGGCGCATATCGAGATATTCGGCGACCTCACGCAGTTCGTCGAGCGCATGGGTGCGCAGGCCGTTCAGCGTCAGGCACCATGCCACGCACTGGTAGAGATGCTCGCAGGCCTGATGCAGCAGCAATGCCGCCATCGGCAGGTTGCCCCGGCCCTGATAGAAGCCCGCGCCTAGCAGAAAATCGCTGGCCCGCCCGTACCAGCGGTCGAACTCGGTCTTGCCCAGTTCGTGGCGGCGCACACCGGGCAAGCGGCGCGGGGACTCCAGGCGCGCGCTACTCGCTTGATACAGTCCGATGCCTTCGGTCGCGATCGTCACGAACCAGGGCACGCCGCGAATGAGGGCATTGTTCACATGAGCAAGGGTGTGGACAGCGAGGCGGACCGGACGGGTGATCTCGCCTGTTTCCCATGCGCGTCGCAGCCGATCCCGGATCGGCGCCCAGTCGTCGCGGCGCGCGGCGATCCGACGATGATTGACGATCGCCATAAGGCGGACCGGCGCGGCGCACGGCACAGACGCCTGATCCTCGGCCACATGATGGCCATAGAGGATGAGCTTGTCGATATGCGCCGTCTTGTAGCGGTCCTGCCGCTTGCGCGCGCAAAGGGCGTCAAAGCCCTCGAACAACAGCGCTGTGACATGGCGCAGTTCAGCGCGCAGGCCGGTGGGGAGATGATCGAGGTCGGTGCGCAGCATCATGGCAGTTCCTCCCCCGGCAGACCGGCAAAGCCGGTCATTCGCCCGATATCGGCCAGCAGGGTCGCGACCGTCTCGACGACCTCGGCGGGAGGCATGATTTCGAGCGCGGCATCGGCATGTTCCGGCGTTCGCCCTTCACACCGATAGCGTGACAGCGGTGGTATGAGGCGCGCCAGTTCTTCCGATGGGGGTGGAAGGCCGATTACCTGCGCCTCTTCCAGTGCCCTCTCCAGATCGACGCCGATATGGTCGCGATTCCAGTCGTCGCTATAGCCTGCGCGCAACAACAGTATCTTCAGCGCGAACTCGGTTGCATAGGCTGCGGCGTTAACGACCTGAGAAGGTCGATCGCGCGCATGCGCTTCCACCATCATGCCGACACGATCCACCGCCCGCCGATAGAAGATCACGGCCAGGATCAGGTCGAAATCGCAGGGGCGATGGAAGAGATCGAGATCGTGGCGCGGATGGTTGCCGAGATAGGCTTGCAAGCAACGGTCACGCGGTTCATCGGCCACTTTGGCCAGCAGCGCGCCGAACGCTTCGGCCAGATGCATGTGCGCCCTAGCCATGTTCCTGTCCAACGTGCCGTATAGCTGACGCGGATCGAAGCCACGGGCGCGGTAGCGCCTGAAGGCTGTGCGCTGTGGCTTTTCAAGCCCGCTGACAGCAGCGGCGATGCGGTCACGAGCCGCCTGCGCCTCGCTGTTTCTTGGCGGGTCCATCGCCGCGTCGTACAGGATGATGCCGGTTTCATAGCGCTTTGCGAGCCATGGCCGGTCGAGAGGAAAGCGTTCGGCCTCGCCAAGGGTGAAGACCGAAAGCTCGACCTCCACCGCGCGGACCAGTTCGGACTTGAGGACGGCCTGGGCGCGGCCCCAGTAGCGATCGAGGCCCTTATAGGCCTCATGATCGACGAAAGCCCAGATTTCGAACAGCATGATCTCGCGGCCGAATCGGATCGGCTTTCGGGTATCGGCGAGATTGCCGACCAGCATCAGCCCATGGAGCGTGCCGTGACGTGGCGCGCGGTTTCGGTGATCGACAAAATAGGCCCGTAATATGCGCACGGCTTTTTCCATCGCCATACGGGCATAGTCTTCGAGATGGATCAGGCGGGCAAAAACACGCTGACGTATCTCCCACGCATCGCTGACGGCGCGTTCATGCTCCTCGCCATCGGCAAGGGCGTGCACCTTCGCTTCATGGTCGTCGTCCATAAGGACCTCCGATCCGCATCCACGGCGGATGAGGCGGAAGCGACGGGGCGGATGCGGTAACGATCCCGAAACTCCCGCGCGCTGAGGCGCGGGAGCCACCGGGACTGGTAAGATGACAAGAGACACCCGCCGCCGCTTTTAACCGGAGGTCTGGACATATGCGACGGCATCCCGAAAACGATCTGTTTTCGAGCCTGTTTCTCTTGTCGGGATTACCAGTCCCGGCGCTGCCCTTTTCACAACGCGCGGGCAGACTATCAGCAAATGAGGCAGAAACAAAGATGCACCGGTGGATGCAGGCATTCGCTGCCGGTGGCGGGAGGCAATCGATGCACCAAGGCCGACAAAGTCTGCACCCTCGGCGGCTTTAGCGCCGACCATGGAAGCAGCCCCTTGCCGGGCTGCGGTGGATCAGCGACCATAGTCCGCTGTCGATCTCGCTATGAGACTGGCTGATAGCCATAAAATGCGTTTGGATGAACAGCGTCAGGATACGGTGGCGGATCAGGCTTTCCAGGTCGGCCGCAAGATCGGCACGTGGCTTATTCAATGTTTTGGGTTTGCTCTCGGTAGGGATCATCCACCGCAGGCAGATGCCTCCTATTCCGAAACTGCATCGGCAGCTTCAATTACTTATCTCGCGTAGATGAAGTTTTACGGATATCGTACAATCTAGAAATTGGTTAGCATTCGATAAACTCAACCGGTTGGCGCAAATGAAATAATGATACCGGAGTTTGATTATAATCAAAGCATGGGGGGCGATCGAAACGGAAAAATCATAGGTGAGTTATGAATTTCTCGGTGCGCAGGAATTTTGGAAAATTGCGGCGGCATGATCGTTTTGTTACGGCTTTTGAAGCGGAAATGATCTTGGGCGCCGAGCGACATTCGGTCGTAGTTGGAGACATCTCTGCTTGCGGCGCACTGGTGCGGACAACTAGGCCGCCGCTGGTCGGAAGCGAGATATGGCTCCGGGCTGCAGGCTTGAATTTGCCCGCACAGGTGCGATGGGTGCGCGATGGTCTATGTGGCGTCCAGTTCGGTGAACAGGTCGATCCGCACGCGATTGTTCGGGATAATTCGCCAGATTATCAGGCCTGATCGGCAGGTGACTTCGACCGTATCCGAATCGCGATTTCCTTGCCGGGCTTGAAGTGGACGACACGCTTGGCAGGAACCAGGACTTTGTCGCCTGTCTGCGGGTTATGGCCTGTTCGCTCTTGGCGTCTACGGGTGGTGAATATGCCGAAACCTCGCAATTCAACCCGGCCTCCTGCTTCCAGTTTGTTCGCCATCTCCTCGAAAAACACATATACGATCCGCTCGATCTCCATGAGATCCAAGGCGGGGTTTTTTCGAAGTAGCGTTGCCACCAAATCTGAACGAACCATCCTGCCCCCTTTGCACTGGAACATCATGACATAGGCATGCTGTCAGGCGCTGACAATGTTTCGGTTTCGTATCTATGTGCGCGTTGCAGTAATCGCATTTGGCTAGTGGAGAAGGCATCTTGTCCAGTTGCTTTGCAGCGCTTCTCGTCATTGGTCAGCGCGATGACATCACCAGCGAATTTGAACAATTTATTAACTATGTCGAGCGATGGATATTCCGAACGGGGAATATAACGGATCGCAAATACCCCGATCAGAGTTCAACTGATATGTGGTGGCAACATGCTCAACATCCGTTCGATATCACCAGAAATCTTCATAACGCTGGTGCTTGTCACCAGCATGTTCCTATTTTCCGTTCTGTTCGATCTCCCGATTATTATCCCTTCCGGGGAACGCGCAGCCTATGTCGGCGTCCACTACCTGTATCCGCTAATCGGTATAGCTATCCTCGGGGGAGTGACCTTCCTGGCTGGCCGACGTGAGATCGCCATCCGGTTTCTTGTCGCTCTTCCATGCTATGTCGCGATATTATTTGCACACTTCAATATTAAATTGTGGATACCTCACATTAATCCCGCAAATTTTGATGAAATATATTGGCAGATAGATTCCTATTTTCGTCCTATAGTAGATGTATGCATGTACATTAGGGATAAGGTATTTTTCTTTATTCCCTATCAAGCAAATTTTTACATGATATCGTATATCGCCCTCTTTTATTGCAGCTTCTGCTATCATGCGATCAAGACGCCAGAGATCTTTGGAAAGCTGATTATAGCAGCGCTTCTGCTTCAAGCTTTAGGCACGCTGGCCTATCTTGTCGCTCCCGCCGTCGGGCCATTCATTTATGAGGCTGGCTTGAACCCCATGATAACGGGAGGCCAATCAAGCATGCTGAATTTCCACGCCCAATCTTTGGCAGGAGGGCCTCAATGGCTTGCAGAAAATGGAAGCGCCAACTTTACGGTGGGCTTGGCGGCGATGCCTTCCCTGCATTCGGCAAGCGCATTTCTCTTCTTTTTGTTCGCCTGGCATCACGGAAAAATCCTACTGCCGCTTTATGGCTTTATACTCCTGTATATTCTCGTCATGGCGGTCGCGAGCCGGTGGCACTATTTGATCGACGTTCCTGTGGGCATGCTGATTGCGTGGGTGAGCTATAAGTTGGCCGAGAGATTTGATAGTCGGCCGTCGGCAAGTCCAGCATTGACCAATGGCGTGCAAACGGCTCAGCCTGTCGCTGCATGAGCAGCGAACCGGTTCGAGCTCGGGAACTACAATGGTGGCCTGCTGATGGCCCTGGCTTTGGGGATGCTCCTGCCAAGAAACGTCCGGTTCGCTAAAATCCTCGCGACGCGTCGACCAGCAACAGGATTTCTTCGTTATCCATGACGGCTGAGGGTCGGTGCCGAATAACGTTGGAACGCCCCGGCTCCGCCGGGGCGTTTTTTCGACTGAGCAAACATCACGGCGTTTTAGGGCCGCAAATCCCGGACGGGAAACCCGGAGGCGATTTCGCCTCCGGGGCCAGCACGACTACGCCGCTTGTGCCAGATAGCGTTCGTCGGCATTCAGCGCGCTCTTGTCAGCATCAAGCAGCGCGGCAATCCTATTCCACCGCTCCGCACTGCCCACGCCGCCCCGCTCGGTATAAGTGGACGGCGGGAAGGCCATCCAGCGCGGCACCCAGGCCTCGACCTTGGCACGGCCATTGGTTCCGGCGAGGCAGTCCCGCACGATCTGCCGCTGGACCTTGACGCTTTCTGCGGCATTGCTTTTGGCGACGACATCGCCCGCTACGTCCGCGACGATATGCCCGATAACCTCCTTGTCGCGGATACCGTCGAGCAGGGCGTCATCGGCCTGCCAGAGCGATACCATGTCGATGTTGAGCAATGTGCCCAGCAATTCCACCATCCCGCTTCCCGCCGCCAGCGTCTCGCCCATGACGATGGCGAGGATGGACACCACAGCTTCATCAGGCAGGTCCATGAGATGGAGGAATAGTCCCGGCAGGCCATGATCGCCCGCATAGCCGCCCGTTACCGTGGGAGTGTCGGCATCGAAATCCAGCAGGGCCAGAACCTCGCGCCGCTTGGCGTCGAACGCCGCTTCCGATGCGCTGGTCTCCACGCTCTCGGCGATTGCATCCGTGTTGGCGCGCTGCTTCTCAACGTCCACTCGCCACAGGGACGATCCGACAATGGCATGAGCGAGCATCAGGCGAAGCGCCATGGCGGGCTGCGAAAGCAGGGACACGCGCACGGCGGCATGACGGTGCAGATCGACATAGTTCTGGATCGGTGCACTGATCTCTGGGCGCACCGGCTTGGGGAGGTTCTCGCCTGCCTCGCGCTTGCGAGCTTCCTTGGCGGTGACATAGCCTTCATGGAAGGTCACTTCGCCGCGATGGCTCAGGGCGACATAGACTCGTCCACCTTTCTTCTTCTGGCAGCGCTCATGTTCCCATGTGTGGAAATACGCGCCGCGCTCCATGATGACGACCTCCGGCCATCCTGCGTTGCGATAGGCTTCTGCCCGTTCCGCGATAGCCGTGTCCTGCGCTGCCCAGAAATCCGACGCACACGCGAAATAGCTGTCCTCGCCGAACAGGTCCGAGACGATCTCGCCGGGATAGCCCGCAAGATCAAACAGTGCGACATTGGTGGAAATGGCCGCTCCGCCCATGAGCCACGCCTTGAGGCTCTGGCCCGTCGGCGCGTGGTCCTTCTCGCTATCAAGCAGGGCTAGCCATTCGCGCTGCTGCGCCTTGGTGGCCAGCGTCAGGTGCCGCACGGTGACGGCATCGATGCTGCCCGCCCGATAGAGATTGCGGATGCGGGGCATGAGATTGCCCAACGCAAGGGTGCGCTTGACCTGTAGGACCGTCAGGCCGAAAGTCAGGGCTATATCCTCCACGCTGCGTCCCTCCCGAACAAGCCGGGTGAAGCTTTCGTGGCGGGTCATCTCGTCGGGGTCGGCCCTCGCGATATTCTCGATCAGCGAGGCTTCCAGCGCCGCCGCGTCGTCGCCTGCTTCCATCACGGCACAGGGTAGCGGATCGATGGTCCCGGCCTCCTGCCCGATGGCCAGCGCGGCATGATAGCGCCGCTTGCCCGCCACGATCTCGTAGCCGTCATCATCCTTCTTCCGCACGATCAGCGGCACGAGGACACCTCGCGCGCGCACCGAAGGCAGGATGTTGGTGAGGTCAGGAGCCTTCTTCCCCCCGCGCATGTTTGCGGACGAAACCGAGAGGCTGGCAATGTCGATGTGCTTGAGTTCCATGTCCTTTACTCCTCTTCGCATCATCCCGGCCCCGGAATGCGGGGTGGGCGGCAAGAGCGCACCGGCAGGCGCGTCGGCAAAGGCGGACTGCACCCGGAGGGCTGAAACGAAGAGGAAGACCCGGCGCAGCCGGGTTGCGGGTCGCCGCGACGCGCCTACAGGGTAGCGACGCCCACACCGTTTGCCGGAGTCGGTCTACGCCATCGTGCGTCCGCGCGATGTCTGCATGGGGAGCGGAGCAGCCGCTTCTCCGCGTCAGTGATCGTCACGCCGTCAGGCGACGAGACGGCGCGTAGCGCTGGCTCGGTGGAGCGTAGCGAAATAGAGCGCGGCCCGCGCATGAACGCGGGGACGCCTTGGTCCTTCTCCATGTTACAAATGTCATCTGCAAATTAGGTAGGCTTGAATTCTCCGCCCAATCTGAACCAGTCTATATCAGATTGAGGTACTTGCCCTCCTTGCCATGGTGATGGGCAGTCAAGCTGGTCGATCATTCCGGGAACAATCGATTTTCGAGCAAACCGGTCAGCTTTTTTGGCAGCCATCCCCCAAACGAAAACCTGCACCGCGATCACAAGCAGAATCGCGCCAATGCACAAGAAGCGCAAGTTCGCCATGGCGCCTGGTTCATTCGCCAATTCAAGGTAATCCGGCCCAAACCTCGTTACCACATATGTATAGAAACTGGCCTCGCTCCAGCAAAGGAAGGCTATGATGAATAGAAGCAGTGTCGGGACTTCATCCCAGTTTCTCTTTTTCCGAAATTTCGGCATACGGGCAAGCGTTAGCAGATTGCGAATGATCGTCATGTCGTGTCCCCTCCGAGGTCGTTTCCAACACGGATAATATACCGAGCGAGCCAAAGAATAAGACAGGGGCGCGATGGCCTGCTTATTTGAACTTGTTCCTGACACAGGCGGGCGAAGCCACACCTGCTCAATAGACAGACGGATGCCAAATCCTTTGATCGTATGACATATCCTCATCGTGGGATCAGGATACGGAAACGCCGTGGCAGCCGCCGCCTTGGGCTGGGCGTGCCATCTTGATCGTCTGACGTCCGAAGCGATCCGAACCCGTGTTCATTCGCTGATTCGCTTGCGGAGACGAAGCGGATAAGGCAAATTGCTTCACTTGGCGGGCAGGCCATCGGGGAAAGGACCGATGGATATGCCGAATACATCATAGCTCCGATGACCTGAGGGGGTTGGCGAGCGTAAAAAGCGTAGCAATCGGGCAACAGTGTCCGATAAAAATGCGCGCGGAAACGAAGCGGGCAAGTTCTCGCCAAGTCCCGCTATGACCGCCGATGTCCCTCTACGTCCCTCCATAGCCCTACGATTGGCATCCGGCCTTCAGCAAGGTCGGTGGCGCGCATCTTGTCTTGCGCGGAAACTGCGCCATTCTGGGCTTTAGGGGGCATCGCCAACGCTTGATTGAAAGCCTCCCCTATGTCGAATGCAGAACGTATTATCCGTCTTGATACCGTCCGCACCCGCACCGGCCTTTCCCGCTCGACCATCTATCGCAAGATGGCGGACGGGACCTTTCCTGCCCAACTCAAGATCAGCGTCCATGGCGCCGGTTGGCACGAGTCCGCCATAAATCGCTGGATCGCTGATCCCGCTGGCTACAGGGCCGACAACGACAACCCGCCCTCGCAGGGAAAGGCGGGCCATGGAAAAGGGTGACGATGCCGCACCCCCTGATCGCCTGCGCGCCGCCAACGACAACGAGCCTGACATCCGTCCACCCACTCTAGACGTGGAGGCGGCGCTGACGCGCATCGCGGAAGCCATTGGTCGCCACATCGCGCGGGAGCATATCCGCGCCCGGAAGGCAGCCAACGACAATGAGCCGGAGACAAAGGAATGATGGATTCATTGACATCGAACGCTAATGATGGCATATAGACCATCATGAAGGCGGAACCGTTGCTCAATGAGCGGCACCAGCTTGATGCAGTCTCCTTCGTCGAACTGCGGATATGGCGGGTGCCAAAGTCGGTGAAGGGATCGGCGCACGATCTCAAATATGCCCTTGCCTATATCGTCGATAGTGTTTGCGTGCTGCGCTACGACAATGAGGCGGGCAAGGGCGATCACCGGCACATCGGCGAGGTGGAAACGGCCTATGTCTTCACGACGCCCGCCGTATTGCTGGCGGACTTCTGGAAGGATGTGGATCAATGGAAACCGACATGAACACCGTGACGCTCTCCATCGCCTCCCGCGAAGAGGTGACGCGCCGCGCGCTCGCCGCGTTCGAGGGCAAGGCCCAAGGCGCGCATCACAGCTTCGCCAGCCCCGATCTGCTGTGGCAGACGTTCACTCGCAAGCGCTGGGACCTGATTCAGGCCATGACCGGCCAGGGCGTCATGTCGATTCGCGAGGCGGCGCGCCGGGTGGGACGGGATATGAAGGCCGTGCATGGGGACGTGCAGGCGCTCCTTGCGGCGGGCGTGATCCAGAAAGAAGGGCGCGGCATCGTGTTTCCCTTCGATGCCGTCCATGTCGATTTCATGCTGACCAAGGCCGCCTGACGGCGAAACGGGAGATATGTCATGATGCGTATTGCCCTCTATGCCCGTTACTCCTCCGATCAGCAAAGCGCGGCCTCGATCGAGGATCAGCTTCGCGTATGCCGCGAGCGCGCGACACGCGAGGGCTGGCATGTGGTGAGCGTCTATGAGGATGCCGCCATCTCAGGGGCCAGCATGATCCTGCGCCCCGGCATCCAGTCGCTTGTACACGATGCGCAGGCGGGCAAGTTCGATATCGTGCTGGCCGAAGCGCTGGACAGGGTATCGCGCGATCAGGCAGACGTGGCGACACTCTTCAAGCATCTCCAGTTCGCCCGCGTGCCGTTGGTGACGCTGGCCGAAGGCGAAATCTCCGAACTGCATGTCGGTCTCAAAGGCACGATGAACGCGCTGTTCCTCAAGGACCTCGCCAAGAAGACCCATCGCGGGCAGCGCGGGAGGGTCGAGAAGGGTTTTTCGGCGGGGCCGGTCGGCTATGGTTATCGGACGGTACGACGGCTTTCCTCCGAAGGCGAACTGGTGCGGGGCGAATGCCGGATCGAACCTTCGGAGGTGCCTATCGTAGAGCGCATCTTCTGCGAGTTCGCGGCGGGCAAAAGTCCGCACGCCATCGCCCGCGATCTGAACGCTGACGGCATTCCGGGACCATCAGGCCGCCCCTGGAGCGACACCACCATACGCGGCAAACGCAGCCTGGGTATCGGCATCCTCAATAACGAGATGTATGTCGGCGTGCGAGTCTGGAACCACAAGCAGGCCGTCAAGGACCCGCGCACCGGTCGGACCGTGCGGCGTCCCAATCCCGAAGCTGAATGGGTCCGGGCCGAAGCTCCGCAACTCCGCATCGTCAGTGATGAGATGTGGCAGATGGTGAAGCAGCGGCAAGATGTGCTTGGCGAGCAATATAAACCGATGATCGACGGCGTTCATGCGGCGCAGGCGAACCGGATGCACCGGGCGCGCCGTCCCGTTACTCTGCTGTCTGGACTCGTTGAATGCGGCGTGTGCGGGGGCAAGGTCGGCCTCGCGGTCAATGGGCGCTTTGGCTGTATCAATCATCATCGCCGCCATACCTGCGATAACAACCGCACCATTCGTCGCGAGGCGCTAGAGGAGCGGGCACTTGCGGGTCTCCGCGAACGGCTAGTGTCGCCGGAGAAAGTGCAGGCCGCCGTCGCCGCCTATGCCGAGCATATCAACCGCGAGAACCGCGAGGCGCGCGCGCAGGTCGAAGCCGATGCCCGCGCGCTGGACAAAATCGAGCGCGCCATTGCGGGGATCATGACCGCGATCGAGGACGGGCTATACCAGCCCACGATGAAGGCTCGCATGGCTGAACTGGAGCGCCAGAAGGCAGCAATCACCGCCCGCATGGCGCTCGCCCCGCAAGCAGTCCCCGACGTGCATCCCGGCGTCGCTGAAATCTACAAGCGGCAGATGCGGCGTTTCACCCAGGCGCTGGAAGACCCGGAAACCCGGCTCGACGCCTCTGATGCCATTCGCTCGCTCATTCAGCGAATCGTCCTGTATCCCGGTGAGAAACGCGGCGAAATCTATGCCACGCTACACGGCGCCCTGATGGGCATCCTCGATTTTGCGCAGGGAATGCCTCGACCCGCTGCCGTTGTTACGACAAAGGTGGCTCAGGGTTCGCTGGCATGACGGAGTATAGGAACCACTATCCACTGCCGTCATCCCAGCCCAGGCTGGGATCTCTCTTCTTCCCCCTTCCAACGAAAAAGGCCGGCCCCATCGGGACCGGCCTTTTTCTCAATCGAACAGTTCTTCCAGAAAGCTCTTCCGGCGTTTCTTGGGATAGCCGCGCCCATCGTCGCGATAGTCGCGGTCCGGGCGATAACTCATCTGTGGCGCGGCGGGCGCCGGAGCCGGCTGAACCGAACGCTCGATGATCTTGTCGAGTTCGCCCCGGTCCAGCCAGACGCCGCGACATTGCGGGCAATAGTCGATCTCCACCCCCTGCCGGTCGCTCATGTGGAGCCCCACATGGCAGACCGGGCAGAGCATGGCCGACACGGTGGCCTGATCCCGCATGCTTATTCGCGCTCGCCGGTCAGGCTCAGCAGCATCTGGAACAGGTTGACGAAGTTGAGGTATAGCGACAGCGCGCCCATCACCTGCATCTTCTGCGCCACCTCATGGCCGGCATAATAGAAATATTCCGACTTGATGCGCTGCACGTCCCAGGCGGTGAGGCCGGTGAAGACCACCACGCCGATGATCGAGATGACCATCGCCATCGCCGACGAGCCGATGAAGATGTTGATCAGGCTGGCGACGACGATGCCGATCAGGCCCATCATCAGGAAGCTGCCCATCTTGGTCAGGTCACGCTGGGTGGTATAGCCCCAGAGCGCCATGGCAAGGAACATCACCGCCGCCGAGAAGAAGGCCTGGGCGATGCTGCCGCCGGTGAAGACCAGGAAGACGCTGCCCAGCGACACACCCATCACCGCCGCGAAGGCGTAGAAGGCAGTGCGCGCGCCAGCCGTCGTCATCTTGTCGATGCGGAAGCTGAAGAAGAAGACAAAGGCCAGTGGGGCGAAGATCGCGACCCACTTCAGCGGCGTGCCGAAGATGGCAGCGGCCAGCACGGGGGTATTGCCGACCAGGGCGGCGACCAGGCCGGTGATGACCAGGCCGATGCCCATATTGCGGAAAACGCCGAGCATGTGCGCGCGCAGGCCAGCATCGGTCTGCGCCGTCTGGCTGGCACCATAGCCCGGCATGCGTACGGGATTGTTCACGGCTTCACTCACTCCATCATAAATGTGGTTCGAGTGAGCCCGGTGCGGTCTCCTGCGGCAAAAAGAGGGGGGAATTGCCACAAAACCTGCACCGGGCGCACCCGATGCGGTCCGACATCGCGACCTGGATCAAGGGGGAAGAGATCCATGTCGCCAGAGGGGCCCGGTCCGCTCCAGCAATATCGGGTGGCCCGGACGATCGCGCAAGGCGCCACCGCCCGAGCAACAATTTATTACATTCGGCGCGCCGCGCCGACGCTGCGGATGAAGTCCCACACGTCCGAGGCGAAGGGCGGCTGCCGCTCGTCCTTCCACTCGTCGACATGGTCGTACATCCGCGTCACCCCCTCCATCATCGCCGGCGTGGCGATGGCGGTGAAGGGCGCGAGCAGCGCCTGCCATTCGTCATAAAAGGCCCCGGCTGCGGCGCTGGCCGGGTCGAGTGGCAGCGCCGCCTCGATCCGGGCGGTGAGGTCCGCCCATTGCGCGCTATAGGCCGCCTGATCGAAATCGGCCGGCATGTTGGGCATCGTCTCGGCAAAATCGGCCTCGGCCTGGGCGCTGATATAGCGGCCACTGACCGCCTTCCATTCTTCTTGCATGGTCATGCTTCCTCCACTGCGGATCAGCGAGCAAAAGGTCGCGGCATCGAGCGGCTCGCCACGGTCGATGCGGGACAAGGCGGTTTCCAGATGGCTGCGCGCCTGCGCCAGTTCCTGCGCCTGCGCGTCGATCGCCGCGACCTGCGCGCGCAGCAGCGCGCCAAGGTCGATCGGCCGACCGTCGAACAACGTCTTGATCTGGGCGAGGCTCAGCCCTGCGCGCTTGAGCGCCAGCAATTCATGCAGCCGCGCCAGCTCGGCCGGGCCGAACAGGCGCCGCCCCGATGCGGTGCGCAGCGGCGCGACCAGCCCGCGCGCCTCATAGAAACGCAGCGCCCGGCTGGTGAGGCCGGTGGCGCGGGCGACGGCGGCAATATCCAATATATCGGTCATGCCCCCTGCTACCGCTTGACCCAAGGTCAAGTTCAAGCGCTTTTTTTGAGGTACCTGCCCCGTTGACGATCGCGCCGTCTCGCGACATGGCTGGCGCCATGAGCCAAGACCAGCATAGCGATGCGCCCCTGCGCCTGTTCAACAGCCTGACCCGGTCGATCGAGCCGTTCGCGCCGATCGAGCCCGACCATGCGCGCGTCTATAGCTGCGGCCCGACCGTCTATAATTATGCCCATATCGGCAATCTGCGCGCCTATGTGTTCGTCGACACGCTGCGCCGTACCCTGCTGTGGAAGGGACTGGACGTCACCCAGATCATCAACATCACCGATGTCGGCCATCTGACGTCGGACGCCGATGCCGGCGACGACAAGATGGAGGCCGCCGCCCGCGCCAGCGCCAAGAGCATCTGGGACATCGCGGCCCATTATACCGAAGCATTCAAGGCCAATATCGCCGACCTCAACATCATGGCGCCCAGCGAATGGACGGTCGCGACCGACTATGTGCCGCAGATGATCGCGTTCGCGCAGAAGATCGCCGACGCGCATTGCTACGAACTGGAGAGCGGCCTTTATTTCGACAGCTCGACCGTGCCCAATTATGGTGCGCTGGCCGGTGGTCGCGACGATGCCGCCCACGCCCGCATCGACCCGGTGGCGGGCAAGCGCAACCCGAGCGACTTCGCCATCTGGCGCAAGTCGCCGCCGGGCGAGCAGCGCCAGATGGAATGGGACAGCCCCTGGGGCAAGGGCGCGCCGGGCTGGCACCTGGAATGCTCGGTCATGAGCCAGGCCCGCCTCGGCCAGCCGTTCGACATCCATACCGGCGGCATCGATCATCGCGAGATTCATCATCCCAACGAGATCGCCCAGAACCAGGCCTATTGCGGCTGCACCGATGCGCAGCCCGACTTCACCGGCGCGCGCTGGTGGATGCACAATAATTTCCTGGTCGACCGGCAGGGGAAGATGTCGAAGTCGAAGGGCGGCTTCACCACCCTGTTCAGCCTGGTCGATGCCGGCGTGCATCCGATCGCCTATCGCCTGCTGTGCCTGGGCGCCCATTATCGCAGCGAGCTGGAGTTCAGCGCCGACAATCTGGCCGCCGCACTGACCCGCCTCAAGCGGCTGGTCATGGGTGTCGAGGGGCTGAAAAGCCGGGCCGAGGGGATCACCTGGCAGTCGGTGACGCTCGATTATCTGCGTGCCAATCTTCACCCCAAGCTGGTGCCGCTGCTGGAGCAGTTCGACGCCGCGATCGCCGACGACCTGATGACGCCCCGCGCCTTGCCGCTGCTGGAGGAAGCGATCAGCATGAAGAAGGTGCCGGTCGACGAGAAGCTGTGCCTGATCGCCGCGTTCGAGCAGGCGCTGGGCCTGCGCCTGCTCGACCTCACCCGCGCCGAGTTGCGGGTGCAGCCCAAGGATGCGCAGATCACACCGGAAGAGATCGAGGCCGAACTGGAACGCCGCACCGCCGCCCGCGCCGAGAAGGATTTCGCCCTGTCGGACGAGATACGCGACGCGCTGATCGCGCGCGGGGTCGAGGTGATGGACGGCGATACGCTGCGCTGGGACTGGCGCCTGACACTGGCCTGATGGCTTGACGCCGTCCCGGGTTCGACCCAAGACGGTATCGGGTCGAGAAAAGTGGGGCGCATCATGCTGTTTTCCACGCGCGCGGGCGCGTTGCTGCTGGCCTTGGCCGGCCCCGCGCTGCTGCCCGCTGCCGCCGCCCCGCCGCCTGCCTTCCGCACCGATGACCCGCGCTATGCCCGGCTCTACGCGCTGGAGGACAAGGCCGACGCGCTGTTCGAGAGCGACGATTATGCCCTGTCCATGTCGCAGAAGACGCGCGACGCCTGGACAGCGCTCGAAACGGCGGCATCCCACAGCAAGGTGCAGGGCCAGGCCCATCCGCTGGCAGGGGTCGCGCTCATCAACCTGTCGTCGATGGACCAGATCGACGGCCGCAACCCCGACGCGCTCGCTCATGCGGACCGCGGCCTTGCCCTGCTGTCGCCCTTCCGCGACGCCTATCCGATCTACTGGATGCAGGGCCTGTCAATCAAAGGCTATGTCCAGGTCACGCTGAACCAGATCGGCGCCGGGGTCGAGACGCTGGCCGAAGCCAGCCGCTATATCGACGGCTATTTCGCCCGCACCGATCCCAAGGCACTGGATGAATCGGCGATGATGCTGAAGTCCAACATCGCCTTCGCCCATGCCCAGGCACTGTCCCGGCTTGGCCGCAACAGCGAGGCGGTCGAGGCGCAGCGCCGCAGCATGGAGGCGCGGGTCGCCGCCAGCGGCCAGAACAGCGCGGACGCGGTCGGCGCCTATTATATGTATGCGCAGATGCTCTCGCGCGCGGATCGCGATGCCGAGGCGGAAATCTATGCCCGTCTGGCGGTGGATACCGCGACCGACCATGTCGATCGCAAGCATCCCAATTATGCCCGCGCGCTCGAAGCGCTCGGCCTGCTGCTCTCGCGCACCGGGCGGCGCAACGAAAGCCTCGCCTATCTGGAACGATCGATCGCGATCAAGCGCGAGACCAGCGGCACGAAGAGCCTCGCCTTTGATTTCGCGCTGCAGAATCTCGGCAATCTGCTGCTGCCGCTGGAACGCTATGACGAGGCCGAACCGCTGTTCCTGGAGGCCGAGCGCGGCTTTCGTGACATCGAAGGTGACACCAGTCCGCAATCCGCACGCGCGCTGGCCTTTGCCGGCGTCGCCGCTTTCGCCCAGGGACGCAGGGAAGAAGCGATCAGCCGGCTACAGACCGCGCTGGCCCGCGGCCGTACCGGCAGCGCCGAGGATCGCGACATGGGGCAGCGCGTCTATCCCTTTCTGATCCCGGCGCTGATCCAGGCCGGCCGGATGGACGAGGCGCGCGCTGCCGCCGCCGATTTCGACCGGGAGACCCGCCAACTCGACAATCTGCCCGGCTTCGCCATCGCCAATGCCGGCATGCTGTCCGCCTGGGCCAATGGCGGCGACAGCGTCGATGCGGCCTGCCGGCTGATCGCGCTGCTGCGCACCAGCCTCAGCCTGCAGGAGGACGGCGCCCTGACTGAGGATCAGCGCGCCGCGCTGGACAGCGTGCTGGCGATCGCGACACAGGCGCGCGACGCCGGGCTAGCGATGGACGCGATGGCCCTGCTTGCCGGATCGGGCATCGTCCAGGCCAATCATCTGGTCGCGCAGCGGATGGTGGACGACCCCGCACTGGGCAACCGGGTCCGCGCGCTGCAGGACCGGACCCGCGCGCTACAGGCCGCCGACAGCCTGTTGCTGCAGGCGCTCGCCCGCGACGAAGGCGTCGCGGCTGCACGCGCCAGTCGTGCTACGCTCGCCAAGCAGGTCGATGCCGACCGCACCGCCATCGCCCATGATTTCCCCCGATGGCTGGAGGCGCGCGGCGGCGCCCTGCCCGACCTGGCATCGCTGCGCGCCAATCTGGCGGCGGACGAGGCGCTGCTGGCGGTGACGCCTGCCTTTGACGGCGTCTATATCCTGGCCGTCAGCCGCGAACGGACCGCCATCATCCGGGCGCAGGAGACGCGCGCCGATCTGGTCGGCCGGATCGCGCGCTTGCGCGCATCGCTGAGCGCCACCGGCTTCGACCAGGAAGGCGCCCATATCCTCTACACCCAGATCTTCACGCCCGATGTCCAAGACGCGCTGGGCAAGGCGCCGCGCCTGCGGGTCGTGCCGACCGGTGCCTTTGCTGCCCTGCCCTTTGCCATGCTGCCGCAAAAGCCGGTGGAGCATATCGACCGGAACACACCCTGGCTGATCCGGCGCTATGCGCTGCGGATCGACAGCGGCTTCCGCCCCGTCGTGCCGCAAAAGCTGGCGGCGCAGGATGACCGGATGCTGGGCATCGGCGCGCCCCTGCCCTTTTCGCAGGAGACGCAGGCGATCGCCCTCAAGCAGCGCGGCGGCGGCGCGGCCACGCTGGCGCAATTGCCGCCCCTGCCCGGATCGGCCGAGGAATTGCGATCGGTTGCGCGCTATTTCGGCCCCGATCATGCCCGGTTGCTGATCGGCGCGAATGCCAGCGAGGCGATCCTGCGCACCAGCGACCTGCGCCCCTATTCGGTCATGCTGTTCGCCACCCATGGGCTGGTCGGCGGCCAGATGGAGGGACTGGACGAACCGGCCCTGCTGCTGTCGTCCCCCGATACGGATTCCGGCAATGACGGGATACTGACGGCATCGGAAGTGGCGCAGATGCGGATCGGTGCTGACTGGGTGATCCTGTCCGCCTGCAACACCGCCGCCGGCAGCAGCGCCCAGGCGCCGACCTATTCCGGCCTGGCCCAGGCATTCCGCTATGCCGGCGCCGGCGCCCTGCTGGTGTCGCACTGGCCGGTGCGGGACGATGCCGGCACCTTCATCACGGTCGAGACGGTCAAGGCCAACCGGCGCGGCGCCTATCGCGGGGTGGCGTTGCAACGGGCGATGCTGAAGCTGATCCGGTCCGGCAAACCCGACGCGGTGCAGCCCTATGTCTGGGCGCCGTTCATCCTCGTGGGGCAATAGCCGCTTGCGGATCGACCCGGTTGGCGAGCGGACGACCGGCGGCGAAATCGCTGATATTGGTCATCGTCGTCTCTGCGATGCTCGCCAGCGCCTCTTCGGTCAGAAAGGCCTGATGCCCGGTGACCAGCACATTGGGGAAGGTCAGCAGTCGTTGGAACAGATCATCCTCGATAATCTCGTTGGACAGATCCTCGAAGAACAGGTCGGCCTCCTGCTCATAGACGTCGAGCGCGACACCGCCGATCTTGCGTGACTTGAGCCCCGCCACCAGCGCCTGCGTATCGATCAGCGCGCCGCGGCTGGTATTGACGATCACCAGTCCATCGCGCGCCCGGCCGATCGCGTCGGCATTGATGATATGGCGCGTATCCGGGGTCAGCGGGCAATGGAGCGAGACGATGTCGACCTGTTCCAGCAGGTCGCGTGGCGGCACATAGCGCACGCCCATCGCCAGCAGGTCTGGGTCTTCGATCACATCGCTTGCCAGCACCTCGCAGCCAAAGCCCAGCTTCAGCGTGCGGGCGACCAGCGCGCCGATCCGCCCGGTGCCGATCACGCCCGCCACCCGGCCATGGAGGTTGCGGCCGATCAGCCCGTCCAGCGCGAAATTATTTTCCCGTGCCCGCGCCCAGGCGCGATGGATGCGCCGGTCGAGCGCCATCAGCAGCGCGACGGTGAATTCGGCAACCGCATGGGGCGAATAGGCCGGCACCCGCACTACCGTCAGCCCCAGATCCGCCGCCGCGACCAGATCGACATTATTATAGCCGGCACAGCGCAGCGCGATCAGCCGCGTGCCGCCCGCCGCCAGCTTGGCCAGCACGGCCGCGTCCAGACGGTCGTTGACGAACACGCAGACCGCCTCGAACCCTTCGCCCAGGCTCGCGGTGTCCGCGTCCAGACGGGGTTCCAGGAAATGCAGTTCATGTCCCTGATTGGCGGCCGACAGGAAATGCCGGTCATAGCCCTTGGTGCCGAAGATCGCGATGCGCATGGCGCCATAGTGCCCGCCCGCCCGCCATCGTCAAGCCGCGGCATATACTGAGCCAGTCCGTTTCACATGTCGGCCAGTCCGGTTGGACAGGCTATCGCAAAGACGGCACTTTGCGTCGCATCCTCAACGATCCGATATGAGTGCCCCGCCCCCATGTTTGCGCTTCTGCTGGCGATCGCCGCCGCGTCATCGAGCAAGGTTCCGCCGCCACCGCCTGCATCGGACGAAGGCGGCATCTACATGTTCGAGACCGGCACCAGCCTGCTCGCCAAATGCCGCAACAAGGCGCCGGAATATAAGCTGGCCTGCACCGCATACATCGCCGGGGCGACCGACGGCATCCGCAAGGAGATGTTCCTGGGCCGCGCCCGCACCGTCTGCTGGCCCAAGCGGATGGCGGCCGAGGATGTAAAAAGCACCGTGGTCGCCTATCTGGAGCGCTACCCCGATCAGCGCGGCGCGGCGGCGTCGGCGCTGGTCAGCATCGCCCTCAACGATCGCTATCCCTGCCAGAAATAAAGCCGCTCGATCAGTCTGATCGATAGTATCCTTGCGCAAAGAGGCGCCGCAACCGCTATAAACTTGCCCTGCCGGGCGGTTGCGCGTAGATGCGGCCCCTATTTTTTTGACGTGAAGGAGACTCGACGTGGCGGCGAAGTGGACGCCGGAAAGCTGGCGGGAGCATAAGGGCATCCAGATGCCCTTTTATCGGGACCAGGAGGCGCTTGCCTCGGTAGAGGCCCAGCTTGGCCAGTTTCCGCCCCTCGTCTTTGCGGGCGAGGCACGGAATCTGAAGGCCGATCTTGGCCGCGTCGCGAACGGCGAAGCCTTCCTGCTGCAGGGCGGCGATTGCGCCGAGAGCTTTGCCGAGTTCCATCCGAACAATATCCGCGACACGTTCCGCGTGCTGCTGCAGATGGCGGTCGTCCTGACCTTCGCCTCGAAGCTGCCGGTGGTGAAGGTCGGCCGCATGGCGGGCCAGTTCGCAAAGCCCCGCTCGGCCGATACCGAGACGATCGGCGGCGTGGAACTGCCCAGCTATCGCGGCGACAATGTCAACGACATCGCCTTCACGCCCGAAGCGCGCGAGCCCGATCCGCAGCGGATGATCCGCGCCTATAACCAGTCGGCGGCGACGCTGAACCTGGTGCGCGCCTTCTCGACCGGCGGCTATGCCAGCCTCGACCGGGTGCATGGCTGGATGCTCGATTTCATGGGTCGCAGCCCCTGGGCCGCGAAGTTCGAGGCGATGGCCGACCAGATCGGCCAGGCGCTCGACTTCATGCGTGCCTGTGGCCTGGACGCGGACAGCGTGCCCCAGCTTGGCGGCACCAGCTTCTACACCAGCCATGAAGCGCTGCTGCTGCCGTTCGAACAGGCGCTGACCCGTCAGGACAGCCTGACCGGCGACTGGTATGACACCTCGGCGCACATGTTGTGGATCGGCGACCGCACCCGCTTCGAGGGGTCGGCCCATGTCGAATATCTGCGCGGCATCGGCAACCCGATCGGCATGAAGTGCGGCCCGACCCTGGAGCCGGACGAATTGCTGCGCCTGCTCGACCTGTTGAACCCGAAGCGGGAAGCCGGGCGCATCACGCTCATCACCCGCTATGGCCATGACAAGATCGAGGCCGGCCTGCCCAAGCTGGTGCGCGCGGTGAAGCGCGAGGGGCATTCGGTGGTCTGGTCCTGCGACCCGATGCACGGCAATGTCATCAAGGCCGCCAATGGCTACAAGACGCGGCCGTTCGACCGCATCCTGGCCGAAGTGCGCGGCTTCTTTGCCGTGCATCGCGCCGAAGGGACGTTCGGCGGCGGGATCCATGCCGAAATGACCGGCCAGAATGTGACCGAGTGCACCGGCGGCGCGATCGCGATCACCGACGAAGGTCTGGCCGATCGATATCACACCCATTGCGATCCGCGCCTCAATGCGGCGCAGAGCCTGGAACTGGCTTTCCTGCTGGCAGAAATGCTGAACGAGGAACTGAAGGAACGCCGCGCCGCGGCCTGACGAAAAAGGAACCGGCCCCTCCGAACCGCAAGGAGGGGCCGGTTCATCCGGCCTCTGCCCCCTGTTCAGCCGGGATCCGCGATCGGGTCGAACTCCAGATGCAGGTGCCGCAGCGCCCGCAATATATAGGTGGGCTCATAATCGAAGCGCAGCGCCTCACCCGACCCATGATGGGCCGGAGACAGGCGGATATTGCCCATCCGCGCCAATAGCCGTTCGATGCTGACCGCCACCTCGCGCCGGGCCAGCGGCGCGCCGATGCAGGTATGGGCACCCCGGCCAAAGGCCAGATGCTCCTTGGCACGCGGCCGATCCATGTCGAACTGCGCCGGATTGTCGAAGCGGCGCGGATCGCGATTGGCGGCCATGTGCGACATCAGGATCGTCGTCCCCGCCTTGATCTCGACCCCGCCCAGCTCTGTCGTCCGCGTGCAGATGCGCCCGCCACTCTTCACCGACCCGTCATAGCGCAGCACTTCCTCCAGGAAATTGGGGATGCGCTTGGGGTCGGCGCGCAACTGGGCCTGGATATCCGGCCGGATCGCAATGATGCGGAAGGCGTTGGCCAGCAGCCGGTTGGTCGTGTCCTGCCCCGCCCCGAACAGGAAGGCCGCCATCGCCGTCAGATCGACCAGGGTCGGGCTCGTCCCATCCGGGAACTTCGCCAGCGCCAGCGTCGTCAATATGTCCTTCTTCCCCGTGTCCGCGCCCAGCAGCCTGCGCACCGGCAGCACCGCCGGATGGTTCAGGAAGCGGCGCCAGGCGATGTAGCGGAACATATGCTTGCCAAGGCCGACCAGCGGGTTGTGCTTCAGATCCTCGGGCGATCCGTCGATCTGGGCCGGCACCGCCCCTTCCAGCAGGATGCGGAAGGCCGCACGCCCCTTGGCCGGGATGCCCAGCAGGTCGGCGATCACCAGCGTCGCATAGGGGCCGCCATATTGGCGCACCAGATCGACCTTACCATCGGCGGCAAACTCGTCGATCAGGCTGTCGGCGGTCGCATAGAGGGATGGCTCCAGCGCCTTCAAGCGGCTGGGGGTGAACAGGCTGCCGATCACCGACCGCAGCTTGGCATGACGGGTGCCGCTTTCCGTCACGATCTGGTCGGCGAAGGCGATCTTGGGCCGCGCCGCCTCCAGTTCCGCCGCGATGTCGTCGCCCTGCGGCGTGAAGGGCAGGTCCGTCATCGGCCCGGTCACGGCGTTGATGCTGGAAAAATGCTCGGTATCGAGCATCACCTGCACCGTTTCCTCATAGCCCGTCACCGCCACCACATTGCGATGGGGCAGCCGCGTCACCGGCCCCTGGGCGCGCAGAAAGTCGAAATAGGCATGGGGATCATCAACCAGATCCACATCCTTGTAGAAGTCCGCCGTGGCGTAGTCGCGCATGATCCTCACCCATTTATGATATACATTGGATCATATCATTCGCCCTGCCGCTGTCAACGACGGCAAAATGGTAAAGCAAATCGCAGGGCTTTCGCGCTAGGACAGCGCCATGCATGGGTCGGCACCACAGGAAAGCAGCATGATCGGGGCGGGTCGTTATCGCCGCGACATTGACGGGCTGCGCGCCATCGCCATCCTGCCGGTGCTGTTCTTCCACGCCCATGTGCCCGGCTTTTCTGGCGGCTATGTCGGCGTCGACATCTTCTTCGTGATCTCCGGCTTCCTCATCACCGGCATCATCGCGCGCGAGGTGGATGAACAGCGCTTCTCGCTCGTCCATTTCTACGAACGCCGCTTCCGCCGGATCATGCCGGCGCTCAGCCTGATGATCCTGGCCGTGCTGGCGGCGGCCTGCTGGCTCTATCTGCCCGGCGATATAGAAGGCGTGCCGAAATCCGCGCTCGCCGCCACGCTGTTCGCCTCCAACCTCTGGTTCTTCACCGACACCGGCTATTTCGCCGGCGGCGCCGACGTAAAGCCCCTGCTCCACACTTGGTCGCTGGCGGTGGAGGAGCAATATTATCTCGGCTTCCCGATCCTGCTGATGCTGGTCGCGCGCTTTGCCGCCCGCTGGCGCCGCCTGATCGTCGGCGCGATCGCCGCGCTGTCGCTGGCACTGGCGATCACGCTTCAGCGCGACACCAGCGGCTTCACCTTCTACCTGCTGCCCACCCGCGCCTGGGAATTATTTGCGGGCGCCTTGCTGGCGCTCGGAGCCATCCCGGCCGCACGGGCGCGCTGGCTGCGGGAGGCGCTTGCGTGGAGTGGCCTTCTATCTGTCGCCTTCGCCGTCATCTTCTACTCCCGCGAAACCGTCTTCCCCGGCATCACCGCCCTGCCCCCGGTGCTGGGCGCGGCGCTGCTGCTGCACAGCGCGCCGGGTACCAGCGTCGGGCGCCTGCTCAGCCTGCGCCTTTTCGTCGGCGTGGGCCTCATCTCCTACTCCCTCTATCTGTGGCACTGGCCGCTGATCGTCTTCACCGAATATGCGACCGATGCGGCCCTGACCGGATCGACGGCCATCACGGTCGTGACAGCCTCCTTGGTCGCCGCCATCCTCTCCTGGCGCTTCGTCGAGCGTCCCTTCCGCGACGCCCGCCGCATCCCCGCCCGGCGCATCTTCCAGTTCACCGGCGGCGCCATGGCGCTGCTGTGCCTCCTGTCGCTGTCGCTGCTGGCGATGGGCGGCTGGCCGCAGCGCTTTGTGCCCCAGGTGCTGCAACTCGCCGCCGGCCGCACCGACATCAGCCCCGCGCGCAAGGCCTGCCACGACACATTCGCCCGCGGTGCCCAGCCCTGCATTCTCGGTGCCAGGGTCCGACCCGATGCCCTGCTCTGGGGCGACAGCCATGGCGTGGAAATGGCCTATGCCCTGTCGCTCAAGGCCAGGGCAGAAGGCCGCGCACTGATTGAGCGCACCACGTCCAGTTGCCCGCCGGTGCTGGGCTATGACGCGCCCAAGGATGCCCGCTGCGCCCGCGCCAACCAGGCCGCCTTTGCCGCCATCCGTGCCGATCCGGCCATTCGCCGCGTCTATCTCGCCGCCTTCTGGGCCAATGGCGAATTTGATGATCCCACCTTCGTCGCGAAACTCGACGCCACCATCCATGCTCTGCGCGCCGAAGGACGGCAGGTCATCCTGATCGGACCGGTGCCACCCCAGCCCTTCGACGTGCCGCGCCACCTGGCCCATCTCGCCCGCGCCGGCGATCTTGCGCAGGCGCAGGGCGTGGACCGCGCCACGATCGAGGCCCGCACCCGCAATCTGCGCGCACTGTTTGCCCGCTGGCAGGCACGGGGCGTGAAGCTGATCGATCCGATGGCCCGGCTATGCGATGCCCGCCGCTGCACCATCATCCATGACGGCAAGCCGCTCTATTTCGATTCCCATCATCTGAGCGTCGCCGGCGCGCGGCTGGTGATCGGCGAATAGGCTATTCCGCCGCCATCGCGTAGCTGCGCGGCAGTTCGTTCGCCAGCGCCTCGGCAATCGCCGCCACCACGCCCTGCATCCGCGTCAGCCCCGGCCCCGGCCGGTCGAGCGTGACGTCGAGATAGAGGGCACGGTCCACCTCCAGCTGCAGCGCATGGAAACCACGCTCCGGCCGGCCATGCCGCTCGATCAAATGATCGCCGGCATAGGGATGGTTCTGCGAGGTCAGCACGCCATGCCCAGCCGCGACATCGGCCGCCAGCATCATCAGCCGTGTCGCGGCGCTGCGGCCGAAGCGATCGCCCAGCACCAGTGCCGGGGCAGCCTGTCCGGCGGCCGGCGGCGGCAGCGGCGGCATCGAATGCAGGTCGATCAGGATGGCATGGCCATGCCGCTCCCGCGCGGCCGTCATCATCTGTGCCAGCCGGGCATGATAGGGCCGATGCACCGTCTCGATCCGCCGCCGCGCTTCCTCCCAGGGGATGGGGCGCTGCCACAATTCCAGGGCGCCGGGCAGGCGACGGGGAATGAGGCCCAGCCCGCCGCGCAATTTGGCGCTGCTCTGCAGCGGCTGATCGCGGGGCAGGCCGGTCACCATCACCGGATCCAGCTCCCGCTCATGCCGGTTGAGGTCGATCATCGCACGCGGCGCGCGGGCGACCAGCACGCTGTAGCCCCGCGCGACCAGCGGCCCCGCCAGCATGTCGGCCCAGCGATCCTCCAGCCGGCGCAGCACCTCTGGCCGCACTCGCGCCAGAGCCAGCAATTCAGGAGAATAGTCGCGCCCGGCATGGGGCACGGACACAATCAGCGGACCATTGGGAAGAGCAGGACCATGAAGATCATAGGCCGCCGTCGATTCGGTTGGCGGACACGTACCAAAATGATCCAACGCCATTCCTTTCACCGGCCGGGGAAAAATTTGGTCGGCTGGATAATCTTTAATCCTTGTCGCATATATCCGAACGGCTTGCCAGTCTGTGGGCAAGGCAAGGGGCGCCGCGGAAGACGGCTTACAGGAAATTTGGGGTCAATGGTTCGAATCCTGCTGGCGGAAGATGATGACAGCATGCGCGCCTATCTGGCGCGGGCGCTGGAAAAGTCGGGTTATGAGGTGGTGGCGGTCGCCACCGGCACCCAGGCCGTGCCGCATATCGAATCGGATCGGTTCGACCTGCTGCTGACCGACATCGTCATGCCCGAGATGGACGGCATCGAACTGGCCCAGCACACCGCCAATGTCGCGCCCCAGACCCGCATCATGTTCATCACCGGCTTTGCCGCCGTGACGCTGAAGGCCGGCAAGGCGGTGCCGCAGGCGAAGGTGCTGTCAAAGCCCTTCCACCTGCGCGACCTGGTGCTGGAAGTCGAACGGATGTTCGGTAGCGAGACGCTGACGGGCCTTAGCTGAGCGCTTCGGCCTCATCCGCGACCTGCCCCAGCGGCGGCAGCGGCTTGCCCGCCATGGCCGCCGCGAAGCGCTCGCGATCCAGGCCCTTTTCCCAGACCGACACCACCACCGTCGCCACCGCATTGCCGACGAAGTTGGTGAGGCTGCGGCATTCGCTCATGAAGCGATCGACGCCCAGGATCAGGGTCATGCCCGCGACCGGCACCGACGGCACGATCGACAGGGTGGCGGCCAGGGTGATGAAGCCCGCGCCGGTCACGCCCGCCGCGCCCTTGGACGACAGCATCGCCACCAGCAGCAGCAATATCTGCTCCTCCAGGCTCAGATGCACGTTGGTCGCCTGCGCGATGAACAGCGCCGCCAGCGTCATGTAGATATTGGTGCCGTCGAGGTTGAAGCTGTAGCCGGTCGGCACGACCAACCCGACCACCGACTTGCGGCACCCCGCCTGCTCCATCTTCTCGATCAGGCTGGGCAGCGCGGCTTCCGACGAGGATGTGCCCAGCACCAGCAGCAGTTCGGCGCGCAGATAGCGGATCAGGTGCAGGATGTTGAAGCCCGCGAACCAGGCGACCGTCCCCAGCACGACGAGCACGAACAGCAGCGAGGTGAGGTAGAAGGTCGCGACCAGCCCGGCGAGGTTGGCGAGCGTCCCGACGCCATATTTGGCCACGGTGAAGGCCATCGCGCCGAATGCGCCGAAGGGCGCTGCCTTCATCAGGAAGGACACCAGCTTGAAGATGGCGAGGCTGGCCGATTCCAGCACCGTCATCAGCGGCTCGGCCTTTTCCCCGATCATGCTGAGCGCGATGCCGAACAGGATCGCGACGAACAGCACCTGCAGGATATTATGCCCATCGGCCACCGCCGACACCAGGGTCGCGGGAATGACGTTCAGCAGGAAGGCGACCAGCGTGCGGTCATGCGCCTGCTGCGCATAATCGGCGATCTTGCTGGCATCCAGGGTCGCCGGATCGATGTTGAGCCCGGCGCCTGGCTGAACGACATTGGCGATGATCAGGCCGACGATCAGCGCCAGGGTGGAGAAGGTCAGGAAATAGGCAAAGGCCTTGGCCGCGACCCGGCCGATCGCGCCCAGTTCCTTCATGCCGGCAATGCCGGTGACGATCGTCAGGAAGATGACCGGCGCGATGATCATCCGCACCAGCGCGATGAAGGCATCGCCCAGCGGCTTCATCGCCTCGCCCGTCGCCGGGAAATAATGGCCGAGCAGCACGCCCAGCGCGATCGCCACCAGCACCTGGAAATAGAGATGGCGATAGATGGGGAGCGGCCGAACCGGTTCCGTCGGCGTCGATGGCGTAGGCAACATGATGTTTTTGCGTCCCCCCTTATTTGCACCGCAGCATATGGCCTCCCCACCCCCTGTCCAGCGGGTTGGAAAAGTTTCTACAAAAAAGTGTCATTTAGCGCTTGCGCGAGTCACCGACCCCCGTTATTGGCCCCCTCCACGGCGGGCGTGTAGCTCAGTGGTAGAGCACTGTGTTGACATCGCAGGGGTCGCAAGTTCAATCCTTGCCACGCCCACCATGATAAGGCCTTGGAAGTCTCCGGATTTCCGAGGCCTTATTTTTTGCGCTTTTCCGGCTATGACGCGCGGCAGCGAGACGGAGACCAGCAGATGACGGCGACATGTGGGATGATGGGCGGACGGCGGGTGCTGTTCGTGATGGCGATCGACGCCGAATATGGCCCGCATCTGCAAGCCCGGATCACCCCGCTGATGACCGGCGTCGGCCCGGTCGAGGCGGCACTGGCCATGGCCGTGACGCTCGACCGGATGGCGCAGGCGGGCACCCTGCCCGATCTGGTGGTGTCGCTCGGCTCCGCCGGGTCGCGGGTGGGCATGCTGGGGGAGGTCTATCAGGTCGCCAGCGTCTCCTGGCGCGACATGGATGCGTCGCGCCTGGGCTTCACCAAGGGGGTGACGCCGCTAATCGACCATCCGGTCGACATTCCGCTGGTCACGCCGCTCGAAATCCGCGCCCTGCGCCTGTCGACCGGCGCCAATGTCGTGGGCGGCGAGGAATATGCCGCGATCGACGCCGACATGGTCGACATGGAGACTTTTGCGATCGCCCGCGCCTGCCAGCGCTTCGGCGTGCCGCTGATGGGGTTGCGCGGCATTTCCGATGGGCCGGGCGAGCTGAACGACATGCTAGGCTGGACGCAGCTGCTCTCACTGATCGACGAGAAGTTGGCGGTGGCCGTCGATGCCCTGGGCGAGGCGCTTTAACAGCCGCCCGGCTGGCGCGCGGCGCCGCGCGGCCAGGACAGTTCATAGGTGACGAGGAAACCGTCATGGTCGGACAGTTCCGGCCCGCTCGGTCCACCATCGAACATCGCCTCCACCCGGATCGGGCGAACCGAGACCCGGTCACCGGGCCAGAAGAATTGCAGATCCTGCGTATCCATCCACGGCTCGTCGCCATCCCAGGACATGCGTACATCGCAGCCTGACGCGGCATCGGCGCAGACGCGATGGACCAGGTTGAGCGCCTGATAGCGAGAGAAATTCTCCCAGCGCGGTTCGGAATGGCGCATGTTGAAATCGCCACCAAAGATCAGCGGATAGGCGTCGTCATGGCTGGCATCGATGAAGGCCGAAGCTTCGAGCGCCTGTCGCTCATGCGCGGCGAGATTTCGCGGTCCGGGCGCGCGGGACGCCCCGCGCGAGTTCATGTGGGTGTCATAGATGTCGATCGGCGTCGGCACGCCGGGCATGGCGATGCGGGCCAGCACGATCCCCTTGTTCGACAGGCAATCCAGGCCAGCGCAGGATTTGCGGCCATAGGCGCGCCGCTGCGTCAGGAGAATCGGATAGCGCGAGGCGACGGCGAGGCCGCTGCCGGAAAAATGGATACCGATCTCGCCCCGGTCGATATGCGACTTGCCCGGCAGCTTGTCCTTGGTCGACCCGCGCGCACGGGTCGTGCGATGCGGGCCGGCGGCGATCGCCGGATAGCCGGTATCGGCCACCGCCTGCTTCGCCGACCCGCTGAACATTTCCTGGAACAGCACCACGTCGGGCGCCGTCCCCGCCGCGCGCATGGCGGCCAGTCGCTCCGCTATCTGGCCAAGTGACGGCCCCCGTCCGCTGCGTGCCGGCCAGCCCAGCCCCTCGATATTATAGGTCAGCACCGACAGGGTGGTGGTGATCCGCTGCGCATCCGGCGCGGCGAGCGCGGGCGCGACTGCCGCGCCACAGGACAATTCGCGATAGGGCGCCGGCGTCGCACAGGCCGACAGCAGCAGCGGCGCCACACAGGCGCCGAACCGGTGGAGGAAGCGGGAAGTAGCGGCCATATGCTCCTCGTCATCGGATCGGCGCATCATGACGCGAAAGGGCGCCGGCGACAACCGGCGCCTGGACCGGATCAGTCGCCCTCGAACAACAGGATCGCGCGCGAGGGGACACCGTCCTGCTCCAGCGCGGCAAGCCCGCCCAGATCCGGCAGGTCGATCGCGAACAGCGCCATCAGCACCTGCGCGCCCTGCTCGCGCAGCAACCGCGCCGCGGCCTGCGCCGTCCCGCCGGTGGCGATCAGGTCGTCGACCAGCAGCACGCGCGCGTCCTGCGGCACCTGTCCTTCATGCAGTTCCAGCCGGTCGGTGCCATATTCCAGCACATAGTCGATGCCGACGGTCTTGCCCGGCAGCTTGCCCTTCTTGCGGACGGGCACGAAACCCTTGCCCAGCTTCAGCGCCAGCGCCGCGCCCAGGATGAAGCCGCGCGCCTCCACGCCTACGATCAGGTCGGGGTCGAGCGGTCCTGCCACCTTCGCCATCTGGTCGATCAGTTCGGCCAGACCCGGCCCATCGGCCAGCAGGGTCGTGATGTCGCGGAACTGGATGCCCGGCTTGGGGAAGTCGGGGATGGTGCGGACCAGCGCGGTCAGACTGTCGATGCTCATGGTTGAAGCCCCATAAGGAAAGGGCGCGCTCCCGACAAGGAAGCGCGCCCTTTCTTTCATGCCATCGGGCAGAGGTGCGGTCAGGCCGCCTTCTTCTTGTCCGCCCAGATATTCTGATAGGCCATATAGGCAAGGCCCGTGGCGATCAGCAGGAAGAGGATCGTCGCCACGCCCGCGCGGCGGCGATTTTCCAGCTTCGGCTCGGCCGTCCAGGTGAGGAAGGCGGCCACGTCCTGCGACATCTGGTCGATCGTCGGCTTGGTGCCGTCGCCATAGGTCACCTGGCCATCGGCCGACAGCGGGGGCGCCATGGCAAGGTTCAGATTGGCGAAATAGGGGTTGAAGTGCAGCCCCTCGGGCGTCTTGGCATCCGGGAAATGCTTGAGCAGTTCAGCCGGCTGTTCCCGGAAGCCCGTCAGCAGCGAATAGACATAGGCCGAGCCATGATGGCGTGCCTTGGTCATCAGCGACAGATCCGGCGGGATCGCATTATTGTTCGCCGCCGCCGCCGCGACATTGTTCGCGAAGGGGGACGGGAAATAATCGGCCGGAATGCCATCGCGGGTCGAGGCCTCACCCGTCGCCGGATCGACGCTGGGGGTCTTGATCGCCCAGTTCTTGGCGATCGCCTTGATCTCCGCCTCGTTATAACCAATGCCGGCCAGATCGCGGAAGGCGACGAACTTCAGGCTGTGGCAGGCCGAGCAGACCTCCTTGAACACCTGGAAGCCGCGCTGGAGCTGCTGATTGTCATAGCGGCCCAGCGGCCCGTCGAACGAGAAGGAGACATGCTTGGGGGCCAGGTGGAACTCATGCTCCACCGTCTTGGCCGGAGGCTCCACCACGTAGGAATAGGCACCCACGAGGAAGGAGATGAGCAGCCAGCCGGCGAAGAAGAGGCCGACAAGGAATGCGCCGATGCGTACCATGCTTGTCTTCCCCCTTATTCGGCCGGGACTGCGGCGGTTTCGCCGTCAGCCTTGGCATATTTGGCCAGCACCGCCTCGGTGATCGAATTGGGCAGCGGCAGCGGCTTTTCGAAACGCGCGATCATCGGCAGGATGATCAGGAAATGCGCGAAATAATAGGCCGCGGCGACCTGGCTGATCATCACATAGGGTTCTTCCGCCGGCGCACCGCCGCAATAACCCAGGATCAGCACGTCGAGCACCAGGATCCAGAAGAACGTCTTGAAGGTCGGACGATAGCTGCCCGAACGCACCGGCGAGGTGTCGAGCCAGGGCAGGAAGAAGAGCAGCAGGATCGATGCGAACATCGCCAGCACGCCCAGCAGCTTGGCCGGCACGAAGAAGAAGTCGACGGTGAAGGCGCGCAGGATCGCGTAGAAGGGCCAGAAATACCATTCGGGCACGATATGCGCCGGGGTCGAAAGCGGGTTCGCCTCGATATAATTATCCGGGTGACCCAGATAATTGGGCGCAAAAAACAGCAGGATCGCGAACAGGATCAGGAAGACGCCCGCCCCGAAACCATCCTTCGCGGTGTAATAGGGATGGAAGGGCACGGTATCCTGGGGGCCCTTAACCTCGACACCGGTCGGGTTGGAGGAGCCGGGAATATGCAGCGCCCAGATATGCAGGATCACCACCGCCGCGATCACGAAGGGCAGCAGGAAGTGGAGCGAGAAAAAGCGGTTCAGCGAGGCATTGCCGGGGGCAAAGCCGCCCAGCAGCCAGGTCTGGATCGGCTCGCCCACCACCGGGATCGCGCCGAACAGGCCGGTGATGACCTTGGCGCCCCAATAGCTCATCTGCCCCCAGGGCAGGACATAGCCCATGAAGGCGGTCGCCATCATCAGCAGGAAGATGACGAGGCCGAGCAGCCAGACCATTTCGCGCGGCGCCTTGTAGCTACCGAAATAGAGACCGCGGAAAATATGGAGATAGACGACGATGAAGAAGAAGCTGGCGCCGTTGGCATGTGCATAGCGCATCAGCCAGCCCGCATTCACGTCGCGCATCGTCTGTTCGACGGTGCCGAAGGCGACCAGCGTGTTGGCGCCATAATGCATCGCCATGACCACGCCGGTGACGATCTGAATCACCAGCGCCAGGCCGGCGAGGACACCGAAATTCCAGAAATAATTGAGGTTGCGCGGTACCGGATAGCCGGCACCGACGGCATTGTAGACGAGACGCGGCAGCGGCAGCTTCTCGTCGACCCACTGCATCAGCGGATGCTTGGGGGTATAATGTTCAGCCCATGGAAAGCTCATGACGGTCCCCCTCAACCCACAAGAATGGCAGTGTCGGAAGTGAAGCTATACTTCGGCACTTCCAGATTCTTGGGGGCAGGCCCCTTACGGATGCGGGCGGCCGTGTCATAGGACGAACCGTGGCAGGGGCAGAAATAACCGCCGAATTCGCCGCGATTTTCGCCCTCGCCCGCGCCCAGCGGCACGCAGCCCAGATGGGTGCAGACACCCATGGTGATCAGCCACTGCTTCTTGCCGTCGACCGTCCGCTCCGCCAGCGTCTGCGGATCGCGCAGCGTGGACGGATCGACCTTGTCGGCCTCGGCAATTTCCTTTTCGGTGAGCTGGCGAACGAACAGCGGCTGCGACCGGAAGGTGGTCTTGATCGCCTGGCCCGGCTGGATCGCGGAAAGATCGACCTCGGTCGATGCGAGCGCCAATACGTCGGCGCTGGGGTTCATCTGATCGATGAGCGGGAGAATGACACCGACGGCGCCCACCCCTGCGAAGCTCACCGCAGCGATATTGATGAAATCGCGGCGACGCACTCCGTCTTCGCCGGATAGACCCTGCCCGTCAACTTGTTCTGAGTTCGCCATGCACCTCTACCCTTGCAAGACTTCCCTATTCACGCCGGAATGCCTTGAGTGATCCTGATTATCAAGGGAGTTAGGGTATACCCCGCCTCCCCCCGGCGTGGGTCAAAGGTCTGATAACCGGACTGTCAGGGCTTTGCCAACCGCAAAGTCATCCAGACTATGACAAATCGCCGCGCTGCATTATGCGACAGCCATGCGTATCGCTCTCTACCAGCCCGAAATCGCCGGCAATGTCGGCGCCATCCTGCGCCTCGCCGCCTGTTTTGCCGTGCCCGTCGACATCATCATGCCGACCGGATTCGCCTTTTCCGACGCCCGGCTGAAGCGCGCGGCAATGGATTATGGCGCAGCGGCCGAAGTCGTGCGCCACGCCAATTTCGAGGCGTTCGACGCGGAAAGACGGGCCGCCGGCCGCCGCCTGCTGCTGATGAGCAGCCACGCGTCGGAACGACTGCCCGATGTGACATTTCGCAGTGACGATGTCTTGCTGATGGGATCGGAAAGCGCGGGCGTGCCCGATCATGTCCGCGATCTGGCCGATATTCGCGTGCGCATTCCGATGGCGCCGGGCTTCCGCTCGCTCAACATCGCCGTTTCCACCGGCATCGCCGTTGCCGAGGCCCTTCGCCAGACCGGGAGCTTCCCCGCATGACGCCTGACATCCGCTTTCCCCTGAACCCGCAGCAGCAGGCGGCCCGTACCTGGTTCGAATCGCTGCGCGACCGGATCTGCGCGGAGTTCGAGGCGATCGAGCGCGAAGCCGGCAGCGACGCCAGCTTCGCCTACACCCCTTGGGATCGCGAGGCCGAAGGCGTTGCTCCCGGCGAAGGCGGTGGCGGCGTGCGCGGGATGATGAAGGGCAAGGTCTTCGAGAAGGTGGGCGTCAACATCTCCACCGTGACCGGCGATCTTGCCCCCGGCTTTGCCCAGACCATCCATGGCGCGGCCGACAATCCGGCCTTTTTCGCCACCGGCATCAGCCTGGTCGCGCATATGGCGAACCCGCATGTGCCGGCCGTCCACATGAACACCCGCTTCCTCAATACCACCAAGAACTGGTTCGGCGGCGGCGCAGACCTCAATCCGCCCCTGCCGCGCGACGAGGATACGGCGGATTTCCACGCGGTGTTGCAGGCCGCCTGCGACGCCCATGATCCGGCCTATTATCCGCGCTTCAAGGCCTGGGCGGACGAATATTTCTTCATCCCCCATCGCGGCGTGCACCGCGGCGTCGGCGGCATCTTCTACGATCATCTCGAATGCGCGGACGATGCGGCATTCGACGCCAATTTCGCCTTCACCCGCGATGTCGGCGACGCTTTCCTGGAGGCCTTCCCGCCGATCGTGCGGCGGCGGATGAATGAGGCGTGGGGCGAGGAAGAGTATCGCACCATGCTGGAATGGCGCGGCCGCTATGCCGAATTCAACCTGGTCCATGACCGCGGCACTTTGTTCGGGCTCAAGACCGGCGGCAATATCGACGCGATCCTGATGAGCCTGCCGCCGATGGCGAGCTGGAGCTGATCGCGTGGCATTGACCCCGGTCGATCCGCGCGAGATCGCGACCATCGTCACCCATCTGGAAATGCGCGAGCGGCCCAGGCCCGCGCCGATCCCGCCCGCGCCGCTGCGGCTGGTGCCGTGGAAGACGCCGGACCTTGGCGCCTATCGCGCCCTGTTCCGCCGCGTGGGCGAACCGTGGCTGTGGTTCTCGCGGCTGGTGATGCCGGACGATCAACTCGCGGCTATCCTGCATGATCCCTTGGTCGAGGTCTATGCCGTCACCGACCCGCGCGGGGTAGAGGTCGGCCTGCTGGAGCTGGATTTCCGCAGCCCGTCACAATGCGAGCTGGCCTTTTTCGGGCTGGTGCCCTCGCTCAACGGCAAGGGGCTGGGCAAATGGCTGATGGCGCAGGCCAAGTCGCTCGCCTGGCGCAAGGGGGTGGAGCGCTTCTGGGTCCATACCTGCACGCTCGATAGTCCGGCGGCACTCGGCTTCTACATCAAGTCGGGCTTCACCCCCTATGGCCGGGAGATCGAGACCTTCGCCGATCCGCGCCTGCTGGGCCTGCTGCCGCCCGAAGCAGCGCCGCAGATCCCGATGTTCGGTCAGCCGGCCGACGCCTGACGATAGATGCGGGCCAGCATCACCAGCATATAGACCTGGATCACGGTCGATACCGCCGCCGAGGCGACGCCGCCCACCAGCCGGGCGGCCTCCGGCCCGGCGGCAAGGCCGGCGAGCGCACCGAAGATCGTCTGTGCCGCCATGCTGGCAATGCCCGACAGCAGGGTGATCAGGATGATGAAGCCCAGCAGCCGCCAGAAACAGCCCCGCGTCAGCGCCCAGGCATGGCGCAGCGAGGGCACCACCCCCTGATTGCCGTCGATCACCGCCGGATTGAGCAGCATCAGCCGGACGCTGGCGAAGATGGTGGCCCCACCGACAAAGGCGCCGAGGATGGCGCCGATGCTGGTGCCCACGGACTCCGAGACCAGGCTGGCCAGGACGGCGACCAGAATCGCGGCCAGCATCAGCCCGCCGATCAGGAACATGGCGAGCAAGGCGGTACCCAGTAGCACAGGCAGTCGCGCGAAGCCCAGGCGCAACGCCTCCCCAACGCTGATGCCCGGCCGCAGCGCCAGCGCAAACAGCGTCAGCGATCCGAACCAGATGATGACGACACCCAGCAGCATCGCCAGCGCAAAGCCCGGCGGAATATCGGGCAGGCCGGTGCGCTGGGGATTGGCCATCCATTCGGCCAGTTGCGGCGGCGTCATTTCCTGCAGGATCAGCCCCGGCAGGGCCAGGAACAGCAGCGCGACGGGAAAGAGCAGCGACGCTTCGCGGGCGACGAAGGCAACTGCCTCCTCCCACGCCTTGCCGATCGAGACTGCCGCCATATCTAATGCCTACCCCTGTCCTGCGAAATGCGGCCCGAGACTTGATCGCTCGCCCCGCTCAAGTCAAGGAAGCGCCATGACCGATCCCCTGCCCTTTCCTGACGTCGAGTGGCGCAACGATGCCAACCCCGTCGACTATCCGACCGCCCTTGCCGATATGGAGGCGCGGGCCGCCGCCATTTATGAAGGCGATGCGCGCGAGCGCGTCTGGCTGCTGGAGCATCCGCCGCTCTATACCGCCGGCACCAGCGCCGATCCGGCCGAACTGATCGATCCGCGCTTTCCTGTCCATGATGCCGGACGCGGTGGCCGCTATACCTATCATGGGCCGGGCCAGCGCATCGGCTATCTCAACATCGACCTGCGCGAGCGCGGCAAGGATGTGCGCAATTTCGTCCATCATCTCGAAGGCTGGATGATCGACGCGCTCGCCGATCTGGGCATTGCCGCCCGCCGCGCCGAAGGGCGCATCGGCATCTGGACTGACGACCGGCAAGGGCGCGAGGCGAAGATCGGTGCGCTGGGCATCCGCGTCCGTCGCTGGGTGACGCTGCACGGCTTTTCGATCAACGTCGATCCCGACCTGTCCCATTTTGGCGGCATCGTGCCGTGCGGGATCAGCGAGTTTCCGGTGACCAGCATCGCCGCACTGGGCGGCAATGCCTCGATGGAAGCCCTTGATGCCGCGCTCAAGGCGCATTTCCCCGCCTTTCTCGGCCGGCTGCGGCGCTGCGGATCGGGCGACGGCACGGGACTTGAGCAATGCGGGACCGCCCGCTAGGGTCCGCCACTTCGCCAGGTGGGGGGCCGCCGGGCATGTTGAGCCATGTTATGGAGACCCGGATGCGCCTTGACGCAAGGATGATGACTGCCGCCCTGTTGATCGGCTGCATGCCGCTGGCAGGCTGCGGCGGTGGCGGCGAAAAGAGCGGCAACACGGTGCAGATGAAGGATATGGAAGTGGTCGATGGCACCGCCACCGACGCCATGACCGATCTGGACGGCGTCCAGAGCGAGGGCACCAGCCTGGCCCTGCCGGAAAACCGCACCGAACCAAAGACCGCTGCCCCGGCCAAGGCGGACAATGCGACCGCCCCCGCCAATGATGAGGAAGTCGTGTCGGATCAGTGAGGCTTTTGCCGTTCACTTCCGATACAGCCGCGCTATAGTCGATGCCGTTATGGGGGAATTGGGCGTTCGCGCCGTCAAGACCCCGGCTGAGAGGGTTTATTCAATGACGTTCCGTTTTCGCTCGCGCCAGGCCTTTGCCGCCCTGACGATCGCTGCTGCGTCGCTCGCCGCCGCGCAGCCGGCCGCCGCGCAATTCTTCTGGTCGCCGCCCGACATGTCGGCCCCTGCCCTGACGGACGAGGCCGCCGCCACCGCGCTGGGCCTGCCCGGCGCCACCGCGGACGAGATCAAGGCTGGCCTCACCTGGAACCTGCGCGCCGCGATCAACGTCGCCGCGCTGCAGTGCCAGTTCGAACCGACCCTGCTGTCGGTCAGCAACTACAACGCCATGATCGCCCATCATGACGCCGAACTTGACGCGGCGCAGGCGACGCTGCTCAGCTATTTCCAGCGCACCAAGGGCAAGGGCAAGCCCGGCCAGTCGGCGTCCGACATGTATAATACCCGCATCTATTCGGGCTATTCGACGGTCCAGGCGCAACGCGGCTTTTGCCAGGCGGCGGCGGCGGTCGGTCGCCAGGCGATCTTCGCCGATCGCGGCCAGCTCAACGTCGTCGCGCGCCAGGGCCTGGCCTCGATCAAGAAGTCGCTCGTCCATGCCGGCGAGCAATATTATGGCGATCCGGGCTGGAACTATCAGCTCGCTTTGCCCTCGCTCGACGCCAAATGCTGGAAGAAGGGCGTGCTGCTGCCCGAATGCCACCAGCAGTGGAACCAGAAGGCGGGCGTCCAGCCCTGATCTGACAGACGCTTAACGCAGGCCCAGATATTTATGGGCCTGCACCGTCAGCCGCCAGCGCGGCCGGGCCATCACCAGATCGATGGCCGCGCGGGCATTGTCCACGGCATGGGCATCGTCGAGCGGCTGGACCAGCAGATGGTCGAAGCCCCAGCCCTCCATCGCCTCGACATCCGCCAGGCTGTGGCCGCCATCGGGCTGCGGCCAGACCAGCTTCAGCTCATTGCCCTTCACCTGGACCACGTCGCTGCCCGCCTTGGGGCTGATGCAGACCCAATCGATGCCCGGATGCGCCGGCAAGGTGCCGTTGCTTTCGATCGCGATGGTGAAGCCACGGGCATGGAGCGCGTCGATCAGCGCATCGTCGACCTGCAACATCGGCTCGCCACCAGTCAGGACGATATAGGGGCCTTCCCCCTCGCCCCAGAAGGCGAATGCCGCATCGGCCAGCGCGTCGGCGGTCGCGAACTTGCCGCCGCCATCACCGTCGGTGCCGACGAAATCAGTGTCGCAAAAGCGGCATACGGCATCGCGCCGGTCCTGCTCGCGCCCGCTCCACAGGTTGCAGCCGGCAAAGCGCAGAAATACCGCACGCCGCCCCGCCTGCACGCCTTCGCCCTGCAGGGTCAGGAACATTTCCTTGACCGCATAGGTCATGTGTCAGGCCTTTCCGGGACGCGTCGCATAGACGGTGGGATCGGGCAGGCCCGCTTCCTCGAAGCCCTTCGAGCGCAGGCGACAACTGTCGCACAGGCCGCAATGCTTGTTGTCGGGCGTCGGATCATAGCAGGACCAGCTCAGCCCGGCATCCAGGCCCAGGCGATGCGCCTCGCGCACGATGTCCGCCTTGGTCATGAACTGCAGCGGTGTGTTGATGCGGATTGGATGGCCCTCGACCCCCGCCTTGGTCGCCAGCGTCGCCATCTTCTGGAACGCATCGATGAATTCGGGACGGCAGTCGGGATAGCCCGAATAGTCGAGCGCATTGACGCCGATATAGATGTCGCTGGCCGAAGCGACTTCGGCCAGGCCCAGCGTCAGCGACAGGAAGATGGTGTTGCGCGCCGGCACATAGGTGACCGGGATTTCGTCGCCCACGCCGCCCTTGGGCACTTCGATGTCGGCGGTCAGTGCCGACCCGCCAAAGGCCGTGAGGTCGAGCGGCAGCACGATATGCGACATGGCATTGAGCGCCGTCGCAACCTTGGCCGCGGCGCGCAGTTCGACGCGATGGCGCTGATTATAATCGATCGTCAGCGCCAGGACGCGATAGCCCGCTTCGCGCGCAAGCCCGCCCGCGACCATTGAATCCAGCCCGCCCGAAAGCAGGACGACGGCGAATTTTCCATTCTGTGCGACCATGATGCTGCGCTAGACCTCGTTATGTTGCAGTGCAAGGGGGCCGCCGGTCAGCGGCATGCCCCGACATGGCGCCCTTCGACCATGTTGGAAAAGGGCGCGCCGTCGCTGATCCCCTGCGATCGTATCTGGATGAGGCGCGGCGTTTCGACGCGCAGGTCGGTGCGCGCATTGCCAGCCGCACCGCAATCGAAGGTCACGGTGGCGGCAGCAGGCGCGTCGCTGACCACGAACGGCTTGCAGCCGGGGCCAGCATTGGCCGGCTCCAGCAACTGATGCGGCATCGTCACGCACAGGCGGCGGGGCGGCGCGGTGGGATCATCGCGCAGACGCAATTCCCATTCACCCGTTTCCAGCTTGGCGAGCGCAGCCAGTTGCGGGGCGTTCGCCGCCCCGGCCCAGCTTGCCATCATCATTGCCGCCGCGGCGCCCAGCGCCTGCAGCCCCAGCCTTGCCATCTTGCGTCCAAACCTTGTCATCGGCGCCGGGGAGCGGCGCCATGCTTCATCCTGTTGTGCCGCGCAATTGCGGCAATTTGATAGCGCGGGGCGAACGGCCCTGCCGCAATTGCCCCGCGCCGGCTTTCAATGGGTAACGAAACTGTCCAGCGCGAGCGGGAACAGACGCGAGCAGAAGGCGCAATCGACGCCGATAATGCCTTTCTCGTCCGCCATCGCCACCCGTTCGTCCACCGGGAAGCGGCCGATCACATCGCGAATATGGGCAAGGTCACAGCGACAGCCCTTGGCGAGCGCCGTCGTCTCGGTGACGCGCACTTCCTCTTCTTCATGGAACAGGCGCCAGGCAATGTCGGTCAGCGGCAGGTCGAGATCGGTCAGTTCCTCGTCGCGCAGCGTACCGGCCAGCGCCTGCACATGTTCCCATTCGGGATGGTCGTGGCGCACATGCAGGCGCTCGCGCCCCACTTCGCCTTCGGGCAGATGCTGAAGCAGCAGGCCCGCCGCGACACAGCCTTCGCCCGGCTCATGCCGGGTCGCGATCTGGACGATGCTGGGAATCTGTTCGGACTGGAAGAAATAATGCTCCGCCGCCTCGGCCAGCGACGATCCATCCAGCGGCACGATGCCCTGATAGCGCTCGCCGGTCGCCGCCTGGTCGAATGTGATCGCCAGATAGCCCTTGCCGAACAGGCCGAACAGGGTCGGATCGCTGCCGATTTCCGCCAGCCGCTCGGCATCGAACTTGGCATAGCCGCGCAGTTCGCCGCCCTTGTAATCGGCCACCAGCAGGCTGACGACGCCATTTTCGGTCTGCGCCTGCAGGGTCAACTGGCCGCCGGCATCCTTGAGCAGGCTGCCGAGCAGCGCCCCCAGGACCAGCGAGGACGCCAGCACCCGCTCGATCGCCGGGGGATAGGCATGGGCGGACAGCACCTGGTCCAGCACCGGCCCCAGCCGCACGAAACGGCCGCGCACATGGCGCGAGGGGATGGTGAAGCCAAGGGCCTGATCGACATTGGAACTGGTCACGATATTTCCTTCCGATCCACCCGCCCCGAAAGCCGCGAGGGCCCGTCCTCCGCTTCCCAGCGCAGGACAGGCCCCGTCATCTTTCAGGGCGAACGGAAAATTTCGCCCGAATATAGGGTGAGCTTACAGCTTTCCAAGCGCCCAGAGCAGAACCGACTTCTGGGCATGGATGCGATTTTCCGCCTCGTCCCAGATCAGCGACTGCGGGCCATCGATCACCGCCTCCACCACTTCCTCGCCGCGATGGGCGGGCAGGCAGTGGAGGAATTTGGCGTCCGCCTTGGCGCCCGCCATCAGTTCCGGCGTCACCTGATAGGGCATCATCGCCGCCAGCTTCGCCTCGGCATGGGCCTGCCCCATGGAGATCCAGGTGTCGGTGACGACGACGTCGGCGCCGGCCACCGCCTGTGCCGCATCGCGAGTAAGGGTGATGGTCGAACCCGCTGCCTTCGCCGCCGCGGCAAAGGACGGATCGGGATCATAGCCCTCAGGGATGCCCATGCGCACGTCGAACTTCATCAGCCCGGCGGCCTCGACGATCGAGTGGAGGACGTTGTTGCCGTCGCCCAGCCAGGCCCACTGACTGCCCGGCAGCGCCAGGCCATGCTCGACCACGGTCAGCAGGTCGGCGACGATCTGGCAGGGATGCGACAGGTCGGTCAGGCCATTGATGACCGGGACGCTGGCATATTCGGCCATTTCCTCGATCTTGGCATGATCGTCGGTGCGGATCATGATCGCATCGGCCATGCGACTGAGCACGCGCGCCGTATCGGCCACGGTCTCGCCACGGCCAAGCTGGCTGGTCGCGCCATCGAGGATCAGCGAATTGCCGCCCAACTGGCGGATTGCCATATCGAAGCTGACGCGGGTGCGCGTGCTGTTTTTCTCGAAGATCATCGCCAGCGTGTGGCCGGCGAGCGGCGCATCGGCGTCGACCCAGCCCTTGGGCTTGCCCGCCCGCGCCGCCTTGCGGTCGATGGCGTCGGCGATCATCGCGGCGATCGCGTCGCCGCCCGCATCGGTGAGATTCAGGAAATGCTTGGTCATTGGAAACAACCTCTAACCCGTTCAGGCTGAGCGAAGTCGAAGCCCCCGCCTGAACGAAGTGAAGGCACCTCGCTGCGCTCGGCGATACCCTTCGACTTCGCTCAGGGCGAACGGAAACTAAATGGTCAGGCCGCCTTGGCGTCCGCGAAGCTCCGCGCGCCGGCGGAAATCTTCTCGATGCACTCGGCGATATGGCTTTCGTCGATGACGAGCGGCGGCAGGATGCGCAGCACATTCTGGCCCGCCGACACCGACAGGAAGCCATGATGGTCGCGCAGATGGCCGACAAAGGCGCGCGCATCATAGGCGTCCTTCATCTTGACGCCCAGCATCAGCCCCATGCCGCGCACATCCTCGAACATGTCGTCATGGTTCGGGATCATCTGCTCCAGCGCCGAACGCAGACGCGCACCCATCGCCGTCACCTGCTCCAGGAAGCCATCCGCCAGCACCTCTTCCAGCACCGCGATGCCCACCGCCATGGCGAGCGGGTTGCCGCCATAGGTGGAGCCATGGGTGCCGAACACCATGCCCTTGGCCGCTTCCTCGGTGGCGAGACAGGCGCCGAGCGGGAAGCCCGCGCCGATGCCCTTGGCCACCGCCATGATGTCGGGCTTCACGCCATATTGCTCATGGGCGAAGAAGGTGCCGGTGCGGGCATAGCCGCACTGCACTTCGTCCAGGATCAGCAGCAGGCCATGCTCGTCGCACGCCTTGCGCAGGCCGGTCAGGAATGCCTGGGTTGCCGGGGTCACGCCACCTTCACCCTGCACCGGTTCCAGCAGGAAACCGGCGGTATTGTCATCGATCGCGGCCAGTGCCGCGTCGAGATCGTTGAAGGGCACGACCTGGAAACCGGGCAGCAGCGGCTCGAACCCGTCGCGCATCTTGGGCTGGCTGGTCGCCGAAATGGTGCCCAGCGTGCGGCCGTGAAAGGCGTTGTCGAAGCTGATGATCTTGTGCCGGTGCGCTTGCCCATTGGCATAATGATAGCGGCGCGCGGTCTTGATCGCGCACTCGACCGCTTCGGCACCCGAATTGGTGAAGAAGACGGTGTCCGCAAAACTGTTATCGACCAGCTTCTGCGCAAATTCCTCCCCCAGCGGCGAACCGTAGAGGTTGGAGATATGCATCAGCGTCGCAGCCTGATCGGCAATGGTCTTCACCAGCTTGGGGTGGCCATGGCCCAGAAGGTTGACGGCGATACCGCTGGCGAAGTCGAGATAGCGCTCCCCGCGCTCCCCGATCAGATAGCAGCCCTCGCCTCGGACCGGACGCACATCGCACCGGGGGTAAACGGGCATGAGCGGCGTAATCGACATGTGCCTTCCCTTTCTGGGTTGATGCTGCGCGTCCGTGCGCATTGGATATAACGCAAAAAGGCGGCCCCCGCCGGGCCGCCCTTGTGCGAGTGCCGCCTATACAGGCCACCGGAAGGGGGTGCAACCCCGCAACCGGGCCAGTCGGCAGCCTATGGACTGATCGCCCCGTGAACGATCAGGGCTGGCCGATCTGGCTCCAGGCATCGGCAATCTCGCCGACCATGGCGCGGGCCTGCTCGACGGGCGCGGCATCATGCTCCTTGGCGCTGACCAGCAGCAGCCGGCGGGCCTCGCGATAGATGCGCGCCAGGCCGGTGGCGATGTCGCCACCCTTGTCGAAGTCCAGGCTGGCTTCGAGCGCGAACAGGATCGACATGGCGCGCGCCTGCTTGTCGGACACCTTCAGCCGGTCGCCATTGCGTTCGGCCAGCGCCGTGGCATCGAGCGCGATCAGCAGTTCGTCGAACAGGATCTTGACCAGCGCGTGGGGCGTGGCGCCCTCGATCCGGCTGCCCGAATGCACCGCCGCATAGCGCCGTGCCGCTGCCGTACCCGCAAAGCTGTGATTATAGAACATGCGTCAAAATCCCCGGTTAATCGTCACTGCTATTCCAGGCATCGATCTGCTGCTGGAGATAGCTTTGGGTTGCGTTGAGCGCAGACAGCTTGGTCTGCATTGCCGAATAGATGGAAGTCAGGCGCGTCTCATAGTCGGCCATGTCCTCGTCCAGCTTTTCGAGCTGTTCGGTCAGGCTGTCGGCCAGCTTCTCATAACGGTCCTGGGCCGCCTTGATCGGGCCGTTCTCCAGCTCGATATTGTCGCGCACGCTGTCCATCAGGCCCGACAGGCCCAGATTGTCGGCGGTCGACTTGGCGGGATTGAGCATCTTGGTGATGCCCGCCGGGTCGGCGGCCAGCGCCTTGTCCAGCGTGTCGGTGTTGAGCGTCAACGTGCCGTCGCGGTTGGTCGCGATGCCGATATCGGCCAGCGTCTTGTAGCTGCCGGTCGAAGCCAGCTGGGTCGAGGTGATCTTCGAGAGCTGCGACTTCATGTCGCGCACCGCCGACACACCGTTGAGGACGCCCGCTGTGGACGAATCCGTACCGGTCGAGGTCGACGTGTTCAGCGCCTTCATCAGCGTGTTATAGGCGTCGACAAATTCCTGCAGCAGATCCTTCATCGTCGCGGTCGGCTGCGTCATGGTCAGGTTGACCGTGCTGTTGACGTCCGCCGCGGTCAGTTCGATCCGCAGATAGGGGATCGCATCGTCGATGGTGTTACTGGCATATTCATAGTCGGTGCCGTCGAGCGTGATCTTCGCATTGGCCGGGTCCGACGTCGAGGTCATCGCGCTGCTGTTGAGGCCGGCGAGAACGCTGGTCGAGCTGTCGGCCGAGCTGGTGATGGTGAAATCATTGGCCGCGCCGGTTTCGCCCTTGAACACCAGCCGCGTGCCCTGCGCATCGGTGACGACGCTCGCGGTCACGCCGATGTCGGCCGCGTTGATCGCCGAAGCCAGGCCGGAAAAACTGTTATTGCTCGAATCGACGGTGATCGTCGCGGTCTTGCCGCCCGCCGTCGTGATGGTGAGCGATCCGGTGCCGACGGCCGTGCTGCTGGTCGCGCCGCTCGTCGAGGTCGAGGCGAAGATGCGGGCGGTCGCCAGCGACTTCACCACCAACTGTGCCGGCATGCCGGTCGGCGTGCCGCCGCTCAGCAGGCTGACCGACGCGATGTTGGTGTTGGTCGAATTGGGCGTGCCGGTATATTCGGCACCCGACAGGACGCTGGTCAGCGCATCGGCGAAGGTGTCGAGCGAACTGATGGCCGACGCCAGTGCCGAAATGCGGGCATTGTTCGTCGTCTGCTGGGTGGTGATCGCGGACTGGCGCGGATCGCGGGTCGCGCTGACCAGGCTGGTGACGAGCGCGCTCGTGTCGATGCCCGAATTGGCACCCAGCGCCGACAGGATGCTGCTCCCTACCGATGTCGTCGTCGTTGCCATGGGCCGTCCTTTCAAATGAGAGAACGGCCGTAGCGCGAAGATGTTTAGGAATGATTTTCAAGCTGATGGCAAAGCCCGCAAAAAAGCGGGCATGGCCGCGATCAGATCGCCGATGCGGACAGGATCTGGTCGACGGTTCCGCGCGCGACATGCGCCTGGGCGGCATAGGCATAGCTGGCCTGCTGGGCGATCCGCTTGGCCAGGTCGGCCGCCTGCTCCACCGCCTCGCGGGTGGCGGGCGGCAGCGGAATGTAGATGAAGGGCTGCGGCATCATCGCCTGGACGGCGGCCGATGCGCCATCGACCGACACATCCCCCTGCCCGGCGCGCATATCGGCCAGGATATCGGCGATCCGGGCATGGATGCGCGCATATTCGGCGGCGCCGGCGGCATCCTCGTCGACCGCAACGACATCGACCGCAAAACTCTCCTGCCTGCGCGCATCGCTGGCAGACATGTTGCCCTGCTCGGTTGCCGATTCCGTCGCTGAAACCGGCTGAACGGCCGCAGCCGGCGCCGGCGCGCGAACGACGCTCCGGTCCACTGGCGAAATCTCGCTACGCGAAAGATACTCGTTCATGACGCACCATCCTAATGCGTCCCCGTAAACAGAATACGGACAAGCGTGGCTAAACTTTAATTCACCATCGCCCTAATTCTTCGATCAACTGCCAAGTATCAGCAAATTCTCTACAATTTCTTTCCATCCGGATCGAAACGCAGATCTTCGGGCACGGTAATGAACGGACGGTCCATTTCCGTCGCCATCTTGTTCTCGACCCGGAAGACGAAGGCCAGCACCGTCGCCACCGCCATGTAGAGGCCTTCATTGACGATCTCGCCAGCGCGCGAGGTGAAGTAGATGGCGCGCGCCAGTTCGGGATATTGCAGCACCGACACGCCATGATCCTCGGCCAGTTCGCGGATCGAGGCCGCGATCGCATCACAGCCGCGCGCGACCACGACCGGCGCGGCATCCACGCCCGGACGATAGCGCAGCGCCACCGCGAAATGGGTCGGGTTGGTGATGATGACGCTGGCCTCTGCCACCGCCTGGCGGGTCGATCCGTTCAGCACCTCGAACTGGCGCCGGCGGATCTGCCCCTTGAGTTCGGGCGAGCCCTCGCTTTCCTTATGCTCGTCCTTGATGTCCTGCTTGCTCATGCCCAGCCGCTTGGCGCGCTGGAAAATCTGCATCGGCACGTCGATGCCGGCGATCACGAACAGCCCGCCCGCCATCACCAGGCAGACCAGGATGAACATGTTGCCAAGGTCGCTGATCGCATTGCCGACCCCCGCCTTGCCCAGGCCGATGATCGCGGTCAGCCGGTCCCAGATCATCCAGAAGCCGACCGCGCCCAGCAGCCCCACCTTGGCGATCGACTTGACCAGTTCGATCAGCCCCTGCGCGCCGAACATGCGCTTGAGGCCCGAAGCCGGGTTCATCTTCGACGCCTTGGGCGCGAAGGCACCAGGACGAAAGCCCAGCGATCCGAGCAGCGCCGGCGCCGCGATCGCGGCAAAGAAGGTCGCGAGCAATACGCCGCCCACCGGCAGCGCGATGTCCGCCAGCAGGCCGGTGCCACGCGTCACCGGCGAGAAGTTTACGATATCCTCGCGCCCGAAGCGCAGCGCGCGGGTCAGCATACCCGACAGCGCGTCGATCAGGCCCGGCCCGGCAACCGCCAGCCAGCCGATGCCGGCCATCACCACCAGGGCCGTCCCCAGTTCGCGGGACTGGAGGATATCGCCTTCCTTGGCGGCATCCTGCAATTTCTTCTGTGTCGGTTTTTCGGTCTTTTCGCCGCCCTCGGATCCGCCCGCCATGGCTCAGCGTCCTTCCGAGATGGCGCGGGCCTGTTCCAGCCCCGACTTGAGCGCGATGGTGATGCCCTCGCCCATCACCGGCACCGCCATCGCCAGCAGCACCAGCCCCGCCATCACTGCCATCGGCATGCCGACGGCGAACAGGTTGAGCGCGGGCGCGGTGCGCGCCAGCATGCCCATGACGATCTGCACCAGCACCAGCGCAAAGCCGACCGGCAGCGCGATCGTGACCCCGGCACCCAGCAGCGAGCCGCCAAATTGGATCATGTGCCAGACCGCATCATTGCTGAGCATCGCCGCGCCCGGCGGCAGCGCCTTGTAGCTCTGCACCACGAAGCTGACGAGCAGCAGATGGCCGTCCATCGCCAGCAGCAGGAAGGTCGAGAGGATCGACAGGAACTGGCCGACCGCCTGCGTCCCCTGCCCCGACCCCGGATCGACCATCGCGGCAAAGCCCAGCCCCATGGTGTTGGCAATCGCCTCACCCGCGACGAAGGCGGCGGAATAGCCGATCTGCACGGCAAAACCCATGGCAAGGCCCGTCAGCACTTCGCCGGCGACCAGCATCACGCCTTCGAAACTGGCGACGCCATCATGCGGCAACTGGATGGTGACGCTGTTGAGCGCCGCCATGCCAAGCGCGAGCGACAGGATCAGGCGCAACTGAAGCGGCATCGCGGGCGCACCGAAGACGGGCGCGGCCAGAAAGGCCGCACCGGGGCGGATCATGGCGATCAGCCAGATCCACAATTGCGTCTCGACGCCTGCGAAGCCGGGTGCGATCATTGCAGCAGGTCCGGTATCCGCTCGAATATCTCGCGCGTGAAGTCAGCGATCAGCACCATGATCGACCCACCGAACAGGGTCAGCATCGCCCCCACGACCAGAATCTTGGGAATGAAGCTGAGCGTCTGTTCGTTGATCGACGTCGCGGCCTGGACCATGCCGATCAGCACGCCCGCGACCAGCGCCGGAATCAGGATCGGCGCCGTCGCCAGCGCCGTGATCCACAGCGCATGCTGTGCCAGGCCCATGAAGAAATCCGCATTCTCCATTGCCGCCCTCCTATGTCGCGAAGGAGCCGGCGAGCGACCCCATCGTCAGCGCCCAGCCATCGACCAGCACGAACAGCAACAGCTTGAAGGGCATGGAGATGATCGTGGGCGACAGCATCATCATGCCCAGCGCCATCAGGGTCGATGCGACGACCAGGTCGATGATGAGGAAGGGCAGGAAGATCATGAAGCCGATCTGGAACGCGGTCTTCAACTCGCTGGTGACGAAGGCCGGCAGCAGGATCGTGAAGGGAATGTCGTCAGGCGTACGGAAGGCCGGGGCCTCGGCCATGTTGGCGAACAGCTTGAGGTCACTCTCGCGCGTCTGCTTGGCCATGAAGCCGTGCAGCACCTTGCCCGAACGGCCGACCGCTTCCTCGATCGATATCTGGCCCTTGCCATAGGGATCATAGGCCTGGCCGTTGATCTGGTCGATCACCGGTCGCATCACGAACAGCGACAGGAACAGGGCAAGCCCCACCAGCACCTGGTTGGGCGGCGTCTGTTGCAGGCCCAGCGCCTGGCGCAGCAGCGACAGGACGATGATGATCCGGGTGAAGCTGGTCATCATGAGGATCAGCGACGGCAGGACCGACAGCAGGCTCATGAGGACGAGGATCTGCAGCGACAGCGACAGCGAGCGGCCGTCGCCCGAAATCTGTCCCATCGCGCGGGTCAGCGCGCCGCCATTGTCGACCGGCGCCGGCGCGGCCGGCACCGCCTGCGCCAGCGCAGGATCGACCAGCATCAGCCCGGCGGTCAGCAGGATGCCGCCGACCAGCCAGTGACTAGCGCGCACGATAGGGGCCGCCTTCCGCGATCTTCTCGATCCGGCCACGGGTGACCGACAGCAGGATCTTCTTGCCCTCGAACTCGACCACGGCCAGCTTGCCGAACGTGCCCATCGGCAGCGCTTCCAGCAGCTTCAGCGACCGGTCATTCTGGCCGACCATCATGCCGGGCTGATATTTGCGCCACAGCCACAAGGCACCAAAGGCCATGCCGCCCACAAGCGGCAGCAGGATCAGCAATTTGACGAAATACCAGAACATGCACGCGCCCCGCGTTTAGGTTAATGCGTCATCCGATCCGCAAGAATGGGCCGCAAGGCAAGCGCAAAAGCACGGCCCTGCGATCAGCCGCGCCGTTCGACCCCGGCCATGCGGGTTTCGGTGGCGGCGATATCGACGATGCGGATGCCATAGCGGCCGTTCACCGTCACGACCTCGCCCTTGGCGATCAGCGCGCCATTGACCATGATGTCGAGCAGTTCGTCGGCCTGGCGATCCAGTTCCACGATGCTGCCTTCGGCCAGGTCCATGACTTCTGCCAGGCGCAGCGAGGTCGATCCGACCTCCACCGACATGCGCACCGGAATATCGGCCAGCAGCTTGAACTGGCGGTTGGCCGCCATGCGGCTGGCGCTGTCTTCCCCACGGGGATCCATCATCGGGGCGTCGCTCATATCACTCATTGTTCCGGTCCCTGTGCAATCTTTTCAATCTGGAAGGCGGCACGGCCATCCTGTTCGCCGATCGTGCCGTGCGCGACGATCCTGTCGCCGACGATCAGCGGCAGGCTGCGGCCGATCGTCACGGGTATGATGTCGCCGGCCTTGAGCTGCATCAGCTCCGCCAGCGAGAGATTGGGGCGGGCCAGCACGGTGCGGGCCGGCAGGCGGATGTCGCGCATGCGACGCGCCACGCGGGCCTGCCATACCGGATCGACATGCTCGTCATCGCTTGCGACCTTGCTGCCCATCAGTGCCTCGACGCCGCGCAGCGCCGCCAGCGGGAAGACCATGTCGATCGACCATTCGCGATCCCGGTCCAGCCCGACACGGAAGCGCTGCACCACCATCTGGTCGGCGGGCTGGGCAGCGGCAGCAAAGCCGATGCCGGTTTCACGCAGCAGCAGGCCAGGTTCCAGGGGCAGGACGTCGGACCAGCATTCGACCATGCGGGCCATGATGGTTTCGGACAGGCGGGCGATCAGCCGGTCTTCGGTCGGGGTAAATTCGCCGCGCGCGGGCAGCGCCCGGTTGCCAAGGCCGCCATAGAAGCAGTCGACCAGGGTCGAGATCATGGTGGCGTCCATGCACAGCAGCATCTGCCCCTTCAGGGGCAGCAGGCGATAGATGGACAGGCTGCAGAAATTGGGCGCGCCGGCCGACCAGGCGCCAAACTCCACGACCCGTGCATCCTCGGCCGCGACATGCGGGCGGATGCCGGAAATGGGTTCGATCAGCGCACGGATACGCCGGCCGAGCTTTTCACCCAGCCGGTCGAGGCCCGACAACATTACCGGAGCTTGCGCGTCCCCCCGCCCGAAGGCGAAGGATTGAACGTGATTCATGTCTGTCCCCTGCCCTCGGCCAGGGGACTTCCCAGCGTTCAGGCAGCGCTATTGAATAACGAAATTGGTAAAATAAACGTTATCGACACCGCCATAGCCGGTCTTCTGCTTGAGTACATCGTTGATGATGCCTCGGATTTTTCCTTGCAGCATGCGCTTGCCGTCGGGCGTGACCAGCTGCTCCTCGGGCTGTTCGGCGAGCATCATCAGCACCTGGCTGCGAATCGCCATCTCGTGCATCTTGATCGCGGCGATCACGCGATAGTCATAATAGGTCGACACCGCGACGGTGATCTGGGCGAAGGCGTCGGTGTCCGTCATGTTCGACGTGAAGGGCGCCTGGAGCTGGAAATAGGTGGCCTGATAGGCGGTCGGATTGGCCGGCGCGGGCAGGTCGATGCCCTTGCCCGGCGCATGGGCGGCCGACGGGGCATGCCCCTCGCCACCGGCGCTCGCATGGCCACCGCCTTCGCCACCACCACCACCGCCTTCACCGGCCCAGCCATGGGCGGTAGCGACAGCCTGCGCATCCTCGCCCGCCAGGACGAGCACGGGCTTGTTGGGATCTTCCTTGGGGCCTTCGGCCTTGGGGCTGAAGAAGCCGGCGGCGTACAGCCCGCCCGCGGCACCGGCACCGCCCACCACCATGGCGACGGCGACCAGCAGGATGAGCTTCATCCCCCCACCCTTCTTCTTCTTCTTCGCCTTGGGTTCATCGCTCATCGTTCACGTCCCCTGGAATATCCCGTCCCGGCCGTCAGGCGTAGCGCGCGCGGCGGACGTCACCGGCGCTATCGCCGGTGTCACCATGGTTAAGAACGGCCGGATCGCTCCCGGCTTTATGGCCAAGGCCATTATTTTCACGGCCCTGCCAGCGGCCCTGCGACGAGGATTGGCCCATCGACTGGCCCGCCATCTGGCCGGCACCCTGCCAGGCGCCCTGCTGTTGAGAGGCATTGCCCTGCTGGCCGTTCGACTGGCTGCCGGTCTGGCCATTGGCATCGGCCTTGGCCGCTTCGGCAACATGCGGCGCGCGTTCGATCTTCACTTCATGGATGCGCACGGCGGCAAGGCCCGCGTCCAGCTTCAGCCGGTCGCTATCCTGGCGCAGCGCCATTTCCGCCGCCTCGCTGGCAACGGTCAGGCTGACCGCCGCGCCATCGCCATCCTGGCGGATATCGACCTGGATCGGGCCGAGCTGGTCGGCATTGATCTGGAACCGGCCCTGCGCGCCATTGGCCGACAGACCGGCAATGTCGCGGGCTACCCCGTCAATCCACTGCCCCGACACGCCCATGTCGACCACCTGCTGGCCAAGGCTGGCCGACAGGTCGACCGTCGGCATCGCCGCCGGGGTGACCGACGGGGTCTGGGGCGTGGCGGCCTGGGACACGGAGACTTCCGAGCCATGATGGGGCGCGGCCGGCGTGGCGGCGACCAGCGTATCGACGGCCGTGGTGGCCTTGTCCGGCGTGCGATCGCTGACCGGCGTTGCCGCTTCGGCGCTGTCGCGCACCGGCGTCGCCCGGCGGTTCATATGGTCGCGCACCAGTTGCAGCAGCGACAGGGCTTCCGCCTTGGCCGGCTTGGCGGCCACGGGCGCAGCCGGGACGTCGGTGCCAGCGGATGCGATCTCGACATCACCCTCGTCCGGGCTGTTGGTCGCGGCCACCGGTGCGGTCTTCTCGGTCGGCTTGGCGGTCGCCACGACCATTTCGGCGGGCGTGTCAGGGTTGACCTCCGGCGCCGCAGCGACGGCGGGCACGACCTGCTCGACCGGGCGCGGTGCAATCGCGGGCTGCGGGGCGGCCTGGACCGGGGCCTGCACGACATTCGGTGTCGCGTTGGCGACTGGCCCAGGCTGTGCCGGGATCATCGCAGCGACCAGTTCGGGCGTCACTGCAGGCGCCGTCACGGGCGCTGCAACGATCTGCTCATCCTGCCCATCCGCGCCGACCACCGGGGCCGTCACCGCTTCCTGTCCCACGGCCGGTTTCGAAGGGGCCTGGGTGTGGGACAATGAAGGTGACAGCGAAGGAGACACGCTCAAAGGCATCTCCCGGGTCGGCGCGGATGGAGCCGAAGATGCGGGGGCATCGATCGGCGCCTGCGGCAAGGGGGGGAGTGCAGCAGGCAAGGAATGGGCAATCGGATCGGCGACAATCGGCGCATCGCTGTCGACGGGCGCATCGGCCGTCACCATGTCAGCTTCGCTGTCAGCATCGGCGATGTCATCGGCCTCGGGCGCGGCCATCGCAGCCGGCAGAGGCTGCGGCGCGTGCGTCGGCGTGGCCTTGATCGGAGCATCAGCAAGGGCGAGCGCGATCGGGCCTTCGGCGTCGACCGGCAGCGGCAGGGCCACATCGGCGGTCGGAACCGGCGCCGGAGTGCGGATATCCGCAGGCGCAGGCGCGACCGCCGGGATCGGCAAGGGCAGCGGGAGGGCTTCGGCGTCAGCCTCGCCTTCGGGCAAGACGATCGGGGCGGGCTCGGCCGATACGGGCGCGACGGCCGCCTGATCCTGGACTGGCGCAGCGACGGGCAGGACCGGCTCGGCAACCGGCAATGTGGCCTCAACGACCGGCAACGCCGGTTCTGCGACCGGCTGGACCGGCATGGCCCGCTGGGTCAGGAATTCGGCGGTGTCCGGCAGAGTCGGTGCCTCGATTGCTTCGGGCGTCACGACAGGCGCATCGCCCTCGATCGTCGCTTCCGCCGGCAGGGCTGGCGCGCCCATGGTCGTGGCAGGCGCAGCCGGCTGCGCCGCGCCATCGACATCGCTCAGCAGCGCGGCGAAGTCGGTCGCACCCTCGACCACGGCCGAAGCACCGGCCACCGTCGCACCGGCCAGCGGCGTCGAGGAGAAGAGCAGCGATTTGAGGCTGGCGAGCATGGTCATGTCAATTGTCCCCCGTGCGCTGCATGCGGCGATAGCGCGGCAACGCGGCAAGCTTGTTCTCGCGCCATTCTTCCAGCGCGACGCGGGCCCGATCCTTCAGGCGCGCGGCAATTTCCTTCTCGCGGTTCGCCGCGATGCTGAGCCCTTCCTTCGCCTCCACCTTGCGGCGGGCGTCGTAGAGCGCGCCGTCGAGCTGGCGCCCGGCCTGCTCCAGACGGCTGGCCAGTTCCTGCATCGATGCGAAGGAAGCACCGGTAGCGCCGCCTTGGACACCGAACAGTTCGCCGCGCACCCGGCGCAGACGTTCCAGGTTGGTGGCGATCCCCTCCGCCTCGTCACGGGCGCGCGCGGTCTCGGCCATGGCCATGGCATGCTGGACATGGCGCACGCGCAGCACGCGATGACGGCGGGACACCAGCCCCTTCACGCCCCGAACTCCGCGATCAGCGCGTTGGCGCTGGTATCAAGGTCGATCCGGCTCTTCTGGTCCTGGCGGATGAAGTTCAGGATTTCCTGGCGACGCTGCACCGCCTCGTCGATCACCGGATCATTGCCGGGGCGATAGGCGCCCATCAGGATGAGGTCGCGATTTTCCTCATAGGCGGCCCAGAGGCGGCGATAGGCGGCGGCGGCCTGGCGATGCTCGTCCGGCACGACGTCGGCCATAACGCGCGACAGGGACTTGCCGATGTCGATCGCCGGGAAGATCGCCTGTTCAGACAGGCTGCGCGACAGCACGAAATGCCCGTCGACAATGGCGCGGGCGGCATCGACGATTGGATCGTCGGTGTCGTCGCCATCAGCGAGAACGGTGTAGAGCGCGGTGATCGAGCCGCCAGTGCGGGCGTCGACGCCGGCGCGTTCGACCAGACGCGGGATCAGCGCCAGCGCCGAGGGCGGATAGCCCTTCATCGCCGGCGGTTCGCCGAGCGCCAGGCCGATCTCGCGCTGAGCATGGGCGCAGCGCGTGAGGCTGTCGATCAGCAGCAGCACCTTCTTCCCGCGAGCGCGAAAATATTCGGCGATGGCGGTGGCGCGCGCGGCGGCGCGCAGGCGCAGCACCGGCGGATGGTCGGCCGGCACGGCAACCACGATGCTCTTGTGCATCGCATGCTTGAGCTTGGTTTCGAGGAAGTCGCTGACCTCGCGGCCACGTTCACCGATCAGGCCGGTGACGACGATATCGGCTTCCGCGCCGGCGATCATCTGGCCCATCAGCACCGACTTGCCGACGCCCGAGCCGGCGATGATGGCGATGCGCTGGCCGCGCCCGGCGGTCAGCAGCGCGTTGACGGCGCGCACGCCGAGGTCGAACGGCTCGGTCACGCGGCCGCGATCGAGGACATTGCCCTTCACACCGTTGAGCGGCCAGACGCCGCCGGCGATGATCGGGCCCTTGCGGTCGAGCGGCTGGCCCATGGCGTCGATGACGCGGCCAATCAGCCCCTCACCCACCTGCACCATATTGGCCTGGCTGTCGGGTTCGACACGAATGCCGTTTTCCAGCGGCGCATCGGCATCGAGCGGCACCAGCAGGGTGCGTTCGCCACGAAAGCCGACGACTTCAGCGCGACAGACCGATCCGTCGCTGGCAAGGACGCGGGCGCCCGAACCGATCGGACGGCGGAAGCCGGTGACTTCCAGCATGCCGGCATCATGGCTGACCAGACGGCCGACATGGCGCGGCTGGCGATTCTGGACCTGAAGATGCTCGAACAGGGTTTCGGCCTGCGCCAGCTCGGCGCGGATCATGCCTTACCCTCCATGTCGTCCATCAGGGCGCGCAGGCGCGCCAGACGAACGTCCGGGCCATCCTCGACCCAGCCATCGGCGGTTTCGAGGCGCACGCAGCCACGCTGCATGCTCTTGTCCGACACCAGCGGCACGCCGATCTGCTCGCCTTCGAGCAGGGCGACGTCGTCAGGATGCAGATGCAGCGCGCTCTTGTCGCTGCTGTCATCGATGAAGGCGGCGACCGCTTCGCAGCGCTGGGTCAGCCGGTCGAGATCGATCTGCACTTCGCCGACAATCTGTTCGACCAGGCGGACGACCGTGGCCGACAACATGGTCGACAGGCTGCCGCTGGGCGCCGGCGCCAGCATTTCGAGCGCGGCGGTCAGGCGGTTGCGCGCCTCGATCTCGTTCGCCTGATCTTCCCCGGCGGCGCGATAGCCTTCCTCGAAACCCTGCGAGAAGCCCGCCATATGGGCTTCGTCGATCGGATCGGTTTCCGGTTCGGCATGGATCGGCGCGCGGGCGGGCGCCGCGACGACGTCGCCGGGCAGCGCCGAATAGAGGCTGCGGAAGCCGTTACTGGCCACCTGGCCAACGCCGATCATCGGCACGCTCGATACGTCGTGGCTGGCTTCGGCGGCCCAGATCTTAGACAAAGTCGTTCCCCTTGCCACCCAGCATGATGGTGCCGGCATCCGCCATGCGGCGGGCGGTGGCGATGATCAGCTTTTGCGCGTCGATGACTTCGGCCAGGCGGATCGGGCCGCGTTCCTCGATCTCGTCGGCGATCGCCTGCGCGGCGCGGGCCGACATGCAGCTGAAGATCTTGGCCTTGAGCATGTCGTTCGCACCCTTGAGCGCCACGACCAGCACCTGGCTGTCGACGGTGCGCATCAACGTGCCCAGATTCTTGTCATCCATGTCGATCAGGTTATCGAAGACGAACATTTCCTCTTCGATGGTCTGGGCGATCATCTTGTCGCGCTTGGCGACGGCCTTCATGATGCGCTGTTCATTGTCCTTGCGGACATTGTTCATGATCGCGGCCGCCTCGACCGTGCCACCGCGCTGCGACGCCGCACCCTGCTTGTTCACCGGACCGCGCAGCAGCAATTGCTCCAGATCGTCCAGCGCCTCGTTCGACACCGGGCCGAGCGTGGCGATGCGATAGACGATCTCTTCCTGATATTCGGTCGGCAGCAATTGCAGCACGTCGGCGGCAACCGGCGCTTCCAGATGCGCCAGCACAATCGCCATGATCTGCGGATGCTCCATCTCGATCAGGATGGCGATTTCCTTGGCGTCCATCCACTTCAGCATTTCCAGCTGGGTGGAGCGGGTCGGCGGGGTGATGCGGGCCAGGATGGTTTCGGCCCGTTCCTCGCCCAGCGCCTTAGTCATCGCGCCGCGGATATGGCGGGTCGCGCCATAGCCGATGGTGGTGCGCTTCTTGGCCTTGGTGACGAAATGGTCGAGCGCCTCGTTCACTTCCTCGGGATCGACATCCTGCACGTCATACATGGCATAGCCGAGCTGACGGACTTCTTCGGGCTCCAGGCGCGACAGGATCTGGGCGGCCTCATCCTCATCGAACAGCATCAGCAGGACGGCGGCGGCGGCGCTGCCCTTGAGCGCCTCGGGACGGCCGGGGACGATCTCAGGCATTTTCCTTCTTCCCTTCCTTCAGAAGGTCGCGGACCACCAAGGCGGCGCGATCGGGATCCTGCTTGACGAAATTGCGGATCAGGTCGGCGCGCTGGGCATAGTCATAGGTGGACGAGATCATGTCGAGCGTCACCGGACGGCTGGGATCGGGATTTTCGGTCGCCTGCTTGGTCAGTTCGCCCGAGATTTCGCGACCCAGGCGCTGCCCGGCTTCGGCGGTCTCGACCGCTTTCGCTTCCTGGGCAGCGGCGCGGCGCTTGAGCAGCGGGCGGCCGATGCCGAAGATCACCAGCAGCGCGACCAGCAGGGCCGAGACATTGCGGATCAGCGGCGACATCCAGTCGGCCTCATACCAGGGCGCCTTGACCTCTTCGGCCTTGGCGAAGCTGCGGGCCGACAGGGCGACGACGTCGCCACGGGCCTGGTCGAAGCCGACGGCGCCCTTCACCAGCGCTTCCAGCGCGGCGATTTCCTGAGCGGAGCGCGGCTTGCCATCGGCACCGGTGTCGAGCGCGACGGCGACCGACAGGCGCTTGACGGTGCCGACCGCATCCTTGGTGACCGACACTTCACGGCCCAGCTCGAAGCTGCGGTTGAAGGTTTCCTCGGTCTTCATCGGCGGCAGGCCCGGCGTGGCCGGCTGCTGCTGTTCGGCCGTCTGGCCCTGCGTCACGGCCTGGCCGTTCGGGTTGGTCTGGGTCACGGTCGGGTTGACCGGCGCCTGGTTGCTGAGCGCGCCGGGGATGCCCGAAGCCTCGCCAGCCTTCTGGCCACGCTCGTCCGACGACCAGCTGCCCTGCTCGGCACGCAGGCGTGCCTCATCCTGGGGGAAGCTTTCGCGGGTCGCCTGGCGTTCGGCGAAATTCAGTTCGGCATGGACCTCGGCCGAGAATTTGCCATCGCCCAGGATCGGGGTCAGCAGCGCGACAACCGACTGGCGATAGCGATCCTCGATCCGGGTCTGGATGGCGAGCTGGCGATCGTCGGCGGCATTGCCGTCATTATTGCTGAGCAGGCGGCCATTCTGGTCGACGACCGAAATATCTTCCGGATTCAGTTCCGGGATCGACGAGGCGACGAGATGGACGATGGCGCTGACCTGCGCGTCGGTGAGCGTGCGGCCCTGCGACAGGCGGAGCATCACCGAGGCGGAGGGCTTGGTGCGTTCGCGCAGGAAGACGCTGGGCGCTTCGACCGCGAGATGGACCTTGGCGCTCTCGACGCTGTCGATCGCCTCGATCGTGCGCGCGAGATCGGTTTCGCGGGCGCCGCGCAGCTTCTCATTCTCGACCGCGCGGCTGGCGCCCATCGGCAGGCTGTCGATCATGCTGTTGCCGTCGGGTGCGCTCTTGGGCAGGCCCTGGGCGGCGAGCATCATCTTCGCCTTGAAATAATCGCCCTCGCCAACGGTCATGCCGCCGGCATTGTCGAAGTCATACTTGATGCCATTCTGGTCGAGCACCTGGGCGACGGCAGACTTGTCGCCATCGGGCAGGCCGCGGAACAGGTCGCGCTGCGGCGGTTCGCGCAGGGCCAGCCAGGCCGCGCCAGCCACCGCGACGGTGCCGAGCAGGCCGAGCAGCGGCAGGCTCTTGGCCACGGCCGGCTGCTTGATGAAGCCGGCGAAGCGTGCCTTGAGCGCGTCCACGCCCTTGGCATTGCCGAAGCTGGCACCGGTGACGGCCGGGAGGGCCGGGGCAGCGGCCGAGCCGCCGTCGATGGTGAGTGCGTTCTCGCTCATGGGTTAGACCGGCATGCTCATGATGTCCTTGTAGGCGGACAGGAGTTTGTTGCGGACCTGGAGGGTCGCCTCGAAGCTGACCGATGCCTGCTGCTTGGCCAGCATGACCGCAGCGATATCGGTGGTTTCGCCCCGTTCGAACGCCGAGGCGGCATCGCCGGCCTGGGTCTGCAGGCCGTTGACCTGCTGGAGCGCGTTGTTGAGCGCGTCGGTGAAGCCGCCGGGTGCGGTGCCCTGCGTTGCGCCCGCGCCGCCAGCCGAACCGACATTGCCGGTCGAGGCGACGTCGCGCAGCGCGGCGTTCTTCTGCAGGATGGCATTGCGCATCGCCATCACGCTGTCGGTGGGAGAGATACCGGTCATGCCCTAACCCTCCTTAAGCCGCAGCCAGCTCGCGCATCTCGGCGAGCCGATAGCGCAGCGTGCGTTCGGAAATGCCCAGCTTGCGGGCGGCGGCGGCGCGATGGCCATCGGTCTCGCGCAGAGCGGTGCGGATCGCTTCCAGCTTGGAATGATGGGCGACGTCGCGCAGGCGGATCGGTTCGGCCGGCGCGGCAGCGACTGCGGCTAGCGGCGCGGCCGAAACGATACGCAGCGGCTGCGGCGCGCCGGCGACGTGCAGGTCGTCGGCTTCGATACGCTCGCCGTCGCGCAGCACCAGCGCGCGCTGAAGGACGTTACCCAGCTCGCGGGCATTGCCCTGCCAGCGATGGGCGGCCAGCTTGTCGAGTGCGGCGGCGGTCGGCCAGACAAAGCCGTCCTTGCCGGCATCCTGGTGGCGCAGCAGCATGGCGGCGGCGATCGCGGCGATGTCGCCGGGACGTTCGGCCAGAGGGCGCAGTTCCAGCGCCATGACATTGAGGCGCCAGTAAAGATCTTCGCGGAAGCGGCCAGCGGCGACTTCGTCGGCCAGGTTGCGGTTGCAGGCGGCGACGATGCGGACATTGACCGGCACCGGATGAGTGGCGCCAACCGGCAGCACTTCGCCTTCCTGGAGGGCACGCAGCAGCTTGGCCTGGAGCGCGAGGGGCAGCTCGGCGATTTCGTCGAGGAACAGAGTGCCGCCGTCAGCGGCCAGGAACAGGCCGTCCGAGGCATTGGATGCGCCGGTGAAGCTGCCCTTCTTGTGACCGAACAGCATGGCTTCCATCATGGTTTCGGGCAGCGCCGCGCAGTTGACGGCGATGAAGTCATGGGTGACCCGGCCGGACTGGGTATGAAGGAAGCGCGCCATGCCTTCCTTGCCGGTGCCGGTGTCGCCCTGGATCAGGACGGTGGCATCGCTGCGGGCCACGCGGCCGGCCAGCGTCATCAGGCGGGCGCTGGCGGCATCGCCAACCGCCGGAACCGAAGCCGGGCGGGCCAGCTCGGCGATCAGCGCGAAGGCAAAGCCCATGTCTTCGAGGCCAAAGGCAACGCGGGCGGGCAGGCCATTGGCCGCCGGCACCAGCGACGGCTTGCCGTCGACCAGGTTGATGAGGATATCGCGATGGGTGGCATGGCCGATCTCGGTCGCGAGAAGGACGCGGCGGCTATCCCGCTCACGCGGGCTCTGCGCATCCACGATCCGCACCGTGTACAAGGCATTTTCGAGCCAGTGCTGCAAGCCCGGAACGAGCGCGCAGACCCCACGGCTCACGTCAAGCGATGACATGAACTGTCCCCAGTGTCTTGGCAGGTTTGTGCCCCCGCACGCCCCTACCCCCTTCGATGACTTAAATTTACGCCAGCGTGGTTATTAGATGGTTAACGCGGCCATTAACTTGCCGGTGACCGGCAATTTTTTTCCGCTCCGCCGGCAGAAAAATCGCACTCTATATATACGCGCACGCGTAGAGAGCTGTTTTTCGGTCTTTTTCCAGAAAAATCGCATCGGCCCCTAAAAGCTTTTCGCGGCCCGCCGTTATCCCCTTTCGAGGCCGCAAGCGTCAGACGACAGCGACCTGATGAACGGAAAGGGAATATCATGACTGTTATCGGAACCAACTCGTCGGCGCTGCGGGCCACCAATGCTTCGGCCGCCTCCAGCAAGGCTCTGTCCACCGCCATGGAGCGCCTGTCGACCGGCAAGCGCATCAACTCGGCCAAGGACGACGCCGCTGGCCTGGCCATCGCTTCGTCGATGACCTCGCAGATCAAGGGCATGACCCAGGGCATCCGCAACGCCAATGACGGCATCAGCCTGGCGCAGACCGCAGAAGGCGCACTGGGCGAAGTCACCAACATGCTGCAGCGCATGCGTGAACTGACCGTCCAGGCCGGCAACGACACCAACGACACCACCGCCAAGGGCAACATCAAGTCGGAAATCGACCAGCTCGCCACCCAGATCGGCAAGGTTCTGACGGACACCAGCTTCAACGGCATCAAGCTGTTCGACGGTTCGGCCGGCCCCGCCGCTGACGGCAAGATCAACATCCAGGCTGGCGCCAACTCCAGCGACGCGATCGAAATCGACCTGGGCAATGTCGAAGACGACACCGATGTCGCGGCCGTCGTGACCGGTGGTGCGGTCACGACCGACCTCGACGTCACCGCCACCGGCTTCGACGTCGGCGCAGCGCTCGACCTCTACGACTCGGCCCTGAAGGCGATCGACACCTCGCGCGCCAATCTCGGTGCGGTGCAGAACCGCCTGGAATCGACTGTCAACACGCTGACCGCGAACGTCACCAATCTGACCGACGCCAAGAGCCGCATCGAAGACGCCGATTTCTCGACCGAAACCACCGCGCTTGCCAAGGCCCAGATCCTGAGCCAGGCATCGACCGCGATGCTGGCCCAGGCCAACCAGAGCCAGCAGAACGTCATGAAGCTCATCCAGTAATCCGGATCGGACACCGAAAATGACGGGTTGAGGTATTGGTCACCGGCAACCCGCCATGTCACCCCCGGCACATCAACAGTCCCCACCGTGCCGGGGGTAACACCTTCGATCAAACGGCCAAATTCGAAGCCTCCGTCCCCCCGGACGGGGGCTTCATCGCGTTTGATTACAGGCACATCTTGCAATGGCGCGATCAGCACCCATGATGGACGCATGACCATGATCGACCGGCGCGCCTTGATCGCTGCTTCGGGCGCAGCGCTGCTGCTCCCCCGCCCTGCCCTTTCCCAAGCCAGAAACGACCGTTTCTCTTGGGATGGCATCATCGCCATGGCACAGAAGCTGGCGCGCAGCCCCTTTGCCGAAACCCCGCCCAATCCGGTCGCCGCCAAGGTCGGTTATGACCAGATGCACCAGGCCCGGTTCCGCGACGAGAAGACGATCTGGGGCGACCTGCCCGGCGACACCGGCGTCCGCCTGTTCCCGCTGAGCGGCACGGCCCAGCAGCCGGTGCAGATCGCACTGGTGGACAAGGGCGTGGCGACGCCGCTGCGTTATGACCCCGCCATGTTCGAGACGCCCGACGGCAATGCCGTCGCGGACCTCGGCCCGGACGCGGGCTATGCCGGCTTCCGCATCATGAATGCCAGGCGCGACGGCGACTGGCTGTCTTTCCTGGGTGCCAGCTATTTCCGCGCGCCCGGCCCGACCAAGCAGTTCGGCCTGTCCGCCCGCGCGATCGCGATCAACACCAGCATTCCGGGCAAGGAGGAATTTCCCCGCTTCACCCATTTCTGGCTGGAGCGGACCGGCGACAGCAGCGTCACCGTCTATGCCCTGCTGGACGGCGCATCGATCACCGGCGCCTTCCGCTTCGTCAATCGGCTTGGCGCCAAGGGGGTGACGCAGGACGTGACCGCTGCCCTCTTCCCGCGCCGGCCGATCCCCGAACTGGGCCTGATGGCGATGACCAGCATGTTCTGGTACGACGAGGCGCACCGGACCAAGGGCACCGACTGGCGCCCGGAAATCCATGACTCCGACCTGCTCTCCATCGCCAGCGCCGATGGCAGCGCGCAGGCCCGTCCGCTGGTGAACCCGTCCGTCCCGCGCGTCGATGGCTTTGCCGAGACCAGCCCCAAGGGCTTTGGCCTGTTGCAGCGCGACCGCAATTTCGACCATTATCAGGATGACGGCGTCTATTATGACCGTCGCCCCTCGCTATGGGCGACGCCGTCTGCGCCGCTGGGCGCGGGACAGGTGCGGCTCTACACCTTCCCGACCGACAGCGAATATACCGACAATGTCTGCGCCTATTGGACGCCGGCCAAGGCCGCGCGTCCCGGCAGCCGGATCGATGCCGCCTATCGGCTGGACTGGACGGCGGACCGGGCACCCGCCGGCAGCAATCTGGCGATCGTGCAGGCGGTCTGGCGCGGTCGTGGTGACGAAGCCGGGGTCGAACGACTGGTGATCGACTTTGCCGGCCTGCCCGCCGATGCGAAGCCTGACCTGTGGACCGATATCGGCAATGGCACCATCGTCAAGAAGGGCGGATATCCGGTGCTGGGCCAGGCGGGATTGTATCGCGTGGCAATCGACATCCGCAAATCGGGCGACAGGGCGGCGGATATCCGGGTCCAACTTCGCTCTGGCAATCGCGCGTTCAGTGAATATGTGCATTATCCGATAGGCGCATGAAGGGAACCACGCGGGTAGCGAAAGGTTCTAGCGCTCGGGTTAACCAGGAATGGGTCTGACATGACATCGACAGGAGGCACGAACGTGGCCGATGGGGCCACGGGGTCGCAAGCGCTTGTCCGGGCGTTCGAAAGCGTGCCGGCAGAAGCGCCGCTTGCCATGCCGGTGCAGGATTTCACGACCGCGCCGGGTCGGATTCATCGGCCGCTGAACATCGACCTGTGGGCCCGCCGGCTGCTGGTCGTGCTGCTGGCACTGCTGCCCGCCGCGCTTGCCGCGCACGAGATGCGCCGGTCGATCGGCCTGGACGGCATTTCCTTCTGGGAAGGCGTCTATCTGGCCCTGTTCATCCCGCTTTTCGCCTGGATCGCCTTCGGCTTTGCCACTGCCGCGATCGGCTTCCTGCTGCTGACGGTCGGCAAGGGCAAGGGCGTGCGCCCCTATATCCCGCGCGACCGCACACCGCTCAAGGCGCGCACCGCCATCCTGCTGCCGGTCTGCAACGAGGATTTCCTGGGCGTGCTCGGCCGCCTGTCGATCATGGAACGATCGCTGTCGCAGGTGATGGGTGGCGAGCGCTTCGAATTCTTCATCCTGTCGGATTCCAACCCGGAAAATGGCGAGACCGAGCGCAAGGCCTATCTGGAAATGCGCAAGGCCTTCTCGCGCCCGGTCCATTATCGCCGCCGCGCCCGCAATATCGGTCGCAAGCCGGGCAATATCGAGGAGTGGGTGACCCGTTTCGGCGGCGCATATGACCATATGATCGTGCTGGATGCCGACAGCGTGATGAGCGGCCAGACCATGGCGCGCCTGTCGGTCGACATGGAACGCCACCCGCATCTGGGCCTGATTCAGACCGTGCCGACGGTGATGGGCGCGGCCACGCTGTTCGCCCGCTGGCAGCAATTTGCCAGCCGCCTGTTCGGGCCGATCTCGGCCGCCGGCATGATCTGGTGGGCCGGGTCCGAAGGCATGTTCTGGGGCCATAATGCGATCGTGCGGGTGCGCGCCTTCGCCGAAAGCTGCGGCCTGCCCGAACTGCCGGGCCGGGCGCCCTTTGGCGGCCATATATTGAGCCATGACATGCTGGAAGCGGCCCTGCTGCGCCGGCGCGGCTGGGACGTCCATATGGTCACCGCCGACGACAGTTTCGAGGAATTTCCGCCGGCCATGCCCGACCTGTTCACCCGCGATCGTCGCTGGTGCCAGGGCAATATCCAGCATGTCCCGCTGCTGGCGAAGATCAAGGGGTTGCACCCGGTCAGCCGGTTCCAGCTGTTCGTCGGCGCATCGGCCTATTGCACCTCGCCGCTATGGCTGGCGATGATGCTGGTGGTTCTGGGCGGCGTCGCCACCGGCGTATGGCCGCCGGCCGCCGTGCTGCCATCCAGCACGCTGCTGACGGTAACTGCAGTGCTGCTGTTCGGTCCCAAGATATTGGCGATCGGCTGGGCCATGGCCGACCCGTCGCGGCGGATCGGCTTTGGCGGCGCAGTGCGGATGACGCGCGGCGTGATCGCCGACATCCTTCTGTCGATCCTGATGGCGCCGGTCGCGATGCTGACCCAGACGATCAACCTGTTTTCCATCCTCATGGGCCGCAAGGCGAGCTGGAACGGCCAGACCCGCGACCGCGACGGCATGGCGATCCTGGGCGCGATCTGGCTGTTCAAATGGCATATATTGCTGGGCGTCGGCCTGGCCGTGCTGGCGGTGCGCGCCAATGCGATCGGCTGGATGAGCCCGGTGCTGGCCGGCCTGTTCGCCGCGCCCATCCTGGCCGCGCTGACCGCACGCAAGGATCTGGGCCAGCGGGCGGAAAATAGCGGCCTGTTCCAGGTGCCCGAACCCTGGTGGCGGACACAGAATTACCGGCCGCTGCGTTTCCGCTGGCCGGTTCCGGGTCGCAAGGCATCGGTATCGCGCCCCGCCAACGACGGTTGACGGGCGCGCGGGCCGGTCAGTTCCAGTCGCTGAGCTTGCCGCGCAGCTTGTCGAGCGCCGACTTCTTGATCTGGCACACGCGCGCCGCGCCGATGTCCAGCGTCTGGCCGATTTCCTCCAGATTGAGTTCCTCGACGAAATAGAGTTGCAGCACCAGCGCCTCGCGCTCGGGCAGTTCGCCGATGCATTTGGCGAGCGCGCCCTTGAGCGATTCGCGCTCCATGATGTCGTCGGCGCGATCCTCGACATCAGCGAACCACATGGACTGGTCGGAATAGACCTCGTCCATGCTGGTGTGCTGGACCATCTCGGCGCCATCGGCCGCCTCGCGATAGTCGGCGGCATCCATGCCCAGTTCAGCGGCCATTTCCGCTTCGAGCGGCGCCCGACCCAATTTCTGTTCCAGCTTCGCGCGGGTGGCGGCCAGCTTCTTGCGGGTCGCCATGGCGGAGCGGCACAGGGTGGAATGGCGCCGCAGATGATCGATCATCGCGCCGCGCACGCGCAATTGCGCATAGGAGGCGAAGCCCAGGCCTCGATCCTCGAAGCTGTTGGCAGACTCCACCAGCGCAACCATGCCGATCTGCAGCAGATCCTCCACCTCGATCGCGCTGGAGACACGGCCATGGACATGCCAGGCGATCTTGCGCACCAGCGGCATGTAGCGGCGCGCCAGCTGTTCGGGGGAATTGGCAAGCCCTGCCCGTCCATAGGTAAGGACATCCGAGCCTGCAGCGACCTTATTCATATACATTGGTCAGTCTCCTCAGGCGACGCGTTCACGCGGCAGCGGATCGTGCCGGGGCGTGGGACGCTGCTCGCCACCGACGACAGCGACAACCTCGACACCCTTGCCGTCCGGGATTTCCAGGAAGGACAGCACCGGGGTCTCGGGCAGATGGGGTTTGAACAGCCGGGCGAGCGCGCGGCGCGCGACCGGCGAGGTGACGATGGCGAAATTGCGTGCCTGGCCCAGCATCGGCCGGGCGGCATGCACCACCGATTCGACGATGCGGTTGCCCAGGCTCGGCTCGATCGGATGCTTGGCGTCGCCGGCGACACGCATCGCCTGCGCCAGCATCGCTTCCAGATCGCCGTCGAGGGTGATGACCGGCAGCGGCATCTTCACCGGGACGAGGCCCTGGATGATGAGTGCGCCGATGCGCTGGCGCACCGCTTCGACAAGCTGTTCGTGGTTCATGTCGAGGCGGGCCGCATCGACCATCGCCTCGCAGATGCGGCGGAAGTCCTTGAGCGCGATCCCTTCCGACAGCAGCGCGCGACAGAGCGCGGAAATCTGCGTCAGGCTGAGCGTGCCGGGGGTCAGGCCATCGACCAACTGCGGCGCGACATCCTTGAGATTGTCGAGCAGCTTGCGAGCCTCGTCCAGGCCAAACATCTCGGCCGCGTTCATCGCGATCAGCTGGTTGAGATGGGTGGCGACCACCGTCGGCGGATCGACCACGGTATAGCCGGCGACCACCGCCTCGCTGCGCTTGGCCGGCGAAATCCAGACGGCGTCGAGGCCGAAGGTCGGATCCTTGGCCGGGCGACCAGCGACCGTGCCTTCCAGCATGCCGCTGTCCAGCGCCAGCAGATCGTCAGGCCAGATATCATCCTCGCCCACGACGACGCCGGCGATGGTGATACGGTACTGATTGGGTTCGAGTGCCAGATTGTCCTTCACGCGGACCATCGGCACGACAAAGCCCAGTTCCTTCGACAACTGGCGACGAATGCCGGTGATGCGGGCCATCAGCGGCGCGCCCTTGCGTTCGTCGACCAGGCCGATCAGGCCATAGCCAATCTCCAGGCCCAGGATCGCGCCATCGGACACGTCGTTCCATTCGATGATGGCCGGGTTGGGCGGCGGCGCGAGCGGTTCGGGTTCGGCAGCCTTGCGCTGGCCGGCCTTGCGCAGCTGCCAGGCGATACCGCCGGCGATGGCAGCGGCCGTCAGGATGATGAGATGCGGCATGCCCGGCAGAATGCCGAGGAAGCCGAGGATCGCGGCAACGGGCACCCACGCCTTGCCGGTGCCGAACTGGCCGGCGACCTGGGCCGACAAATCCTGTTCGGACTTGACGCGGGTCACGATCGAGGCGGCGGCGATCGACAGCAGCAGCGCCGGGATCTGCGCAACCAGCGCGTCACCGATGGCGAGCAGGATATAGGTCTGGGCCGCATCGCCCATCGCCAGGCCATGGCTGACCACGCCCAGGATGATGCCGCCGATGATGTTGATCGCCAGGATCAGGATGCCGGCGATCGCGTCGCCCTTCACGAACTTGGACGCACCGTCCATCGAACCGTAGAAATCCGCTTCGGTCGCGACTTCAGCGCGGCGCAGCTTGGCTTCCTCGGGCGTCATCAGGCCAGCGTTGAGATCGGCGTCGATCGCCATCTGCTTGCCCGGCAGGGCGTCCAGGGTGAAGCGGGCCGACACTTCCGACACGCGGCCCGCGCCCTTGGTGATGACCACCAGGTTGATGATCATCAGGATCGCGAAGACGAAGATGCCGACGACATAGTCGCCGCCGATCAGGAAGTGGCCGAATGCCTCGATTACCTGGCCCGCGGCGTCCGACCCCTCATGGCCCGACACCAGCACGACGCGGGTCGAGGCGACGTTGAGCGCCAGGCGCAGCAGGGTCGCGAACAGCAGCACCGTCGGGAAGCTGGAAAAGTCGAGCGGCTTGGCGGCGTTCAGCGCCACCATCAGCACGGCAAGGCTGATCATGATGTTGGTGATGAAGCCGATGTCCAGCATCACCGCCGGCACCGGCACCATCATGAACAGCACGACCATCAGCGTGGCGAACGGCAACACCGCCCCCTTGGCGGCGCTCATCCAGATCTTCGCTTTGACTTGGGTGGGAGTCATGAGAGGCCGTTACCTTCCGAGGGTGGCGAGCATGAGATAGGCGAGACGCGCCGTCTGCGGTTCCGGGCGGACGGTAACGTCGGCCTGGGTCGCAAGGCGCTGGGTTTCGATCCGCACATAATCGGCGGGAGCGACGGTCTTCGCACCGCTGGGCAGCCCAGTTGCGCCAGATGCGTCGGCATATTGGACATTGCCGGTGCCAATCGAATCGACACCCTTTTGCAGCTTGCTGGCGAAGCGATCGCGAATATCGGCAAAGCTGCGGGCATTGCCCTGCTTGTCGTAGAAGATCGAGCGATTGGCGCGGGCCGCCGCCGGGAAGATCGAGGCGGCGGTTGCGCCAGGCGCGCGATCATTCATCGACAGAAATTTGGACGCACCACCCACGCCCAGGAAATGGGCGAGGTAGAGATCGACCGGCTCGGCCTCACGACCCAGGCGGCTTTCCAGATAGGCCTTGTTGTCGGCGGCATGTTCCGCCGCCATGACGGAGGCGGTCTCGGGGTGCTTGCGCAGGTCCAGGATCTGCTGGCGCAGATCGGGGTCCGACACATAATAGCGGCCATTGCTGCCCTTGCTGATCGCGTCAGCCGCCCAGTCCAACCCATATTCGGCGCCATGCTTGTCAACGACGGCGAGCCAGCTCTGGTCGACGAACTGATAGAGGCCGGTGGCGGAAGAGGTGGCGGCACGCGCGCTGGGGTTCAGGCTGGATTCGATCTTGGCCTGACCAAGCAGGTAGGAGAAGTCCACGCCGGTACGACGGCTCGCCATCGCAATCGCGTTGGTGACGCGATTACCGGCCGAAGCTCCCGTTGCTGAAATGTCTGCAAGTGCCGACACTGACCCACAATCCCCATTTGGTACCGTGGGCTATTAGAGCAGTGCTTGTGCCAAGATTTGGTTAACGCGGTTAAACAAGATTCTGCGTAAAACGAAAAACGGCGCCGATTGGCGCCGCTTTAGCCCGAAAGCAAAATTTATTTTTGTCAGCGCCGACCGTAGGTGAGCGGCGCATTGCGAGCGCCGTTGGAGGTCAGGATCGCGAGTCGCTGGCTGGTATAGTCCGCCAGCACATTGGTGCGGACGCGCGCCGCTTCGATCAGCGGCAGGAGGCGGTTGAGCCGTTCCACCACATCGGGTTCGGAACGCCAGGCGCCGATCGCACGGGCGGCAGCGGCCGCCGTGCTGACCCTGGTGCTGGCGGCTTCGATCGCGGCCGCATCATTGCCGTCCAGCGCAGCGCGCAGGTCGTCAAATGCGGCGAAGAGACCATCCAGTGCAGCAAGGCCGAGGGGCATGAAGGAATGTCCTGTTTAGGCGGGAAGATCGAGCGCCATCATCCGGTCGGCGATCACCGACGGGTTGACGGGATAATTGCCCGAAGCGATCGCGGCTTTGATGGCAGCGATGCGGTCGATGTCGACAGGCGCGCCTTCGGCCGCCATGCGCGCCGCCGGGCTGGCCGACGTCGATGCCGACGCGGTGGTGCCGGTCGATCCGGTTGCCGATGCGGCGCGGGTCTTGCCCCCTTCGCGCAAGCGGTTAGCCTCGATTGCCGAACTGATGCTCTGGCCGACTGAGTTGATCATTGGTTCATTCCTTCACTCGTCCCTTGAACGCTATAACGGACAAGTTCAAAAATTATTAAATCCCGGAATGCGCACTACGCCCATGTCCACGATCTGGGCAAGTACAGGCGATGACTTCTTGTCTTCGCGCACGCGAATCGTCTCGCCAATTGCGCCATCTTCATCGGCGATCATCATGCGCGAGACGCTGAAACTGGCATTGCCGGCCATGAGCTGAACCGGATCGCCGCGTTTGACGATTGATTCCTTGACAACCGGCCGCGCGGCCGGGGCATAGCGACCGACCGGGCCGGAAGCAGCTGCGGCGGCGCCCGCGACCAGCGGCACGCGGATGCGCCAGCCCAGTGCATCGCACTTGACCATGGCGGCGCCGAAAATCGGCCCTTCGACGCTGGGCGTGGTCGGGCAGGCTGCAAGGCGGAGGCGACGATCGACCGGCGCCAGCGGGCCACCGGGTTCGCCCATGTTCGCACCGACGGTCATCGCGACCAGGCTGTCGATGCGATCCAGATTCTCGAACTTCTGCTGCGCCAGCGCGGGCTGCGCAGCGGCGCAGGCCAGGGCGATGGCGAGGAACTGAACGGGTCTGGTCACGGCGTTTCTCCGAAAATGCGGACTTTCGCCATGGTTAAAAGCAACAAACGTGCCAGTTAAGGATCAGGGTTTCACGGTCTCGCCCGGTGCGATGCGGATCACCTGCCCCTGCCCGTCGGCGCTGTCCGCCTGATCCAGGCCGCGGATGAGCAAGCGATCGCCGCCTATGCCCTGCGCCTTGAGCGCACGCGCCACGGCGCCAAGCCGCGCCGCCGCCAGATCCCAATCGTCGAAACGCTGTCGCGCCCGGTCCTGCCCCTGGCTACGCAGCTCGATCATGCGGTCATCCTGCATATAGGGCCGCACCGCTGCGCGCAGGCGTATCTGCCCCTGCGGCGTCAGCATCGCCTCGCCCGGCGCAAACAGTTCTGCCGCGCGCAGCTCGATCGCCGTGCGGGCGGGACGGCCACCAAATTGGCGACTGACCTCCGCCAGCATCGCGTCGCGGCGCTGGCTGCCGGTCGCCTGGAGCAGCACGAAGAAGCCGAGCAGCAGCATCAGCAGATCGGCAAAGCTGACGGCCCAGCGATTGCGCCGGGCCGCCGTTGCTGCCGATGGGATTGCGGGCGCGGTCATGCGACTTCGCGGATCGATGCGCGGCGCAGCGGCGCATTTTCGCGCCGCGCGATCGCCAGCATGCGGGCCACCGCCTCCTGCTGCCAGGCAAGTTCCTGTTCGGACAGGGTCGCCAGCCGCGCGGCGATCGGCGCGGCGAGCAGATTGGCGATGACCACGCCATAAAGGGTTGTGAGCAGCGCAAGCGCCATGGAAGGACCAAGCGCGGACGGATCATCCATCGCCGCGAACATGCCGACCAGCCCGATGATCGTGCCGGCCATGCCCAGCGCCGGCGCCGCATCGGCTACCGACAGCCAGACATTGCGCACGCTGGCGTGGCGCTGAGCCCGATCGGCCAGCGTCTGCGACGCCCAGGTTTCGAATTGTTCGACACGATCGCAATTGGCAAGGCGACGCGCGGCATCGACCATGAAGCCGCTGTCGCTTTTCACCCGGTCGATGCACATCAGGCCGCGCAACTGGGCCACCTGGTCGATCTGGAGCAGGGCCGTGCGCGCCGCATCCCGGTCGCGCAGCGGATCGGCGCGCAGCAAAGGTCGCAACGCCACGCAGGCCCGGCCGACCGCCTGAACGCCATTTTGCGCCAGCGCCACGACCGCGACACCACCCAGCATCGCGGCGAGCGTGAGCGGATCGAACAAATGCGCCAAAATCCCGATCATGCCACCTTCCGTTCCGCCATGCTGACCGGGCGGCAAAAGATTGCCGCCACCCGGCAAATTTTTGCCGCCCTTGCCGCCCGATGCCGCGAAAGCCCGGATTTCCGGCAGTTTGCCGCGCCATCCTGCGTCACCCACGCAAATTGGCACGGTCCTTGCGGATATCCGGCTGGATCGCTCGCATCGAACGCCATCAGGCAGGAGAACGGCGGGACGATCGAAAGCTTTAGGCCCGAAAGGGCAAAAAGGGACTGACGGGAAATGTCGCTGGAAGACGGTTTGTTCGGGATCCACGGAAAGGCGCTGGCGCTTCGCTCGCAGCGCCTGTCCCTGCTCGCGTCGAACATCGCGAACGCTTCGACCCCCAACTACAAGGCGCGCGACATCGATTTCGATGCCGCGCTCAAGGAAGCGACCGCCCAGAGCGACCGCGGCCCGGCCGATGTCGGCCAGGCAGTGGACGATGCCATGGGCTATCGTGTGCCGTTGCAGCCCAGCCTTGACGGCAACACCGTCGAACTGAGCACCGAACAGACCCTGTTTGCGGAAAATGCGGTGAAATATCGCACCACCCTCTCCTTCCTGGAGGGCCGCATCAACACCATCAACCGCGCGCTGAAGGGAGAATGAGCATGAGCGGTTCAGGCCCCATGAATGTGTTCGACATCGCCGGCCGCGCCATGAGCGCGCAGCTGGTGCGTCTGAACGCCACCGCATCGAACATGGCCAATGCCGGCAATGTCACCGGCAGCGCCGCCGAAGCCTATCGCGCGATCAAGCCGGTTTTCCAGTCGGTTACCGACAGCCCCGGCGTATCGACGGTCAAGGTCGCCAATGTCGTGACCACCAATGCGGAACCGACCAAGCGCCACGACCCGAATCATCCGCTGGCCGACGCCAATGGCGATGTCTGGGAATCGGCAGTCGATAGCAATGCGGAGATGGTCGACATGATCGAGACCGCCCGCATGTACCAGAATAATGTGCAGGTGCTCAACACCGCCAAATCCCTGATGCTCGAAACCATAAGGATCGGCAAATGACGACGACGTCTACCGTCACCGATAGCGCAGGCCTTTCGGTCTACAACCCGAATGCCAATGTCGGCACGGGCAGCGCGACCATGGATCAGTCGAGCTTCCTGACCCTGCTGACCGCGCAGATGCAGTATCAGGATCCGTTCGAACCGGTCGACAATACCGAGATGGTGTCGCAGATGGCGACCATCACCCAGTCGACTGGCATCGCCGAAATGAACCAGTCGCTGAAATCGCTGGCTTCGGAACTGAGTGGCACGCGGCTTGGCGATGCAGCCAGCTGGATCGGCAAGTCGATGCTGGTTCAGAGCAATGTCGCGGTGCCCGATTCCAGCGGCTATTATGCCGGCCAGATTACGCTAAGCGGCGCCAGCGATGCCGTCAGCGTCGACCTGGTCGATGGCGACGGCAATGTCGTCAAGTCGATCGACCTGGGCGCGCAGAGCGCCGGCGAAGTCGCCTTCTACTGGGATGGCAAGGATGATGCGGGCGAAACCGTTTCCTCCTCCGCCCTGCAGGTCAAGGTCAATGGCGGCACCACCAGCCAGGTCGCGACCTGGGCCACCATCGCCGCCGTCCAGTCACCCGCTGACGGTTCCTCCTCCAAACTGATCACCGCGCTCGGCAGCTATGCGCCGACCGACGCGATCAGCCTGATGTAATTTCACCCATCCTTTTCACCCAAGGAGCTACGCCATGTCCTTCTATGTTTCGCTTTCCGGCCTCAAGGGCGCACAGGCCGACCTGTCCGCCGTCTCGAACAACGTCGCCAACGTGAACTCGACCGCCTTCAAGAAGAGCAAGGCCCAGTTCGGCGACATCTTCGCCGCTGCGCCGATGCAGACCACCCACCAGGTCGCCGGCCAGGGCGTGCGCGTGCAGGGCATCACCCAGCAGTTCACGCAGGGCACGATCGAAACCACCGACAAGACGCTGGATATGGCGATCTCGGGCGAAGGCTTCTTCACCGTGAAGGGCGAAGACGGCACCATCAGCTATACCCGCAACGGCGCCTTCTCGGTCGACAATGACCGCTATGCCGTCGACACCACCGGTTCGCGCATCCAGGTGTTCGCGGTCGACCCCGACACCGGCGAGATCACGACCCCGCCGACCAACTCGACCACCCCCAACGACCTGACCGACCTGCAGATCCCGACCACCTACAAGGGCGAGGCCGATGGCGCGCAGCTGACCAGCGTGGGCGTGGGCAAGGACGGCCTGGTGTCGGCCATCTATGCCGATGGTTCGACCGTCTATCTGGGCCAGGTCGCCATGGCGTCGTTCAACAGCCTGGAAGGCCTGCGCCAGCAGGGCGACGCGCACTGGACCTCGACCGTGGAGAGCGGCAGCGCGATCATCGGCACGCCCAACCAGGGCATGTTCGGCGCCGTCAATTCGGGCTCGCTGGAACGTTCCAACGTCGACATCACCGACGAACTGGTCCAGCTGATCGCTGCCCAGCGCAACTTCCAGGCGAACTCGAAGGCGATCGAGGCGGCCAACACGCTGACCACCACCATCGTCAACATCCGTAGCTAAGGCTTAGGGTAGAAGGGGTAGCCCATGGACCGGCTCGTCAACACGGCACTGACCGCGATGCGCGGTGCGATGGCCCGCCAGGCGTCGATCGCGAACAATCTCGCGAACGCCAACACGGTCGGCTTTCGCGCCGAAATCGCCAATGCCGAGACGCGCTGGATCAAGGGCGATACCTTCGATACCCGAGCCCAGGCCTCCGAACAGGTGATCGCCGCCGACATGGCGCAGGGGGCGGTCACCGAAACCGGCAATCCGCTGGACGTGGCAATGAACGGCGACGCACTGCTCGCCGTTCAGTCCCCGGACGGACAGGAAGCCTATACGCGCCGTGGCGACCTGAAGGTCAATGACAGCGGCCTGCTGACCACCGGCGACGGCCTGGCCGTGCTGGGCCAGGGCGGCCCGATCACCCTGCCCCAGATGGACAGCGTGTCGATCGCCCAGGATGGCAGCATCTGGGGCGTGCCCCAGGGCGGCGATCCGGCCAATCCGCAGCAGGTCGACAAGCTGAAGCTGGTCAATGCCGCCGGTTCCAGCATCGCCAAGGGCACAGACGGGCTGTTCCGCGAAGTGAATGGCGGCGCCCTGCCCGAAGATCCGATCGCGACCGTCACATCGGGATCGCTGGAAGGATCGAACGTCAACGCCACCGCCGCGCTGGTCCAGATGATCGAAGCCAGCCGCGCCTGGGAAACCCAGATCAAGATGATCGATACCGCCAAGCAGATGGATGACGGCGGCGCATCGCTCATGAAACTGGATGGTTAATTTTGGCACGCATCTTGCTGTGAACGACGCATGAGCATCCCTTCGGGGAGCCGCACGGAGATTGAACGATGACCAACGCCGCCCTTCATGTCGCCCGCACCGGCCTTGACGCGCAGAACACGAAGATGCGCGTGATCGCCAACAACCTGGCGAACGTCAACACGACCGGCTTCAAGAAGGACCGGGCCGACTTCGAGACGCTGGCCTATCAGCAGATCGTCGCCGCCGGCGCCAACAGCGACAGCCAGAACAAGTTCGCCACCGGCCTCAATCTGGGTTCGGGCGTCTCGTTGCAGGGCACCAGCAAGATCAACACGCAGGGCACGTTGCAGGAAACCGGCAATGCGCTGGACATGGCGATCGAGGGATCGGGCTATTTCCAGGTGCAGCAGGCCGACGGTTCGACCGCCTATACCCGCGCCGGCAATTTCAGCGTCACCGCCGAAGGCACCGTCGTCACCAGCGACGGCCTGCCGCTGATCCCGCAGATCACCGTGCCGCAGGGCGCGACGTCGGTCACCGTCGGCAATGACGGCACCGTGTCGGCGACGCTGCAGGGGGAAAGCGAACCGACCCAGCTGGGCCAGATCGAACTGGCAAGCTTCATGAACCCGGCAGGACTTCAGTCGATCGGCGGCAATCTGCTGGTCGAAACCGCCGCCAGCGGCACGCCGCAGGTCGGCACCGCGGGCCTGGAAGGTCGCGGCCTCATCCGCTCGGGCAATCTGGAAACCTCGAACGTCAACATCGTCGAGGAACTGGTCGACATGATCGAGACCCAGCGCGCCTATGAGGTCAATTCCAAGATGATCAAGGCGACGGACGAAATGCTCCAGTACGCCAACCAGAATATGTGAGCCGGCTGATGCGCGCGCTCTCCACTTCGCTCGTCGCTCTCGCCATGGTCTCCATGGCCGCGTCGCCCGCCTTCGCTGCAAAGAAGAAGCGCGAGGTCGAGCGCGAATATTATGCGCCGACCGTCATCGCCCAGCCGCAGGCGCCGCAGGCCAATGGCTCGATCTTCCAGGTATCGACCGGCTACACGCCGCTGACCAGCGGCGCGCGCGCCGGCAATGTCGGCGACATCATCACCATCGTGCTGGTCGAACGGACCCAGGCGACCAAGAGCAACAGCGCGGACACCAACCGCAGCGGCTCGATCGGCCTCAACCCGCCGACCACCGGTCCGCTGTCCAAGCTCTTCTCGTCCAGCGACATCGCGATGGGCGGCAACAACACGTTCACCGGCAAGGGCGCGGCGACCCAGTCGAACGCGCTGAACGGCGAGATCACCGTGACGGTCGCGGCCGCCTATCCCAATGGCACCATGTTGGTGAAGGGCGAGAAGGCGCTGACGCTCAATCGCGGCGACGAGTTCATCCAGATCAGCGGCCTGGTCCGCCAGGCCGATATCGGCCCGGACAACCGCATCCTGTCGACCCGCGTGGCCGACGCCAAGATCATCTATACCGGCAAGGGCGAGATCGCCCGCGCCAGCCGCCAGGGCTGGCTGCAGCGCTTCTTCTCGATGATCAGCCCCTTCTGATGGAGACCCGGATCGCCATGACACGCCTGTTCCGCTTCCTCCTGCCGCTGCTGGCGCTGATCGCCGCGCCGGCCCATGCCGAACGCGTCAAAGATCTGGGCACCTTCCAGGGCGTCCGTCCCAACCAGCTGACCGGCTATGGCATCGTCGTGGGCCTGGCTGGCACCGGCGACGACAGCATCGAATATACGGTGCAGGGCATGAAGGGCGTGGTCTCGCGCTTTGGCCTGACCCTGCCCGCCGGCGTCAACCCGGCGCTCAAGAACGCCGCCGCCGTGCTGGTAACAGCCGACCTGCCCGCCTTTTCCAAGCCCGGCCAGCGGCTGGACGTCACCGTGTCGGCGATGGGCAAGGCCAAGTCGCTGCGTGGCGGTACGCTGATCATGACGCCGCTGCGCGGTGCCGATAACGAAATCTATGCGATGGCGCAGGGCAATCTGGCCGTTGGCGGCCTGGGCGTGTCCGGTGCCGATGGCAGCCAGGTGTCGGTGAACATTCCGTCGGCCGGCCGCATCCCCGAAGGTGCGACGGTCGAGCGTGCGGTTGCTACCGGCTTCGACACCGCGCCGACCCTGACCTTCAACTTGTCCGAAGCCGACCTCACCACCGCGCTGCGCGTGGCCGACGGCATCAACAAGACCTTCGGCGATCGCCGCGCCCGCGCGATGGATGCCGTATCGGTCGCGATCGACGCGACGCCGGGTGCCGAGGAACGCATCCTGATGATGGGCATGATCGAGAATATCGAGATCACGCCCGCCGATGCCCCTGCCCGCGTGATCGTCAACGCGCGCACCGGCACCGTCGTCATCAACGGCGCGGTGAAGATCCATCCGGCCGCCGTCGCCCATGGCAAATTGACCGTCAGCGTCAATGAAAGCCCGCGCGTGGTTCAGCCCGCGCCCTTCAGCCAGGGCCAGACCGCCGTCGAGCAATCGTCGAACATCAGCATCGACGAACAGAAAAAACCGATGGTCAATTTTAAAGGTGGGGCGTCGCTGGCCGATATAGTCAAGGCGGTCAACGCCATCGGGGCCTCCCCGGCGGACATGGTCGCGATCCTTGAGGCGCTGAAACAGGCGGGCGCGATGAAAGCGGAACTGGTGGTGTTGTGATGCAGGTATCGAACGCAACCGCGGCGAGCGGCACGTCCAACCCCTTCGAGACCAAGGCTGCGCTGCAGAAGGCGGCGCAGCAGTTCGAAGCGGTATTCCTGCGCCAGATGATCGGCGCGATGCGATCGGCCAGCCTGGCCGAGGGCATCACAGATTCGAGCGCGACCCAGCAATTCCAGGACATGGCCGATGCGCGCACCGCCGACGCCATGTCGACCAAGGGCGCGATGGGCATCGCCGAACTGCTGATGCACCAGTTCGGTGCCCGCGTGAAGGACGACAGCCCGGCCCAGACCGGCAGCACGGCCGCGACCAGCACGGCAACCACGGCTGAGGGCGCATGAGCGACCTGTTCATCATCGGTGCGTCGGGCACCAAGGCCTATCGCACGGCGATGGCCGCCATTTCCGAGAATATCGCCAATGCCAGCACCGACGGCTATGCCCGCCGGTCGGTGACGACGGTGGAATCGGGATCGTCGACCGCGACCATGGCGACCTATGTCGCCAAGGCGAATTTCGGCGGCACCCAGGTCGCCAGCATCAATCGCGGCACCGACCCCTATCTGGATGCGTCGGTGCGCATCACCGCCATGGCGCTGGGCAGCGCGAACGCGCGCGTGCGCTGGCAGACCGACATCGAAACCGCACTCAATGACACCGCCACTGGCGTCGGCCAGCTGATGACGACGATGTACCAGAATCTGGACAAGCTGGCGGCCAGCCCCAGCGACACGTCGCTGCGCGTCACCACGCTGGACAGCATTGGCCGCGTCGCCGAATCCTTCCGCCAGACCGCCGCCGACCTGGAAACCATATCGACCGGCATCAATACCGAGGCGCAGGCATCAGCCCAGACGATCAACCAGCAATTGTCGTCGCTGGCCGCGATCAACAACAGCCTGCTGCGCGCGCAGCCGGGCACGTCGGCCTATGCCCAGTTGCTCGACAGCCGCGATTCCGCGCTGCAGACGCTGTCTTCCAACCTGAATGTGACGATCAGCTTCGGCGCGCATGACAGCGCCGAGGTCAGCTATAACGGCACCACTTTGGTATCGGGCGACACTGCCGCGTCGGTCGCGGTGACGGCGTCCGCCACCGATGGCCGCCTGTCGCTGGCCCTGTCCGACGGCACGGCACTTGCCGCCCCGTCCAACGGCACGCTGGGCGGGCTGTTCGCATCGGCCGACACCACCGCCGAACGCCGTGCCAGCCTCGACACGCTAGCCGAGCAGTTCGCCACCGACGTCAATGAGTGGCATGCGCAGGGCTATACCGATACCGGCGCCAGCGGCGTTCCGCTGCTGTCCTATGGTGGCAGCGCCGCAACGCTGGTCGCGCTGGACGTGGAGCCGGACGCTCTCGCGACCAAGTCCGCCGACGGCACGCTGAACGGCAATCTGCTGACGGTGTCATCGACCCTGCGCGGCAGCGGTAGTGTCGAACAGGGCTGGACGACCCTGATCACCAGCAACGCCAATCTGCTGACCGCCAGCACGGCGGAAAAGACCACGGCCCAGAGCCGCAGCGACCAGGCGGTCGCCGCGCGCGAAGCGGTAAGCGGGGTCGATCTCGACATGGAGGCGGCAGACCTGCTGCGGATCCAGCAGGCCTATTCGGGCTGCGCCAAGATCCTGCAGGTCGCCAAGGACACGGTCGATTCGATCCTGCAGATCATGTGACGGAAGGACGCTGAGACATGGTAGGCATCACCAACAAGATCATGCTCGCCGAGATCCGTCGGCAACAGCAATTGTCGCAGAGCATCGTCGACGGACAGACCTCGATTTCGACCGGCATCACCCTGAACAAGCCGTCGGACGACGCGCTCGCCTGGGTCCAGGTGTCCGACATCGGCCGCGCCCAGGCGCAGCAGTCGGCCTGGCAGACCAATGTCAGCTATGGCACGACCCGCGCCGGCAATGCCGAAGCCAATCTGGAAGAAATCAACAATCTGATGACGCGGGCGCAGGAACTGGTGACGTCGGCGCGCAATGGCGCGCTGAACGATACTAGCGCCGCCGCCATCGCCGAGGAATTGAAGACGATCCGCACCACGGTCGGCGAATTGCTGAACCAGAAGGATTATCAGGGCGTGTCGGTGTTCGACGACGGCCAGAGCGTGCTGGTGCCGGTGAGCCGCGGCCTCAACCTGGCAGTGGTCGGCACCAAGCAGGAAATTTCCGAGAATATCGACGTCAACGGCACATCGATGTCGCTGGACGAAATTTTGGGCAAGGCGATCGACGCGGTCGAGGGCAGCAATGACACCGACCTCGCCAGTTCGCTGGATGCGATCCAGATCGGCCAGAATCGGGTCGTGGTGGAGCGCGCCAAGCAGGGCGTGCGCGCCGACCGACTGGACGTAATCGGCACGCGACTGACCGATGTCGACATCAACCTGTCGGAACGGCGCGACACGCTGGAATCGGCCGATCTGACCACGGTCATTTCGAACGTGAAGGCGCAGCTGCTGCAGCTGGAGGCGGCCCAGTCCGCCTTTGCGCGGATCAACCAGCAGACCCTGTTCGACCTGATCAGTTAAAGACGGCGAAAAAGCGTCGCCGTCCTAAAGGGGACGGTAACCAGTCCGTATTAACCAGAAAGGGACTGGCGCCACGGGGCGCCGACGGAGCCACCGCCTCCAGGCGCATTTTCGGGGATCAACATGTTTGCAATCATCGGCCTTGTCGTGCTTTTGGGCATGGTCTTCGGTGGGTTTATCTTCACCGGGGGCGACATCGGACCGGTGCTGCACGCCCTGCCCCACGAAATGATCATCATCGGCGGCGCCGCCGTGGGCGCGCTGATCATCGGCAATTCGGGTTCCGACCTGAAGGCGCTGGGCGGCGGCCTGGGCAAGGTGTTCAAGGGGCCGCAGTACAAGAAGCAGGACTTTCTGGACTGCATCTTCCTGGTCAGCAAGCTGATGAAGACGCTGCGCGTCGAAGGCCCGGTGGCGCTGGAGCCGCATATCGAAGATCCGGGCACCTCGCCCATCTTCGGCGAATATCCCAAGTTGATGAAGGACAAGACGCTGATCCACCTGATCAGCGACACGCTGCGCCTGGTCGTGGTGTCGTCCGGCACGCTCGATCCGCATGCGGTCGAGGAAGTGATGGATAACAGCCTCAAGACCCATCATCATGAAGCGCTCAAGCCCGCCGACAATCTCCAGGGCCTGGCCGACGCTCTCCCCGCCCTCGGCATCGTCGCCGCGGTGCTGGGGGTGGTGAAGACCATGGGCTCGATCGACCAGCCGCCTTCGGTACTGGGTGCGATGATCGGCTCGGCGCTGGTCGGCACCTTCCTGGGCGTGCTGCTCGCCTATGGCATGGTCAATCCCTTCGCCAATCGCTGCCGCGCGGTGATCGAGCAGGACGGCGCCATCTATCATGTCGTCAAGCAGATCATCATCGCCTCGCTGCACGGCCATCCGCAGCCGCTGGTGATCGAGGCCGCCCGTTCCAGCCTGATCCATGCGAACCAGCCCGGCTTTGCCGAAGTGTTCGACGGCATGCGGAACAAATAAGCCATGGCGGAGAAGAAGCGCGGCGCGAACGAGCCCGAACCCCGGCCGATCATCGTCAAGAAGATCATCGTCGATGGCCATGGCGGCCATCATGGTGGCGCCTGGAAGGTGGCCTATGCCGACTTCGTGACGGCGATGATGGCCTTCTTCCTGCTGATGTGGCTGCTGGGTGCGACCACCGAAAAGCAGCGCAAGGCGCTGGCCGACTATTTCACGCCGACGCTGGTCGAGCTGAAGATGAATTCGGCCGGGTCCACCGGCATGTTCGGCGGCGACAGCCTGATGGCGAAGGAAAATTACCCGACCACCGGCGGTCAGGGCAATCTGGCCATCACCATCCCGCGCGATGCCACCGGCACCAAGGACCAAGGCGGCAAGGCATTGCGCGCGGCCGACCGGCAGAAGTTCGAGAATATCAAGAAGCAGCTTGAGGACCGCATGTCCAAGAAGGGCCTGGCCCGGCTGCGCAAGAATGTCCGCTTCACCGAAACCCGCGAGGGGCTGCGCATCGACCTGATCGACGAGGCGGACTTCGCGATGTTCCGGTCGGGCACCGACCAGTTGCTGCCCGAAGCCAAGGCGCTGATCGCCGAGGTCGCGGACGCACTGGCGACCATGCCCAACCCGCTGATCGTGCGCGGCCATACCGATGGCCTGCCCTATGCGTCGGGCCGGAGCATGAACAACTGGATGCTGTCGTCGGCCCGTGCGGAATCGACCCGCAAGGCGCTCGCCGAAACCGGCATTCCCAATGCCCGCTTCGCCCGGATCGAGGGGGTCGCCGATCGCGAACCGTTCGTGAAGAGTGACGCCTATGATCCGCGCAACCGGCGCATGTCGGTCATCCTGGGCTGGACCCGTGGCGGCAATGCCTCGGCCGACGAGGATGATGCGCAGGATCCCGAAACCCAGGCGGCGATCAAGGAGCGGGACGATCCGCAGCGGGTCGCGCGGGAACAGGCGCAGAAGCTGGACATGGGCGGCACCGGCCTGCCCAGCGGCGCGGCGCTGATCAACCCGACGGCGGCGGGCACATCGTCCAAGCCGGGCAAGCATTGAAGCGGACAGTCGGGGCGGCAAAATAGGAAATCGCCGCCTTAACTTCCCATATTTCCCGCACATTCGGCAATTTTGATGCAGGGGTTGGAAATCTTGTTTCCAACCCCTGCTTCGTCATGTCTGGCCGAAATCCCATCGCGACGCAGCATAAGCCATGATGCGCCAATAGGACAGGCCGGGGTCGGCTCACCCCCATGCGGGCACGGCCTGCCCCTTTGTTGCACCTTTTTGCGGGCGATTGCCTATATGGGCTCCTCCTCGCTTGATGCCCCATGCGGCGTCGCAACGTTCCAAGGCCCTGATTATCGGCCGACATTGCCTGTCCGATGGCTGTGAGGCGCGCCCCGCGTGCCCGCCTGGACGGGCCGGGAGAATAATGTGTCCACATCTGCCGCGCATGCCGCGCGCCACACCCATTTCGGCTGGTTCAAGCGCCGCCGCGACCTGGAAGTCGATGATGTCACCGTCGTCGACCGGTCCCTGCTGAACCGCGCCGTCGGCGCCGCAGCACTGGGCAATGCCATGGAATGGTTCGATTTCGGCGTCTACGGCTATATCGCCGTCACGCTGGGCCATGTCTTTTTCCCGTCGAGCGATCCGGCGCTGCAGCTGATCGCGACCTTCGCCACTTTCACCGTCGCCTTCCTGGTCCGGCCGCTGGGCGGACTGGTGTTCGGGCCGCTGGGCGATCGCTATGGCCGGCACAAGATATTGGCGATGACCATGATCCTGATGGCGGTCGGCACCTTTTCCATCGGCCTTATCCCCTCCTATGCGCAGATCGGCATCGGCGCGCCGCTGATGCTGCTGGCCGCGCGGCTGGTGCAGGGCTTTTCGACCGGCGGTGAATATGGCGGCGCGGCGACCTTCATCGCGGAATATTCGACCGACCGGAAGCGCGGCCTGATGGGCAGCTGGCTGGAGTTCGGGACGCTGGGCGGCTATATCGCCGGTGCCGGCACCGTCACCGCCCTGCAGATGTCGCTGAGCGACGCGCAGATGCTGGACTGGGGCTGGCGCATTCCCTTCCTGGTCGCCGGGCCGCTGGGCCTGCTTGGCCTCTATATGCGGCTGAAGCTGGAGGAGACGCCGGCATTCCAGGCCTATAGCGAACAGATCGATGCGCGCGAAAGCGAGCGGCCGGGGCTTGGAACCCTGTTCCGCGTCCATTGGCGGCAGTTGCTGAAATGCGTCGGACTGGTGCTGGTGTTCAACGTCACCGACTATATGCTGCTGACCTACATGCCCAATTATCTCAGCGTGACCATGGGTTATGCCGAGACCAAGGGGCTGCTGCTGATCATCATCGTGATGCTGGTGATGATGCCGCTCAATGTCGTGGGCGGGCTGTTCAGCGACCGGCTGGGCCGGCGGCCGATGATCATCGGCGCCTGTATCGCGCTGATGCTGTTGTCGGTGCCGTGCATGCTGCTGATCGGCACGGGCAATGACGCGCTGATCTTCCTGGGGCTGATGCTGCTGGGGATTGCGCTGGTCTGCTTCACCAGTTCCATGCCCTCCACCCTGCCCGCGCTCTTCTATACGCCGGTGCGCTACAGCGCGCTGTCGATCGCGTTCAACATCTCGGTCTCGCTGTTCGGCGGCACGACGCCGCTGATTACCGCCTGGCTGGTGCAGAAGACCGGCGATCCGCTGGTGCCGGCCTATTATCTGATGGGCGCGGCGCTGATCGGCCTGCTGACCATGCTGACGGTGCGCGAGACGGCGGGCATGCCGCTGCGCGGATCGCCGCCGGCGGTGGCGAATGAGGCCGAGGCGATCGCGCTGGTCGAAAGCGGCGAGCCAGTGACTGTGGACAAGGCGCTGCCCGACCTGCCGCCGGTGGCGCCGGTCGCGGTGGAGACGCCGGGCATGATCCGGCCGCTGGCGAGCTAGGGCCAGCGCTTTCCGACGCTGCGCCATCGGGCCTGTGCCCCTCCACCACTCGCTACGCGAGCGGTCCCCCTCCCCAAGCGCACTTGGGGAGGAATGGGAATGGCCATCAGGCCGGGAGGACGAGGCTGGCTTCGAGGCCGCCGCCGGGGCGGTTGGCGAGCTGGAGCGCGCCGCCATGTTCGGCCATGATCGCGCGGACCAGGGCAAGGCCCAGGCCAGCGCCACCGGTCTCGCGGTTGCGCGAGCCTTCGAGCCGGGTGAAGGGCTCCATCATTTCGCCCATCTTGTCCTCGGCAATGCCGGGGCCTTCGTCGGCAACGATGATGCGGATCATGCCGTCCTGATGCTGGACGCTGACATGGGCCCGGTCGCCATAGACGACGGCGTTTTCTATGAGGTTGCGCAGCGCGCGGCGGATCTGCTGGGCGCGGACGAAGGCGACGGCGCGATCGCTGTCGATCATGTCCACCGGTGACCCCAGTTCGATGAAATCCTCGACCACAGCGTCGGCAAGCGAGGTGAGATCGACCTTCTGCGCCGTCTCGCTGCTGCGGCCGGCGCGGGCGAGCGAGAGGATGTCATCGAGCATCCGGTTCATTTCCTCGATCGTCTCCGACATGCGGGCGCGCTCGCCCTCGTCGTCGACGGATTCGGTGCGGACCCGCAGCGAGGCGAGCGGGGTGCGCAGATCATGGCCGATGGCGCCGAGCATCCGGTCCTTCTCGTCCAGCATGGCGATGATCCGCGCGCGCATGGCGTTGAAGGCGGTGGTGAGCTGGCGCACGTCCCCCGGCCCGCTTTCCTCGACCGGATCGGCCGAGCCGGTCTTCGCGAACTGGCGGGCGGAGCCGGTCAGTTGCTTGAGCGGGCGGGCGAAGCGGCGGCCCATCCAGAGCAGCGGAATGAGGACGATGACGTAGAGGATCAGCGTCTGGGCCACCAGCCAGCCGCCAAAGCGCGGCGGGCGGCTGCCGATGCGGGCCTCGGTCGTCAGCCATTTGCCCGGTTCATATTCGACCGCGAGGGTGAGCCGGCCGACCCTATGGTCGCGCGGCGCCTCCCCCGTGGCGCGGCTGCGTATCTGTTCCCAGCGGCGCAGCGGCATGATGCGGCTGTCCTCGGCCGCCTCGATGTTGTGGACCGTCAGGCCGATATCCTCGAACATCGCGCCGGCGCGAGCCGCGACATCGGGCCGCGCCTTGCCACTCAGTGTCGGGCGGCTGGCGAGGAAGTCGATATTGCGCCGGTCGCGATCCTGATTGGCGCGCGGATGGTCGCGGTCGGGAGCACGATCCGGCCTGGTGTCAAGCGCGTTGATGACGCGATAGACCAGTGGCGCGGTCTGGCTGGTCAGTTCGACCCGATTGCGTTCGCGCAGCAGCAGGCCGAAATTGATCGCCTGCGCCACGAACAGCGCGATCGCGACCAGGATGATGATCTGTCCAACCAGGCTTTGCGGCCAGAGGCGCAGTTGCTTCACAGTTTGCGAACCTCCGACGACAGGGTGTAGCCGCCGCCCCAAACGGTCTTGATCAGCGTCGGGTTCTTGGCGTCGGGCTCGATCTTCTTGCGCAGGCGGCTGATCTGGTTGTCGATCGCCCGGTCGAAGGCGTTCGCCTCGCGCCCCTGGGTGATGTCGAGCAACTGGTCGCGGCTGAGCACCTGATTGGGCCGGGTGGCAAAGGCGAGCATCAGATTATATTCGGCGGTCGAAAGCGGCAGCGACACGCCTTCGGCATCGACCAGGGTGCGTTCCTGCGTCTTCAGCAGCCAGCCGGCAAAGGCATAGGTGGCGCCGTCAGGCGCGGTGACCCGCTGGCCGCCGGTGGCGACGCGGCGGAAGATCACCTTGATGCGGGCGACCAGTTCGCGCGGCGAAAAGGGTTTGAGCACATAATCGTCCGCGCCCATTTCCAGACCGACGATACGATCGGTCTCTTCAGACCGGGCGGTGAGCAGGATCACCGGGATCTCGCTGGTCTCGCGGATATGGCGGCAGAGCGACAGGCCGTCCTCGCCGGGCATCATGATGTCGAGGATGACGAGATCGATGGCATTGGCGGCCAGACGCAGCCGCGCCTCCGCCGCATTCTCGACCGCGGTCACGCGGAAGCCGTTGCGGGAGAGATATTGGGCCAGCGGCTCGCGGATCGATCGCTCGTCATCGACGAGCAGGAGATGGGGACGTTCGCTCATTTTGCCTGTCTGTCATGCCGGGGGACGGGTTGGAAGGGCGAAGGCAGGGGAACCTTCGCCCTTCCCCCTTGGGACGATCGACTGGAGCGGGGCGCTAGGGGGAAAAGCCCCGCTCCGGATCGTCGGCGCTGTCAGCCGATCAGTTGGCCGGCGGCGGAGGCGGTGCCTGGTCGGCGCCGGGGCCACGACCCGGACCACGATCATGGCCGCGACCGGGACCACGCATCGCCTGGCGGGCGGCCTTCATTTCCTCGGCCGTGACCTTGCCATCCTTGTTGGCGTCGGCCTTGTCGAACATGGCGAGCGGGCCAGCCATAAATTCGGCCTTGGTCATGGTGCCGTCCTTGTCGGCATCACCGAAGCCGGGGCCCCGGTGCATCATGCCGCGGCCGGGACCGCCATGGCCACGCCCGCCCCAGCGCTTGCCGTCGGGGCCGCCGGGCTTGCCGGCTTGCGGGCCGCGATCGGCGCGCGGCTGATGACCGGCCTGGAACTCGGCCTTGCTGATCTGGCCATTCTTGTCGGTGTCGAGCGCGGCGAAGCGTTCGTCCAGACGCTGCTGGCGGCGGATGTCACGATCCTCCTTGGTCAGCTTGCCATCCTTGTTGGCGTCGAGCTGGGCAAAGCGGGCTTCGAGCGAGGTGGTCAGTTCCGCCTTGGTGATGGTGCCATCCTTGTTGGCGTCGGCCATCATCATGGGACCACCGCGCATGCCGCGCGGCCCCGGACCACCATCCTGCGCGAAAGCGAGGTGCGACGCCGCCAGACCGCCGACGAACAGCGAACCAACCGCGACGGTGGTGAAGAATTTGCGGAGCATTGGGTCTTTCCTTCCAAGTTCAGTCGTGGATGGCGTGTCGACCATCCTTGACGTCGCTTATCGGCAAGACTTGTCCCGCAACTTTGTCATGTCACCCAATAGTTTGTCGCAATTTGTATCGGGAAGGAAAGAGAAAGCCCCCGGCCCGCTTATGTGCGGACCGGGGGCTTCCCCGAAACATCAGTGCTGCGCTAAATCAGAGGCCGTCGCGGCGACCCAGCAGGCGCAGGCGCAGCGCATTGAGCTTGATGAAGCCCGCCGCGTCGCGCTGGTCATAGGCGCCGGCGTCGTCCTCGAAGGTGACGACCTTCTCGCTGTAGAGCGTGTAGGGCGACTTGCGGCCGACGACATAGACGCCGCCCTTGTAGAGCTTGAGGCGAACCGTACCGGTCACCTTTTCCTGGCTGTGGTCGATCGCGGCCTGGAGCATCTCGCGCTCGGGCGAGAACCAGAAGCCGTTATAGATGAGCTCGGCATATTTGGGGGCCAGCTCATCCTTCAGATGGGCAGCGCCACGGTCGAGCGTGATCTGCTCGATGCCGCGATGGGCCAGATGATAGATGGTGCCGCCCGGCGTTTCATACATGCCGCGCGACTTCATGCCCACGAAGCGGTTCTCGACCAGGTCGAGACGGCCGATGCCATGCTTGCGGCCATATTCGTTGAGGGTTTCGAGCAGGGTCGCGGGCGACATGGCGATGCCGTTGATCGCGACGCCGTCACCACGCTCGAAATCGACCGTGATATATTCGGGCGCGTCGGGCGCGTCTTCCGGGTTCACCGTGCGCGAATAGACGAAGTCCGGGGTTTCCTCCCACGGATCCTCCAGCACCTTGCCCTCGGACGAGGTGTGCAGCATGTTCGCGTCGGTCGAGAAGGGGCTTTCGCCACGCTTGTCGCGCGGGATCGGGATCTGGTGCTGTTCGGCGAATTCGATCAGCTTGGTGCGGCTGGTCAGATCCCATTCGCGCCAGGGGGCGATCACCTTGATGTCGGGCTGCAGGGCGTAATAGCCCAGCTCGAAGCGGACCTGATCATTGCCCTTGCCGGTCGCGCCATGGCTGACTGCGTCGGCGCCCAGCATCTTGGCGATCTCGATCTGGCGCTTGGCGATCAACGGACGGGCGATCGAGGTGCCGAGCAAATAGAGGCCTTCATAGAGCGCATTGCCGCGCATCATCGGGAAGACATAATCCTTCACGAATTCCTCGCGCAGGTCGTCGATGAAGATATGCTCTTCCTTGACGCCCATCAGGCGGGCCTTGGCACGGGCGGGTTCCAGTTCCTCGCCCTGGCCGAGATCGGCGGTGAAGGTGACGACTTCGCACTGATAGGTCTGCTGCAGCCATTTCAGGATCACGCTGGTGTCGAGGCCGCCCGAAAAGGCGAGGACGATACGATTGATCTTGTCGGACATGGTGGGCGACTCTTCTGCAGGCCAATATTGGCGTGGGATATAAACCGCGCGCCGGTAACAGGCGGGAGGGGCAAGCGCAACAGCGCGGGGGCGCCTGTTGGAAGCTGCGGGCCTTAACTTCCCATATTTCCCGCAGATTTTGACATAATCTTGCTGGACGCTGATCCTATCGGAAAGTGCCCCCCTTCCCCTGTCTCCTGCTTCTATCAGGCAAAGCGGACTGTAGGACAGGCAAGACAAAGGGGACGATGGCGGGCCACCGTCCCCTTCATTGTCAGCTCAGGGCGTCGATCAGCTGGTGCGCGGCTTGAACAGGCCCGGACGGGCGCGGTCGCTGCCGAAGCGATAGACGGTCTGGCTGCGATCGGTCGCCGCGGCGCTGGCCGGGGTTGCGACCGGCGCGGCGCGGGCGACCGGATCGGCCGTGCGGAGCGCCTGCCGCTGCGCGAGCAGGAAATGGGCGCGGCGACGGCGGTTGCGCTGGGTCAGGAAGGGATTGTCGCGGCTGGGGGCAGCGGCGACCATCGCTTCGACATCGCTGGTGGGTGCCGTAGCGGCGGCCAGCGGGGTGCGCGCAGCAATCGGAGCAGCAGGGGCCAGCGGCATGGGTGCCGGGGCCGGACCAGCCTCGATCGGCGCGATCGCTTCACGCTCGGCTTCGACACGCTGGCGGCGGCGACGGACGATGGCTGTGGCGCCAAGGCCGACCAGCAGCAGCGACCCCCCCCCCAGCGCCAGCAGCAGCGCCGGATCGATCAGGGCCGAAGGCTGTTCGGTCGGCGCGGCAGCCGGGGCCGGTTCGGCAACCGGGGTGACGGCGGCCGGTTCCGGAGCCGGCGTTGCGGCCGGGGCTACGGGTGCCGGCGCTTCGGTACGTTCAGCCGCAGCTGGAGTCGGAGCAGGCGCCGGGGCGGGTTCGGAAGCAAGTTCAGACTGGCGAACTTCCGCGCGGCGCGGTGCCGGGGAGGCCGGGGCAGCGCGGCTTTCCTGCGCGGCGGGCGCTTCAGCCTGCGGCTCCGGGGTCGGCGGGGTCTGTTGCACGACCGGCTGGCTGGGCGCGAAGACCGGCGCCGCCGGGGTTGCAGGCACTGTGGCAGGCGCTGCGGGTGCGGGCTCTGCCGCCGGCACCGTGGGGGCGATGTCGACCGGCGCGGTCGGCGCCGCCATGGGCGCGGCCGGCGGGGGCGTCATCACCTCCTGCGCGAACAGGGGCGTTGCGGACAATGCCACGACAGCGGCGATCGCGGCCGAGGCGGGACGGATGGATCGAATATTCTTGGTCATAGCGATAGATCAACCGCCGACCATCTCCATCGGCCTCAAACATATCGTCAAATGCGGGACGATCTGTTTTTCAATATCGATGAATTGAAAAACGCCACCTCAACATGAACAGATGTTCATTCCAAACATGAACAACAGATTTATATCATGACTTCACAGCATCAGACATCGTCGCCGGACTCTTCCTTGCGTTCAAGACGCACACCATCCAGCAGAGCCGTCATTCGACGTTCTTCTTGCTGGTCGGCAAGTTTCTGTGCCTTGGTCCGGCCGAACTTGGCGCGATTGCTGTCTGCCGCCTGCGCCTTGTCGGCCCGATCCCTAGCCTTGCGCGCCAGACGAAAATTAATGACGTTGCTCATCTTCCACCCTTGGTCCTATGGGGAATAGTGCCACAAAGATCCGGGGCAGCACCAGTCGCCTTCGGCCCGGCCATACAGGAAAATCATGCCCAGCATCCATGACGTCGCCGCCCTCGCCAAAGTCTCGATCAAGACGGTGTCCCGCGTTGTCAACAAGGCGCCGAACGTCAGCGACGAACTGCGCGAGCGCGTGAACGCAGCGATCGAGCAACTGGGATATCGCCCCAACCAGTCGGCGCGGCGGCTGGCCGGTGGCCGCTCCTTCATGATCGCCTATCTCTACAGCAACCCTGCCCCTGCCTATACCGGCGGCATCCAATCGGGCGCAGCGGCGCGCTGCCGCGACCTTGGCTATCATCTGGTGGTGGAGCCGATTTCCGACAGTGGCGAGGAGCGGATCGAAGTGCTGGACCGGCTGGTCGCGGCGCTGCGCCCGGACGGCGTGTTCCTGGTGCCGCCGCTGTCCGACGATGCGCTGCTGCTCGACCGGCTGGCAGAAATGAACCTGCCCTGCGCGCGGATCGCCGGCACGGCGGACGCATCCAGGGGCGGCATCAACATGCCGACCCCCGAACATGCCGCCGGGCGGATGGTGGCCGATCATCTGGCGTCATTGGGCCATAAGCGGATCGCGGTGATCACCCCGCCCCCGACCCACAAGGCGGCGCTGCAGCGCGTCGAGGGGTTTCGCGAGGGGATGGCGGCGGCCGGCCTGCCGATCGACGACAGCCTGTTCATGCAGGGTAGTTTCGATTTCGCGTCCGGCATCGCCTGCGCGGAAGCGCTGTTGCAGCGGGACGACCGGCCGACCGCGATCTTCGCCACCAACGATCCGATGGCGCTGGGCGTGCTGACGCTGGCGCATGACCTGGGCCTGCGCGTGCCCGAGGATCTGTCGGTGGCCGGGTTCGACGATACGCCCGCGAGCCGGACCAGCTGGCCGCCGCTGACCACCGTGCGCCAGCCGCTGGACCATATGGGCCGCGCCGCGATCGACGCGCTGATCAATGGTCCGGGCGAACCGCCGCGCTTCACCTTCTCACTGGTCGCGCGCGGCAGCACGGGAGTGGCGACTCCGTAAAACGAAGGCAAGGCCCGGCATTGCCAGCGAAAAATCCGTCCGCCCCGACGCAGGGAACCGAAAGCGGCGCGGGCCGTCATGCTCATTCGCGGCACTATCGTTCATGCGCGCCCTGCCCCGTCGACCTGCCTGGAGCATCATCATGGGCATGATCGCCACCGATGCGCGCTGCAAGAACCGGCGCGACCTGACGTCGGCGGACCGGATCCCCTATCACCTGACCAAGGTGGTGCCCCAGAACGCTGTGGACTGCGGCGCCCGGCGGACGATCCGCGACAATATCCTGTGGCAATATCAGGGCAATGCCCCGACGATTATCCGTCGAAAGTCCTGGCGCTGTGGACCAGTGGCTATTTCACCTACAGTTCGGGCAAGCGACCGAACACCATATTGTCCACCCCTATTCGCAGGTCGATCCATCCGGCCTGACGCCCGGCAAGGCGCGGCAGATGGAGCGGACCTACTGGACCCGCGAGTTTGGCCAGGTGCGCTGGGAAGCGTGGAAGCGTGGAAGCGTGGAAGCGTGGAAGCGTGGAAGCGTGGAAGCGTGGAAGCGTGACGATTATACCCGGTCGCGCGACGGCAAGTCGGCATCGGAAATGGCGGAAAGATTCTTCGACGATATAGCCGGGCGCGGGCTTCTGCATCCTGGCGAGGAATTTCGCGGCATCGCCCGTCAGCCGATCGATATACCGGCGCTCCACGCCCGGCGCGGGAACGATCTGCACCGGCGGTCCCATCAAGGCCGGCAGCGGCGCGGGAAAATGATGGGACGAGGGTTCGCCCTTCATGTCCCAGCCGCCATTTGTCGCGGCATTGAGCGCGGCCTCCAGCGTGGCCGTGCGCCCCTCGTCACCACGATTGAGGCTGATCGCGCGGCGCAGGAAAACCGCATAGCGCGGATCGGCCGCCGCATTGGCGCGCGCCAGCAGCATGTCGGCCCCAATATCGCCATGGCCGCTGCGCTGTATCTGTCCGACCAGCGGATAGAAAAGCGCATGGTCATCCGGCAGGTCGATGATTTCCGGTGCGAGTGCAGCAAGCAGCGTCTTGTCGTTAAGGGCGCAGGCGGCCGTGACCTTCATCCGCAACAGCGCGGGATTGACCTCTTCCAGTTCCACCGAGGTCGCCAGCGCGTAGACATCATGCCAGCGCACATCCAGGCAGAGTGCGCGACAGCTTTCGATGATCCGGTCAATTGCCGCTGCATTCTCCACCCTATCCATCGCCCGGCCTTGCCCCTTTCGTCAGATCGGACATGCGGCGCGCGGGGGCGCCATGTCCAGCAAGACGGCATATTGCCGCTTGCAGCGCTTCGGACAATCCCCCGTGTTCACGTCGGCAAGTCACAAGGTCGCAGCGTCATCCAATTGAAATGCCTTGGTCATCAAACTGACCGCAGCGCCCGCTAAGCGGCCGGTCGCATGAGCGAGCATCCTTCTGAACAGGCGCTGCGGGCGCCGCGGCGGCTATGGACCGGCTGGGCCGGGCTGCTGGCGCAGGTCGAGCGGATGACGCGGCGTTCCGACAGCGAGGATCTGTTGCACGATGCCTATGTCCGCATGGCGGCCCGGCCCGAACGGCCCGACAATGAGGAAGCCTTTCTGGTCCGCGCGGCGGTCAACCGGGCGCGGGACAGCTATCGGCGGGAAAAGGTGCGCGGGCCAGCGGGTGGCGAGGATGTGCTGGCGCTGCTGCGCGACGGCGCGCCGTTGCAGGACGAGGCGCTGATGGCGCAGGCGCGACTGCGGCGCGTGTCGGAAGGGATCGACAAGTTGCCGCCACGCACCCGCGAGGTGTTCCTGCTGCAGCGGATCGACAATCTCAAATATCGCGAGATTGCCGAACGGCTGGACATCAGCCAGAGCGCGGTCGAGAAGCATATGGCCAGGGCGATGAGTTTCCTTGGCGAATGGACGAAGGATTGGTGAGCCCCGACATGCCCGGTGAGCGCCCCATGGCCCGGACCGCCGCCGAGTGGATTGCAAGGCTGAATGCGGACGAACGGACGGTGGACGACGAGCAGGCCTTTCGCGCCTGGATCGCGGCTGACCCCGCACATGCAGCCGATTTCGAGCGGGCGACCGACATCTGGGCGCTGGTGCCCGGCACCGATGCGGCGGCGCGCCCTGCACCGGCATCCGCACGCCCCCTTTCGCGCCGACGGATGATGGCGGCTTGTGCCGGCACTTTGGTGGTGGGCGGCGGCGGCATGGCGATCATGCAGACGGCAATGGCGGGCACCCGCTATCGCACCGGCATCGGTGAACAGCGGCGGCTGACCCTGCCGGAAGGATCGGCCCTGTTCCTGGATACCGATACCGATGTCCGGGTGCTGGCGAGCGCCAGCCGGCGGCGGCTGTGGCTGGAACGGGGGCGCGTCGCGCTGACGGTGAAGCCCGCCGCCGTGCCCTTTGCGATCGATGCCGGCCGGGGGCGTTTCGTCGCCGGCAGCGGCCGGTTCGATGTGCGGCGCGACGGCGGTGACCGGCTGGCGCTGACGGCGCTGGCGGGGCAGGCCGATGTCGCGGTCGCCGGCGGGCAGCGCAGCCTGTCTGCCGGGCAGCGCATCCGCACCGATGCCGCCGATGTCGTGCAGCTTGATCGGCCCGATGTCGAAACCACCCAGGCCTGGCTGAGCGGCCGCGCAGCCTTTCATGACGACCGGCTGGATGCGGTGGCGGCGGAGGCCAATCGCTACAGCCTGACCCGGCTGGTGATCGCCGATCCCGCCACCGCCGCGCTGCGGGTGAGCGGCATGTACCGGATGGGCGACAATGTCGCGCTGGGCCAGGCGCTGTCGCAATTGCTGTCCGTGCCCGTCCGCCAGATGGACGACCGGGTGCTGCTGGGCGGCTGAAAAAAATCGCCGATGCCGGGGTGGGGTAAAATCCCGCTGGCGCGTCGGGGAGGCGCGGCGCCTTCTGCCGCTGTCCACGGGGGATGATCGTGACCGTTTCTTCTTCGCGCACTTTGCGCCGCTCTCTGGTGCTGGGCGCCGCTCTTGCCGCCTTCTGCGCGGTTCCGGCCCAGGCGCAGCAGCGCCAGGCGACCGTCCAGATCGCCGCGCAGCCGCTGGGAACCGCGCTGGAGGCGCTGGCCCGCCAGACCGGCACCGACATCTTGTTCGCGCCGCAACTGGTGGCCGGGATGAGCGGCCCGTCGCTGAGCGGCCGGATGGACGCGATGGCGGCGGTCGAGCGGCTGATCCAGGGCAAGCCGCTGGCGGTGCGGCGGCAGGGCAATGGCGCGCTGCTGATCGTGGCGGCGCCGGCCGCGCCGCAGGAGACGGTGGCCAGCGGCGGCGTGGAAGTCGCGCCCGACATCATCGTCACCGGCTATGCCGCCAGCCTGTCCGGCGCGCTGGCCGAAAAGCGCAAGGCGACCAATGTCGTCGACGTGGTGAAGGCCGAGGATATCGGCAAATTCCCCGCCCAGAACATCGCCGAAGCGCTGCAGCGGGTGCCGGGCGTGTCGATCGTGCGCGATCGCGGCGAAGGCGTGTTTGTCCGCATCCGCGGCCTGGGCGCCAATTTCCAGGTCGTTACGCTGAATGGCCGGTCGGCCGCGGTGAACGAGAATGTGCGCGACAGCGGCCAGAGCGGGCGCCAGTTCCGTTTCGACACGCTGCCGTCCGAACTCATGTCGGCAGTGGAAGTCATCAAGAGCCCGCGCGCGGACCTGGCCGAGGGCGGGATCGGCGGGATCGTGAACCTGCAGACCTTCCGTCCGATCGACCTCAAGAAGCCGGTGCTGGCGCTGTCGGCCACCGCCAGTTCGCCGCGCCTGGCCGACACGGTCGATCCGCGCCTGTCGGGCATGGCCAGCTGGGTCAATGAAGAGGGCACGTTCGGCGCGCTGATCGCGGCGGTCTATGACGAGCGCACCACGCGGCAGGACCGTGTCACCGGCGTCGGCTGGGCCGACGGGCGGATCGATGCGGATGGCGACGGCACGCTGGACAGCGACACCATATTGGTGCCGACCAGCACGCGCCCGACGCTGGAGCGCGAGAACCGCAACCGCATCGGCCTCAATGGCGCGATCCAGTGGAAGCCCGACGACCGGTTCGAGCTGAATGTCGACGGCCTGTGGAGCCGGCTCAACATCGATTATGACGAGCTGACCTATTCGACCGATTTTTCCGCGACCACGCCGGGCGCGATCGTGCCGGGCACGGCGGTGATAGAAAATGGCGTGCTGACCGCCGCGACCGTCACTACATCGACCCAGATCGGGCGCGAGACGTCGCGGCTGGAATATGAGAATTGGCTGATCGGCGCGAACGCCAAATGGTCCGCCAATGGCTGGACGCTGGCCGCCGATGCGAGCCTGGGCCGGGCCTATTCCAATACGCCCACGCCCATCTATCGCACCCGCCTGCTCGGCAGCGTCGGCCAGGTCGCGTTCGACTATGGCAAGGTGGGCGAGCGGTTGCCGAACCTGGAGTTCCTGACCGCCGACCTGACGGAATCGACCACCTTGCCCGGTCGCCGGATCGAGTATCGCGTCAATGACTCGCTCGATCGCCAGCGGGCTGCGACCTTCGACGTGACGCGCGAGCTGAGTGGTGTGGTGCAGGCGCTGCGCTTCGGCGCCAAATATGAAATGCGCGACCGCACCTATAATCGCCGCGACATCAACTTCACCAGCGGCATCGCCGGCCAGCGCTTCGACGACAGCTATTTCGAGGCCTTCCCGGTCGACGATTTCCTGAGCGGCGTGGGCGGCAACCTGCCGACGAACTGGGTCATGCCCGATCCCGACCGTTTCTGGGACGCGGCGACCGGCAAGGAGGCCTTGCTCGACGCGCCGCTGACCCGTGGCGACCGGCGCAACAGCTATGCCATCGATGAACGGATCATCGGCGGCTATGGCATGGCGGAGTTCAGCTTGCCGCTGGGCGGCATGACCATCCGCGGCGACGCGGGCCTGCGCTACGCCCATACCCGCCAGACATCGTCGGGCTATGCCGACAATGGCAGCGCGGCGCTGCCGGTCAGCTATGAGCGCAATTACGGGAATTTTCTTCCCTCGCTCAATCTGGTCGCGGAGTTCACGTCGAACCTGCAGATGCATCTGGCCGCGTCCAAGGTCATCACCCGGCCGTCGCTGGCCGACCTGGCGCCGCGCCTGACGATCAATTCCAACCCGACCGTGCTGACGGCGGTGGGCGGCAATCCCGAACTGCGGCCGTTCGAGGCCTGGCAATATGACGGCACGGTCGAATGGTATTTCGCGCCAGGCAGCGCGCTGATCGGTGGCGCCTTCTACAAGGACATCACGACCTTCGTCTTCCAGCAGACCCGCAATTTCGACCTGGATGGCCAGATCTATCGCCTGACCGCGCCGCAAAATGGCGGCAATGCCTATGTCGCGGGGATCGAGATCGCTTATCAGCAACTGTTCAAGATGCTGCCGGCGCCGTTCGACGGCCTGGGTTTCCAGGCCAATTACACCCATACCAAGAGCAAGGGCACCTATGCCCTGTCCGACGGCACCACCTTCCGCGACGACCTGACCGACGTGGCCGGCGACAGCTTCAACCTGACCGCCTTCTACGAAAAGGGACCGGTCGGCGCGCGGGCCAGCTATAGCTGGCGCGGCAAGGTGCTGCGCGACGTCGGCGGCGCGGGGCTGGCCGCCAATAACGACGCGGCGTTCGGCAGCCTGGACTTCGACATTTCCTACAAGGTCACGCCCAATGTCACATTCGTGGTGCAGGGCATCAACGTGGCCAGCGGCGTCCAGTGGCAATATGTCCGGGACGATCGCTTCGCGGGCTACACCGATTATGGCACCACGCTGATGGCCGGCGTGCGGGCCCGTTTCTGAACGGAAGGACGGCAATGACGATGCGATCGATCGGGATCATGCTGGCGGCGGGCGCAATGCTCGCCGCCGCTCCGGCGCAGGCCCAGGACAAGGCAAAGGATGGGGCCACGCCACAACGGGCGCGCAACATCATCCTGTTCCTGGGCGATGCCGGCGGCGTGCCGACGCTGAACGCTGCGGGCATCATGGCGCATGACCGGCCGCAGTCGCTGTTCATCCAGTCCATGCCCCATGTCGGCCTGTCCGACACGTCGGCGCTCGATAATTGGGTGACGGATTCGGCGGCGGGCATGAGCGCGATCATGACCGGGCACAAGACCAACAGCGGCATGATCTCCGCGTTGCCGGCGACCGATGGCGCGATCACCCCGGTCAAGAGCTTCCTGGAATATGCCGAGCAGCGCGGGCTTTCGACCGGCGTCGTCACCAACATGCCGATCTGGGACGCGACGCCGGCCGCCTGCTTCGCCCATGTCGCCACGCGCAAGGACAAGGACCAGATCTTCCGCCAGATGCTGACGCCCCGCTTCGGCAATGGCGTCGACATATTGATCGGCAAGGGAAAGGCCGATGCGGTCGCATCCTTCGCCAAGGATGGCACCACCCCGCAAGCGGCCTTCGCCAAGGCGGGCTATCGGTTCGGGGACGATCCGGCACTGGTGAAGGATAGCGGCCGGGCGGCGGTGCTGCGCGATGCCGACTATGCGCCGATCCCGGCGGTCGAGGCGACGATCGGCCAGCTGGCGCGCAATCCCAAGGGCTATTTCCTGATGGTCGAATGGGACATGCACACCGACAAGCCGGAAAATGGCCTGAAGCATGTGATCGAGATGGACGAGATGATCCGCCGGGTGAGCGCGATCGCGGGCAAGGATACGCTGATCCTGTTCACCGCCGACCATAGTTTCGGCCTGCGCATGACCAGCGGCAAGCGCAACGCGCCGATGGCCCAGCAATATGCAGCCGCCGCCGCCAAGCCGGGGGCAACGGTCGCCAGCAATGCGATCATCGGCGTCGAGGACAGTCACACCGGCGAGGAAGTGATCGCCGCCGCCGCCGGGCCGGGCGCCGATCAGGTCCATGGCTTCTTCGCCAACACCCGCCTGTTCGACGTGATGCTGAAGGCAATGGGCTGGACGAAGGAGGATTGAACGCCGCAGCGGCACCCGCTCCGATCCTGCGGATCAAGCTGCGGTGCCGCTGATATGTCGGGGATGACGGACTGGAGCGGGTAGCGGGGATCGAACCCGCATCACAAGCTTGGAAGGCTAGTGCTCTACCATTGAGCTATACCCGCCCGTCAGGTGACGCGCCCTGCCATCATTCACCGGGGCTCGTCAACAGCGCATTGATGGTAAATGCGTGAGAACGCCTCTTAACCCGGCCTCGTCTTTGTTCTATCGCTCGGCCATGACCAACCCGTCCCTGCGCCAACTCGACATTTTCGCGCAGATGGTGGCCGCGGGCAGCCTCACGCGCTGCGCCCAGGCGCTGGGCGTTTCATCCGCCGTGATCGAGCGCGACATGGCGTCGCTGGAAATGCGGCTGGGCTATCGCCTGTTCGACGATATTCGCGGCGCGGCGCGGCTGACCCCCGCGGGGCGACGCACGGCGCAGGCCATGACCCTGCTGGCGCAGGACGATCCCGAGGATTGGGTAGAGGAAGCCACGCCCGCCCCTACCCCGCAACCTGATCCATCGCGGGCCCCGCCGCCCGCGCTGCCGGAATTGCTGCTGGATGCGGATGCGCAATTGCCGTCGCTGCCGGCCGCGCCACCGCCCGCCAATCGCGCCATCATCCTGGCGACGCCGGCGCCGGTGTTCGGCCATTTCCAGGATGCACTGACCGCGTTCGAAGCGGCAAATGACGATATCGCCATCACCCTGGACCTGAGCGTCCAGTCGGCGGTCGAGGCGGCGCGGGCGATCGAATCGCTGCGCGCCGACATCGCCTATTTCTACGCGCTGGAGGAGCCGGCCGGCCTGCCGTCGCGCTATGGCTGGTCGGAACAGGTCAATCTCTATGCCGGGGCCGACCATCCGCTGGCGCGCGCGGGCAGCGTGTCGCGCGGCGACCTGACCATCACGCCGCAACTGGCGGTCGATCCGCGCAACGGGCTACGCCCGATCATCGACGCGGCGCTGGCGCGCGGCGGCGCCCGACTGGGCCCGGTGATGCTGGAAACCGACAATATGTTCGACATCATCACCGCGCTGCGTGAAGGCGCGGGCTGTTTTGCGGCCTTTGGCCCGATGGCGCGCGACCTGGGGCGGATGAGCGGCATTCGCCGGCTGGCGCTGGACGTGCCATTGCCCGCGATCGAGGTGCGCCAGACCGTCAACGAACGATCGCTGTCGCGCCCCGGCGTGCAGGCGCTGGCGGATTTCCTCTTCCTCTGACCAGTAAATGATGGCGGGATTGTGCGGCTGATCCGTCTTGGCGGCGGGTAATATGCTGCGCGCCATGCCGTGCAAAAATGCAACAGTTGGTGGTGAATGCGGCAGAAACGGCCTTCATTTCGCCGATCGTATATTGATATGATGTATCATGACCGATACGCGGAGGCCGACCCACATATTCTGCAAGGATAAAAAGCCTGATGCTTCGTTCCCCGTCGCTGCGCGCCGGCTGTGCCCTCACGGCCCTTTGCCTGGCCTGGCCCGCCGCCGCCCAGACCGCAGCCCCCGCCGAAACCCAGGCCGATGGCAGCTATCATGACCCGCGCAGCGACATCGTCGTCACCGCCCTGATCCCCCGCAGCCAGGGCGACATATTGTCCGGCACCTCGATCGTCACCGGCGAGGAACTGACCCGCAGCCTGCGCCCGACCATCGGCGAGACGCTGGCGCGCCAGCCCGGCGTGTCCGCCACCTCCTTTGGCCCCAACGCATCGCGCCCGATCCTGCGCGGCTTCCAAGGCGAGCGTGTCCGCATCCTGACCGACGGCATCGGCAGCTTCGATGTGTCCAACACCTCGGTCGACCATGCCGTCGCGATCAACCCGCTGACCGCCGACCGGATCGAGGTGCTGCGCGGCCCGTCCGCCCTGCTCTATGGATCGTCGGCGATCGGCGGCGTGGTCAATGTGATCGACAGCCGCATCCCGCGCCGCGTGCCGGACGAGGCGATCCATATCGACGCGATCGGCACCTATGGCAGCGCCGCCAACGAACGCAGCGGTTCGGGCGAGATCGAGGTGCCGCTGACCGAGAATTTCGTCGTCCATGTCGATGGCAGCTACAGCAAGACCGACAATCTGCGCACCGGCGGCTATATCCTGTCCAAGGCGATGCGCGAGATCGCCGCCGCCTCCGACGAGGAGGAAATCCAGGACAATGCGCGGCTGAAGGGCAAGCTGGCCAATACCGCGGCGGAAGTGTGGGAAGTGGCCGGCGGCTTTGCCTATATCGGCGATGGCGGCAATCTGGGCATGTCGATCTCGCACAGCGAGAACACCTATGGCGTGCCGTCGCGTCTGGAGGTGGAAGATGAGCATGACCATGACCATGATCACGATCATGACCACGATCATGAGGAAGAGGGTCACAGCCACGAGAATGTGACGCTGGCGATGAAGCAGACCCGCGCCGACCTGCGCGGCGAGGTCGCGGTCAATGGCGGCTTCCTCGACAGCATCCGCCTGCGCGCGGGCTGGGCCGATTACCAGCATCAGGAAATCGAACCGTCGGGCGAGATCGGCACCACCTTCAAGAACCAGTCGATGGAAAGCCGACTGGAATTCGCCCAGGCCGACCGCAATGGCTGGCAGGGCGCATCGGGCGCGCAGTATTTCACCCGCCGTTTCCAGGCCGATGGCGAAGAGAAATTCCTGCCCAAGAACCAAACCGACCAGTTCGGCCTGTTCACGCTGCAGTCGCTGGACCTGGGCGACACGCGCCTGGAAGCGGGCGCGCGCTATGAACATACCAAGCTGCAGTCGGACCCGGATGCCGACCTGTTTGCCGAGGCCAGCCAGCGCAGCTTCAACACCCTGTCCGGATCGCTGGGCATCAGCCAGACGATCATGCCGGGCTGGCGCGTGGGCCTGAACCTGTCGCGCAGCGAGCGTGCGCCGTCGGCCGAGGAACTGTTCGCGCGCGGCAATCATGCCGGCACCCAGGCGTTCGAGCTGGGCAATCCCGATTTCGGCAAGGAAAAGAGCTGGGGCGTGGAAGGCACGCTGCGCGGATCGGGCAATGGCTACAGCTTCAGCCTGGCCGCCTATCATAACTGGTTCAGCGGCTTCATCTATGAAAGCGTGGTCGACGACAGCGTCTGCCAGGCGGCCAATGGCGGGGCCGAGATGGAATTCCCCTGCTATGCCTATGCCCAGGCCGATGCGCGCTATTATGGTTTTGAGGCCGAAGCGTCGGTGAAGCTGGCACAGGTCGGCAGCTATGCGATCAACATCGACGGCGTCGCCGACTATGTCCGCGCCACGATCAAGGGCAATGGCCCGGCGCCGCGCATTCCCCCGCTCCGCCTGCTGGGCGGGATCGAGGCGCAGGGCGCACGGCTGAGCGCCCGCGCCGAGCTGGAACATGTGTTCGAGCAGGATCGGGTGACCGATTTCGAAACGCCGACCGATGGCTTCACCATGGTCAACGCATCGATCTCGTTCAAGCCGCTGGCCGGCAATGACCGCACCACGCTGATGCTGTCGGCCAACAATATCTTCGACGTGGAAGCCCGGCGCCATGCCAGCTTCCTGAAGGATTTCGCCCCGCTCGCCGGGCGCGACATCCGCCTGACGGCGCGCATCTCGATCTGATCCGCCTCCCGGCCTCGCCCAGCGGGGCGCCGGTCGCTCCCTTCGCCTGCCCCTCTGGGCGAAGGGAGCGATTGCAAAAAATGACATTTTCGTTACATAGCGCCGATGGAACGCGCTGCGGCAGAGCATGAGGATTCGGGCAGGTCGCCCGTAAGCCGCCGATAATGCGCCAGATTGCCGCTCTCCCCTATACCAGCGACCCGATCGACGGGTCGATGCAGATCCTGCTGATCACGTCGCGTGACACCGGGCGCTGGGTGATTCCCAAGGGCAATCGCATCAAGGGGCTGGCCGGCCATCGTGCCGCGGAAGTCGAGGCGTTCGAGGAAGCGGGCATCCATGGCATCGCCTGTCCCGCGCCGATCGGCCGATACAGCTATGACAAGCGCAAGCGCAGCGGCAAGTCGCGCGAGGCGAATGTCGAGGTTTTTCCGCTTGCCGTGACCGGCCATCTGACGCAATGGCCCGAAAAAGGGCAGCGCGAGCTGCGCTGGTTTTCCGTCGCCGAAGCCGCAAAGGCCGTCGACGAACCCGAACTGCAATCGATCATCGCGGCTTTCCGCGAACCGCCCGCCGATCCGGGCTGGTTCCTCCGGTTGCTGCTGTCGATCCGCGAGAAGCAAAGTGAAAGGACTGGAATGCTGCGCTGGTTTCACGCGCTGATGCCCAAGCAGGGGCGTTTCTTCGAGCAATTCGAAGACCATGCCGCGACCCTGGTCGCCGGCGCCGACGCCCTGGCCAAGCTGCTCAAGGGCGGCCCGGACATGGACGCGCATATCAAGGAGATTTCGGACCGCGAGCATGAGGCGGACGACATCATCCGCGAAGTGCTGCAGGACGTCCGCCGCATCTTCGTCACCCCGTTCGACCGCAGTGCCATCACCGGCCTGATCGGCGTGATGGACGACGCGATCGACCAGATGAACCAGACCGCCAAGGCGATCGCGCTCTATGAGGTCAAGGATTTCGCGCCGCAGATGCAGGACATGAGCGCGCTGATCGTCGAATGCGCGCGGATCACGGCGGAAGCGATGCCGCTGCTGCGCTCGCTCAACATCAATTCGGCGCGGCTGCACGAACTGACCGAACGACTGGTGAAGCTGGAAGGCCATGCCGACATATTGCATGAGGCGGGCCTCAAGGCCCTGTACCAGCAAGCCCGCGCCGGCAACCCGATGGACTTCATCGTCGGCAACGAAATCTACAGCCATCTGGAAAAGGTGACGGACCGGTTCGAGGACGTCGCCAACGAGATTTCCGGCCTGGTCATCGACCACGCCTGACAGGCCTGACCGGATATGGAAGCCCATCTCGCCTTCCCGCTGCTGATCGCGCTAATCGGCGTTGCGCTGCTGTTCGATTTCCTGAACGGCCTGCATGACGCCGCCAACTCGATCGCGACCATCGTGTCGACGCGGGTCCTGAAACCCCAATATGCGGTCGCCTGGGCCGCATTCTTCAACTTCATCGCCTTCCTCTTCTTTGGCCTGCATGTCGCCGAGACAGTGGGCAAGGGCATCGTCAGCGCCGACATCATCGATGCGTCGGTGATCTTCGGCGCACTGATGGGGGCGATCGCCTGGAACCTCATTACCTGGGGTCTGGGTATCCCCTCCTCCTCCAGCCATGCGCTGGTCGGCGGCCTGCTGGGCGCGGGCACGGCCAAGTCCGGCCTGTCGGCGATCGTGTGGAGCGGCGTGTTCAAGACCAGCGCGGCGATCGTGATATCCCCCGCCGTCGGCCTGTTCCTGGCGCTGATGCTGGTGCTGGCGATCAGCTGGATCTTCCGCAAGTTCACGCCGCAGGGCGCGGACCGGGTGTTCCGCAAGCTGCAGCTGGTGTCCGCATCGCTCTATTCGCTGGGCCATGGCGGCAATGACGCGCAGAAGACGATGGGCATCATCGCGGTGCTGCTCTATTCGCAGGGGCTGCTGACCGGCGGCTTCCATGTGCCGATGTGGGTGGTGCTGAGCTGCCAGGCGGCGATGGGCCTGGGCACGTTGCTGGGCGGCTGGAAGATCGTCCACACCATGGGATCGAAGATCACCCGCCTGACCCCGGCGCAGGGCTTCTGCGCGGAAACGGGCGGCGCGATCACCCTGTTCATGGCCACCCATCTGGGCGTGCCGGTATCGACGACCCACACCATCACTGGCGCCATCGTCGGCGTGGGCGCATCGCGCCGGCTGTCGGCGGTGCGCTGGAACGTCGCGTCGAGCATCATCGTCGCCTGGGTCGTGACCCTGCCGGCGGCGGCCGCGATCGGCGCGCTGTTCTACGGGCTGACCCGTTTGTTCTGATCGGAGCGGGCAGAGACAAGAAAAAAGGGCGCGGGAGTGATTCCGCGCCCTTTCCTATTCAACCTTCGTCATTGCGAGCGCAGCGAAGCAATCCATGGATTGCCGCGGGCCTGCGGCCCTCGCAATGACGGGGTTTACGCCACGCGGCCGAGGCGGTGGTAGAGATTGGCATATTTGACCGATTCCGGCTGGTCCTGAACCTCGCGCAGATAGTGGGCGATGGCTGTGCGGATCAGGCCGAAATCCTCCTGGCTGAAGACCGCGCGCGAACGGGCGGGCTGGGGCGCTTCCATCGTATCGGTCGTCATCTTCCTGTCCTTCCTGCCTTGTGGCTGTGCTGGTTGATGACAGCGATATTGACAGGTCGAGGGCAAAGCGGAAGGGCGATGAGTGGCCGCAAGTCATGCCGCGACTTGTTCATATTGTCAAATCATGACAATATGACCTTATGGCAGACGTGACTGACCGGAAGCTCTATCTCGGCCCCAAGCTGCGCGTACTGCGCCGCGAACTGGGACTGAACCAGACGCGCATGGCCGAGGAACTGGGCGTGTCGCCCAGCTATCTCAACCATCTGGAGCGCAACCAGCGGCCGCTGACGGCGCAGATGTTGCTGCGGCTGGCCAATACCTATGACATCGACATTCGCGACTTCACCGCCAGCAGCCAGGATGGCGCGGCGAGCGACCTGGCCGAGATATTGTCCGATGCGCTGGTGCGCGACATCGGCATCGCGCGCGACGAAGTGCTGGAAGTCGCGGAAAATTATCCCGGCGTCAGCGAAGCGATCGGCCGCTTCTACCGCGCGCTGGCCGACCTGCGCCGCCTGCCCGAGCAGATGCAGGTGAGCGGGCGCGGCGCCGCCCCTGCCCCGCTGGTCGCGCCGGTCGACTGGTGGCGCGAGACGGTAGCCAAGGCCGGCAATCATTTCGCCGAAATCGATGCGGCGGCCGAAGGGATCGCCGCAGAGCTGGAGGAAGATCCGGCGCTGTTGCAGGCCGGGCTGCGCGCGCGCCTGAAGGAACGGCACGGCATGGCGGTGCAGATCGTGCGCGCCGATGTGCTGGCCGGGACGGTGCGTCATTATGACATGCACCGGCGGCGGCTGATGCTGAGCGAGCGGCTGCCGGCTTCGGGGCGGCTGTTCGCCATGGCCTATCAGCTCTGCGCACAGGAGATGGCCGACCTGATCGCGGCACAGGTGACGCGCACGGCGCCGCCGGACGAGGACAGCCGGCGGCTCGCCATCATTGCGCTGACCAACTATGCCGCCGCGGCGCTGATCATGCCCTATGACCGGTTCCGCCAGGCAGCGGAGGCAAGCCGGCATGATCTTCCCCTGCTGCGCGCGCGCTTCGGCGTGTCGACCGAGCAGCTGGCCCACCGGCTGACCAGCCTCAACCGCACCGGCGCGCGCGGCATCCCCTTCTTCATGGTGCGGATCGACCGGGCCGGAATCGTGTCCAAGCGCTTCGATGGCGAGACCTATCCCTTTGCCCGCTATGGCGGCACCTGTCCGCGCTGGGACGTGCATGCGGCCGACGCGCCCGACATCGTGCTGCCGCAGCTGATCGAGACGCTGGACGAGCGGCGCTTCCTCACGCTGGCGATCGCCCTGCCCCGCGGCGATGGCGCGCGCGGGCGGCAGGTGATTGCGCTGGGATGCGAGGCGAAACATGCCGGGCGGATCATCCATGCCGATGGCATCGATACCGAGCGCGACGATGCGGTGACGGTGGGGCCGACCTGTCATCTGTGCGAGCGGCGCGACTGCCCGGACCGGGCGCTGCCGCCGGTGACGCGCGCGCTGGACCTGCACAGCTATGAGCGGACCGCCAGCCCCTTCCCGTTCCGGCGGGTATGATAGGCGCTCCGCCCCGCCCCCGTCACTGAGAGGGGGCCCCGACCGTCGCCGGGATGAAGGGGGCGGAAACGGAGCGCCTGCCGCCAACCCTCAGGCTGCTACGGGTCTGGGTTGGGGCGATCGGGCGGAGCGGTTCTTCACGCGGCGCATCGGCAGGTTGCGGCAATGGCGCTTGAAATAGACGATCTCCAGCAGGGTCGGCCAGATTTCGAGCGAGGAGCGGATCAGCCCGACCTCGTCATCGACCATGCGGCTGACATTCTGCTGGAAGAAATCCGGCTCGAAATCATAGAAGGTGCGTGACAGGCCGGCGGCAAAATGGCCCAGCGCGTCGCGCCGCTCGGTCGTGCGCGCGTCGGCCATGCTCTTGAGTACCCGGTCATGCAGGGCGCGGGCGCTGTCCAATATCTCCTCGCTGTCCTGAAGGCTGACCGCGCCGTCATAGTCGAAGGCGATCGACCATTCGTCGGTGCGCTTGAGGCTGGTGCGGATCTTGCGCTTGAGCAGGCCGCAGATCGCCTCGTTGAACACCTCCGACGCCAATGGATTGCGCATATAGCTGTTCTTGATGTGGGTCTGGGCGGAATCGACATGGGCCGAGACCATGTTCGACTGCTGAATCCAGAGGCGATAGATATAGTCCTCGAACCGCAAGCGCGTCGGGAAGAAGGGCGGCAGGCCGGTGCGATTGTCATAGCCCGCAACGCCGCAATCCATTCGCCAGTTGAGATTGGTGAGGCAGGGGCGGAAATTGACCAGCACATAGGTGTCGTTGAGCCGTTCGGCATCGACCTCGTCCGGATCGTCGAGGAACATGTCGACGAAATCGACCGCGTCGATATCGTTGGTGCCGGTGCGGAAGGTCTGCGCCATCTTCACCACCGCCGATCGGGGCAAGCGCCCTTCCTGCAGGGTCAGGCTGTTTTCCCGCGCGAAGCCGAGCGAATTGTTGGATTCCAGGTCCATGGCGCTGTCGATCACCAGTTCGCCCTGGTCGTAATTGGCCGGTGCGTCCGCCACCGTCTTGCCCAATATGTCGCGGAAGGACTGGAGGATGTCGTAGGATTTGCGGCAATGGCCATTGGCGCCGCGCGGAATCGTCTTGCCCCGGCTGATTTCCCGTTCGCCCAGCGTTTCCGGGCTGTCCTCGATCAGGGCATAGGGGCGCATGTCATCGTCGGCGCTGACCATCAGGTCGCCCAGCGTATACATCAGGGTGAAGTTGCGGTTGCCGCCATAGCTGGGGCGGAAGAGGTTGCGGACCAGCACGTCGAGCTTGCGGTCGCGCAGCCGCTTGCAGATGTAGGAAACGAACTGCTCCTTTTCGGCCGGGCCGACATACCAGAGGTCGTTGACCGTCTTGGTCGCCTCCAGCGCGCCGAAATATTTGTCATGATTGGCGACCGAGGAATCATCGAAGACGATGATCGGCGCGGTCTGGCCGCTGCGGGCGAAATTTTCGTCATAGGCCTCGACGGTCGCGCCGACGTCGCGCAGGCGATAGGTCGGGATCACGAAATGCAGGTCGCGTTCGCTCACAAATTTGTCCTTTGGGGATATGGGAATGGGGTCAGTCGCGCCGGGCGCGGGCGGCCAGAAAGGCCGCGAGCGGGGCGCGATCTTCGGCCAGGATCAGGGGATCGCGATGGCCGTCGCGCTGCGCCTGGCGCCGGTCGAGGTCGCGGCGCCAGCCATCGCGCAGGCGCACGCCCTGGCAGAGCAGCAATATGCCAAGGCTGGCGAAGCTGAAGCTGGCGAGGGCCAGCGCCATTTCGAGCGGCGCCGATGCCGGGCCGTCCAGGGTCAGGGCGCGATGCAGCAGCGAACTGCCGGTGGCCGCGCCGACGAGCAGCAGGCCAAGGCCACGCCAGGCGAGGTCGCGCCGGGTCATGATGCCCGGCTCCGTTGCCGTGCCGGAGGAGCCAGGGTGGCGCGCGGCCGGATCGACAGGCGTCCGGTGAGCCGTGGCCGATCGCTGCGCCGCCCGGCATCAGCAGAGGCGGCAGGAGGAGGTCGGTGGGTCATGGGACAAGGGACTTAATGGCCCCCGTCGGTCAAATTCCAGCCGACCTCCGGCCCGTTTTCATAGTATTTGCATAGGGATGATCAGCGGCCGCCCAGCAGGCCGCTCTTCACCGTCAGTTGCAGCATCACCGCACGCGGGGCGCCGAGCGAACCCAATATGTCGCCTTCGCGCACGGCGTTGGTGCCGGTGCCGGCTGCGCTCGCGCCCACCACCGATCCGCCGACGATGATCAGCTTGTTGGTGAGATTGCGGCCGATCAGCGACAATTCCCAGGGCTTGCCCGCGCCGCCATTGATCGAGAGGGCGGCGTTGAGCTGGACATAATCATCCTGCAGCGTCCTGGGGTTGCCCTCCGTCTGGGTGACATAGGCGCTGCTGTAATTGAAATCGACCGACAGCGATCCGCCCAGCCGGTCGGCAAAACTATGGTCATAGGTGAAGCCGCCGGTGATCGCGATTTCGGGCGCGCGGAACAGGCGTTGGCCGGTCTGGTCCTGATTCTGATAGGGATTGGCGGCCGTGCCCCAGATCGATTGCGGCAGATTGGGGTTGAGCGGATTGAGATTGCAGCCCTGGGCAATCGACTGGCCCGCATAGCAGCCGCCGATGAAATCGGTGTAGCGGGCGTTGTTGTAGGCGATCGCCGTGTTGAACGTCAGGCCCGCGAGCGTGCGCGGCCGGATGGTAAGGCTGAGCTCCGCGCCCTTGATCTCCGCCCCGCCCGCATTCTGGGTCAGCTGGGTAAAGGAGGCATTGTCGTATCGCGACAGCTGGAGCCCGCTATATTTATAATAATAGCCGACCAGATCGTAGAGGATCTGGCGATCGGCGACATAGCCCTTGGTGCCGATCTCGCCGCCCTTCGCGGTCATCTGGTCATAGGACAGGTCGATCGCGGCGCGGCTCTGGTCGGCATCGGTGCGCAGCCGCGTCGGCACGGTGTTGAAGCCACCCGAGGTGAAGCCCTCGCGATAGGCGGCGTAGACGGTGCGGTCGCTGTCGGGGCGCCAGGTGAGCGTCACGTCGGGCGAGAAATCGGTATAATTCTGCTTGGGGCCGAGAATCTGGATCGGGCTGCCGAGCGAGGTGCCGGTCAACAACTTGTCTTCCCAGCTATAACGCCCGCCAACGGCCAGTTCGAGCCGCTCCACGATCTTGTAGCGCAGCTGGCCGAAGACCGAGGTCGCCTTGGTATGGACGTCATAATAGGTCGATCCGACCACGAAGGGCGTGCCGAAATTGGTGGTGAAGGCCTGACGCGTGAGGAAATGGGCATCCTGGAAGAAGCCGCCGACGAGGAAGTTCAATGGCCCGTCATAGTCGGACGCGAGGCGCAGTTCCTGGCTGAATCCCTTGGCGGTGATGTCGTTGGACGCGCCGAAATAGGGATTATTGGAGAAGGTGAAGCTGTCGACCGAGCGTTCGCGCAGACGGTAATAGCCGGTGACCGAGGACAGGGTATGGGCGTCGCCCAGATCCTGGTCGATGCTGAGCGAGGCGAGGAACTGCTTCGACTTCATGAAGGGCACGCCGTCGCCATAGCTGGGATCGCTGGCGGCGGTCGCCGGCGCGAGGATGGCGTCGTAGAAATTGCGGTTGAGCGTGCAGTCGGTCGAGCCATAGCGACTGACGCCGGCCGGGCAGTAGATGATCTGGCTGAGGCCGGTGGGGCCGACGCCGTCCCGTTCGCGCTGGCCATAATTGACCTTCGCCTTGATCCGGGTCGATCCGCCCGCATCAAAGGCGAGCGTGCCGCGGACGAAGACATCTTCGGAATTGAGGCTGTCGGCGCCGCGCCCCGGCGTGATGCCGGCGATCGGTTCGGCGACGTTGCGGAACCAGCCATCCTCCTTGGAATAATAGCCGACGACGCGGGCGGCGAGGCCGTCGGCCAGCGGCACCGAGGCGCTGGCCTCGACAAAGCGCTGGTCGGCCATGAATTCATAGCCGGTGCGCAGCTTCGCCTCGAAATCCTTGCCCGGATCCTGGGAGATGAGCGAGACGATGCCGCCCGGACTATTCTTGCCATAGAAGAGCGCCTGCGGTCCCTTGAGCACCTCGACCCGGCCAAGGTCGATCTGGCCGAGGCGGATGGCGTTGCCATAGCTGATCGGCACGCCGTCGAAATTCAGGGTCACGGCGGTTTCGGTCGAGGGGTTGGAGATGCCGGCGCCGATACCGCGCAGGTTGATCGAGCCGCCGACCTGATTCTGCGATTCGGCGATGACCAGTTGCGGCACCTGCTGGCTGATCGCCTGGAAGCTGGTGGTGGCATAGCGTTCGATCTGGTCGGTCGAGAGGGCCGATACGGCAACCGGCACGTCGATCAGCCGCTCGTCACGCTTGCGGGCGGTGACTATGATCTCCCCTCCCCCGGCGTCAGCCTGGGGCACGGGTGCGGCGGCGTCCTGCGCCTGTGCGGTTGCGAGCATCAGGGCCGGGCCGGCAGCGACAGTCGCCAGCAGACGGCCGATCAGGGCCTGCTTCATATCATCCTCCCATTGGGTCAGGCCTTGTCGACAATGCCGCAAGGCTCATTCCATTCGGGACGATTATGATCCGAGGCTAATGGTCAGGCAAATTCGCCAAATCGATCGAATTGTCCAATAATTATCGGAAAAACATGCAAATCAACATGTTGATCAATTGCACATAAGCGCCGAATTTACAGCAACTTTGATCCGAATATCATCGGACGCTTCCGTCGATATTCACGATTCATGCACCACATCAAGGCGCATCGCTTTGACGATATATAGCGATCTGCCGGCTGATCGAGATGAACGGCAGACACGAAAAAGGGGCCGCCGGGCAGGCGACCCCCTTCGATATTCCTGTCACGTCGCCCGTACGGCGAACGGGCGACGGCCGATCAGTCGGCCTTGGACTGGAGATTGACGGCCGCGTACTTGCCGCGACGATCGACTTCCAGTTCGAAGTCCAGACGGTCACCCTCGTTCAGGGCGCCCATGCCGGCGCGTTCGACAGCGCTGATGTGGACGAAAGCGTCCGGCTGGCCGTCATCACGCTGGATGAAGCCGAAGCCCTTCATGGCGTTGAAGAACTTGACCGTGCCGCTGGCGCGTTCGCCGGTCAGCTGACGCTGCGGGCCACGCTCTGCACCACCGAAACCACCGGCGCGGGGTTCGCGCGGTTCACGCGGCGGCGCACGATCGGTCACGGGGAGCGGTTCGCCGTCGATGACCAGATCGGTCGCCGACACCTTGCCACCACGATCCACCAAGGTGAAGCCGAGCGGCTGACCTTCGGCCAGACCGGTCAGGCCGGCCTGCTCGACCGCGCTGATGTGAACGAACACGTCTTCGCCGCCATCGTCACGAACGATGAAGCCGAAACCCTTCTGGCCGTTGAAGAACTTGACGACACCCTTGCCTTCGCCAACGACCTGGGCCGGCATGCCGCGACCACCGCCGCCGCCACCACCAAAGCCGCCACCGCCGCCGCCGAAGCCACCGCGGCCACCGCCGCCGAAACCACCGCCGCCGCCGAAGCCACCGCGATCACCACCGCCGAAGCCACCACGACCACGATCACCACCGCCGAAGCCGCCACCGAAGCCGCCGCGGTCACCAAAGCCACCGCCGCCGAAGCCGCCGCCGCTGCCCTGGTCGTAGAAATTGTCGTCGCCGAAACCGTCGCGCTTGTCCTTGCCGCGCCCGCCGCGGCGCCCTCTGTCAAAACTCATGCCCTGTTAGTCACTTTCGCTTCGCCCCAAGACACATTGGACAAACATGTCGGGCGAATGACATGCACAATCCACCGCAAAGTCGCGGTTTGGGAATCACTATATCAAGTTTTCCGGGCAGCGCGAATGATTTCGCATATCGGGCAAAAAGAGCGCCCGCAGCGCCGATTTACAGGCCCTATCTGCCAAAGCCTTGATTGCGATATGGCCCGTTTCCCCATAGAGGGAAAAGTCATGACCGTCCATTTCCATGAAGAAGATCTGCCCGAGGGCGTCCTTGCCCCCGGCCCGATCGCCGTCGATACCGAAACCATGGGGCTCATCACCCCGCGCGATCGCCTGTGCGTCGTCCAGATCAGCGACGGCAAGGGCGATGAGCATCTGGTCCGCTTCAACCCCGGCAGCGACTATGCCGCGCCGAACCTGAAGGCGGTGCTGGCCGATCCCGAGCGGATCAAGATCTATCATTTCGGCCGATTCGATATCGCCGCGATCCAGCATTATCTGGGCGTGGTGGCAGCCCCCGTCTATTGCACCAAGATCGCGTCGAAGCTGGTGCGCACCTATACCGACCGCCACGGCCTGAAGGAGCTGGTCCGCGAACTGCTGGGCCAGGACATCAGCAAGCAGCAGCAGTCGAGCGACTGGGGCGGCCCGAACCTGTCCGACGCGCAGAAGGATTATGCCGCGTCCGACGTGCGCTTCCTGCACCAGCTGAAGACCGAACTGGACAAGCGCCTGACCCGCGAAGGGCGGATGGAACTGGCCCAGGCCTGTTTCGACTTCCTGCCCCATCGCGCGGCGCTGGACCTGGCGGGCTGGCCCGAGAACGACATCTTCTCGCACATGTAAGCGACAGGGCGGCAGGCAGACATGTCCATCCAGGCCGAGCAACAGCGCAACGTCCGCCGCCATTGGGCCCGGCCGGGTGGCAGCCATGACAAGCTGGTGCGCCTGCTCAAAAATTATCTGCCGGTGGCGGTCGGCGTGCTGACCGCCCTGCTGGCCATGGCCCCTTTCACTGGCGGCGACAAGGTCAGCTTCGTGCTCGACAAGAACAAGGTCGAGGTGGCGAAGGAGCGGATGCGCGTGTCCGAGGCGCTGTATCGCGGGCAGGACAGCAAGGGCCAGCCCTTCTCGCTGCGGGCCGGTTCGGCCGTGCAGAAAAGCTCACGCGAGCCGATCGTCGACCTGAACGACATGGCCGCGCGCATCCTGCTGCCCGAAGGGCCGGCGGTACTGAACGCGCAGAAGGGCCGTTACGACATGGAGACCGAGCGAGTCGCGATCGTCGGTCCGGTCCAGTTCGAGGCGGCCGGCGGATATCGCCTGGTCACCCGCGACGTCGGCATCGATTTGCAGACGCGACGGATGAAGAGCGCGGGCCGGGTCGACGGGCGCATCCCGATCGGCACGTTCAGCGGCGATCATCTGGAAGCGGACATGAATGCACGCACGGTCACGCTCAACGGCCGGGCGACCTTGCGCATCGAACAAAATGGCCTCAAAGGGCAAAAGTGATGAAACGCACCCTCATCCTGCTGTCGACCGTTGCGCTGGGCGCGACCGGCCTCCTCTACGCCGGCGCCGATGCGCAGGTGTTCAAAAATCATGACAGCAATGCGCCGGTGAACTTCACCGCCGACCGGATCGAGGTGCAGGACCGCGCCGACCGGGTGGTGGTATCGGGCAATGTCGAAGTGACGCAGGCCGGCATGACGCTGAACGCCGCCCGCATGACCGTCGCCTACAAGCAGCAGCCCAATGGCGCGGCGAACACCGGCAATGGCGTGGAAATCCAGCGCATCGACGCGTCGGGCAATGTCGTCATCACCAAGGCCGACCAGACCGCGCGCGGCAATGTCGCCATCTATGACCTCAATGCCAAGCTGATCACCATGGTCGGCAATGTCTCGCTGACCCAGGGCGTCAACCGCCTGACCGGCGGACGGCTGGTGATGGACCTCAACAGCGGCCGCACCACGGTCGACGGCCGCTCGACCGGCGGCGCCGGCACATCGACCAGCCCCAGCGGCCGCGTGTCGGGCACCTTCACGGTGCCGCAGCGCAAGAACTGATCCGGGGGCAGCAGGCCGGGCGACGCGTTTCGAGCGGTCCAACGGCTATCGATTTCCGTCCTTGATGCCGGGCTTTGGCGGCTAACGACCATTTCTCGACATAAACCGCCCTGCCGGCCCGAAGTTGCTCGTAAGCCAGGTTCTTGTTGCCAGCGTAGACTTGGGTAACCGTCCGCCCATAGCGATCGCGCGTGACCGGGCTGATCGTCACCCCGCGCGCTACCAGCTGCTTCTTGCTGGCGATCGAATCGCCCGGCGCGCAGCTGCGGCCCTTGCGGCAGGGCCCCGGCAGTTCCGGCGCGTCGATACCGAGAAGTCGGACGCGGCCAATCTCGCTACATTTGAGAGTGTCGTCGTCGATTGCGACACAAACTGTTGGCGGTTGGAATATAGAAATGAGGAAGGGTAGAAACATCGATGACAATATCCGTTTGATTTCAACTCCAGCTTGAGCCGACACACCTTGTTGATAGCTTCTGATCCAGAGGGAATCAGGAGTAACACATGGAAATCAAGAAGATTTTGATTGCGCTTGCATTCGTCTCCGCTCCGGTGGTTGCTCAGCCGCCGACCACCATTCCGTCCGAAGGCACCGATGAGCAGGACGCAGAATACGAAGCCTGCAAGGCGCGCTATGTGCGCGACGGCTTCGGCAACTATGACCAGGCGGCAGCGTGGTGCTATCCGCGCATTTATGGCAGCGAGGATAGCCCCTATCCCGGCAAGGATCCCAGCATCCCCAAGTACTGAGCCATGACGGGCGCCTCTGCGTGGACGCGCGCGGGGGTGTTCTTCCCAGGAGCATGATGGCGATATCAGCCCAGACGCCGTTCGCGAGGCCACCCCGAGAGCGGTCGCTTGGTTCGTGGGCGGAAAACTGCCCGGCAAGAAACGACCAGAAGCGGACGTTTCCAGTTCCTCCCCAAGCTTGCTTGGGGAGGTGGCAGCGCGAAGCGCTGACGGAGGGGCAGGTGCCTCTTAGCGATGCGCTATCCGGCCTGTGCCCCTCCACCACTCGCTACGCGAGCGGT
>Ga0213869_10000013_pt1 | contig 166244 bp, 159 predicted proteins | sample PICome_10_FD_160083 | JGI IMG/M metagenome (GOLD analysis project Ga0213869, IMG submission 160083) | Coastal seawater microbial communities near Pivers Island, North Carolina, United States - PICO132 | ecosystem: Environmental > Aquatic > Marine > Coastal | place: USA: North Carolina... | reverse complement strand
GCGAGCGAACCGTCAGCGGGCTTTGGGGCCTGATAGGAAAGCTCGTCGATATCTTCCAGCCCGACGAATGCGCCAATTACTTCAAATCGTGCGGATATGAACCGGAATGAGTGGAAACCGCTCTAAGGGCCTGCGTGTCGGCATGGCGGACCTTCAGCACGATGACCCCGCTGTCTATGCCATGATCCAGCGTGCCGACACGCTGGGCGTCTTCCAGATCGAAAGCCGTGCGCAGATGTCGATGCTGCCGCGGATCAAGCCGAAGGAATTCTATGATCTCGTGATCGAAGTCGCGATTGTCCGTCCCGGCCCTATTCAGGGCGACATGGTCCATCCCTATCTGCGCCGCCGCGAGGGCAAGGAGACGCCCGAATATCCCAAGCCAGAACTTGAAGCGGTACTCAAGAAGACACTGGGCGTCCCGCTCTTTCAGGAGCAGGCCATGAAGGTCGCGATCGTGGGGGCAGGCTTTACGCCGGCCGAGGCCGATCAGCTGCGCCGCGCCATGGCGACGTTCAAGCTGACGGGCGGGGTCAGCCATTTTTACGATAAGCTGGTGAACGGCATGATCGCGCGGGGCTACCCAAAGGATTTTGCCGAGCGCACGTTCAAGCAGATTGAGGGGTTCGGCAGTTACGGCTTTCCCGAGAGCCACGCGGCGAGCTTCGCCAAGATCGCCTATGCCTCCTGCTGGATGAAGCATCATCATCCCGATGTCTTCTGCGCCGCGCTCCTGAACGCCCAGCCCATGGGCTTCTATGCGCCCGCCCAGATCGTGCGCGACGCCCGAAACCATGGCGTCGAGATCCGCCCGGTCTCAATCAACCACAGCCATTGGGACTGCTCGCTCGAACCGGCGCGCGGGCGATACAAAGCGGTGCGCCTCGGCTTCCGGCAGGTACGCGGCTTCGCCAATCTCCATGGCGCCGCGATCGTCGGCGCGCGCGGACCAGCCCCTTTCGAGAGTGTCGAGGAGGTCTGGCGCCGCGCGGGCGTGCCGCGCGCCGCGATCGAACGACTCGCCGAGGCCGACGCCTTTGCCTGCATCGCGCAGGATCGCCGCCAAGGCCTCTGGAAGGTCAAGGGTCTGGGCGAAGCGCCCCTCCCCCTCTTCGCCGCCGCGGACGCGCGCGATGGCAAATTCTCACCCGAAGGCAGCGAGGCACCGGTTTCGCTCCAGCCAATGACCGAAGGCCGCGAGGTGGTCGAGGATTATCGCTCGCTCCAGCTTTCGCTCCGCAACCATCCGCTGAGTTTCCTGCGCCCCCAGCTCAACGCCATGCGGATCGTCCGGTGCGCAGATCTCAAGTCGATCCGCGATGGTCGCAACATCGAGGTCGCCGGAGTCATTCTGGTCCGCCAGCGGCCCGGCTCAGCCAAGGGCGTGCTCTTCGTCACGATCGAGGATGAGAGCGGCGTTGCCCAAGGTATCCTCTGGCCACAAAAGTTCGAGATCTATCGGCGGCAGATCATGTCCGCGTCGATGATTGCCATACGCGGCCGACTCCAGAAGGAGGGAGAGGTCATCCACATCATCTGCGACCGGGTCGTCGATCATGACGAGATGCTGCGATCGGTCGGCCGAATGGATTTTACGGTCGCATCGGGCCGCGGCGATGGCGCAACTCATGGTGGTGGTCCTGATCCGCGCGACCCTGTCTTTCCGAGCGGTCGAACGCTTGGCGCACCGCCCTATCGCAACGCAAAGGCAACCCACGACGACATTCTGCCGATCCGCAGCCACGATTTTCATTGAGCCCGCGCATCTATGGTGACCTGATCTGCCACCACCAAGTGGACCGATCGGTTTGTCAGTGGATTAAAGCCGCTACAGCCATATCCGGGTGAAGGTGGAGCGAAGCGAAACCGGAGGCCGGATATGACGGTGCCCTAATCCGCAGCTACCATCGTCGGCGCAATTGCGCTGCGCCTCGATGTCTGACAGAATTAGGGCATTAAGGGGGGCCTGGCAGTAAGGAGCGATCGCGAACTGGCCCCGTATTCGCGCCTATATGCTTGTCCAAACAAATCAATCGAAGCTCCGCTTATAGGTGGCGGCATAACGCTCACGCATATGTTCATCGACCGTCACTGCAGCATATTTGGCCCCTTCACCCGGCTCCAAACAGGATTGTATGCATTCGATGCGTTGGGCGGGGTTGCCGCAGAAAAAGAAGGGAGCAGAATAGCGCTCCTGGCCCGAGGCGTTGATAACGCGATGACGGGTGGAACGATATGTGTCATTGGTCCAGCGCGCAATTAGATCGCCCAGATTGATGACGAAAGCGCCGGGCACAGGCACGGCATCGAGCCATAGACTCTGGTCATGATCCCACACCTGGAGGCCGCCCACATTATCCTGTAGCAGGATAGTGATGCCGCCGAAATCCGTGTGCGCCCCGCACCCTTTTTCATCCGGATGCGGATTGGCTGCCTGCGGGGGATAGTGGAGCAGGCGCAGCGTGGCGATCGGATCTTGCTCCAGCGTCGTGAAAAAGTCCGCGTCCAGCCCCAGCGAAAGGGCAATGCCCTCCAGCAGTACGCCCGCCAGACTACGCATTTCGGCGAAATATGCGGAGGTCACGGCTTCGAACCCGGCAAGACCGGCAGGCCAGACATTCGGTCCGGTATTGAAATATTTCAGCGCCTGCTCGTCATCGGCCGGAACGTCACGACCGATATAATAGCCCTCCTTCAGATCCGGCGGCGCGCCCGCCTCCAGCGTCTGCCCGCGCAGCGGCTCATATCCCCGGTTCGCTTTGGAACGGGACATCGCCACGTCCAGCTTGCGGTCCATCGGCAAGGCGAAGAATTCCGCACTCGCATCGAACAGCCGCTGCATCGTCGAGGCGGCAACGCCATGCCCGACGCAATAGAAAAATCCCTTGTCGAGACAGGCTTGTCTTATCGCGGTCGCCACCTTGGAACGTTCGGACGCGCTGGCCCCTCGCAAACCGCTGATGTCGACGATCGGCAAGTTCAGTTCGGCGGCTTTTTCAACCTGCGATGCCGATGCAGTAGCGCTCATTTCAAACCTCGATTCTGTGAGATCGCATTCTGAGCGCAAAGACCCGATCTAAAAAAGAATAAATTGTCGCTCCACCCGATGCCGAAAAAGGGACGTTGACTTGGCTCATCGCAAGCCCGACCATGCCGCTCATGTCCAACCGCGCACATCGTTTTCATGCTCCGATGGTCGTCTATTTTGACGCCATCCGCCGGGCCGGGTCGATCCGGGAAGCGGCCCGGCGGCTCAATGTGGCTTCGTCTGCCGTGAACCGCCAGTTGCTCAAGCTGGAAGCGGAGTTGGGAACGCCCCTGTTCGAACGGCTGCCGACCGGATTGAAACTCACACACGCCGGCGCTACCTTCGCCCGGCACGCGATAGAAGTGCTCCAGGACGCGGAACGCGTCCGGTCTGAGCTGGAAGCGATGCAGGGTCTGCGCTCGGGTCATGTGGAAATCGCGGCGGTCGAGGCCCTTACATCCGATTTGCTGCCCAGCGTGCTCACGCGCCTGCGCGAACTCTACCCCCGGATCACGGTGGGTGTAACCGTGCTCGGCTCTGCTGCAATCTCGCAGGCCATCGTCAGCGGCGACGCCGATATCGGCATCGCGTTCAGCATCGACCGGACGCTCGACCTCCGGCAATTATCGCTGTGGCCCTTCCAGCTCGGCGCGACCATGCGGCCCGATCACCCGCTGGCCAACTACCAGAAATTATCGCTGGGCACCTGCCAGGCGCATTCGCTTATTCTGCCAAAGGCCGACCTGTCTATCCGTCAACAGCTTCACAGGGCCTTGGGCAAGCTCCCCCAAGGCATGGTTGAAACGAGTTCGGTCGAGTTGGCGAAGCAATTGACCCTTCGGGGTCTTGGCATTTCATTCCAGACGCGGATCGGCATCGAGCGCGAACTGGAAAGCGGCACCCTTGTTCACATCCCCATCACCAAACCGGTCACGCTCAAAGCTGATCTCGGCGTTTACGTCCGGTCGGCACGCAATCCCCCGATCGCCGTTCATGCGCTGGTTGAGCTGTTTTCGAAACAGGTCGATCAAATGGCCGCATCGGAAAGCCGATAGCCTGCCGCTGGCAAGGCTATCGGCTTTCCGGCTCAATTGGACGTGCCCGCCCTGCTCATCGTCACGGCGGGGGCAACTTTGTCCGGCTGCTCCGGGAGAGCGCCATAGCGGCGCGCCAGCACGGCGCACAGCATGAGCTGGATTTGATGAAAGAACATGAGCGGCAGGATGATTGCGCCGACCTGTGACGCCGAGAACAGCACGCCCGCCATTGGAACGCCAGATGCCAAGCTTTTCTTCGAACCGCAGAATTGAAGGACGATGCGATCCTCCCGGTTGAAGCCGAACCATCGGCCCAGTGCCTGCGTCAGCGCAAGTACGACCGCAAGCAGAACGGCGGACAGCGCGGCGATCATCGCCAGTTCCCTGAACGAAACCTTGGACCAAAGGCCTTCGACGACGGCCGCCCCGAAGGCAGTGTAGACCACCAAGAGGATCGAGCCACGATCGACCAGCGTCAGCATCTTCTTCTGCCGGACGATCCAATCGCCGATCCACGGCCGCAGCATATGACCCGCCATGAAAGGCAACAGCAGTTGCACGGCGATCGTGACGACCGCATCGCTCGAAAAGCCGCCATGTTTCCCGGTGATGAGCAGCGCGCAAAGGATGGGTGTAACGAAGATACCCGCCAAATTAGAGAAAGACGCGCTGCATACAGCGGCGGCGACGTTGCCCCGGGCCATGGCGGTGAAGGCGATGGACGACTGAACCGTCGAAGGCAGCAATGTCAGAAACAACATTCCCGTGGCCAGCGCGGGATCAACCAGCGGCAGCCCACGGATGACCAGACCCAATAGCGGGAAAACGACGAAGGTGACCACAGCCACCGTCAGATGCAGCCGCCAATGCCGCGCCCCGTCGATGACCGCCTGCCGTGAAAGTCGCGCACCATGCATGAAGAACAGGATGACGATGCCGGCATCAGCGCAAAATCCGGCAATCGATGCCCAAGAACCGCGGGGCGGAATCAGAGACGCCAGAACGACCATTGTCACGAGCAGGACGATGTAACTGTCGATATTCAGGCGAGAAAATATGCTCTTCACGACGTCGTTCCTTCCATCGAAACATGCGCGGAAACGATTTTCCAGCCATCCTCGAACCGGATCCAGGTCTGGCTCTGACGACCGCGCCGGTCCGTGCCCTCGCGGAAGAATTCGGCGTTGGCCGTGGCGACGTCGCCAAAGGTGGAAATGAAGACGCGGCCCAGCCGCCGTTGCGGCGATCCTCCCCTGCCCTTTCGGAATTCACGTATTTCATCCATGCCGTACAACACCTCGCCCACGCCGTAGCGAACCGTGGTGGGCGCGTCATGGAACAGCTGGTCCATTTCATCCAGATCATCCGTCATCAGCGCCCGCTCATAGCGGTCGAACTGGGCTTTCACTTCGGCCACGATCTTGGGATCATTGATTATCATCAGACTTCTCCTGCCACGCACATCGGCCCTGGATCAGGCCCTGTGCTTCCAGCGATTGCGCGAACGCGATGAGGTCGCCGTCTCTTCCCTTCGCCGCGATCAACTGGACCCCCATGGGCAAACCGTTGACGGGAAGCGGTGCGGCTATGACGGGCACGCCGAGAAAACTGATCGGCTGCGTGTAGAGTCCCAAATTGGCGCGGGCGGGCTGCATCGAGCCGTCGATCGGGATGAACGGATCATCGATGAAGGGAGCGGGACCGAAAGTGGCCGGGGCTATCAGCACCTCATATTGGGCGAGCGCCGCGTCAACGGCGGCAGCGAACACATCGCGATAGGCCAAGGCTGCCGCATAAACATGATCGGGCACCGCAGCGCCAGCCAACAGCCGGTCGCGCGTGGCAGGATCATAGGATAGCGCGTCCGCCACGAGCGCGTCCCGATGCTGCCGCCCCCCCTCGAAAGCCGTAATCAGAAACGCGGCAGACCGGGCACGCGCAACATTGGGCAGGTCGACGAGCGGCAATCCCCCCAATTGGGACGAGAGGCGGGCAAGCGCCCGGCTCATGCAAGGCGACAGGTTCGCCCCGAACCACCCCGACAACAAGGCCGGCCGCTGCAATGCCCGGCAAGTCTCGTCGCCGGCATCCGCCCTAAGCACAGAATCGACGATCGCCAGATCATGCGCCGACCGAGTGAAAATGCCGATATCATCCAGAGTGTGGACAAATGGATAGACCCCTTTCATCGGAAGCGACGCGTGGGTGGGCTTGGTGCCGTAAATGCCGCAAAGGCTGGCGGGGATACGGATCGACCCGTTCGTGTCCGACCCCAGGCTGAAAGGGACCATCCCCGCAGCGACCGCCGCTGCCGAACCGCCTGATGATCCTCCGGCAAAACGGGCAAGATCATGGGGGTTGCGGGTGACGCCCCACTGCGCATTGTCGGTGACAAAGCCGTAGGCAAATTCGTCCATGTTGAGGGTTCCCACCAACACCGCGCCGGCGTCGCTCAGCCGGCGGATCGCCGCCGCGTCGTCCGTGGCGGGCGCGGCTTGACGCAGCCTGCCCGCGCCCGCCGTGGTGGGCAGCCCTTCGACATCGAACAGATCCTTGACGGCGAACGGAACGCCGGCAAGGGGACCAGGATCGATCCCCCGGCTCAGGCTGATATCCACGGCCTCCGCTCGAGCAAGCGCACGATCGCGCAGGATCCGGGTCACCGCATTCACCGCGCCATTGCGCTGCTCGACCCGGTCAAGCGCCGCTCGGGCCACTTGGAGTGCGGAAAGACGCCCGGACCTGACGGCTTCCGCCGTTTCGAAAACGGTCATCAGAGCGATATCCCGCTTCACGAGGCTTCACCCCGCAGCACATCATAATGGCGCTGAAGCAGGCGCGCATTGGCCGCGACGCCCCGCACAGCTTCCTGCGGCATGTCAGCCCCGAGGCGGGCCGCGACCTCCCGCGCCAGTTCCTCATCAGAAGCTCCGATTTTTTCGAACAGGGGCTGCGTCATCTGCTTCTCCTGGCTGTCATGGCAGCGCGCCATCCGCCTCAATTACGGGATATGCCTGCGCCAGATCGCGGCGCGAGATCATCGGCTGCGTTCCGCTTAACTGCCGCGATAGGTCGAATAAGCGAAGGGCGAGGCCAGCAAAGGAACATGATAATGTCCTTCATCCGCGATGCCGAAGTCGATGGGCACGGCGTCCAGAAAGGGGGGATCGGGAAGAGCCGCTCCCTGCATCCGGAAATAGTCAGCGACCTTGAATACAAGGCGATAACGGCCTTTTTCAAGCGTGAGTTCACGCAGGCCAGGACAGCGTCCATCGGCGTCCGTCACCCCATCAAACAATTTCACCTGATCCTGCCACAAGGACAGCGCCATGCCAGCAGCCGGACGACCATGCATCATGTCCAGAACATGTGTGGAAAGCGTCATGCGGCCTGCCCCTGATCAAGATTCCATGTCGATGTGAATTCAGGCTCCGCATAACCGAGATAGTCCGAAACGATGCTCGCCCGATCATCGAGGAAAAGCTGGTCGGCGATGCCCTGCACCAACCGGGGCAGCGCGTGCTTGAGCCCCGAAATGGCCGAAGCGGAAAGACCGAAATTTATGAGACCCGAATAGTTGAACGCGAACAGGCCGTGCAGCGCGCTTGCATCCTCCTCCGTTCGCGGCAGCAGTTCGAACCCGGATCCCAGATAGGGATGCGCATCGAGAAGGGGATCCCTCTCCAGGGTTCCAGCGAAGCGTTCCTCCCAACGCGCGATCCGGTGGGCGACAAGGCGCAATTCGGGACGCAGCGAAGGATCGGTGACAAGCCCTGTGGAAAGGATCAGGAAGTCATATGCCTCCGTGCCCTGAGGCGTCGTGACAGCGATGCCATCGTCCTGCTCCATCACCGAAAGCCATGGCGAGCCAAGGTGCAGCCGAAATCCGGGATGGCTCGCAGCGCGGGAAAATGTGTCGTTCGTCGGCGGCTGGTTCCGCTCGAAGAAGCTTTTCATCATCACATATTTGACGTCGTCCGGCAGCGCGGGGAAACGAGGGATGATCCCTTTCGCTTCCATGAACCTGATCGGATTGACACTCGGCAGTTCCTTCCGCCGCACGAACACATGAACTTCCGCCACACCCTCGCTTAAGGCGTGCTGCGCATTGTCGAAGGCGGAAGCGCCGCCGCCCAAAATGGCGATGCGCTTACCCCGGAGCGCCGCGAAATCGATGGCCGCTGACGTATGCGCATAGCGGTCGCGCGGCACATCGCTGACGATCGCCGGGACCTGCCATTGACCACCCCCCTGGATGCCGGTCGCCAGGACGACCTTGCGCGTCAGCACGTCGCCGCCATCCGCGAGTTTCAGCCGAAAAATGCCCGGTTCCACAGGGTCCACCAGCACGACCTTGCTGTCGTTGCGAACGGGAAGGCCAAGGATGCGGCGATACCAACGGAGATAAGCCATCCACTCTCGGCGCGGAATCTTGTCGATTTCCTCCCAGCCTGCCGGGCCATGGATCGCTTCCCAATACGCTCGGAAGGTGAGCGAAGGGATACCATAGTCGATAGAGGTGAGATGCTTGGGCGTCCGCAGGGTCATCATTCGGGCATAGGTTTCCCACGGCCCTTCGTAGCCAGCGGGATTTTCGTCCAGCACCAGAATGTTAGACAGCCGTTCCCTCATCAGGCCAAAAGCGGCGCCGAGGCCGCTTTGCCCTGCGCCGACGATGACCACGTCGTACACATGCTGATTGTCGCGGACCTGCGGACTGGTACAACTCGTGCCGCCGATGCCCAGGCATTCAAGGTCATGCGCGATCCGCGCTTCATGCTGCGCCAATGTCACTTCAGATCCTCCAGACGCAGCCGGACGATCTCACCGATCTGTGCGAGCGCCGTCCCCATCTCGATTTCCCGATCATTGGCAAGGCGTGACTCCATGGCCGCCAGAATGGCCGCCTTGTTGGTCAGGCGGACACAGATGATGAAGGGAAAGCCGAACTTCGCCGAATAATCCCGGTTCAAACTATGGAACCGCGCAAATTCGTCAGAGGTCAGCCGGTCGAGTCCCGCCGATGCCTGTTCAGCAGTGGACGCCTCCGTCAGCGTTCCATCGATTGCTGCCTTGCCGGCCAGTTCCGGGTGCGCGCGGATCAGTCCAAGCTGCTCTTCAGACGTTGCGTCGCGAACGACCTGCATCAGACCTTGGTGCAGGTCGGCCAACGGCAAGCGCTCCGCCGCGCGCTCCACCACCCAGGGCGAGTGCTCGAACAAGCCGCCGTAACGGGCAACGAAATCCTGTTTTTCAGACATGGGGGTGCATCTCCAGCCAGTGACGCGCGATGTCGATGCGGCGGGCGATCCAGACATCGCGATGCGCAAGGACATGATCCAGGAAGCGCGCGACGGCGGCGGCACGGCCCGGCCTGCCGGCGATCCGGCCGTGCAGCCCAATCGACATCATCCGTCCTCCTTCGGCTCGCAGATAGTCGAAACTGTCCCGCAGGTAGCGGTAGAATTGCTCGCCTTCCGTAAAGCCGTTGAGCGCGACCATCTTCATGTCGTTGGTTTCGAGCGAATATGGAACGATCAGCTGGGGACTTCCGAACCTATTGTCCCAATAAGGCAGATCGTCCGCGTAGGAGTCAGCGTCATAGACGAACCCCCCTTCTTCAACCACCAACCGGGCAGTATTGGGTGATGTGCGTCCCTGATACCAACCCTGCGGACGTTCACCCGTCAAGCGCCGGTGAATGTCGATCGCGCGACTGATATGCTCTCGCTCGACATCTTCCGGGACATATTGATAATCGATCCAGCGATAGCCGTGACTGGCTATCTCCCACTCCGTCTCAAGCATGGCATCGACTGCCCCAGGGTTCATCTCCAGTGCGGCCGCCACGCCAAAAACCGTGGCCGGCACCTGCCTTTCGCGGAACAGACGGTGCAGGCGCCAAAATCCGGCTCGGCTGCCATATTCATAGAGGCTTTCCATCGCCATTGACCGGGCAGGGTGACTGGCAGCGCCCACCATGTCCGACAGAAATGCTTCGGAACCTTTGTCACCATGGAGGATGCTATTTTCCGCGCCTTCCTCATAATTGACAACGAACTGGACCGCGATTCGGGCTCCGTGCGGCCAGCAGGGGTCCGGCGGCGTCGGACCATAGCCGATCAATTCCCGCACCGCGCTCATGCCTCGTTCCAAGCCGACAATGCGGCTTCAACGGCGAGGCCGGGCTGACACCCATAGCCTTCGGCGCGCAAAACCGCCTCCAAGGCGCCAAGGGTGATGAGGATCTTATGCTTGCGGGCATTGTAGCCCATCGCACCAAAGCGCCAGACTTTGCCCGCGAGGGGACCAAAGGCGGTGCCGATTTCGATCTCGAAATCCTCTCGCATCCGCTGTCGGACGCGTTCGCCCTCAATCCCTTGAGGAATATAAGCTGCGGTTACATTGGTCATTCGGAATCGGTCGTCGCCGAACAGCGCAAGCCCGAGCGCGCGCAGGCCTGCAGACATCGCCCTCCCCGCTGCCCGATGGCGGCTAAACCGCGCCGCCAATCCTTCCTCCAGCATGATGCGCGCACATTCGCGGGCGCCGTAAAGCATGGTGGTGGCTTCGGTATGGTGGTTCAGCCGCTTTTCCGACCAATAATCCATGATCATGCCGAGATCGAAATAGTTGGATCCGATGATCATCCCGTCCACGTCGTCGAGGCTGCCGGTCCGCAGGCCGAGTTCGATATGCTTGCGCCGGTTGATGAGTGCGGCTGCGCGGTCGGAGATGGTGATGGGCGCCGATCCGGACGAGCCGCCCAGACACTTCTGCAACCCGCCCGTGACGATGTCCGCGCCCCATGCATCCGCGGCGATTTCCATGCCCCCGATAGTCGCCGTCGCGTCGACGTAAAGCAGCGCATCGGCGTCACGGCAAAGCGCGCCGATGCCATCCATCGGCTGCGCCATCGTCGTGGACGTGTCGCCATGGATCGTCGCCAAGACCTTTGGTTGACTCCGTTCGATCGCCTGTTTGATGGCGTCGAGCGGGACGACTTCGCCCCATGGCGCGTCGACGGTTTCGATCCTCGCGCCAATGCGGCCGAGTATTTCCTTGAGCAGCAGGCCAAAGCGACCGAAGTTCACGACCAGTACGGTGTCACCTGGGGTGACGATCGAGACAAGGGCTGCTTCGATCCCCGCTCGCGCCGTTCCGTCGACCAGCAAGGTCCATCGGTTGTCCGTCCCGAAGATGGGCCGATACAGCGCCATCACCTCGTTCATATAGCGGGTCATCTCCGGATCGAACTGGCCCAGCAGATCGGCCGACATCGCACGCAAGACGCGGGGATGGGCATTGATCGGGCCGGGTCCCATCAAAAGACGCTGAGGCGGATCGATCTCGCCGAAATGATCAGGCACTGTGCAATTCCCCAAGATTTTCGATGAAGCGAAGCAGGACGCGCTGCGCGATTTCCGTATCGGCCGATGTCACGCTCTCGGACGGGTTGTGGCTGACGCCGCCCCGGCATCGGATGAACAGCATGGCAGTCGGACAGAGGGACGAGAGGATCATGGCATCATGCCCCGCGCCCGACATCAGCTGCATGGGCTTCCCCCCTTCCGCCGCGATGGCGCCATCCATCAGTTCGATCAGTTCCGCAGCGCAGGGGCTGGCGGGCAGATCGTGAAGGAGCGTGTGGGCAATTTCCACATGTCGGCTCGCCGCGACGCTTTGGAAGCGGTCGATGATCGCCTCGGCAAGAATGGCGCACGCCGCGTCGCTGGCGGCACGAACGTCCAGACTGAACGTCACAGATCCGGGAACCACATTGGGCGCGCCCGGCGAAACGGACAAGGTGCCCACGGTCGCCACATGATTTTCACCGGCGGCGCAGGCAAGTTCCTCCGCGGCGACCATCATCGTTGCCGCGGCGGCGAGTGGGTCGCGCCTCAAGGCCATGCTGTTGGTCCCGGCATGGCCCGCCTGTCCCGTCACGGTAAGCGAAAAGCGCTTTTGCGCAGCGATGCCCGTGACAGTACCCACGGCCAGCCCGTGCGATTCCAGCACAGGCCCCTGCTCGATATGGGCTTCGACGTAGGCCAGCGCCGGGCCGTGACGCGCCTGCTCCAGATGCAGACCCCCGCCGCTTTCGGCGCCGATCGCCTTCCGATATGCGGCCATCGCCTCTTCAAGAGTGACGCCTGCGGCGTCCATCATTTCGGCATCAATCGCGCCCAGCGTTCCCGCAACGGCACGGCTTGTCACCATCGCCACGGGAAAGCGCGATCCCTCCTCATCGCCGAAAGCATATATTTCGATGGGAAAGGGCATAAGCCTGCCCTGCCGATGGAGTTCGGCCACGCATTCTATGCCCAGCACAATCCCCAGGGGGCCGTCATAGCGCCCGGCGTCCCGCACGCTGTCAAGATGGCTGCCGATGATGAGCGGCGGACCATCCGCCGCGCCTGCGTAACGCCCGATGAGGTTCCCGACCGCATCGACATGGGTCTGCAAGCCGGCCTCTGTCATCCAGGTGGCGACCTGCGCCTGGGCTGCGATATAGGCGGGAGAGAGGTAGCTGCGGAACAGGCCATCCGGCATGTCGCTAAACGCGCCCACGCCCAATATGTCGCAGCGATGAACCGCGCGGCTGCTGCTCACCATGCCGCTACCGCTCCATCGGAGCGCGGATCGGTGGCGCCTTCGAGCATCGCATCGGGATGACGCACGATCGCTCCGGCATGTCCCATCGTCGATGTCAGGGCGGAAAGCAGCTCGACGTCATGGCCAGCGGCGCGCAGCTTATCGACCAGTTCCGGCGAGAAACGGCTCTCCAGCTTCAATGTCATGCTCGTCTCGCCCCAGGTGCGGCCCAAAAGCCAGCGCGGCCGACTGACAGCCTCCTGCAAAGGTACGCCGAACCGGGCATATCGACTGAAAATCGCTGCCTGAGTCTGCGGCTGTCCTTCGCCGCCCATGGTGCCATAGCCCATGACACGGCCATCCTCGAAGCGCGCCAGCGCCGGGTTTAGCGTGTGGAAGGGTTTTCTGCCCGGCTTCAGGGCGTTCCACCCGTCCGCCGTTAGCCGGAAGCTGGAGCCGCGATTCTGCCATGTGATGCCGGTTTCCGGCAGGACGAGGCCCGATCCGAACTCGAAATAGGTCGACTGGATGCAGCTCACGACCTGACCGCGCATATCGGCAGCACCGAACCAGGTCGTGTCGCCAAGCGCCGACGGCCAGGGCCAAGGCATGGCTCTGGCGGGGTCGATAGCGGCAGCGAGGGCATCCAGCCTGTCCGGATCGTCAAGCAGATCCTGCGGCGACATCTCCATATAGGCGGGATCGCCCACATGCGCATCCCGGATCAGGAACGCCTGCTTCGTCGCCTCGACCAGCCCATGAAGATGGCCAAAGGTCTCCGCTGCTCCCACGTCCAGCCTGTCGAACAGGGCCAGGATCAAAAGGGAGGCCAGGCCCTGCGTCGGTGGCGCCGTGTTGAAGAGGGTGGCGCCGTTCACGCGAACGGACAGGGGCGCGGGTTCCGACGCCCGATGCCGCGCCAGATCTTCTGCCGTCAAGGGGCTGCCCAAGTCGGCCAGATCACCCACGATGGCGCGGGCAAGACGCCCGGAATAGAAATCCTGAAAGCCATTTTCAGCCAGCGTCTTGAGCGTTTGCGCGAGCGCGGGCTGCTTCAAACGGTCATTTTCCTGCAACGGACGGCCCGAAACGGTGAAGACGTCCCGATAGGCGCCGCGCTGGGCAACGAGTTCCGCGTGCTTGGACTGGCCCACTTCCGCCCCCCCGCGCGTGACGGCCACGCCCTCTTCGGCCAGTTCGATGGCGTCACGGAGCAGCCGGGTAAGGGTGAGCGTTCCGGCATCCCCGGCCAAAGCCTGTTGCCAACCCGAAATTGTGCCCGCCACCGTGTTGGCGGCCAGCGGTCCGCGCCACGGAATTTCGGTCAAATTGCCGTAGAAAGAGAGGTTAGCCTTCCCCGCTGCCGCGCCGCAGGCATCGACCGCGTGGACATGCCCGTCTGGATCGTGAATCAACCAGAAGCCATCCCCTCCAATCCCGGTCATATGCGGATAGACCACCGCGAGCGCCGCAGCCATCGCTACACAGGCTTCAACGGCGGTGCCCCCATCCTTGAGGATGTCGAGTCCGGCTTGCGAAGCCAGATGGTGCGGCGCGGTGGTGACACCGCGATAGCCGCGAAGCGAATGCTGCATGATGGTTCCGATTCTGCCTTTTTGGGCGCTTGCTGAGGCAAGTCTGTGACGAAAACCGCGTTCGATAAAGTGCAACTTTTCGGCCAATGCGATGCCGAAATTAGAGCGCAAAGAGCGGGTAGAGCGCTTCCCGTGGCGCAACGAAAAAAAGTGGCCAAAGCTGACGCCTGGCCACCATGTTTTCGCTAGCTATGATTATTGCTATCCGGTCAGTCCCATTTCCCTCAGCGCCTTTCTGTAGGCGACCGACGAACGATCTGCCGCGAAATGCGCCTCATCCTCCATGTCGAGGGGCAGATCTTCGGGGCACTGCGCTTCCACTATTGCCTGATCCTCGGCAAAGATTTGCGCGTTGAAGGCATAAACATCATCCAGGGAACCCGTCTTGTCGAAATTCCTTACGAGCGGCACGTACAGGATCGTTTCCCTGGCTGAGACAGGTGTCGCGATGTTCATGATCCGCAGAACGCCGTCATCCGGGAAATCAACTTTCAAAAAAGCAATGAAGGGGGGGTGCACGTCGAAGGTCCGGTGCCAGATAAAACCTTCGGGTTCGAGATGGTGCAGCGCCTTTGGGAAATTGCTGACGTCCGACACATAGATGCTACGGAAACCGAAATCGGTCGACTTTGTTTGATATAGCGGAACGACACTGTTTTCGCGGTCGGCGAAGGCTTCATGGTGAATCCATGCAAAATGGGCAACGTCGATGAAGCCCTCCACCTGTCTTCCGGGGGCAGCGTTCATTCCCACTGGCGGGCATAGTATCGTCTGGAAGGCCGGATCGCTCCACTCCGGGAATTCAGGGATCACCGGTTCGGGCGACTGAGCGTCAAGGCACGTCCACACCAGCCCATAACGTTCGACAGAGGGCAAGATGGTCGCCCGAAAACGATCGGACGGAACGACGTTGGGCTGCGCGGGAATACGAACGCAGCGCCCGTCGCTGGCGAAGCGCAAACCATGGTAGGGACAGACGATTTCATCTTCTTCGACCCAGCCCATGCTGAGCGGCGCCCCCCGGTGCGGGCACAGGTCACGCGCGACGTTGATCCCGTCCGTGGTCCGGTAGATCACGAGTTTGACGTCAAGCAGCCTGGCGGCCAACGGCTTGTCGCCAATATCCTCCGCGCGGGCGACCGGGAACCAGAATTTGGCGAGAATTTCCCAGTCGCCATCCGCGTAGGAACAATTTCGCGGGCGGCTCAGGCGGTTGTGACATGCCGGAGATGCCTTTGCGGGCGCATCGTCCGGCGGGTCCAGCAAGGACGCGGCCGAGTTCACGCCGCCGCTCCACGGAAATTGATCCGGAAGGCGTTGCCATCGGGATCCCGCAACACCGACTGAAACCAGCCATAATAGGTGGCGAACGGCTCTTTGACGATTGTGCCGCCCAGTTCCCGAGCCTTGCCGGTCAGATCGCGCACTTCCTGTTCATTATCGACGTCGAATGTCTGGAAAGCCCGGTCGCCCTGCCCTTCCAGCGGAATGAGGCCAAGCAGTTCATAGGCGCCCGGACCGCTGAAGCCCAGCGATGTGCCGCCCGCCACGAAACCGCGAAAAATGGGAGAGCGACTTGCCACGATCTCCTCCAGCCCGAAAAGCGTGCCGTAGAAGTCCGCCAAGCGATCGATGTCGTTGGTGAAGATGTTGGTATAGGCCAAAGCAGCCATGTTAAAATCCCTCTTTACGCTGCCAGACCGTAGGTCTTGCGATACATTTCGGCGATGTGCCCGCCGACCGTCGTTTCTTCAAAGTCCGGCTTCCCGCTCTTGGGCAGGCAAGTTGGGGCGCAGCCGACCTTGTAGAAATAGTTCGGATCGAAAAAGGTCGGCACCGAAAACCTGTCGCGGCCGGAATGATTGTTCAGGACGCGGTGCATGTTGGCGTGATAAAGTCCGTTAGTCAGAACACGCACCATCTCGCCCAGATTTATGACGAAAGTTCCCGGTATCGGCGGCGCGGCGATCCACTCACCCGCCGCATTCTCGACCTCGAGGCCGCCGACACTGTCCTGCAACAGAATCGTGATCATGCCCCAATCGGTATGGGCGCCGGCACCGATCTGATTGAAGGCAGCGTCTGCAGGCTGCGGGCCATACCGCAGCAGCCGGCTGTTGAAGAGCGGCTCTTTCAAAGCCTCGACGAAATAATCGTCCGGCAGATCGAGAGACAGGGCGATAAGGCCCATTAAATGGCGGCCGACCCGGAACATCTCGCCAACATAGGTCTCGTACCGGCTGCGGAAGCCTTCCGGCTGGTCCGGCCACTGGTTGGCACCACAGTTGGGAACCCCGTCACGCACGTAAGGATGATCGTCGTCCAGGTCGCAGCCGATCAGGAAACCTTCCTTGAGATCGGGAGGCGATCCGTCATCCAGCGTCTGGAGACCGGGAACCTCATAACCGCGCGTGCAGGTCGAATTTTTGGCATCAACCTTCTGCTTTTCCACGAGCGGAAGCGCGAAGAACTCCCTGGCAAGCTCCAGCTGACCGTCCATCATCGCCTGCGGCACGCCATGGTTGCTGATGTAGAAGAAGCCGGTGTCGCGTGCCGTTTTGTGAATTTCCCAGGCAACAGCCTTCCTGGCTTCCATATCGTCGGAAAAACTCGGACCCAGATCGATCACCGGAATGGTTTCGGCTGGTTTTGGCGGGGTATAGACAATCATGATCGCTTATCCTGAAGAGAACCAAATTCAGACGGTTTCCATGTCCTTGAACTTGGGCGTATCGTTCATCTGGTTCATCTTCATCTCCAGATGTTCGAGCGAAGTCGTTTTCCCATATTTGGGCGCGCTTTTCACGGCGCAGCTTGGGATGCACTCGATAATCGCGTCGTAATTGGGCTGGTGGAAGAACACCAGGGACTGACGCCGGCTGCCGACAGCCTTGTCGCGCGGTGGATTGATCACACGATGCATGGTCGACACCCATTCGTCGTTCGTCCACTGCGCCATCAGGTCGCCCAGATTGATGATGAACGCGCCCGGTACTATCGGCACCGCCTCCCACCGGCCATCCGGAGTCTGCACCTCAAGACCGCCGGGCTTGTCTTCCGCCTTGAGAATGGTGAGACCGCCATAGTCCGTATGCGCACCGGCACGGAGTTGTCCCTCTTCGGGTGCCTCGGGCTGGTCAGGATAGTTGGTGACGACCATGTTGGTGATGTGCTTGTCGATCTTGTCGGCAAACCAATCGGCCGGCAAGTCCAACGCCCTTGCGCACAATTCCATCAGCAACTCGGCCAGCTTTTCCATCTCGTGGTAATAATCGACGATGCCGTGCCTGAATTCGGGCACGTCGGCGTCCGGCCAGATATTGTCGTGGAAGATGCGCTGCGCCGTCGGAGACGTGAAATATGGATCCTCCGCGTCGAGGTCGAAGCGCCCGATATTATAATATTCCCGATGATCAGGCTTCGCTTCCTGCCCGATCGTGCTTGCCAGATTCCCCGTCTCCATACCGAAATAGCCGCGATAGATTTCAGGATCGGGCGAACGATATTTCGTTTTTGCAGCCAGAGACAGGTCGAAGAAACGGCGCGTCGTGTCCGAGGCACGCTCGATGATCTCGGCAGACACGCCATGGCCGGACACAACCAGAAACCCGATGCTCCGCGCTGCGGCGCCAACTTCCCGGGCTACCGCCTGCTTTTCCTCTTCCGTGCCCGTCCGCGCTTTGGTCAGGTCGATGATCGGAACTATGCTACCGTCGAACTTCATTTTATCCTCCTCAGGCACCGGCTGCCACGGCCGGCACGGAATCGTTTGGAACTGAGTCTTCTGCGTCCGCGCTGGCGCCACCGGCGCGGAGAAAAGCATTGAGTGCGATCGCAGTGATGATCCCCAGAAGCACGCCGCTATGGGTGAAGGGGGCCAAAATTTCGGGCGCCGCCGCAAAGAAGCGGGGATTGAATGTGGGGATCAAGCCGACACCAAGGCTGATGCCCACCACCAGCAGGTCTTCGCGCGATCGGTCCAGCCGCGCCGCCGACAGCGAGCGGATGCCGGATGCCGCAACCATGCCGAACAGCACCAGGGCAGCGCCGCCAAGCACGCTGGGCGGGATTGCCGCCACCAGCGCGGAAAGCTTGGGGAACAGCGCGAGCAAGAGCATGATGGCCGCCGCACCTGCACAGACGAACCGGCTGCGAACGCCCGTCATGCTCACCAGCGCGATATTCTGCGCATAAGATGTGTAAGGAAAGCTGTTGAACAGCCCGCCGATCACCGCGCCCGCGCAGTCGGCGCGAAGGCCCCGCGCCAGGTCGCGAGGCGTAGTCGGACGCTCCACCACATCGCCCAGCATGGTGAGCATTCCACTCGATTCCACCAGTGTGACCAGGATGACGATCACCATGGATGCGATTGCCGCCGGATCAAACACGGGCAGGCCGAAATGAAATGGGGTGACGAGCTGCAAGGCCGGCGCCGCCTTCACGTCGGCGACATCAACCATGCCGAGAAGGGCCGCAAGGACATAGCCGGACGACATGCCGATCAGGATCGCACAGTTGGCGAAAAAGCCAACCCCAAAGCGGGTCACCAGCAAAATGGTCGCGATCGTCGCCGCTGCGAGCATCAGGTTGGTGGGCGAACCGTAATCCGGCGCGCCTCGACCGCCGGCCGCCCAATCCAGCGCCACGCCGACAAGCGACAGGCCGATCAGCAGCATCGCCGTGCCTGTGACCGTCGGCGTCAGGATGGAGCGCATCCGCCCGACCATCGGCACAAGTGGCAAGACAATGAGGCCGGCGGCGATCGCCGCGCCATAGACTGCGGTAAGTCCGAGCCCCGGTTGGCTGGCGATGGCGATGGCGGGCATAACGCCGACAAAGGTAACACCCATGATGACGGGCAGGCGGATACCGATGGGGCCGACCCCAAGACACTGGAGCAAGGTAACCAGTCCACATGCGAACAGGTCCGCGCTGACCAGATAAGCCGCATGTTCGGGAGAAAGCTTCAATGCAGAAGCAACCAGCAAGGGGACCGTGATCGCGCCGGCATACATGGTGAGCACATGTTGCAGGGCCAAGGCTCCCAGCGCCCCGATTGGCGGGACGCTGTCTACCGGGTGCATATCGGAGGGTTTAGAATTCATATTTCATAGAACCGATGATCTGACGCGGCGGAATGTACATATCGCTGGTCGTGAAGCTACCGAAGGGATTCGAGTAGCGCGAGGCGACGCCCGCCTTGTCAAAGATGTTCGAGACGGTGAGGCCGATCGTCCAGTTCGTATCCCGCGGCGTGAACGCGAAATTCGCATTCACCTGGGTGTAACTCGGCACCACGTCGCGAGCGCCGTCATTGAAGATGCGATACTGGAATTTCCCGCGATAGATCAGTTCCCCATGGGATTTGAGCGTTCCGAGCGACCCAAGCTCCAGCCTATGGGTGACGCCCACCGCCCCTTGCCACTTGGGCAATTTCGGCGGTTTGTTCCCATTCGTGTTGCGCGTCTGGGTCGCGCGCAGGGCAATGGTGTAGGCATCGAAGGGGCCATAGCCTAGCGCAGCGGCAGCCAGCGTCGCGGCATGTGCCCGCGAGGGATCCAGCGTGATGTAATCCCCGACCAGTTCGCCATTCAGATAAGTGACGTTGCCATCGAATTTGAGGTTGTCGGTTGCCTCCACCGTAGCTTCAGCCTCGGCACCCCATATCCGGGTTTTGGGAACGTTGGAAACCCCGCCCTGATAGGCGATCGGATCCTCCATCTGATATTGGAGATCCTTATAGTCGTAGAAGAAGGCAGCGCCATTGAGGGTGATCCGGTCGCCGGCAAAGCGGTTCTTGGTTCCAAATTCATAGGACCAGACATATTCCGGCTGATAGGTCAGCGGGACGAGCAGCGGCGTGCTGTTATTGCTGACGCCTCCGGGCTTATACCCGCGGGACACGCTGGCATAGACCATGTTGCGCGAGGTCAATTCGAAATCGACCTCCGCTTTGCCGGTCAGAGCATCTTCCTTGGTCTTGGCGTAGACGGTCGGCCCAAAAATGTCGAAAAGCGTGCTGTTGCTGCTCTTGAAATCGTCATGGCTGAAGCGCAGGCCCAAGGTCGCACTGATGCGGTCTGCCAGCTTGTACTTGGCCTGGGCGAACGCCGCATAGCTGTAGCGCTTCTGACGCGAGTTGAGCGCATAGTCCAGATTATAGGGATAGTTCGCGAAAGTGAGCGGCAATGTGAGATTATAGGTCGGGTTTGCGTCCGTCCCCCGATATTCCAGAATATCCTGACCAAGCTTCTGATAAAGGAAATAAGTGCCGAGGATGTAGTTGAGCGGCCCATTCCCGTTCGACGTCAGGTTGAATTCCTGACTGATCGCGTCGACACTGTTGTTCCAATAGGGCTGCGCATCATAGGCACCCGTATTTGCATGATGCAGCCGATCGACGTCGATCTGATTATGGTTGCGCGTCGTCTGATAGGACGTGAGCGATTTGAGTGTCGCGAACCCCATATCATAGCGCAGGTCGGCATAGGTGAGGAAGAAGTCGAGCTTATATTCGTTAGGATAATCCTGCGAGATCCGGCGCGGATCGAGATCGGGATCGTCGACATTTTTCTGGGCTGCGCCATGTTCATCCGCGTTGAAATATTGCGCCGTCAGTTGAGCGGAGAAGCGCTCCGTCGGCGTCCACAGAAGCGAAAGCTTGGTTGAAATCCGGTCGGCATCGTCCAGGCCATAGCGTCCATAGCTCGGTCCCAGACCGGTCTGACGCGCAAAACCCTCATGATAATAGCGCTGAACAGTGCCGCGAACCGCCAGCGTGTCAGTCAGCGGCACATTGAGCGTGGCAGTCCCACGCACCAAATCATAATTGCCCAGTTCCAACTGAGTCGATCCACTCAACGCGTCCAGACTTGGCTTCGCGGCGATCGCATTGATGATCCCGCCCGTCGCGCTCTGACCGAACACCGTCCCCTGCGGTCCGCGGAGCACTTCCACCCGCTGCAAATCAAGAAAGTCCTGCTGCAAGGCATAAGGGCTGACGATATAGACGCCGTCAATGTGGAAAGAAGTGCCCGGTTGCGCGCTCAGATTGTCGGATGCTTCATAGCCGACCCCCCGAATTGATACGACGCGGACAAAGCCGCCGCTGTTCGCAATGGTCAGCCCCGGAACGAACCCGTTCATGTCGATCAACTGCGTGATGTTGGACTGGGCCAGCGCATCTGCGGTGATCGCGGTGATGGCGATGGGCGCCCGCTGCACAGTCGTTTCCTGCTTTTCGCCCGTGACGACAATGTCGCTCTCGGCAAAATTGCTATCCGCCGAGGCCGGCACGGCGTCGACGGCCTCTGTTGCACCTGCAGCATGAGCCGAGACACTCGCACAAAAGGCGAACGGAAGCATGGCACTGGCAAGAAATGCAGATTTTCCCCTTAGTTTATTCACTTCTATACCCCTTTTTTGGAGGGCGACCTGAATCGCTCAGTTTTCCCGCCCTCCCCTTTTTTTCGCTCTTGCACATCATCTGTCATTGAACTGCGATCTGATCCATCGCAGAATACAGCAAGCACTGTTCTAAAAATGTAGACACCGGGGAATGACCATGCTTTTTGGCCGTGCCGCCATTTATTTCGATGAAGTTGCAAAGCGCGGAGCGCTTCGTCGCGCTGCCGATGTGCTGCACATCGCACCATCCGCCGTCGATCGCCAAATCATCCTGCTGGAGGAGGAATTGGGAACCAAATTGTTCGAACGAACCGCCACGGGCATGAGGATGACCGCAGCAGGGGAGCTTCTGATCGATGGTGTGCGCAGGTGGCGGCGAGATCTTGTGCGGATTCGTTCCGAGATCGACAATCTGGTCGGGCTGCGCCGCGGTCATGTCACCATCGGCATGGTAGAAGGTGCAAGCGAGTTCGTGGCTTCAGCTGTCGCCCACTTTCAAGAACGATATCCCGCCATAAGGTTCCGCATGGACGTATTCGGCGCCCAAGGCGTGATCGATCAGGTGTTGCGAGGCGATATCGACGTGGGTGTTACCTTCAACCCGCCGGACAACCCTTCAATCCGGCTCGATCGGACTATGATCTACCGCCTTGGGTTTCTGGTCCAGCCCGGCCATCCGCTCGCGCAGAGGAAAGACGTTTCGCTGGCCGAGTGCGCGACCTATCCACTCGTCATCCCCGGAGAGAATCTTTCGCTTCGCCGGGTGCTGGATACCGCCTGGGCGAAGCATGTCGGCGGCGTGCCCCGGGCGGTTGCCGAAGTTAACAGCATTGGTGTGATCAAGGCGTTGGCGCGGCGCGGTGTTGGGATCGGATGCCTCACCGCCTTGGACGCCATCAGTGAAATTGAGGCTGGAACCCTCATATTCCTTCCGGTGTCGGACGAGCGCGTTGACCTTTCCACTTTATCCATCGTCAGTGCAGCAGGCCGCACTCTCTCGGTCCCCGCATCCTTGATGATCCAGCATCTTGCCTACATGATGGAAGATCACGGAGTCCCTGTCGTTTAAATTCGAGATGACGAGCATCTCCAGGACAATAATCACCGCGCAGCGTCGAGCTGCATTGCAGAGTCGATTCAAGATCGGTAAGCGCGCGCTTTTTGCCAAAGGCTGCTATGTCGAACGATCGGAAAATCCAGTTTCGCGAGATGTCGTATGATCAGTTTCTCGCTCATGTCGAAACAATTGCGCATCAGGTCGAAGAGGACAGCTGGAAACCGGATTACATCGTCGGAATAGGGCGCGGAGGTCTCGTGCCTGGCACATATCTTTCGCATCGGCTCGAAATCCCATTGCTGTCGATCGACCACAGTTCCAAGGTTCATGTATTTTCCGATGCGCTGCTGGTTCACCTGGCCTCCTGCACCCAGCGTGGCGAGCGCTTCCTTTTTATCGATGACATCAACGACAGCGGAAAAACTCTGGCTCGGTTTCGATCGCTGATAGAGGAGCATGACGGAGAGCTCTCCAACTTTCGCTTCTCCGTGCTTATCAACAATGTCAGTTCGCGGGCCACGGTCCATTACGCATCTGAAACAATCGACCGGCAGAGCGACAAGAGCTGGTTCATATTCCCTTGGGGTTCCGTCGCGTCCCGAGCCGCTCAAGAATGGGATGCGCGGGAAGATCCTGAGCGACTTGGTTTAACAAAGTGAAGTCTCCTCAGATGACAGATATACTTCCGCATACCTAATGTTAGCTGCCAAAGTCGGCGACCATGACGGCTGTACGCCGACACACATCGTGCCATAATTGAGTACCACTGGTCGGCGAGACTCAGGCCAGCGCCTCATTTCCGTCCTTTGGGCGATCTTGGAAAAAGAGACGGTGAGGCTATCGCTGCCGTCGGGCAACTGCTTGACGTCGGTGACGGTGTCGACGGCCAGCCCGGAGAGGCGCAGTCGGAGTCATAGGCCAGCTAGAACGGCGTGGGTCGCTCAGAGCGACCGGTTCGGCGCCGCAGAAGTCGAGCAGCGTGATCTGCACCCCCCACTGACTGGCCCAGAGACTATGAAAGTCTGGACCAGAGTGAGCCTGCCCCAATCGCGGCGAGCCGCTAACCCCTTCAGCAGATGCCCCAAGGAATTGATTGCTGCTACGCGAGATCAAGCAGACAGAGTTCCAGGTTGAAGAAACTGAAGGACGCTTTCCGCATGGCGCGCAACGGAATCCTCAGTCATCATCGCCTTTTGGCCTGCTAAGTCGGCCTCTTTCGTCAGCATCGGGGGAACCTGCACCATGCCGACCAGCGAATAGAGCATGGAGTGAACCGGCATCTGGTGAATAACGCCCGCTCTCATCATATCTTCCAGCCAAGGCACGACCACAAGATGATGCTTGATTACGAATTCCTGAACCGTCGATGGACGGCATCACGGACGAACAGATTGCGAGCGCCAATTTGAACGCCGAAGATCATCGGCTGAAGCTCACCCTGGAACTGTCCCGGCAGCTCATCGGCACGCCGCGTCACCTCTCCCAGCATCCCGGCGGCTTTGTGCTGACCCAGGACCGTCTCGATGATCTCGTGCCGATCGAACCGGCGCGGATGGAGGATCGCCAAATCATAGAATGGGATAAAGATGATATCGATGCGTTGAAATTCATGAAGGTCGACGTGCTGGGCCTTGGCATGCTGGGCTGCATGAACCGAGCGTTCAATCTGCTCGAAGAGCATAAGGGCATCCGTGTCGGCATGGCCGACCTCCAGGACGATGATCCGGCCGTCTATGCCATGATCCAGCGTGCCGACACGCTTGGCGTCTTCCAGATCGAGAGCCGGGCGCAGATGTCGATGCTGCCGCGGATCAAGCCGAAGGAATTTTACGACCTCGTGATCGAGGTCGCGATCGTGCGGCCCGGTCCCATTCAGGGCGACATGGTTCATCCCTATCTGCGCCGCCGCGAGGGCAAGGAGACGCCCGAATATCCCAAGCCGGAGCTGGAAGCCGTGCTCAAGAAGACGCTCGGCGTCCCGCTCTTCCAGGAACAGGCGATGAAGGTCGCAATCGTCGGCGCAGGCTTTACCCCGGCTGAGGCCGATCAGCTGCGCCGCGCCATGGCGACATTCAAGCTGACGGGCGGGGTCAGCCATTTCTACGACAAGCTGGTGAACGGGATGATCGCGCGGGGCTACCCCAAGGATTTTGCCGAGCGCACCTTCAAGCAGATCGAGGGGTTCGGCAGCTATGGCTTTCCCGAGAGCCACGCGGCGAGCTTTGCCAAGATCGCCTACGCCTCCTGCTGGATGAAGCATCATCATCCCGACGTCTTCTGCGCCGCGCTGCTGAACGCTCAGCCCATGGGCTTCTATGCGCCCGCCCAGATCGTGCGGGATGCGCGCAATCATGGCGTCGAGGTGCGTCCGGTCTCGATCAACCACAGCCATTGGGATTGCACGCTCGAACCGGCGCTCGGTCGATACAAGGCGGTGCGTTTGGGGTTCCGTCAGGTACGCGGGCTTGCCAACCTTCACGGCGCTGCGATCGTCGGCGCGCGCGGCCCCGCGCCGTTCGAAAGCGTCGAGGAGGTCTGGCGCCGCGCCGGCGTGCCGTGCGCCGCGATCGAGCGGCTGACCGAGGCCGACGCCTTCTCCTGTATCGCACAGGACCGGCGACAGGGGCTATGGAAGGTCAAGGGCCTCGGCGAAGCGCCCCTTCCCCTCTTCGCCGCCGCAGATGCGCGCGAGGGAAAATTCTCACCCGAAGGCGAAGAGGCGTTGGTCACGCTCCAGCCGATGACGCAAGGGCGGGAGGTGGTGGAGGATTACCGCTCACTTCAGCTCTCGCTCCGCAACCATCCGCTGAGCTTCCTCCGCCCAGAGCTCGACGCCATGCGGATCGTGCGCTGCGCCGATCTCAAGTCGATCCGCGACGGCCGCAATGTGGAAGTGGCCGGCGTCATCCTGGTCCGCCAGCGCCCTGGCTCGGCAAAGGGCGTGCTGTTCGTCACGATCGAGGACGAGACCGGGGTCGCGCAGGGCATCCTCTGGCCGGACCGGTTCGAAATCTACCGCCGGCAGGTCATGTCCGCGTCGATGATCGCGATGCGCGGACGGCTGCAGAAGGAGGGCGAGGTTATCCATGTCATCTGCGATCGAATCATCGATCATGACGAGATGCTCCGCTCGGTGGGGAGAATGGACTTCAGTGTCGCCCCTGGCCGGGGTGATGGTGCAAGTCATGGCGGGGGTCCCGATCCGCGAGACCCCGCCTTCCCAAGCGGCCGGACACTTGGCTCACTGCTCTATCGCGCCGCGCACGCGACAGCTGACGATATCCTACCCATTCGCAGCCATGATTTTCGTTAGATCGCGCTTCGCGCTATGCATCCACGGCTTTGGCTCCAGAATCTATGCCGTAGCAACCCGCGCCAGCACAATAGGCGGTCTGGCGCTCATAATCGGGAGCACACAATGAACCAAATTTCACCTGTGCTTCGTGCGCTTCTGCCGCTACTCAGCAGGAGGGCAAAGTTCGTGAATAAGAATTATGTTAAATTACCGCTAACCAAACCAATCCGCGTGATGACTGTATGGATCCGCTACTCGAACCGACAGCAAACACTGCGCAAGAATCCAAGCGAGATCGTGCTCGCCACCGGATAGATCGACGCATTCGCATTGGTCAATGTTTCCACAACAGACGGTCATCATCAGGATTTTCGGGCGATTTTGTCAAAATCTAGCTCTCGCAGATTGCAAGCAGCGTCTTCTTGAGCAGCGTCTTGGTATGGCTGGTGATCGGCGATGCCGCATCGGCGCCCGCCGCCAGTTCTTCAGCCAGCGCGAGATCCTTTTCGCCAATGCCGGCTTGGCCGGCGAAGAAGGCACGCCGGGCTGCATCCCCCGGATTATTGCGGAAGTCGACGAAACCGGCCATCGGCGGGGTGAGATTGCCGTTGCGCTTCATCACGGTCAGCAGCTTGTCCATCGGCACGCCCGACGCCTCCGCTACATTGGCAACCTCTATACCCAACATGATGCCGCACCAGGAAACGAGGTTGTTGCAGATCTTGAGGGCCATTGCCGACCCGAGCGGACCGATATGCATCGTGTTCGTCGAAAAGGCGTTGAGCACCACCTGGACGCTGGCGGCGACGGATTCCTCGCCACCGGTCATGCAGAAGACGAAGGGACCGTCCTTAGTCATTTCGGTCCGTGTAACCGGAGCATCGATGACGTCGATACCTTGGGGAGCAGTGCGCTCGGCGATATGCTCCGCGGTCTTCGGCTTGATCGTGCTGTGGATAAGCAGGATCGCTCCCCGCTTCATCGCGGGCAGCAGTGCATCGACGCATTCCAGTACCTGTGTGTCGTCCCGCACGCAGATGCCGACAACGTCGGCATCCACGCCAACCTCCGCCATGGAAGCGGCGAGCCTCGCACGGCCTTCGAATTTCGCCAGTGCATCGGGAAACACGTCGTAGACGGTAAGGTCTAGCGGCAGTTTGGCAAGTTCCCGCGCCTGATCGCCGCCCATGCTGCCGAGGCCGATGAAACCGATTTTCCTGATAGTATCTGTCATGAAATATCCTTCAGGCCTTCTCCAAGTTCGCGAATGAGGTAATCAATCCAAACGCCCTTAGTAAATCCCAAACGGGGCCTGCACGAATGCCAAACCATTGCGGGAGCGCCAAAGCCGGTCGCTCCGGGCATAGCTTTTCGGTCCGAAACGAAAAGTCGCGCCGATGCCCCACGTGAAGGGATCGCCGATATAATCGATCGCCGTGCCCAGTGTCGGCAACTGATCGGCGAAGGCACGGGTTACATATTTCTTTCCGCCGATATTGCGGCCGAAGATCGACAGCTCAAGATTGGGATCTTCGATCTGCAAAGCAATACGCCCGCTCAAAAGCCCATATTCCGGTATGCTATTGATCCGGTTGGCGATTGCAATCGCATCACGATAAGCTTGCGCGCGCCGCGGATCGGCGGTGAACAGACCGAAATTCTGTTTGCCGATATAGGCGTAGTTTGCATAGATCGATAGTTCGCCAAATGGGGTCGGCACCTTCTGCGTGGCCGATATGCCGAACTGCTTCTTGGGCATTTGCGGCAGAGCCTCGTCGCTGCGATCGACCGAACAGCGGACCGAACCTGCGGCGGTGCCGGCGACGCAATCCGACACGTTGGCACCGGCGACGGGAACGAACTGCTGCTGTTCGACGAAAGTGCCGGAGACATATTTGCCGTCGAGCAGGGCGAGATTGCCGGAGAGCAGCATCCCTTCCCAGGGAACGGCGCTTATTTCAAGTTCGCCGCCATAGACGCGCGCATCGCCCGAGTTGCGGAGGAATTGCGTGGTTGCACAGGCAAGCGCGCCCGGTGGGGTGATGCAGTCGGAAGCATTGCGCTGAACGTCCGACTGCCAAGAATGGAAGGCGGCGGCATTGATGCGCAACCGATTATCCAATGTGCTGAACTTGACACCGAGTTCAACGTCCCTGACCTTCTCAGGCTTGAACGGCGGTGTCGCAGCCGAACCATTGCGCATATTGAAGCCGCCGGCCTTGGACGCGGCGCTCGTCTTCACATAAGCAAAAAGGCTGTCGGTGATTTCCATATCGACACCCGCCGTCCAGGCGGGGTAATTATATCTGACCGAACGTGGCAGGCTGCAGGGCGCAACAAAACCAGGATTCGAGACCAGCTCGGCCGCGCAGGTGTTGGCGGCAAGGTTCGTTCTGTTCAGCAGAACAACCTCTCGCTTATCCCATGTCCAGCGGACGCCGCCGGTAAGGCGGATCTTGTCGGTCAGACGGTAATAGCCCTGGCTGAACAGGCCGACCGAGACATTCTTCACTGTGCCGTAATTCAGGCCGAAACCGAAATTGGGTGCGGGGGCAGCGGGCGCAAACGACCCGAAGGTCTGCGATACGGACGATTCACGACCGCTTTCCGTCGAATAGTAGCCGCCCAGAATATAGCTGAAACGGTCGCCCAATTCCCCGGAGAACTGAAGTTCCTGCGAATATTGATCGGATTTGTAGGCGCTTTCGGCCGCCAGAATCTGGGCAGGAGTGCCATCGAGTTCGTTCAGGCCGATGGCGTTGCTGTAGCGATAGGCGGAGATGGATTTCACCGTGACGGAACCGATTTCGCCATCGATCGTGAGATTGCCGCCGTAGGCTTCCAGCCTGTTATAGGCGTTTCGGCCGCCTGCGGTCAGAAAACCGTAATTGGATCCGACTGGCGGATTGGTGCTGAACGGAATGCCATAGGCATCGTACCAATGGGCCTTGCTGTGCAGATAGGGCGCAAGGGGCGTTGCCGCGTTGATCGCGCCGATCGCCGCGCTGGCGCCCGGGTTGACCGCTGCAAGGCCGGCGAACTGGCCATGATCCTTGATGATGTTATAATCGCCGCTGAGCGTGGCCGACCAGTTGCTGCCGGCGGGCGCCCAACGCAATTTGGCGCGGGCATAATGGCTGTTGCGGTCCTTGAGTTCGCTGTTCGAGGTCAAATTCCGAGCATAGCCGTCGTGATCCACGAAATCATAGACGAAACGCGCCGCCAGCTCATCGCCTATTAACGGCACGTTGAGAACAGCGTCGACATTTCGATAATCATAGTTGCCGCCCTGAATGCGGAACTGCCCTTCGAAATCGCCCGTAGGATTGGCCGTGACGATGTTGAGCGCGCCGCCGGTGGTGTTGCGACCGAACAATGTGCCCTGAGGGCCACGCAGAACCTCGACCCGCTGCAGGTCGATGAGATCGGCCGAACCCTGCGAGGGACGCGGAATATAAACGCCGTCGACATAGGTTGCGACGGAAGGATCATTGGCGACGCCCGGATTCAACGCCGGCATGCCGCGGATGGAGATATAGACGAAGCCCGAACCGCCCGGGGCGCCGGTCGCGATCGATAAGCTCGGCGCGGTGCGCTGCAGGCCCGCTACATCGCCGACCTGCGCCTGTTTGATCATTTCGGTCGACAGTGCGGTGACGGCGACCGGCGTGGTCTGGATATTCTCTTCGGTCCGCCTGGCGGTGACCACAATGTCCTCGATTCCCACAGGTCCGGTCTGGTCCGCCGCCATTGTCGGCACGCTGGCCGCGAAAACCGACAAGCTCGCCAATGCGGTCGTCTGGAACCATTTACCTGAAGCCATTTTATCCCCTCCCTGAGCGTTGAATTCGGGCAGGATGTTTTTTCACCTCATGCCCGTGCGACAGAGCGCTAACATCAGGAACGGGCGCGGAGAACCGGCTTGAGCGCCATGTCACGCCGGCGATCAAACTAATGTCCTCTTCGCGATGCTTTGGAGATTTTCCGACCAGTCGGCCATGAACGCAATGACGGTTTCGCGATGGGATGTCCGGTTTGCGCGATATGATTGAGCATCGACCTACCATGGCTGAGCCGCCATAATATCGCTTATAGAAGCGGCTAGCGGCCCGCATGGGAATGGGATGGACAATGACAATGTCGGGTGAGGCGCAATCCATGATTCAGCCGACTGGTGCCATCCTCCCGTGCCAGCCGCTCACAACGGCCTATTTCCATGTTGAGAACAGCGTCATCGCAAACGGCATTCGTGCCGATATCCGGCATTTTGCCTGGGATCGTAGCTGTGACGCCATCTTTGAGCCGAACAGTCGCTATCTCGACTATTCGCTTGGCCCACGTGCACGCGGCTCACGCCTGCTCCCCAACGGTCGTCGCCACGCGCCGCCCTTTGGTGAGGTGTCCTACCTGCCTAATGGAAGCCAATTTGCAGCGCGCTGCGAACCCAGCGAATATCGCATATTCTGTTTGACCTTCGAAGATCACGCAGCGGATCGCCTCTTCCAGAATGACGCGCCGCCTTGGTCATTGCCCCCCTGTTTCGACGTGAAGGCGCCATGGATCCTGCACGGCTTGGCCCGCCTTGCGCAGGAAGTAAGCGATCCCGGCTTCGCGCCAGCCATCATGGTCGAGACCATTGCGCTGTCGATGGTCATCGACCTGTGTCGCCATCTTCAAATCCCCTGCAAATCCGATGCCGGACCCGATTCCCGCATGACGGACTGGCGGCTGCGCCGTCTTCAGGAGCGGATCGAGGCGGGGCTGGCGGGACCATTGTCGATCGTCGACCTGGCGAACGACTGCGGCGTCAGTTCCCGGCATCTGATGCGGACCTTCAAGAATACGGTCGGCAAGACGCTCGGCAGTTACATCGCCGATGCCCGGATTGAGCGGGCCAAACGGGAACTGGTGCAGGACGGCGCCCTCATCAAGATCATCGCGGGGAATTGCGGCTTCCAGAGCGTCGCAGCCTTCAGTGCCGCCTTCCGGAAGGCGACCGGCCTCAGCCCCCGGGGGTTCCGGCAGGAGATGCTGCGCGGGTAGATGGCGCCGGAGCGAGTGCCCGACGCCATCGGACACCCGCTCCAGAACCAGGTTTCAGGCGTTCACACCCGATGTCGCGGCGCGACACGATCGCCGACCCTGTTCAGCCCCATTGCAGGTGGAGATCCGGCACATGCAGGATATTCCCCACATAATAGGGCACCTGGAAGCCGTCCTTGATCCGGAATTCCGGTATGGCCTTGACGAATTCCTCGACCGCAATCTGGAGTTCCAGCCGCGCCAGATGCATTCCCAGGCATTTGTGAATGCCGCTGCCCAGCGACATGTGCGGCGCCTTGCGATCGAAACGGATGGCCTGGGGATCCTCGTAGAATGCCGGATCGCGGCCCACCACGGGGGAACTGAACGCCACATAATCCCCGGGCATGATCGTCTGGCCCTGAATCTCGATGACCTTGGTCGCGATGCGGAAGGCGGTGACCGGGGCGAAGGCGCGCAGGAATTCTTCGACCGCCAGGACGATCAGCGACGGGTCGGCGCGCAGTTCATTCTGCTTGTCCGGATGAGCCGCCAGATAGTTGAAGATGTTGCCGAGCAGGGAGGTGACCGTGTCGAGGCCGCCGATATAGAGATTGAAGCAATGGCCTAACACCTCGTCGTCATTCCACAAACGGCCATCAACCTCGAAGGTCAGCACCTTGCTGATATAGTCGTCGCGCGGCTGCTGGCGGCGCGCCTCGATCTCTTCGAGCAGATAGTCCTTCACGCAGCGCACGGCGTTGCCGCGCACTTGCCAGTCGTTGGAATGGAGCATTTCCTTTTCCCATTTCAGGAATTGCGTCATTCTTTCCTGCGGCAGGCCGAGCAGATCGAGGACGATGAAGATCGGGAATTTTTCCGAAAACTCATCGATGAAGTCGCACTGTCCGCGATCCTTGAAGGCGTTGATCAAGGCCTGCGCCCGCTCACGCACCTGTTCCTTCATCGCGAACATCTTCTGCGGCGCGAAATGACTGTTCAGCGCCTTGCGATAGCCGGTGTGGACCGGCGGGTCGGCCTCGGTCGGAATGACCAGCCAGTTCTCGCCGATATTCTGGGCCCATTTACCCATGCCGTTCTTGGTGAAATTGTCGGCGTCGCGCAGCATCGCCTGGACATCCTCGGCATTTTTGAGCAGCCAGCCGGGCTGATCGCCCGGGAAGATGTTGGTGACATAGGTGATCGGCGGCAGATCCGCGTGCATCGCGGGGATCAGCACTTCCTGCGGGTTATCATAGATCACCGTCCGCGAAAAGAGCGGCAGCGCCATCGCCAGTTCGGGCGGCACATGATCCGGCAGGGGCTTTTGTGCGATTTGGGTCATCATAGTCTCCGAAGCAAAAAGAGATAAATTCCACCCTTGCCAAAGACAGGTGCGATCATGGCCGTCCGTCCGAGACTGGCGACCATGCGGACGATCCGCAATGACAGGAGGCGATGCACATGAGCGAGGCAGACATACTGGATCTGGAACAGGCGATCCGGGACAATTACCGGCTGTGGAACGAAGGGAAGCGCGACGAGCTCGACCGACTTTTCCGGATCCTGGGGCCTGAAGGCTTCACGATCGAATATGTCGGCTCGCCCGCCATGGACGGCGACGCCGCGATGGCCGACATGTGGGCGGAATATGGCGGCAAATGCACGACCGACCCGCTGGAGGTGATCGTCAACGGATCCGAGGGCGCGGCCTATGTGGCCAATCGCCTGCAGACCCCGGACGGCATCGTGACCCTGCCGAGCCTGGAAACCTACAAGGTCGCCGACGGCAGGCTGACGATCCGCTATTTTCATCGGACCGCCCACTAATCCTCCAAGCCCCGAAGTGCAGGCGCTGGACACGGTTCAGTCCTTCGCCTGCATGAAGGCGAGCAGATCGGCATAATGGGGCTGGTGGACGAGGCCACCGCCCGAAATGGAGATATTCTCACCCGTGATATAGCGCGCTTCGTCCGAAGCGAGAAAGGCGACCAGCCCGGCAATATCATCCGGCGTGCCGAATTCCGGCGTCAATATATGCCGCTGGATGATTTCCTTCAGCCCCGGCACTGTCTTCTCAAGGGCTTCGGTCAGCACGACGCCCGGCGCGATGCTGTTGCAGCGGATATTCTGCCGCCCATGCTGGGTCGCCACATATTTGGTGAGCCCGATAATCGCCGCCTTCGACGAACCATAGGCGATACGTGCGAGATCTCCCGCGCTGCCCGAATTGGACGCGGTGTTGATGATCGCGCCGCCGCCGCCAGCGACCATATGCGGGATGGCATATTTGCATCCGAGCAGATAGCCGGTGAGATTGACGTCGAGAATTTCGCGCCAGATGCCGATCGGGATATCGACGGCCGTGGTGTCCTGCGGGCTCTTGTCCGGATCGGTCATCGCCGCATTGTTGTGCAATATGTCCAGCCTGCCGAAATGGTCGACGGCGCGATCGACCATCGCCTTCACCGACTGCGGATCGGCGGCGTCGAACTGGAGCGGCAGCGCCTTGTCGCCCAGCGGTTCGGCTGCACGAACGGCAACGGCCTCGAACAGGTCGGCGACCACGACGCGCGCGCCCTCCGCGACCAGGCGTCGCGCAACCGCGGCGCCGATACCGCCACCGCCGCCCGTGACGATCGCCACCCTGTCTACCAACCTCGTCATCATGCGCGCGTCCCCGGTGATGGGCTGGCGAGAGAAAGCTGCATCGATCGCAGCTTCTCCCGCCAGCCGCTTGGCCGATCAGAATTTAAACGTCGTCTCAACGCCATAGGTAGCCGGTTGGCCAACATAGGCGGCCGCGATGCCCAAGGTCCGATAGAGGTCGGGGAAGCGGCGCAGCAGATATTTCTTGTTCGTGATATTGCGGCCGTAAAGCGCGATTTCGATATCGGGATTTTCAAGCTGGAACGCGATACGTCCGTTGAAAATGCCATAGCCGGGCACGAAACCGAGGCGGTTTTCCGTCTCATAAGCAGCCTTGGTCGCCGCCGAGGCCTGTTCCGCCGCGCGGACCGCATCGAAATGCTGACCGCCGACATAGGAATAGGCGCCGGTCACGGCGAGCGTGCCCCCGCCCACCGGGAATTTCTGCGTGGCGCTGATGTTCAACTGCTTCTTGGGCAATTGCAGCAGCGGCAAGCCGCTCAGGTCGACGACGCAGCCATTGGCGACCCCGGCGCTGTTGGTGCAGCCGCTGCCGGCCACCACCTGGATTTCGCTGAAGCTCCCCTTCACATATTTGCCGTCTTGCAGCGAGCCATTGACGCTGAGGGTCATGCCTTCCCATGGCACGGCCGTGATTTCATTTTCCATGCCCCAGATGCGGACCTTGCCGTTGTTCTGGATATATTGGGTGACGCCGATGCCGGTCACGAAACTGTTGACGATCGCCTGATTGTCATCCTTCCAGGTATGGAAGACCGCCGTGTTGAAACGCAGGCGGCGATCGAACAGATCAACCTTCAAACCTGCCTCGACGTCCTTCACCTTTTCGGGAGAGAAGGCAGGCAGACCGCCGGCGCGCAGGTTCCAGCCCCCAGCCTTGGCCGCGCCGCGGGTCGCGACATAGAGGAAGAGATTGTCGCTCGCCTGCCAGTCGAGACCCAGGTTCCAGGCCGGATAGTTGAACTTGGCATTCTGTTCCTGGTTGCAGGTGGTGGCCGTCACGGGGCTCGTTGGCGTCACGGTGCAGTTGATGCCGGTCGGCGTGCCCGCCACGGCGACGTCATAGGGCAGGCCATATACCTGCGCATTATGCAGCACGCTGTCGCGGGTGTCCCAGGTATAGCGGAAGCCACCCACCGCACGCAGGGCCGGAGTCAGTTCATAATAGGCCTGCGCGAACAGGCCGAAGGTCTTGTTGGTGACGTCGGCATTGGAATCGCGGATGAGACCGCCGAAAATCTGCGACCGGCTGAATTCATAGCCGCTTTCCTTGCCGGCATAGGCGCCCGTGATGAAGCTGAGGCTTTCGGTAATATTCCCGGAAAGCTGGAATTCCTGCGAAATATAATAGGATCCGGACCCCGCAAAGGTCGCCAGCAACGGAACGGCGGTGCCATCCGTGTCATTCTGGCCATAGTTCATCGAGTGGCGATAGCCGGTGATCGACTTGAAGTTCAGACCGCCCAGCTCGACGTTGAGCGTACCGGAAAACCCATATACTTCCAGCGTATTGAACGGCTTCACGCCGTAGAGGGCCTGCGCTTCGGGCGTCAGTGTACCGATCGTGGCCGGGGTCGATGTTCCGGCCGCCGTATTGCCCCACCAATTATCCTTGGTCAGCAGGCCCGCCGTGAGGCCCGGCTGGAAGGCGGCGGGGATGATCGCCGGATTGAAGGCCCAGAGCGCGATCTGCTGACCATGGTTGGACTGGCGGTTCCAGTCGCCCGAAAGGGTCAGATCCCAGCCATTGCCCTCATATTTGAGCTTGCCGCGCACAAACTTGCTGCTGTTGTCGGAAAAGTCGCGGTTGGTGACAAGATTGTCGCCATAGCCATCCCGCTCATTGACCGCGCCGCTCAGACGGATGGCCAAGCCCTCCGCGAGCGGCACATTGATATTGGCCTGCGCGCCCAGCGTGCTGTAATTGCCCAATTCCGCCTTGAACGCGCCGCTGAGCTGGTCATTGGGATCATTGGTGACGATGTTGATCGCGCCGCCGGTCGTGTTGCGGCCGAAGAGCGTACCCTGCGGCCCGCGCAGCACCTCCAGCCGCTGCACGTCCTGAATATCGGTCATGCCCGTCGAGGGCCGAGGGATATAGATGCCGTCAATATAGGTGGCCACGGCCGGATCGTTGGCAAGGATGGGCTGGAGATTGCCCTGGCCACGGATGGCCACGAAGACGATGCCGTCGCCACCCGCGGAACCACGGCCGATGACAAGGCCCGGCGCGGTGCGCTGAAGATCGACGACATTTTCCACCTTGGCCGTCGCCAGCGCTTCGGGGGTCAGCGCCGTAACCGCGATCGGCGTCGTCTGAAGACTTTCCTCGGTACGACGCGCGGTGACGACGATATCCTGGATGCCTTCGCTAGCACCCGACTGCGCCTGCTGCGCATAGACGGGCTGCGCCATGGCAACGACGAACGCGCTCATGCCGATCGCGCCCAGGGTGACGGCCTTGTTCATGTCTTCCTCCCCTTCATTTTATCTTGTTTCGATTTGTACGTATGAAGCCCGTCTAGCCCGGAGCCGATTTGCTCCATAGTGGCCAGCTCCAGATTGACTGTGCGGCGATAGAATTTGGCCGCTCATCGATAGTTTCCGCCGTCCCACTCAATGGACCTGCGGCGGCTGGCACCGGAAATCCTTCGGCGTCTGGCCAGTTGCGGACCGGAAGGCGGCCGAGAAGGCCGACGTGCTGTTGAAGCCGCATCGCCAACTGATTTCCTTGATGCGGGAGCCGTCGTTGCGCAGCAGTTCCTTTGCCAGCGCGATCCGGCTGCGCGCGACGAATTCACCCAGGCTGACGCCCGTTCCCTCCTTGAAGACGCGCGCGACATGCCGCACGCTCATGTTGCAGTCGCGCGCGATATCGGCAACGCCGAGCGGCGCGGAGAGATTCTCCATCACATAATCGATGATGTTCTGGACCTGTCGCGTGCTGCGCGATTGCAGGCCGCCCCTTTCGCGCGGACCCATATGCCGGGCCAGCTCGACCGCAAGACCCATCAGCATCGATTCGACGAGCGTCTGGCTGGCGAAGCCGGGCGTCCGCAGTTCCGCAGCCAGTCCCGCAAAGAGCCGACGCATGGAAATATTCTGGACGTCGGCGCAAGGCTCCATCTTGTTCAGCGGCTGCTCTCCGTCGAACAGCTCCTCCAGAAATTCGTCCCCGAGCGCCACACAGACGAGATGGCGCTCCTGAAGCGCAGGCTCGCCGAAATATTGGCGGTGCGGGGGCATGTAGAGAATGTCGCCCGACGCGGCGCGCCGGTCCGGACGCCCCATGCTGACCATGCTGCGGCGCGGCTGGCCGTCGAGCGAATAGTCCAGATAATGTTTTTCGGGACTGAAGACACCGCTGCTGGGCTGAACCCAGTCGAAATGCCGCACATCCACATGGGCGTCGCGAACGGTCGCCGCCGCTTCGATGTAGAAATTCTGGACGCCGAATCTTCCCTGGCCGGTCCAATCGCTCTCCGGACGAAACATCTCTACCTCTGTCATTTTATATTTTGTCTGTGAGCCAGATAGGCGCACCACCCGCTTTTACCTCTATCTTCGGATAGGTGGTCAAGACCCCGCCTGCAGGCACGTCCATGGCGCGTGCCCGATCGAGGCGCGGCATGGGAGCATGAGCGATATATTTGTCGTGCCCCCGTTTTTATGTTCAAACAGGAGGCGCTCAATGTCCATCGCACCGCTCTTGCAGCAGTGGACGCCATGAGAGCGCCATCGGACAAACCTGCCGCCGCCAGCCATTATCCCTGGTATGTTCTGGGCATATTGACGCTGGCGCAGACCTGCCATGGCATCGACCGCGCCATCATCGGACTGGTGCTGGCGCCGGTCGGACATGAATTTGCGCTCTCCGACGGACAGTTGGGGATATTGGCGGGCTTCGCCTATGGCATATTCTTCGCGCTCGCCGCCCTGCCCTTTGGCGTGGCCGTGGATAGCTGGAACCGACGCAACCTGATGGCGGCCGCGTTGACGCTGTGGAGCGGCGCGACCGCCTTGTGCAGCCTCGCGACAGGATTCTGGACGTTGCTCATCGGCCGGGCCGCGGTAGGGACAGCCGAAGCGGGGGGATCGCCGACCGGCATGTCGCTGCTGAGCGATTATTTCGGCGAAGACCGGCGCGCCACCGCGATCGGCATCTGGTATCTGAGTTCGGGGATCGGGCTCGCCATCGCCTTCATCGTGGGCGGCGCGATCGTGCAGAGCGCCGGATGGCGCTGGGCGTTCGTGGCCGCCGGCGTGCCGGGACTGGTGCTGGCGCCGCTGCTGCTGCTCACGGTCAGGGAACCCGTGCGCGGGGCCCATGACGGCCCGGCCCCGCAGCAGGAGGAAACGCTGAGGCTGGTGCAACGCATCTGCCTGCTCGCGGCGCGGCCGGGACTGTTGTACTGCATCTTCGCCATCGTCCTGATCGCGGCGGGCATCTATGGCATGAGCACTTGGCTCACCACTTTCCTGATCCGGGTCCATGGCATGCCCATTGCGAAGGCGGGCATCCTCATCGCCATCGCCTATGGCGGTCTCGGTTCGCTGGGCGGCTTCCTCGCGGGCTGGGTGATCGACCTCGTCAACCGGCGGCGGGGCGGCTTCGATCCGGCAAGGACATCCCTGTTCGGCGCGGTGATCCCCTTGCTGACGGCAGTGACCGGTGTGGGCACGGTCCTGTTCCACGACGTCGACCTGATGCTGGCGCTGCTCATGGCCTGCGGCTTCCTCAGCGCGTCCTATAACGGCCCGATCTACGCCGTCATCGTGACGATCGCCGGGCCGCGCCTGCGGGGCCTTGCGGTATCGCTGGTGCAGTTGGGCGCGAACCTGATCGGCGTGGGCGCGGGCACCTATCTGATCGGCGCGGTCAGCGACTTTGTCGGGGGAACGGCCGGTGTCGCCTGGGGAATCGGCACTGCCATGCTGTTCACATTCGCCGGGGGCATATTGCTGCTGCTGGCGTCCCGCGCGATCCGTCGCGCCAAGGCCAGCGGCGAAGCATAAGAAAAGGGCGGCCCGGTCCTTCGACCAGGCCGCCCTTCATCCCACACGCCCCATCACTTCGCGGCGTTGCGTTCCTTGCGCCGTGCCTTGGCCGCTTCGATCCCCCGGAATACGGTGGTCGTATTGCCCGCCCCGGCATAGAAGAGCACGAAGAGCGGCAGGAAATCCAGTTCCTCGTCGGTGAATTCCTCGTTGATGAGGGCGCCGTTCATCTGGATTTCGACCAGGTCGGCGCGGCCCAGCATGGCCGTGGCGCCCAGAACGAGCAGCCGCTTTTCCCGCATCGAGAAGATGTCGCTCGCCCATAGATTGGCGAACTGGTTGCCCACGATTTCCTGGTTGAAGGACGATTCGCGATAGGGCCGCGTCATTTCCGACGACCCAGGACCGTAGACCTTGTCGAAGACTTCCAGTCCCTTCTGCCACTGTGCTTCGTCGATGCTCATGCCTTTTCTCCCATTACATTTTCCAGACCCACGACCGTCTGATCGGTCCGCCGCGTCAATTCGACCAAGGGCAGCGCAATGCCGTAGCTGCGCGCCAGATCGATGGCGGCGTCCAGATCCTTGACCATCAGGCCGCGCGTATATTCGCGCACCGCCGCTTCCTGCGCGCTGGACGACGGATCGTCGCGCACCGCCAGCATCAATGGGCCACCCACGCTGTCCGAAGTGGCGTCGATCGCGTGCGCAAGCTGGCGGACATCCACCCCGGCATTGCGGCACAATACGGACGCTTCATAGCCCGCGCGCAAGCAGCCGAAAACGATGACGTTGCGGGCGATCTTCGCCGCCATGCCCGCGCCGGGACCACCCATATGCGCCACCAGCCTGGCAAAGCCGTCCAGCACCGGGCGCACATTCGCAACGGTTTCATCCGTACCGCCGACCAGGCAGACGAGGCCATGTTCGCGGGATTTGGGGCCGCCCGTCACGCCGCAATCGACCAGTTCCACGCCCGCCGCATCGGTCAGGGCGCGAATGGCGTCCAGATCCTCGATCGAGACGGTCGCGACCAGCACCACGATCATGCCCGGCCGTGCGCGCGCCAGCACGCCGTCGGGCCCCGACAGCACGTCGATCGTCTGCTTTGCGTTGACGACGGCGATGATGACGACATCGGACTGTGCGGCCAGTTCAGCCGGGCTGGCGACGACGGGCGGCACGCCCTCCAGCGTGTCGGCAGCATCCGCACGAATGTCGTAGACTGCGGCCAATTGCTGTGTCCGCGCAAGACATATGGCGACACCCGCGCCGATTTGCCCCAAGCCGATAACCCCTGCTCTTCCCATCCTCATCATCCTTTCCGCCGCTTGCTCGCGGTCCTGTCATGGCCAGGCCGCAAGGGTGGCATAGCCGGGCCTGCGCCGTCATCCCGTCTGGCGCCGCGTGGCCGAACCTCGACAGCTTTACCGTCCTTCACGACGCATTTGCCTCCAGCGGCAGATTTTTCGCGGCCAGGCCATAATGGAGAAGTGCGAGCAGGAGCACGGATGCCGAAAGCTGCATGCTCAGTTGCAGACCGCTGGCCGCTGCCGAGAGACAGGCGGCTGGCGGCGATGCCTGACCCGAAACGAGGCAGTCGGCGGCATAATTGCCCTTGTAGAGAAAGACAGCGAGTCGATCGCTGAGATAGCCCAGTACTACCGATCCCAGTCCCAGCCCGGCGACGGTCTGGCCGAAGGAATGAAGCGCCGCGGCCGACGCCCGCATGCGCGGTTCGACCAGTGACTGGGTGATGGTCATGATCGCGGGCGTGAAGGCGTAGAGCAGGGTCGTGGCGACGGAGAGAAAGGCGACCAGCCATCGCCAGTCCGACTGATGGATGGCCAGCAGATAGAAGGGTAGCGCCACGCCCACCGCGATAGCGGGCGCCCAGCCGCCCCAGCGGATATCGCGCCGGATCAGCCGCCCGATCAGATAGCCGCCGCTGACCTGCCCGACCATCGTCGCCAGACTGAACGACAGCGCGAACACAAGGCCCGCCTGCGCGAGCGGCAAATCGAAGCGGCGAACCAGCAAGGGAATCAGGAACAGGTTGGTGCCAAATCCCACCAGTCCGACGAAGCCGCTGCCGAAGGTCAGGTGCAGGAAGGAAGGCGAACGGGCGAGCCGCCGCAGCACTATGGCGAAGGGGGGCGTATCCGCACTTTGCCCCGCATCCTTCCGTTCGGGTTCGGGAATCGTGGCGACCAGCAGCAGCGCCAGCAACAGGCCCGGCGCGCCAACCGCCACGAGCGCAAGCCGCCAGCCAAAGGCCTGCGCCACCGCGCCGCCCGCGATCGCGGCGATGGCGCCGCCTAGGGGCACCCCCATCGCGATCAGCGAGAAGACGACGGCACGGCGCCCGGCATCGAACCGGTCGGAAATCATCGAGACGAGCGCGGGGGTGAAGCCCGCTTCGCCGACGCCGACGCCCATGCGGCATAGCAGGAGCTGAACATAGCTCCCCGCCGCGCCGGACAGCGCCGTCATCAGCGACCAGAGCATGGTCACCACGGCGATGATTCGCACCCGGCTGTAGCGTTCGGCGAGTCGCGCCAGCGGGATGCCCAGCACGGCATAGAAGATCGAGAAGGCGAGGCCACCCAACATGCCGAGCTGGAGATCGCTCAGGCGAAGGTCGTGGCGAATCGCCTCGCCAACCACGGCGATGATCGTGCGATCGATGAAATTGAACATGTAGATCGCGCCCAGCAGCAGCAGGAACCATCTGTCTCGCGGCCGAAACCCGTCTCCGCCCTTCATTGCCCCTCCCACCGCCATCCGGCTGTTTTCATTCTGCATGTGGGACAGATAGAACAGATTCTTTTCGATGTGTATCGGTTTTCTCTTGAAACCATCCTGGGACTGCGCCAACAGATCGCCATCTTCGACAAAGGAATTTCAGGATATGAAGACGATCATCATCGCGCTTGCGGCTCTGGGCCTGACCGCCCCTGCCTTTGCCCAGCCGCTTGCGTTGGATCGCAACGAGACGATCTACTCGGCCGACGGCACCAAGATCGGCAAGGTTGATCGCGTGCTGACGGCTGCCGACGGCGCCGTATCCGCCGTTCGCATCATCTATCGTGGCAAGTTCATCGCCATCCCCGCCGCCACGCTGAGCGCGGGCGAGAAGGGCGTGACGACCAGCCTGTCGAATGCCGAGCTGAAGAAGCTGTAATTCCATGCCCCACGGTCTTGCAGAACCGTGGGGCATGGACCCGAGTCGCGCCTGCGCCTAAAGCGGGGGCATGAGGGCAGACCAGCAGCAGCGCGCACGGATTTCGCGACGCGGCAGACCACCGCAATCCGACGGGCCCGCGCTCGACCGCGCGCGGCTGGTCGCGACGCTGCTCCACATGGCCCGGTCCGGCGGGATCGAGGCGCTCAATATCCGCCCGGTCGCACAGCGGCTGGGCGTGTCGCCGCGACTGCTCTACCATCATGTCCGCGACAAGGAGGCGATGCTCGCCCTGCTGACCGACGAGATATTGCGCGGCCGGATGCCCGACCTGTCGGCGCCCGACTGGGAAAGCCGCCTGCGCAGCATCGCCCGCGCGGTGCACATGGCCTATCGGGATTTCCCGGGCTCCGCCGCCTTCATCCTGTCGCGCAGCGCCAACCGGCTGGATTTGCCCAACGCGCTGGCGATCCGGCGCGCCATCTTCGCGGCGCTGGCCGAGGCCGGGCTGACGCAAGAGCAAAGCGAAGAGATGCTGGTGATCTTCTCCGTCATCGTGCTGGGCAATATCGTCGTGGCGGAAAGCCTGGACGACAATGACGACCGGCTGGCGATGCAGCGCAACGTCGTGGAAGCCGCCCTCACCCGGGCGACCGACATGCTGCTGACCGCTGTCCGCGCCATCGCGGGCGCGGTCTAACCCTCAGTCTCAGCCGAGGTCGGCGATGGATCGGACGGGGCGGTCGATCCCGTCCCAAGCGCGATGGGCGGCGTGCATCCGGTCGAGCGAGGCCTCCATCGCGGGCGAAATCTCCATCAGTTCGACATAGCCGCCATTGCCCGCACGGGAATCGAACAGCGCGAAGCGTTCGCCAGACGGCATCCGGCCGCTGAAGGCCATGGCATAGCCTTCGCCCGACAGCCGCGCCACACCCTCATCATAGGGAATGCGCAGCATGACATGATGATAGCCCTCGCCATGCCGGTCGAGCATTTCGGTGAAGGCCGAAGGCCCGTCATTGGTCTGCTGGAGCAGTTCGATCAGCAGGCCGCCGGAAAAGCCGAACGCGACCTTCATTGCCACCTGCGTCGGTTCGCCGCGATAGATCTGGCCCGGCAGCACGGGCACGTCGAAGACGAAGAACGGCCCCGCGCCCATGATCCGCGTCCAGTGATCCAGGGCGCGGTCCATGTCGCGCACCACCTGGCACAATTCCAGTATCGAGCCCTTGGGCTGCATCAGGCGTCTCCCCAAATCGCTGCACGGGTCCGCAGGCCATGCTGGCGCGCGCGGTCGCGCAACTGCTGTCCCCGCGCGGCGCGATCGATCCGGGGCACCCCAGCGTCCACCTCGCGTTCGATGGCGGCCAGATCGACGACGCGCACGTCACGGATGAAGCGGGCGGGGTCGGCGCCGTCGGGCACGCCCTGCCAGCGCAGCAGCACCCAGCCTTCCTCAAGGCCCGCCGTGTCGATCCAGTTGGCGATGTCCGGACCGACGCCCGCCACCACATAGCTGATCGTACCGTCGGCCGCTGGCGTGACCTGGGCGCTGTTGAGGCTGACCAGGCGCAGCATCGGATCGGGCGAGATGGTCCACGGATCGGCGATCTGGATGCCGGTATAATAGCTGCCCGCCGGATCGATCGTCAGCAGCAGCCCCTGCCCTTCCCCCAAGGCAAAGCGCCCGCCGGCCAGATAGCCCCAGTCGCCGTCGCGGCCATTGGGCCCGATCAGCCGGTTGGGCTCGGGATGGCCGAGAAAATCATTCTTGAACCCCGACCAGAAGGCCACCCAGGCCGGCAGATCGGCGATGACGGAGCGGGCGATATCCTCCTCGTCGCGCGGGCGGGGGCTGGGTGGCGGATCGAGGCGACGGACGCTGACCTGCGCCGGCACCTGCCGCCAGTCGCGCTGGCTGTCGCGGGTATAGACCTGAATCCGTGCACCCGGTTCGGTTCGCAAATGGGTCGTGCCGCCTTCCTGCGGGCCGACCGTCACCGTCACCCGCCCCTCGGCGTCGCAGAAGGGCAAAAGTTGCTGGAGCGTCAGCGCGCCCAGATTGCGGCCCAGTCCCGCATGATGCGGCGGCTCGACCTCGGCGACGATGCTGAACTGCGGCGGATCGGCGGAAAAACGGATGTCGACGGCATAATGTCCGTCGCCATCGACCGGAATTTCGCGGTTGAAATTGTCGGGATTGTCGATCGCCACCGCCGCACCCGCATAGATGTGGCCGAACCAGCGCCGCGGGGCATTGCTGATATTCCAGACGACCCTGGGGTCGGCCGGATCGCCATTGGCTTCGCGCATGGCGAGGCCCAGCACCCACTGGTCGAGCGCCCGGTCCAGCCCCAGCCGTCCATCGAGCGTCGCCGCGAGCGGGTCGGCGAGCAGCAGGCGGCGCGCCTGCTCGCGCGCGGCGCGGATGTCGGCGCGTTCGATCAGGCGCAGCGCCAGCTTTTCCGCCGCGGCCTGATCGTCGGTCCAGAGGGGGTTGGCGATCATGAAATCGTCCCCACCCGGCCGCCTTCGGCAAAGATGGTGCTGCCGGTCGTGTAGCTGGAGCCATCCCCCGCCAGCAAGATCGCCGCGCCGACCGCCTCATCCGCCGCGCCAAAGCGCTTGATCGCGTTGCGCTCGGCAAGGCCCAGCCCCTTGTGGATCGCGGCCTCCTGCCCGTCCGGGCTCATCGATCCGACACACAGGCAATTGATCCTTGTGTGCGGCGCCTGCGTCTTGGCCAGCTCGCGCACCAGGAAGAGCAGCGCCGCCTTCGACACGCCATAGGCGACGGCGGGCGGGATCGGCGTGAAGCCGCCGCAGCTCTGAACCGATATGATGCTGCCCTTGCCATGCGCCTTCATATCCGCCTCGGTCAGTTCGGTCAGACGCCAGGTCGCCATGACGTTGACGTCCATCGCCGTCTTCCAGACCTCGTCCGTGTTCGCCCAGAGCCCGCCGTCGGCGGCATAGACCACGCCGGCCGCCGCATTGTTGAAGACGATATGGATCGGACCGAATGCGGCGCGCGCGCCCGCCACCAGCCGTTCCAGATCGGCCTTCTCGCCCGCGTCGGCGGCGATGGCGATCGCCCGGCCGCCATCGGCCGCGTTGATGTCCGCCGCGATCCGGTCGAGCCGGTCCTGCGAACGGGCGGAGAGGACGACATTGGCCCCCAGTTCGGCATAGGCCCTGGCGACATGTTCGCCCACGCCCGGCCCTACCCCGGTCAGGATGGCGGTGCGCCCGTCGAGGCGGAAACGATCGAGAACACTCATGCTGGATACTCCGGAAGATCGGGGTCAGGCGCGGTCGAACAGATGGCCGTAGCGCGCATAATAGCCGGCGAGCCGCTCATGCACCTCGCCCGGATCGATGCCGAACTGGTCGGGGCTGTGCCTGTGCTTACCGAGGCGGCTGGCGGCGGGATTGTCCGTCAGGAAGGCGGCGATGCGGGCGCGATGCCTGTCGGTGAAGGGTAAGTCGAAGCGGTCGTAGATGCGGCCGATCGTCGCCATCGGATCGGCGACGATATCGCGATGGGCGAGGTCGATGATGCGCCCCTCGATCGCCGGATCGCTCACGCGCGCCTGCGTCGCCCGCGCCATCGCCGCGCACCAGGTATCGACCACCGACCGGCCGATCGCCTTCAGATCATTGGCGCCGCCCACCGCCGCCAGGAAGCCGGCGATCATGCTGGACAGCGAAGACAGGGTCAGCACTGGATCGCGATGCGTCCACACCAGCATCGCGCCCGGATAGGCCTCCACCAGACCCGGCAGGTCCATGAGGTGCTGCGGCGATTTCAATGTCCAGCGGCCCCTGGGCCCTTTCCACTGGAAATGCTGGAGCATCCGCTTATGGGTGCGATATTGCCCGTCCGGCACGACGTCCTGCAGCCAGCGGGCGAAGGCAGGGACGCCCAGTTCCGCCGGGAAATTGGTGCTGGCGAAATGCAGCATCATGCCATGGTTGCACTCGCCCGGCTGGGTGCAGTCCATCCGCTGGATATCGGCCAGTTGCGGCGCGTGCTTCAGCCAGTTTTCATAGATGGCCTGCACCTGCGCGATGCGCGGATCGCTGTCGAAACGCGCCTCTTCCGGGGCCGGCCAGGGGATATACCATTCCCATTCGCGCGGCGCGCGGGCTGCCGGATCGAGGCAGAGTAGGTCGTAGGTGATCGTCGTCCCGGTGCGCGGCAGGCCGCAGACGATCAGCGGGTCGCCCACATCCTGCGCGACGATGTCCGGATGCAGCCGTTCGTCTTCGGCGAAACGCAGCCGGGTGGCGAGCAGGCCGACGATCTTGTGATGCGCGGTCTCGCGCAACTGGGCGGGCGGATCCATCGCCTCGACCGCGTCAACTAGGCGGCAAAAACCGCTCATGAAGGACAGGTCCGGTCCGAAATCCGACAGTCCGGTCGCGGCGCGCGCCTCCGCGATCAGCGCATCGGCGGCGAGCGGCGCGCGCTCTGCGACAGCGCCGTTCATCGATTCCCCTCGACCGTCCGCTGTCGCATGACTCACCTCTCCATTTTATTATTCCACACTGTATATTTATTGGATGAGGCGTTGGTCAAGCGCGCAATGCACTTTTGCACGGTGCGCGCCGCTTCAGGCCGCCTTGTCTTCCACCGGCGTCAGATTCTTCATGAAGGCCACGAAATCGGGTCCGAATTCGGGGATAGGCAACCCCAGTTTTTCCGCCAGATACAGGGTCATGAAATTATCGTTGAGCGACTTGTTGGTGGCGGGGATATTGCCGATGCCGACCTGCCGGTCGAAGGCGCCCACCGCGACCAGCGCCATCCGCAACGCCGCGACGATATCATAATAGTCGAGATGCCCGGCCTTCTGGCCGCTGGCCGCTTCCCAGATGGCGATCGTCTCGTCCTTGCTCGGCAGGCCTTCCAGCCGGGTGATGCCGAAGCGGCGGCCGAACAGATCGTCGAAATAGAGCCACCAGGCGAGGTCAAGCTCCGCCGGTCCCAAGGCCGCGAGTTCCCAGTCGATCAGCGCGTTGACCTCGCCATCGGCGGAAAACATGACGTTCGACGGCGTGGGATCGCCCCACAACACATTCACGCCCGCATCGGTCGGCATGTTGGCGCGCACATAGGCCATGGCGGCGTCGACGATGGGCATGGTGCGACCCCGGCCGGCCGCCTTGTGCCACGCTTCGAGCGCGCCGACATATTGATCGAGACCCGGTTGCCCGTTCTCCGGCTGGGCGAGAAATTCGAAGCCGTCGCGCCAGTCAATCGTCGCCAGGCTGGCGAATGCGTTGATGGCGTTCGTGAAGCTTTGCCGCCGCTGCGCTGGGGTCATCTCGACCAGCCAGCCCTCCAGATTATAGTTGGGCTTCTGCTTGGCGCATTCCCCTTCCACCTTGCCCATCACCAGGAAGGGCAGGCCGAGAATGTCGGGGTCGAGATGCATGCCGATCCAGGGCGGCACGGGCAGGTCGCCGCGCGCGTCGAGCGCCGCCATCATCTTGCCCTGCAGCGCCAGGCTGCTCCCGAACACTACTTCCAGATCCATCGGCTGACGGCGGACCACGAGCGTCTGGCTCTGCGGACCGTCCGGATCGGCATAATCGACGTCGACGAAGAAGATGTCGGCGGAAAAACCCGCGCCCAGCGTGACATCGAGCGGACGAACGCGGATGTCGCGCCATTCGGGCTTTTCGCTCGCCAGCCAGTCCTGCAACTGGACGGTGATATGATCGGGGGTCAGCAATTCCATGATTACAGCCCCTTCGCCGCCAGCGCGCGCTTCAGTTCGGTGGTGAGCGGCCCCATATCCTTGGGCGACGAGCCGTGCAGCAGGATTTCATCGGCGCCGGCGTCCAGGAAGGCCATCAACTGGTCGGCGCACTGGGCCGCGGTTCCCACCGCCGCACCCTCATCCAGCCATTGCTGCGGAATGAGGCGGCTGACATCGACCAGTTCCTGCCGCGTATAGGCCTGATCCGCCGGCTTGCCGTTGAGGCCGGCAATCTTGGGATGAGCGCGGATATCCTCCAGCACCTTCTTGTCCCAGCCGTTGATGTCGACGATCAGGTCGCCAAAGCCGGGCAGTTCGAAATAGGTGATGGCGCGGCCGCCGACGACGGCCTCTTCCTCGTCCTTAGGCAGGTCCGGAGCGACGATGATATTGTGATAGATGCGCACGGACATGGGATCGCGCCCGGCCTTTTCCGCCGCGTCGCGGACGATCTTCGCGCTGTTCTTCACCCCCTGTGCTGACACGAAGGGATGCAGCAGCACGCCGTCGCAATGTTCGCCGGCAAATTCCAGGCTCTTGGGCCCGATCGCGGTGAAGATGATCGGCGGGGGCGTGCCGCCATGACGATCGGTCAGGTTGATGGCGGGGAATTTGCCCAACACGCCCTCATAGTCGATCTTCTCGCCCGCCCAGAGGCGTCGGCAGATAGAGATCAGATCGGCCAGCCGCTCCATCGTGATCGGCGGCGACCCCAGCATCTTCATATAGGCCGGAACCGCCCGCGCGAACATCAGGCGAAACCGTTCTCCGCTCATCGCCTGCATCATGTCGGCGACGCTGGCGGTGACGAGCGGATGGCGCATCGTCGCGTACATGGTGCCGGTGATGCGAATCTTCGACGTCGCCTCGGCCACCGCGCCCGCCAGCACCGCCGGTTCCTTCAGCGCATAGCGTTCGGAAATCCACACGCAGCCAAGGCCGATCCGTTCCGCTTCCTTCGCTTCGTCGATGCCGCGTCGCGGATCGTTGACGCGACCGGGCAGGATATAGGTGCCGAACTTGTCGAAAAGTGCCTGTGCGCCCGGTTCCACCGCTTCCGTCATTCCTCAAGTCCTCTCAAATATATGCCACTGCATTGCCGTTGGGAGGAGCATTGGCAACCTGTCAAACGGCAGGTTCGGGATGCACCTCGACATAGAGGCGCGTGAGCTTGAGCGCGGCGATTTTCCACTGCCCGTCCCGGCGCACATAGCGTTCGGTATAGTGGCCGAAACCGGTGATCGACTGGCCGCCGGGGATAGGGCATTTGCCCGGCGCCCAGACGACCCGGTCCTGCATCGCCGTGATCATCTCCGCCTCGTCGCCGCGCAGGTCGATCTCCGACGAGTGGATCTGATGCGCCGAGCGCGCATCGATGACCGCGGAGCGCACCTGCTCCAATATGGCGGCGTGCCCGCTCATCGGAGGATTGCCGGTATCCTCCTGGACGTCCAGCACCGCATCGGGTGTGAACAGAGAGAGGAAGCCGTCCCAGTCCTTGGTGTCGAGAAAGCGGCAATAGCGCGCCTTCACGTTGCGGATCGCCTCATAGTCGAGCAGCCTGGCCAGTTCGTCGCTCATCGCCCCCTCCGTTACCAGATGATGCGCGTATGCGCGCGAAGCGTGCGTTCGCGGATCGCTTGTGCGCGCGCGTCCGGAGTCACCAGCACGGTGTCGGCGGGCAGATGGCTGCGCACGTCGGCCAGCTTGACCTTCTTCATCGTCGGCGTGGGCCGCTCGTCGGTGTTGAACCAGCGCCCCTGCACCGCGCCGCTGGCATAGCCCGATGTGTCGAGCCAGTTGTGGACGCCCGGATCGCGCGCGGAAATGACGGCGCGGAAATAGCCGTCGCCGTCGACCACGGCTTGCGCCGCATTGAGGCTGGACTGGTTGTGATACCAGTCGATCGTTTCATAAAGCTCGTTGGTCAGGATCAGCGACCAATAGTCGACCTCCTTAGGGATCTGCACCTCGGTGATCAGCGCCTCGTCATCGGCCAGATCATAGGCGCCTTCATAATAGGACTGCCGGGCAAGGCCGGTCATCTGCGAGAAGTCGACGACCTTGAGCGTATTGATCAGCCCTTCGTCGCGCAGCTTCTGCACCTTGTCAGGGAAGGCCAGCGCGCAGACGGTCGCCGTGGCGGGAATTTCGGCGAAACGATGCGCCAGTTGCGCCAGCGTAGGGCGCCCCTTGGCGGCGTGATCGGCGTCCAGGCGCACGATGCCGAAGCGCGGTTCGCGCTCGACGCCCCAGTCGCAGGCGACGATGCGGATCATCAGCTTCTCGGTCGCGGGTTTCAGTTCCCACCAGTCGCCCTCATGGCCGGCGGGCCGGGTCGGCGAGAGGATGACATCGAAGGCCCCGTCGGCACCGATATGAAGATCGTTGAAATCATTCGCGTCCTGCGCGGGATGATGCTGGCCGGTGCGCAGCGTGTCCGGGCCGAGCTGGGCCAGGATCATCATCCGCGTCGTGCCGCGATCGCCCCGGATGCGATAGGTCCCGCCCTTTTCGATCAGCGCCGCCTTGTAGATGGTGTCGGCATTGGGCTGAAAGATATTCTGGCAGATATTGAGTTCGGGGACGAAGATCGGGTGACTGCGATCATGCATGATCGCGTCGTTGGTCGTCCGCAGCACGCCCGACAGCAGCAGCCGCATCGATTCCTGCATGACGCGCGGATCGCTGCGCAGCCTTTCCGGGATACGATCGCGCATCAACTGGCCCAGCGGACGAAGCTGGTCGAGCAAATCTTCCCATTCGAAAATGCCGTTGTCGCTCATCTCATTCTCCATCATGTGCTTCCGGTTGGCGGCGGACGCCCTGGCCACCACGCCCGGAAGCAGAAGCCCGGCCACGGTGGCGGAGAGGCCCGCGCAGATTTCCCGCCTAGTCTGTGGCAAGCAATTGCTTCAGCGCCGCGCGCCGCTCGGCGTCGACCCCTCCCGCCTCGAAATAGCCCTCGATGCCGCCCCAGCGAGTCGCGACCATATCAAGCGCGCTCAGGAGGAAATCATCCTGCACGCCGATCAGGATCGCCACCATGTCGTCGGGCGGCACGAAGCCGAAGGTCTTTTGCAGATCGCGCTTGAGATGCCCCGACACGCGCAGATTCTGACCGAATATGTCGGATTTGCGATAATCCTCGATGATCACGGGACGCGGCACGGCGAGCAGCTCCAGGAACAGGGCGACGACGACGCCGGTTCGATCCTTGCCGGCGGTGCAATGGACCAGCATCGGCGTGTCCTGCGCCAGCAGCGCATCGACCATCCGCGACAGATGTGGGAGAAAGGCCTGCGGCATGAGCCCATAATTATGTGTCATCACCTCGATCGCGCGCGCGGCGGTCGGCTCGCGGCCGAGCGACATCCACATCTCCTCCCCCTGCGCGCGCAGGTCGGTGTTCATGTCGAGGTCGAGCATCCGGCAATCCGGACCGCACCAGCCATGCGGCGCGGCGTCCCTTTCGATCGTCGATCGGAGGTCCGCCACCGAGCGAAAGCCCAAGTCCGACAATTCCGCATGATGATCCTCGAAGAAACTGGCCGGACCTTCGGACCGGAACAGGATGCCGGACCGGACCCGCCCTCCGTCAGCGGTCGGCAGGCCGCCAATATCGCGGAAATTGAGGCGGGACAGGGCGATGGTCATGCAGTCAGTCCTTCACGGGCGGATAGGTGGGGACGACGGCACGCATCTGCGCCAGAAGGTCAGGCGCCATCCAGACATGCTCGACATAATGACCCAGCGTCGCGCGCTCGTCGGTGTAGATATAGCGCAGCATGTCGCCCAGCGCGCCTTCGAACACGACCGGATGCCGGGTCAGGTCGAGCGAGGCGACATGGGCCTCCCAATGGCCAAGCGGTCCGTCGATCCGGGTCGCGACATGATGAAAGCGAATGGCCAGGGCGTCGCCATCGGGCAGAAAATCGCTGAACAAGGGGGCCGTGTCGCCCACCGGTTCAATCAGTTCGACCTCGACGCCGCCGACCACCGCAAGCGCGATCTTCAGCACGGGCTTGCCGTTCGGGTCTTCGCCGGGCTGGATGTTCGACAATTCGAAAAAGCCGGGCGTGCCATAAGCGTCCTTGAGCGCGGCCATCGCCGCGTCGAGATCGTTGGTGACATAAGCGACCTGACAATGCTGGCTGTTGGGCCGGGCGAACATGCATATCTCCTGCTATTATCGACAGTCAGGTCGTAAAACCCGGCGTTGCACCTGCCGCTCGGTCAGTTGGCAGACATCTTGCCGCCGTCCACGACGAGCGTGTCGCCAGTGTGGTAGGCCGCCATGTCGCTTGCGAGATAGACGACCGCGCCCTCCAGGTCGGCCGGCTTGCCGGCCCGCCCGAGCGGCGCCTTCGTGGCGACGATGTCCGCGATCGCCTTCCCCACTTCCGGATCGGCAAATGTCATTTCGGTTTCGATGAACCCCGGCGCGATGACGTTGCAGCGCACGCCGATCGGACCGAGTTCGGCCGCCAGCGCCTTGGCAAGGGCGTTGAGCGCGCCCTTGGCAATGCCGTAATGCGCCATGGTGGGCACGCCCTGGAAGATCGAACCGCTGCCGCAGATGATCAGCGAACCGCCCGAGTCGCCCGCCTCGGCGCGGGCCTTCATATGCCGCGCACCCTCCCGCAGGGTGAAGACGGCGCCGTCGAGATTGACGTCGATCAGCTTGCGGTAGGTGGCGACGTCCATGTCCGTGAACGGCACCCGGCTGGCGATGCCGGCATTGGCGACGACCGTGTCGACCCGGCCCATGGCATCGAGCGCGCGGGCGAAGCCAGCGACGATCGCGGGCTCGCTGGATACGTCGACGACATCGGCGAAGACCCGCACCCCATGCGCGCGCAACGCGGCGGCCGCCTCTTCATTCTTGTCGGCGCGCCGCCCCCAGAGGATGACGTCGCTGCCAGCACGGGCAAGGCCGCGGGCAAAGCCAAAGCCGAGACCCGAATTGGCGCCCGTGACCAGCGCCACCTTGCCGCTCAGATCGAACAGATTTTCCGGCACGTCCATTCTCCCGATGGCCGCTCGAACGACGGCAGCGCTTTGGCGCAACATTGCTGGCGACCGGGCCGATGAACAAGCGGCCCCAGTTTCGCGATCGTGCCAATGCCATCGCGAAACGGCCCTGCCTTCAATGCATCATGCCCTCGCGGAATTGCCGGGGCGTCAGTCCGGTGGCCTTGCGGAAGGCGGCAGAAAAGGCCGCCGCGCTGTCGAAGCCGCAATCCCAGGCGATGACCTTGATCGCGGGACTGGCCTGGCACAGCAACTGCTTCGCCCGGTCGATCTTGCGATCGGCGACATAGCGGGTGAGCGTCTGGCCCGTGGCGATCTTGAACTGTCGGAAGAAATGGCGGGTGGACAGGCCGCATTCGGCCGCCAGCTCGGCGACGGACGGAGGTTTCCCCGGCTGCTCGACGCGATCGCCGATCCGTTGAAGCTGGGTTCGCGACATCCCACCTCCTCCCGTTCCGCCATCGCGCGCCGAACCGCGCAGATAGCGCTGCAATTCGATCGCGGCCTGGAGCCATATCGCTTGTGTCAGCATCTCGCTGCAAAAGCCGGGTTGCGCAATCTCGCCAGCAATGCGCCGCAGCGCCTCGCGCACGGCGAGGCTGCGCACGTCGAGCGAGGCCAGCAAGGCGTCGTTCGACAGGTGCGGCTCGTCATGATCGAACCCCATCCCGTCGAAGCCGCAGCATATGGATGTCTGCTCGCCCTCGCCCCACTCGGTATGCAGTTCGCTTCGCGCCGGAACGAACAGCACGTCGCCCAGGGCGCTGGCCCTGCCCTCTTTCATCCCGCCATAGCCGCCGCAGGGACGACCGGGGCGAGGGGACAGCGCAAGATCGAGAAAGCTGCGCGGCGAAGAAAAGACCCCGCCCTGCTGGCCGCGGAAGCGGTAATGATGCAATTCCATCACCACGCCGGGCAGCGCGATCCGGCCCCGGACCGTGCATTCCATGGCTGGTGTGACGGGCAGATCATAGACCTGGGAAACAGCGTTCATCCAACCTCTCCGGACAGTTTCGCCTGCCGCGACGCCATCGCTGCATGGCATGGCGCTTTTGCGGAGCATTTGGCGCGGCGGCGATGGCTGCGCACCTTGCGGAAGAAAGGGTCCGCGCTTTTAGTTGGGCGGATCGAAAAGAGGAGAGCGACATGGGCAGTGCCGTGCAGGAAGAGGCCGCGCGCCGTAACATCATCGACATTACCGACCTGCATCACCCCGTGCTGACAGATGTCCAGAAGCAGGTGATGGCCGGGGCCGAAGCGGCGGCCGATCAGATCGTCCTGAAGCCGGAGGTCATCCTGGCCGCCGCGCAGGCTCAGACCGGGCTGTCGGATTTCGGCGCGGAGGATTTTCGCGAGCGGCTGGCCGTCTGGTGCCAGGCGGTGGACGAGGATGCCAACGCCTCTGCGGTCACGCGCGCCAATCTGTTCCAGATGATGATCCGATTTGCCGCGACCCGCCTGCGGATCGAGGACATGGTGAAGCGGCACCCGGAGATATTGGACATCCAAATCGATCGGCCGATCATCGTCGCGGGCCTTCCCCGATCGGGCACGACGCATCTGCTCGGCCTGCTGTCGGCCGACCGCCGGTTCCGCTCGCTGCCCTGGTGGGAAGCGATCGCACCGGTTCCCGCCCCGGACGAAATCCCGACGGGCGAGGATAGCAATCCACGCTGGACCAAGGCGGAACAGGGCTGGCGCATGATGGAATCCATCCTGCCCTATATGGCGATCATGCACGAATTTTCGCCCGATCATATCAGCGAGGATATCGAGCTTCAGGCGGTCGACTTCTCCTCCTATCTGATCGAGTGGCTGGCGCATGTACCGCGCTGGCGCGACTATTATCTGAGCCACGACCAGTCGGGCACCTATGCCTATCTGAAGAAGGGCCTCCAGGTCCTGACCTTCCTGAACGGGCCAAATCGCTGGGTCATCAAATGCCCGCAGCATATGGAACAGTTGCCCGCCCTCTATAAGACCTTTCCCGACGCCACCTTCGTCCTGACCCATCGCGATCCGGTCGGGTCGATCCGGTCGCAGCTCACCATGTACAGCTATGCCGCGCGGATGTTGCGCAAGACGGTCGATATCCAGGAGCCGCTCGGCTACTGGCCCGACCGCTATGAAAAGCTGCTCCGCGCCTGCGTGCGGGATCGCGACATTCTGCCCCCCGACCAGACGATCGACGTCTATTTCCATGACTGGATCAGAAATCCCGATCCGATCCTGAAAGAGATTTACCGCATCGCCGACATCCCGCTGACCGATGAGGCCCTGGCCCATCTGCACAACTATCTGGCCGAGCATGGCGAGCAGGCCAAGGGCAAGATCGTCTATGATCTGGAACGCGATTTTCATGTGACCGGCGAGGCGTTGCGCCGCCCCTTCGCTTTCTATTTCGATCGCTTCCCGGTGCAGGTCGAGGTGAAATAGCAGCGTTCACGACCTGCCTTTCGACAGGTGGGAAATCAGCGCACCCTGATTAGGAGGGGACATCGATTCCGATCCCAGCAGAGGAATGCCATGCCCGAATTAAATGTCATTACCCGTGACGGCGCACAGCAGACGATCAACGCATCCGCCGATACGTCCGTGATGGAAGCCATCCGTGATTCCGGTTTCGATGAATTGCTGGCGCTGTGTGGCGGTTGCTGTTCCTGCGCGACATGCCATGTCTATGTCGACCCGGCTTTCGCTGGATCCCTGCCCCCGGTATCGGACGATGAAAGCGATCTGCTGGATGGATCACCGCACCGCAACGACCATTCGCGCCTGTCCTGTCAGGTCATGATGACGGATGCCCTGTCAGGCCTCACGATCACCATCGCCCCTGAAGACTGAGCCCAACGCACCACCCCCTGAATGCATGAGAGAGGATTATCGTGGCCTGGAAAGAAGATATTCGTGAACAGCTCGATGTGTCGGATTCGACCGTTCTGACCGACAAGCAGAAGCAGATGGTCAAACATTGGACCGACCTGCAGGAAACCCTGAATGCCGGCGACTTTGACGGCATGGATCGGTTTTTCCATCCCGATTTCCGATACGGCAATCCCAACCGGCCGGATCTGGGCACCTATGAACAGTGGAAGACGTCGCCGGTCGCCCTCTACAAGACCTTCTTCCCCGCCGCCTACAAGACCATCGACGCGGTCGGCAAGGGCGAGGACGAGATCTGGATCTACGCCACCCACTACTGCAAGCATGTCGGCGGACCCTATATGGGCGTGCAGCCGACCGGCAACGAGTTTCAGGTCAACTGGTTCTCCATCGTCAAGTTCAAGGACGACAAGATCATCAGCATCTTCAGCATTTCCGACGTGCTGACCATGCTGAAGGATATCGGCGTGGTGGAAGTCCCGCAGCCGGTTGATCCCTACAAGTAAACGGAAGCGCCATTGCCCTTCTTCCGCTCTGGTCAAGCGACCGGCGGAAGGAGGGCAGCGAGCAGGAAGGCGGCCAGCCTGTCCGCATGTTCGGCGGCATGGACATCATCCACTTCCCGCCCGGCCCCCAGCCGTTCCTGCATCGGAACGGCGCAGAAATAATAACCGACCCCCTGCACCAGCAGCGCCATCAGCGCCGCCGTCGACAGGCCATGAACCGGCCGCTGGAGCCGCACCGCGTCGAGCAGGCCGTCGAGCCGCCGCTGGAACGGCAACACGAAATGCTCGACGATATGGTCAAGGCGCCAGGTCGAACGGCATCCTTCCACATTGGTCAGCGACACGATGTCGCCATTGCTGGTCGCCCACAGGCAGAAGCGCTGGATCAGATGACGCAGCCGCACTTCCGGATCGGCGGCCTCGTCAAAGGCGGCTTCGACGAAGGGCGAGGCCTGCGCCATGCGCCAGTCGACCGCGCGTATCCACAAATCCTCTTTCCGGCCGAACCGGACATTCAGCAAATTGTGGCTGACCCCCAGGCGTTTAGACAGGTCCCGCAATGTCGTAGCCTCGTAGCCGCGCGCCGCGAAGGTCGCGAACGCGAGCGCCAGCAGCTTGCCCTCGTCCACGGCATGGGCGGCATTCAGGGCGGGACGGCCACGGGTGCGCTGGGGACGATCGAGCATCAGCATATCCATAGTGAAAAGACGTTGACATATAAATTGTCATCCGTCAATTTAATGGAAAGGAGAGTGGATAGCGCTATGAGTCTCGATTCTGATCTTTGGTGGGCTGTCGCACGGTCCGAGGAAGTGACCTCTCAAAAGCCCCTGTCCGTCGATATCGGCGATCAGCCGGTCGTGCTGTGGCGCGATAATCAGGGCATCGCCCGCGCGCTGGAGGATCGTTGCCCGCATCGTCGCGCGCCGCTGTCGCTCGGCTGCATCCGGGACAATGGCCTGATCCAGTGCGGCTATCATGGCTGGAGCTATGACGGCGAGACGGGACGCCTCAAAGAAATCCCGAACATGAAGGATCAGCAGAAATTCCCGCCGATCTACAAGGCCAATGCCTTCGCGGTGACCGAACAGGCCGGTTTCGTGCGGGTCTGCCTCAATCCCAAGGCGCAGGCACCGCTCAGCGCGGACCCCAAATATACCTATGTCGGCACCGTCAACGTCAGTTGCAGCCATCAGGAATATCTGAACGCGCTCTATGACGATCCCGGCCTGATCCTGTCGATCCGCGGCGTCCGCTTCAGCCCCTATCTGATGTCGGAACTGCACGAGGAAGACGGCCTGCTGGTGATGGAGCGCAACTGCCAGTGGCATCCGCTGCACTGGCCGTCGCATTTCGTGGCCGAATTTCCGCTCACCCTGCTGACGCGCACCCATCCGCTGACCGGCGAGACGCAACTGACGCTGCGCGACGACCAGTTCAACGACCTGCTCCATGCCGTTCTTTCACCCGTGCCCTCGGCGCGGGGCGTGACAGCGGTGCGCTGGCGCGCCGAGATGGGCGTGCGCCATCCCGGCGTGCGCGGCGCCGTGCTGCGCGGGATCAATCCGCTGTCGGTGCTCGCGTCGGTCGACGGATCGAAATTGCGCGCCACCAAGCCCACCGTCTCGCTGCATGGCGAGGATTTGCGCAAGGTGATGCTCGAAACCACGCCCGCGACCCATGATCAGACCGTAGCGGCCTGAAGGAGGATTTGAAGATGCTCGAAACCGCCGATCGTCCCGTCTCGCACGACGATAATTCCGCCGCGCCATCGGGTGGCAGCCCGATCGCGCTGAACGCGATCAATCGCTGGGTGCCGCATAATCTGGTGATGCGCGATAGCTGGTTCCCGGTGGCGCACAATTATTCCGTGACCGGCAAGCCTGTTCGTCGCGCCATCTATTCGCACCCCATCTTCCTGTGGCGCGACAATGGCGTCGCCGTCGCCAGCGAATTTCATCCCAATGAACGGATCGCCCGCGATAAGAGCGAGTTCACCAACGCCCAGGGCCGCTATCCGGTCATGGAACATTATGGCGTGGTCTGGGTGTGGTTCGGCAATCCGCTGGCCGCCGATCCCCGCCACTTGCCCAGCCTGCCCTTCCTCCCGCCCAAGGGCGGCCTGCCCCGCCACATGACCGCGACCGTCCGGTTCGAGAGCGCAGCGCCGATCAGCCTGGAAAATCTGATCGACCTCACCCATGCCGACTTCCTGCACGCCGACGTCGTCGGCGACGAACGGTCGGACAGCGAGACGGTGGAAACCTTCTACGATAGCGAGACCGTCACCATGGTCCGCACCTGCGTCAACAAGTCGGTCGCGCCGGTGATGAAATTCTTCAGCGGCATCAAGCAGCCGACCCAGAATGTGCGGCAGGTGATCCGCATCTATCTGCGCTCGCACTGCGCGATCGCCTATGGCCGTTTCAGCCCCGGCGACGACGTGCCGCTGTTCCACCCCTGCACGCCCGAAACGCGGGACCGCACGCGGATGGAAATGGTCATGAACACGTCCAATGCGGGCCTGATGTTCCGCCATGTCATGCCCAAGGCGGGCTACAAGGTGTCGCGGCAGGACAGCTATATGACGTCCCCGCAAAGCCCGCGCTATATGCGCCATACCGACCGCAAGGACCTGCACAGCAAGTTCGACCAGGCCGGGCAGCGCTATCGCATGGCGATGATGGACATCGCCGACCGGCAGGCGAAGGGCGATTTCGCCTATCGCGACAATGTCAGCGCCGATTGCAGCGACATCATTGGCCTGCGCAAGGAACTGTTCCAATTCTGATCTGATCTTCCCCATGAGCGGACGGCAGCGTCCGCTCTTTTTCTTTTCCGGAGACGCCATGCCCAAGCTCGTCAATGCCGTCGGCGGCGAACGCCGCTGGTGGGCCGTGATGCCTACCCTGCCCGCCCCGCCATGGGAGGTATTGGCCAGCAAATGGAGCAGGCGGGTTTCGAAGGCTGCTTTTCCCTGCAAATCTACGGCCCGCCCTTCGTACCGATGGCCGCCACGGCCGCGCTGACCAGCAGCCTGAAAGTGGGCACGGGCGTCGCCATCGCCGGAACGCGCAGTCCGGTCGAAACCGCCTATGCGGCGATGGACGTCGATCGCATTTCCAATGGCCGCTTCGTGCTGGGGCTGGGATCCAGCATCAAGAGCTGCGTCACGGGCATGTATGGCGAGCCGGAACGCAAGCTGCTGTCTCACCTGCGCGAAAGCGTCAAGGTGATCCGCTATGTCATCGCCAACGCCCATAAGGGGCTCGATCCGATCAAGGGGGAATATTTCTTTGCCGATTTCGAGGAGATGATGCTGACCGCGCCGCCGGTGCGGGAGGAGATTCCGATCTGGATCGCCGCGCTGCAGGACAAGATGACCGCGCTGGCGCTGGAGGTCGGCGACGGCCTGATGGTCCACGCCCTCTGGTCGGCCGCCTATACCAGGAGCCGCCTGCCCTTCATCTCCGACACGCTGGCCAAATATGGCCGCAAGCGCGAGGATATCGAAATCAACGCCTGGCCGTGGATCGCGGTCAATGACGACAAGCAGAAGGCGATCGACGACAGCCGCGCCACCGTCGCGGCCTATTCCGGCTACAAGGAATATGAGCCCTTCTTCGAGGCGATCGGCTTTGGCGATCAGGCGCGCGCCTGCCAGCTCAGCCTGGGCGAACATGGCGACATCGGCAAGGTCATCGGTAATGTCTCCGACGAGATGGTCGAAGCCTTCGTGACCTGCGGGCCAGTGGACGAAGTGCTCGAAAAGATCGAACCCTTCTGGGACGTGGTGGACTCGCTCTGTCCGATGACGCCCTATCGGGACCTGACCATGGAGCAACTGACCGACTATAATGCGGGCCTGTTCAAACTGGTGGCGACCGCCCGGGCGCGCGCGGGGATGGTTGCCGAACCGGCATAGCAGCCACGGTCCTCTCAAGCGTTGAAACGGCGGAAGCCGGGATCGGGATTATCCCTGATCCCGGCTTCCGCCGTTTCGCCGTTTCGCCCCACCCAAAAGGGATCAGGCCGGCACCAGTGCCTCGGCCATGGCTTTGCCCGCGATGAAGCCGGTCACCATGGCCGGGCCGACATTGCAGCCATGGGCCGGCGATTTGCCGCGCCAGATGGAATTGGCGTCGAGCCCTGCTGCAAACAGTCCCTCCACAGGCGCGCCGTCGGCGCCGATCACGCGGCACTGCGCGTCGATCTTGAGGCCGACCGTCGTCGACCCGTCGCCCGGATAGATTTTGATGGCGTAGAAGGGCGCCGTCTCCACCCGGCCCAAACATGGATTGGGCTTATGCTTGGGATCGCCGATCTCGATGTCGATCTGCGTGTCGCCCTTGCCGAAATCGGGATCCTTGCCGGTCTCGGCATAGCGGTTCATCTTCGCGACCGTCGCCATCAGGCCATCGGCGTCCACCCCGATCTTGCCGGCCAGTTCGCGCAGGCTGGGCGCTTCCGTGACATAGCCCGCCGCGATCAGTTTCTTGAGGCCGCCACCGCCGGGATAGACCATGCCCATGCCATATTTCTTGATGAAGGCGGCGTCGCCGATGATGTGGGCGGGCACGGTGCCGCTCTTGTGCATGGCCTCGACGAAATGGACGGACGCCTCGTTTCCGAACCGCTCGCCCCTGGCATCGACCGCGATGCAGCCGGGCTTCGACATGTCGATCAGATGGGCATAGCGCGCGACATAGCCGTCCGGCCGCGTCATCTTCGACACCACGGCCCACACGGCGTTGACCAGGTTTTCGCCGTCCAACGACGCGCCAGCCTCCAGCCCCATATTCATCCCGTCGCCGGTATTTTCATAGGGCAGGATCGAGACATGCTCCTCGGCATAAGGGATATAGGCCTTGCGCAGTTGCTCGCTGGCGGAAAAGCCGCCCGACGCCAACAGGACGCCCAGCTTGGCCGGAATATCCTCACCATTGACGCGCACGCCGGTCACGCGGCCGGCCTTCACCAGCAGCCGATCGACGGCGGCGTCCTTGCGCAGCGTGACGCCGGCATCGATCGCCGAGCGGATCAGCCGCGCCGCGAGCGCATTGCCCATGGTCAGCCGTGTGCCGCGCGGATAGCGACGAACCTTGTCCAGGCCGAACTTCGCGGCCAGCTTTCCGAAATGGAACAGCGACTTTGGCGAGGGCATGTCGGCCAGATAGGGGAGATCGAACAGATCGATCATGAAGCCGCCGGGCGCGTTGAACTCCTCGCGCGCGGGACGGAGCTCGGCGAAATGATCGCCCAGCTTCTTGCCATCATATTCCTGCGGCGACAGCAATCGGCCATGATCGGCTGCGCCAACGATTTCCGGATACCAGTCGCTGCTGGGCGGCGAGAGCAGGAAATGCACCTGGCTGTTCTGGTCCAGCCATTCCACCATTTCCGGACCGGCGTCGAGATAGGCATCGATCAGCGCGGGGTCGGCCGTCGGTCCGATCACGTCCAGCACATATTGCCGCGCCACGGCGCGGCTGTCCTCAACACCGGCGGCTATGGCCTGCGGGCTGCCGGGGATCCAGATGCCGCCGCCCGAAACCGATGTCGTGCCGCCGAAATGTTCGGCCTTTTCCAGCACCAGGACCGACAGCCCGGCAGACGCGGCCCTGATCGCCGCCGTCATGCCCGCAGCACCCGATCCTACCACCACAACATCATATTGGGCCATCACGTCCTCCCGATCCTTCTTTCGATATCCATGGGGGAAAATCGCAGCCGCCCGCGCCTTTCCCCCGGCAGGTTTCAGATTTTGGGCATGATTTCCTCGGCCACCCACTGGAGCCGATCGAGATATTCGGTCAGCCCGGATATGCCCGGCGGCAGCGGAACGATGGTTTCATTGACCCCCAGTTCCTTCAGCCAACCCACCTGATCAATGACCTTTTGCGCGTCCCGCGTTCCAGGCGCGCGCGGGTCGTCCATGATCTCATGATGCGCGCCGACATTGAGCATTTCCAGCGCAAAGAACAGGTCGATCGGCCGTCCGTCATATTCCGGTTGCGAACGGATGAAGTCGAGGCATTCGGGAAATTTCTCCGGCGGCGTGCGGAAGGGCGACCAGCCGTCGCCAAATTTCGCCACGCGCCTGAGCACCGGTTCGGCGTCTCCCCCGAGCCAGATCGGCAAGCGCGGTTGCTGCACAGGCTTGGGCGCGAAACCGACATTCCTGAACTGAACGAATTCACCCTCGAATTCAGGCTTTTCCGACGTCCATAATTCGATGATCGCAGCGATATATTCGTCGGCCATGCGTCCGCGCTGGTGAAAGTCGACATTCAGCATGTCGAACTCTTCCTTCAGCCAGCCGACGCCGAACAGGGCCGTGGCCCGCCCCCCGCTCAGCCAGTCGAGCGTCGACCAGGCCTTGGCCTGGACGATCGGGCTCTGTAGCGGCAGGATCGACACCGAGGAGCTTAATTTCATCGTCTTGGTGCGGCCGGCCAGGAAGGAGAGGGCAACCGTGCCATGGACATAATGGTCGCCCGACAGGCCAATATGCTCCTGCGGAATGATGAAATGTTCGCCCAACATGCACTTGTTGAAGCCAAGCTGATCGGCCGTCGCCATCGCCTGTCCGATGTCGTCCCCGGTCAGGCTATATTCCCAGGCTTGCGTCATCGCCGCAACATGCATGCTGTTGGGCACGCCCACGTTCAGTTTCATCGACCGATCCTCCCTGATTTTCAGATTGGCGGGCAGAATGGCCGGGATCGTTTCGACCACACCTTTCCTTGGGAAGGAAAGCGCAGGTCAAGATTTCAGTCTTGCCTTGCCGAGAATATATCCTGAAGTTCAGCCAAATCGGCGGGCGTATCGACATCGAAGCCAAGGCTGGCCCGTTCCACGATCGCGGCTGCCGGACGCTGCTGCCTGTGGGACATCAGACTATCCTGCCCGAAAGCGAAGCGGAAGGGGTCGGCATCCCGGATTGCCACCGCATTTGTACCGCGTCCGTGCCGATCCGGCGCGAAGGCACAGCCGCAGTCGTTTGCGGCCGCCAGCAAGACCTGGACATCTTCCACCGTGAGATGCGGCAAATCGGCATGGATCACGAGCAAGGGGCGGTTGCCCAATTGTGCGCGCGCGCCCTCCAACTCTGGATTGAGGCCCCCACCGCTGTCGGGCAACCAATGCGACGGCCATTCAGGCACGACCGTCGGCGCAAGACAATATAGGGAATTGATCGCATCCACTTTGGACAGACAGGTCATGACCCGTGCGGCCATCGCCGACGCCAGCGCCATGCGCTCGGCTGGTTCCAGCGCGTCCCGAAGCCGCGATTTACTTTCCACTCCCTGTTTCAAAGGGACGAGAGCAACCCAGTCCGTCACGGACGAAGGGCGATCGCGAGATCGAGCGCCGCCTGCGCCACGCGTATCTTGTCATCCAGGGTCGTCATCAGGGTCGCGCAACGCCCAACGACGATGTCCGGCGCCTCGCAACGGTCTCCGCTATCGATCAGGATGCCGTCGATTAGCCCGGCATAATGCCGGACGATGCTGTCATTATCGACCGCCATGCGCAATTCCTGCATCAGCTTGGCGGTCGGGCCCTTGACCGCCGTGCCGCCGACGAGCGGAGACACGGCGATGACGGGCGCCTTGGTCCGTTCGATCGCCGAGCCTATGCCGGGCACGGCCAGCAACGGATCGACACTGAGAAATGGATTGGATGGGGCGATCAACACCGCGTCGGCCGACTGGATCGCCTCGATGACGCCGGGGGCCGGGACGGCATGCGTCGCGCCTTCGAACATGATGTGTCGCACGGCCGGCGCGCAACGCTGTTCGACGAAATAGCGTTGAAATTCCAGCCGGCCCTGATCCGTATCCAATATCGTGGCTACCGTCTGGTCGCTCATGGGCAGTATCCGGGTGGCGATGCCCCACTGGTCGGCAAAACGCGCCGTGATCTGCGACAGACTTCGCCCCTGCGCCAGCGCATGGGTCCGCGCCACATGAAGCGCCAGGTCGCCGTCGCCGAGTTGAAACCAGTCCTCCCCGCCCAATTCGCGAAGGGCCGCCATGAAGCTCCAGCTTTCGCCTTCCCGCCCCCACCCCTGCGCGCCATTCGCCTTGCCGGACAGCGTATAGAGCAGGGTGTCGATGTCGGGCGATATATGCAGCCCCAGATGCCGGAAGTCATCCCCGGTATTGACGATCGCCGTCAACCCATCGCCCGCCATAATGCGCGACAGACCCAGAACCAGCTTCGCGCCGCCCACGCCGCCGGTCAGAACAACGACGCGCTTCATGCGAACAGATCTTCATGAACGGGACGCACCAGATCGGCGGCGGGACGTTCCGGGCCGGTCAGCAGGCAGCCCCGCACCAGGGCCGCCGGTATGCCTTCCGCGCCTTCCCCGGTGGCGAGGCAGGCGGCCGTCGCGACGATATCGGCCAGGGCGACCTGGGTGACTTCCAGCGTCCGCCCGTCGCGATCCAGTTCGCCCCTGCGATCCAGCAACGCCGGCAATCCGGCAGCGCCGATAGCGACCGCCACCACGCCCATCCGCCAGGGTCGGCCAAAACTGTCCGAGATGACGACGGGCAGGCCCAGTCGGGCGTGCAGGTGCGATGCCGTTCCATCGGGATCGACCGGCAGGAGCAAGGCGCGATCGCCCTCCCCCGCCCCGATGTTGGACCGATCAATCCCGGCATTGGCCATGACATGGCCCAGCCGGTGCCGCGCGATCAGGACGTGGGGCACAGCGCGCAGGATGGCGCTCGATTCATCCAGCACCAGTTGCACCAGCCGCGCATCCTTGCGCGTGATATCGGCCAGGCGCCGCGCCTCTTCCCCCGGCTCCACATCAGCCAGCGACACGAAACGCCCCTCGGCCTTGGACACGATCTTTTGCGTCACGACCAGAAGGTCGCCGGCGCGGGGTTCAATGCCGCACCGATCAAGCGCCACATGCAGAATGTCCGCCAGATCATCGCCCGGTCTGACCTCCCCAATTCCGGTCAACGGTACGATCTCGATCATCGAATACACCTCAAGCCTCGGGCGGGATCAAATCTCCTGTGATACGAATGCCCGCGCCGTCAACCTTATAGGTCTTGTTCATGAAAATGAGGATCGACGTGAGCGCTTCGGCGGCCGCCGAGTTGACCAGCGCGCCGCCGTGAAGCCCCCGCAATCCCATGGCATCGGCCAGCGCCACGATGCGACCGCGCGCATCCTTGTCGTCGCCGAAGACCAGCACGTCGCAGCCGACATCGATGTCCTTGGCCAGTTTATGCGCGGCGACATTGTGGAACGCGGACACGAGCGTCACGCCTTCTCCCAGAACCGCCTGCGCCTTTTGGGCGGCGGAGCCTTCATCGGGCAATTGGACCCGCATCACCTTGGGCGGAACGAGGGGAACGGTCGTATCCACGACCAACTTGCCAACGACATGCGGCGCGATGTCGCGAAGCGTCGCCTCCTGCGCGGCAAAGGGCACCGTCACGATGATGATGTCCGCATTCGCGACGACATCCACATTGGCGCCAGCCCGCAGGCCATGCCCCAATTCCGCGGCGGCTTTTTCCGCACTTTCGGCGTTGCGCGATCCGATCGTCACGGAATAGCCGGCACGCGCCAGGCGCCAGGCGATCGCAGCGCCCAGATTACCGGTGCCGCCGACGACGGCAATGGCGGGAAGAGTCATATATTGTCCTTCAATGGAGCTGGCGAACGATGTTGCAGATCGTTCACGATGGTTCAGCCAAGACGGCGCGACGCGGTCGCACCGGTTCGTAAAGCGTGGTGCGTTGGCGCACAGGTCGCCCGACGGATGCCGCCAGGGCCTGCATTTCCCTGGGGCCGAATTCCTGCCCGTTGACGCCACCAGCGGCCCGGGTGATCGATTCATCCATCAGCGTGCCACCCATATCGTTGGCGCCCGCATTCAGGATCGCCGCGGCCCCCTCCGGCCCCATCTTTACCCAGGATACCTGAATATTCGGGATCACCGGATGCAGCACGATGCGCGCGATCGCATGCATCAGCACCGCTTCGCGATAGCTGGGGCCCGAGCGCGCCAGCCCCTTTCGCCAGATCGGCGATTCCATATGCACGAAGGGCAGCGGCACGAATTCGGTGAAGCCGCCCGTCTCCTCCTGCAATCCGCGAATCCGGAGCAGATGGCGCGCCCAATGCTTATATTCTTCGACATGGCCGAACATGATCGTGGCCGTGCTGCGCAGGCCCACCCCGTGCGCCACGCGCATCACCTCGATCCATTCGTCCGCCGTCACCTTGTCCGGGCAGATGATATCGCGAACTTCAGGGTCCAGTATCTCCGCCGCCGTACCGGGCAAGGTGGAGAGCCCCGCCTCCTTCAGTCGCGCCAGATAATCCTCCAGCGGCAGGCCGAGCGTGCGGGCGCCATGGGTCACCTCCAGCGGCGAGAAGGCATGGATATGGATATCCGGCGCAGCCTCACGCACCGTCTTGAGGACATTGAGATAGGTATGCCCGTCATAGTCGGGATGGATCCCGCCCTGAAGGCAGACTTCGGTCGCGCCGCGATCCCAGGCCTCGGCCGCGCGGCGTCCGACCTCTTCCATGTCGAGCCTGTAGGCAGGCCCGCGCATGGCCTTGGTGCTGCCCTTGGAAAAGGCGCAGAAGCCGCATTTATAGAGGCAGATATTGGTATAGTTGATATTGCGGTTGACCGCATAGGTCAGCGTGTCGCCCACGGCCTGCCGCCGCAACCGGTCGGCCCGGTCGACGATGGCGGCAAAATCTTCCTGCTCGGCATCGAACAGGGTGACGATATCCGCTTCGCTTAGCCGTTCGCCCTGCTCCGCCGCAGCGAGGATGGACCGGATCAATCGGGAGGCCGAAACGGGCTCCACCGCCATGATGTCGGGCGCTGGATCGCCATGCCCTGCGGACCAGTCGTCGACCTTGGGCAATCCCCGCCCGTCAATGGCGCGCAGGATCTGGGTGGCGATGGCCGGCGCCGCCCAATCCCGCGCGGCAAGGGCATAGCGCGGGCCGATGGCGAGCCGCTGCATCAACAGGCGACCTGCGGACCGGGTGGCGTCCTCCAATATCTCCAGATGCGGCCAGGGCGCCTCCGGGTTCACATGGTCGGGCGTCACGGGCGACACCCCGCCCCAGTCATTGACGCCGGCCCGGATCAGCGGCGCCAGATCGACGCGATCGTGTAGATTGGGCGGCGCCTGGATCGTCATCTCGGGCCCCAGTATGATCCGCGCGGCGGCGATGGCCCAGAGATGATCGTCGAGCGACGGTTCGGCATGATCCGCCATGCGCGTTCCCGGCTTTGCCCGGAAATTCTGGATGATGACTTCCTGCACATGGCCGTAGCGGCGATGCAGATCGCGAATGGCGACCAGCGCCTCCACCTGATCCTCGCGGGTTTCGCCGATGCCTATCAGCAGGCCGGTCGTGAACGGCACGCGCGCCCGTCCGGCTTCCTCGATGGCGGCCAATCGCAGGGCCGGCTGCTTGTCGGGCGAGCCGAAATGCGGGCCGCCCCGCGCGCACAGGCGATCCGAGCTGCTTTCCAGCATGATGCCCATGGAAGCGGCATGCGGCCGCAACTGCGCATAATCCTCGCCGTTCATCAGACCGGGATTGAGATGCGGCAGCAAGCCCGTCTCACGAAACACCAGTTCCGCCATTTCGGCCAGATAGGACAAGGTCGAGTCATGCCCAAGCCCCGCGAGAGCCTCGCGCGCAGCGGCATAGCGGGCCTCGGGTCGATCGCCGAGGGTGAAAAGGGCTTCCCGGCAACCGGCCGCCGCGCCCGCACGGGCGATGGCCAGCACCTCATCCCGACTGAGATAGGCGTCACCCGCGCGGGCCGGCGTGGTGGCGAAGGTGCAATAGTGGCACACGTCACGGCATAATTTGGTGAGGGGAATGAAGACCTTGCGGGAATAGGTCAGGCGACGGCCATGCGCCGCCACCGTCATCGCCTCCGCCGCCGCCATCATGTCGCCCAGCGACCGGGATCGCAGCACCGCCGCGATGCCCGCTGCTTCGTCTTCGCTCAGATGCAGTAGATCCAGTGTCACATCATACTCCGCGCTCGGGCAAGCCCGCTAATGGTTTCTAGCGGCGCAGCATGCCCGGGCAAGGCCGCGATGAAGGTGGAGACACCCATCGCCTTCACGCGCCGCAGCATGTCGACTGCCGCATCGACAGGCCCCGCCAGCGTATCGAAGTCCGCCAGGAACTCGGTCAGACCCAATTCCTCCATCAGGGCCACATTCCTGCCGCCCACAACCACATGCTCGGTCGGATCATAGCGCGCGTGCAATGCATCGATCTTGCCGCGAAACTGCGTCGGGACACGCGCCAGGGTTTCAGGTGTGCGGAAGGCCATGCCGTTGACGACGATGAACGCCTTGAGATCGTCGATAGCCTCGGCCCGTGTGGGACGGATCGAGGCGAAGGAAACGACCCAGATATCGATCGACAGGGGATCGCGCCCCGCCGCCTGCGCCGCGGCCCGGACGGTATCGATCCGGTCCTTCAGCGCGTCGAGATGGCGTTCGCCCGCGAACAATATGACGCCGTCGGCCTGCTCGCCCGCCAGCGCCAGCGCCTTGGGACCGAAGGCGGAATAATAGATGGGAATCGGGCGGGCGAAACGGAGCGGCTTGACAGCCACGCCGTTCCACGCCGTCGGCCTTCCGGCGAACAAATCCCTGAGCGCCGCCAATTCCGCCCGAATTTCCCTTTGCGTCGCGGGAGGACGCCCGATCGCGAGGACCGTGCTGCCGCCCGTGGCCAGACCCAGCGCCACGCGCCCGCCGGAAAGATCGTCGATCGTGCTGAGGGCGGAGGCCGTCACCAAAGGATGCCGCATGAAAGGCGAGGTAACCAGCGGCGCCAACGTGACATTGGGCGCCTCGATCGCGGCGAGCGTGAGGGAAACATAGAGGTCGCGCCAGCCCGCCGGCGAATCACCGACGGTGACGAGATCGAAGCCAAGGTCGGAAGCCAGTTTCACTTCTTCGCGAAAGCTATCGAGGCTGGAACCCCACATGCTGCAAATGCCGAATTTCATCGTGCACCTAGGCTCCCCCATCTCAATAATTGCCTGCATAGAAGAAGATGGAGCGCCGCCACCCTGTCGATATGCAGGTAAAGGGGAGGTTGTCGTCCTCCCCCTCATGCGCCTTAAAAACTGTAGCGCCCCTTGATGCCCCAGGTTCGCTGTTCGCCCCGATATGCGGAACTGATCGGGAAAGACAGGAGCAGGACGCTGGCCGCAGAATAATATTTCTCGTTGAACGCATTCTTCAGGAAGACGGACAGGTCGAGACCGGTGCCCCCGACGCCCTTCCAGCTAAGTTGAGCATTGACGAGATTGTAGCCCGGCAGCTTCTCTCCATTCTGGCCACCGAAATCGGCCGTCGTGAACAGGTCGGAATCGAAAACGACGTCCCCATCGGCCGGTTTGAACGGCAGCGTCCAGCTGATGGCGAAAGTGCCCGAGAAGGTCGGCGAGAATTTGTTGATATTCTCCGGCGAGAAAACGATCCCGGTCGGCAGGTTGGCTGGCAGCGTCACCTTGTCGATCTTCACCTTCGTGAAGGCGCCGTTGAAAGACGCAGTTAAGTTGCGCGACGGGCTGACACTCGCTTCGAACTCAATGCCGGTAATCGTCTGATCGGAGATGTTCGCGCCGAAAGCGGTGTTCGACGGCGTATCGGGTGCGCCGTTTGGCACGACCCCGGTCACGTTCAGAAACTGTAGCGCATTCTTATATTTGGCATAATAGGCCGACAGGTTCAAATGGCCTCGCGCGCCGCCTGCCTCGAAATTGATTTTCGAACCCACCTCGACGTCGGTGACGGTTTCCTTGCCAGTCTTCTGGAACGGCCGCAGGTCAGGACAGACACCGCCGCCGAAGATGCAACTGGGATCGGTGCCGCCAGTTGTGAACTTCGATTCAAAGAAGGGCGTATTCACGTTCGCACCGCGATAGCCGCGGCGGGAGACCACATAGAGCAGCCAGTCAGGCTTCACCTTGTAATCAAGGCCGACGGTCCAGCTCGGCGCCTTGCCGCTGTTACTGACCGTGCCCACGCCATCGATCAGGCCGAGAGCCGCCACGTCACGGCATTCTTCGTCGGTGACATAAGAGGTGCCAATGGCCCCGCCGCAGGCGCTGACCTTGTCCCAGCTATACCGGATACCGGCGTTCAGCGTAAGCGTGTCTGTGATCTTGTACCCGATCTGACCGAACAGCGCCTTATTCCTGTTGGTCACATGGGCAGTGATCGGCGAGGCCGGGATGCCGCCTACCGAGAAGGCCGTGAACTGCGATCCAGCCGCACCATAGCTGTTATCCTTGTTGTAATAGGCGCCGACGATGAAGTTCAGGGCGCCAAAGTCGCCAAGCACCTGGAACTCGTTGCTCAAATATTCGCGCCGTCCCAATTGCGATGCATAGAAGAGCGTGAAAGGCACGTTGACGCCGGGCGCGACGGGGAGCGTCAGCGGACTAACCGCTCCGGTATTGATCAACTGATTGCTGTAATTCCTGCGATAGCCGATGATATTGCGGACGGTGATATCCCCGAAAGTCAAGGACGTGTTATTGATGATCGACTGCGCCTTGCGGTCGGCATAGCCACCGTTGATCCCGCCGTCGAATGAACCATATTCGTTGTTGCGTTGCGTTTGCAGATTTGCCTGAACCTGCGCATCAAGCGCGGCGCCCAGTTCCGGGCCGAAAAATACGCCGAAAGGGAAATTCTGGCGAATGAGATTAAGGCCGCCAGCCAGTTCGTTCGCCTTGCTATATTCATAGATGGTCAGGCTCTTGATCCAGTCAGTCGGTTCCAGCAGCAGGCTGGCGCGGAAACTGTCCTGATGGATATCATCAAAGCCGGGACCACTGTCGAGCGCCGGGATACGCGGATCCTGACGGCGTATCTGGCCGGCGACCCGCAAGGCGACTTTGCCGTCCACGATGGGCACATTGATGGCGCCTTCCAGCTCGCGATGATCGAACCGGCCGTACATTCCCTGGATATAGCCGCTAAAATCGTAGGTCGGTTCCTGCGTGTTGATCAAGACGGCGCCGCCAAGCGTGTTCTTTCCGAACAAGGTGCCCTGCGGCCCCTTCAATACCTGGATGCCGGCCACGTCGTAGGCAGGAATATTCGATCCGACCGCAGGCAACGCCACGTTGTTGACATACATGACGACGCCGGGCGTACCCTCGCCAAGTGGCAGGTTACCGATGCCACGCAGCGTCAGGGCCATCGTATCCTTGCCGCCCTCGGAGGCGAAGGTGAAACCTGGCGTAATGGTCTTCAGGTCGGTGGCTGTCTGGACATTGCTTCGCTCCAGCCCCGCAGCAGAGAAGGCGGTGACCGACACCGGGACATCCTGCAGCCGCTCTTCGCGGCGGCGGGCGGTAACGACGATATCGCTGGTGGGATAGCTTTGCTCGGCTTGCGGCGTTTCGGCGACGTTGGTCTGGCCCCACAGGGGCGTTGCGACAGTGGCGGCCGTCGAAAGCAGCACAACCTTAACTATGTAGGACTTCATCGCTCTATCCTCTCTGTAGACAAGCCTGCTATTCGTCGCAGGTCGAAACATGCCGTCAGCAAAAGAGGGTTGGGGTACCGTTATAACCTATCGATCGGCAGGGTCAGACGATCATATCGCGCTAAGATTTCGATCGAGGCAATTGTGCCGCACCCATCATTTGCTGCGTAACGGGCAGCGACGAAAGTGATGGAATCCTGTGTCAGGACCAGTCTGCGATCAAATCGCCAACTTCAATCATTCTCGGCTCGGCAAAGCTCCCTTCTGTAGCCGACAGCCGTGGCGCAGGCGCGGGCTGGACCACGCCATTCCGTGTCACGAAAGTACCCCGGACTTGATTATGCGCGTGCTCCGGCGCCTCCGCCATGGAAAGTACCGGTGACACGCAAGCGTCGGTCTCCGCAAATTTTTCAGCCCACTCGTCGCGCGTTCGCCTGGCGAAGGCGGTAGCGAAATCAGCCTGCATCACGGGCCAGCCTTCACGGTCGTTCTGGTCATAGCGCCGATCGGAAAGACCCAGTCCGTCCACCATCTGGGCAAAGAATTTGGGTTCCAGACACCCCACCGCGACATGCCGCCCATCGGCGCATTCGTAACAGCGGTAGAAGGGCGCCGCGCCGTCCAGCAGATTGGAGCCCGGCGCATCTTCCCACAAACCCTTGGGCTGCCATGCGTAGAAAAGGCTCATCAACGACGCGACGCCGTCGGTGATGCAGGCGTCGACAACCTGCCCCCGGCCCGTCCGTTGCGCCGCCAGCAGCGCACTCAACAGGCCGAAGATCAGGAACATGGCGCCGCCGCCATAATCGCCCACCAGATTGAGCGGCACCGGAGGCGTTCCCTGCCGCTCTCCCATCGCGTGGAGCGCGCCGGTGATCGACAGATAGTTGATGTCATGGCCCGCCCGCAGAGCCAGCGGCCCGGACTGGCCCCAGCCCGTCATCCGACCGAACACGAACCGTGGATTGTGCGCAAGGCAGACATCGGGACCGACGCCGAGGCGTTCCATGACGCCGGGCCTGTATCCCTCGATGAGCCCGTCCGCCCGCTCGACCAGTGCGAGCAGATGTTCGCGATCGGCGTCCTGCTTGAGATCGAGATAGGTCACCGCCCGGCTGCGGTGCAGGATGTCACCACCGACATCGTCCCAATCCCCCGCCGTAGCCGAAGGCGGCCGGGCGATCCGGACGATCTCTGCACCCATATCCGCCAGCAGCATCGCCGCGAGCGGCACGGGGCCGATCGCGTCGATCTCCAGCAGGCGAATACCGGCCAGCGGCCCGCTTTTTTCCATCATCAGATGTTCGTCCGGTCCGCGCCCTTGAGGTCCAGCATGGCGCGCGCCTCGTCCGGCGTGGCGATTTCAAGCCCCATGCCCTCAACGATCTGCCGCGCGGTCTTCACCTGCTCCGCATTGGTCTCGGCCAGCCGCCCCGGACCGCCCCACAGCGAATCTTCCAGACCGATGCGGACGTTGCCGCCCATCGACGCCGCCATGGCGACGATGCTCATCTGGCGCGCGCCCGCTCCCAGCACGGACCATTCATATTGGTCGCCGAACAGCCGGTCGGCCGTCCGCTTCATATGCATGATATCGTCGGGATGACTGCCGATGCCGCCCAATATGCCGAAGCATGTCTGGATGAACAGCGGCGCCTTTACGAGGCCGCGATCGAGAAAATATTTCAGATTGTAGAGATGGCTGGTGTCATAGCATTCGAATTCGAAACGCGTGCCCAGCGGCGACAAGGTGGTCAGCAGATGTTCGATGTCGGCATAGGTGTTCTTGAACACCAGATCGCGCGAAGCTTCGAGCGCCGCCGGCTCCCAGTCATGCTTGAACGTCTTGAACCGGTCCAGCATCGGAAACAGGCCAAAGCCCATCGTCCCCATATTGAGGCTGGCTACTTCGGGCGCGAAAGTCTGGGCGGGACGGATGCGTTCCTGCACCGTCATGGAGGGGTGCCCGCCGGTGGTCAGGTTCAGCACGGCGTCGGTACGCTGCTTGATGACCTTGAGGAAGGGTTCGAACAGGTCGGGATTCTGGTCCGGCCGCCCATCGACGGGATTGCGCGCATGCAGATGAATGATGGCGGCGCCCGCCTCCGCCGCGCCGACCGCCGATTCCGCAATCTCCTCCGCCGTCACGGGCAGATAGGGCGACATGGAGGGCGTGTGGATTGCGCCTGTAATCGCGCAGCTGATGATGACCTTGCGTTTTGCCATGATATTTCCTTTCGCGCAGATTGCGCCGGTCGCAGGTTGCGCGAACGGCGCAATCTATCCTTCGATAGGAAGCGGCGCGCGCTTCAGGGCAAAATGCCGAGCTGCCGCGCCCGCAGAACCGCCTGCGGCCGACGACGCACGCCCAGCTTGTCGTATATTTGCTGCATATACCATTTGACCGTGCCTTCGGTCAGGCCGAGGCGGTCGCCAATTTCCCGGTTGCGCAGGCCTCCGCTCACCATCGTCAAAATATCGACTTCCCGGTTGGCGAGGCGCCCGGTCAGGCCGAAATCATCCTCCTCTTCTTCCTCCGCTTCGATCTGCGGTCCCCGCCGCAACATCGACACAAGGCGGACGGCGAAGCGATCGGCCGGCGTTTCCAGTTCCGGTCCCTGCGAATAGGCTTCGAGGATCAGAGACGCGATGACTTGTCCCTCATCGACGAAGACCCGCACCCAGCCGGCCGGTTCGGCCATCTCCACGGCAGCGCGAACGGCCCTGCGCGCCTCGGACCGGTTGCCCTGAAGCACCGCGATTTCCGCCAGCAGCAATTCGAAGATCACGGCGGACCGGACCGCTCCGGCGCGCTTGACGAATTCCAGCCACCGATAGGCGACCTTGCGCGCACGGCCCAGCCGATGGCGCTGCATTTCGATCCTGAGCCAGGCGATCGCGATATTCTCATTGCGCCGCGTCGGGTGCAGGGTGGGAATGGGTTCGCCGTCCAGTTGCGGATCGCCCGCCAGGAAATGCTGCTCGGCCTCGTCGATCTGCCCCGCCTTGATCAAAAGCCGCACCTCTTCGGCCACGATGAAGGAGCGCAGGCGATCAAGCCCACATTCGATCGCCACGAGATGCGCATCGTTAAGCGTAGAAAGCGCGCTGGGCAGATCGCCCCTTGCCGCCCGCAGGCGCGCGCTGACCGGATAGCCCGACGCCATCTGATCGGAAAAGCCCCATTGCCGCACGACTGGCAGATATTGTTCCGCCAGCTCCGCCGCCTGTTCAAGATCGCCCGCATCATAGAGCAGTTCGGCCAGCGGCAGCGCGGGAAGCGCGGCCAGACCGGAACCCGCGCCATGGATTTCAACGGCTAACGCGAAGGCCTCTTCCAGAAAACGTTGCGCCAAGGGAATCTTGCCCTGCGCCATCATGGTCGGCGCGACCGATGCCTTCAGGGCGATGGATGCGAAGGCCGAACCGGGACGCGACAGAGCGCGGCTCGTTTCCGCCTCCAGCTTGAGCATGTCCTGAAAATGATACAGCTCGCGCCGCGCCGACATGAGCTGCGCCAGCAAGGTGCAGCTAAGATAGGCATGACTGTCGGCCAATTCGGCAAGCAGCGGCTCCGAATCGGCCTCGACCCTGATCATGTCGTCGCGCGCCGCCGCCAGCATGACGAAGCGATGGCGGATCAGCAGGTCCAGTTGCTCGATTTCATGCGCGGGCAGGGACTGCGCCTCCCGCTTCGCGTCACAGGCTTGCCGCGCGGCGGAAATCAGTCTGTCGGCCGATGAAAAGGCCAGTTGGCGGATGCGCCTCCAGGCCAGCGCCAGGAGCAGATTGGGCCGTTCGGCCAGGATCGGCCAGGGCAGTTCCGCGCCCAGTTCGTCGATGCGATAGAGATAGCCCGAATAGGTCAGTCCTTCAGCCAGACGATCCAACTGGTCGGCGAGGAACGCCTTTTCCCCGCTCAGCCGCGCATGTTCGATCGCCAGGGCAAGCTGGCCGGTATCGGCAAAATATTCGCTCGCCCGCCGATGCATGACGGCAGCGCGGTCGGGCGCCCGATCGATCAGCCGGCCCAACACCATCTCACGAAACAGCCGATGATAGGCATAACGACTATGTTCCTGGTCAATCGCGTTCAGAAACAGGCCTTCGCGAAAGACATGGTCCAGCATCGCGCGGGCATTCTCGTCGCCGGTTACCGCCGCGCAGGCCGAGGGCGTCAGTTCATCGAGGATCGACGTGTCGACAAGGAAGCGGCGAACATCGTCCGGTTGCAAACTCACCACTTCGTCATGGAAATATTCGGCAAATTCGGGGCGCAGGCCAGTCAGCCGAAGCTTGACCGCGCTGTCGCTGGTGCGGCGATAGAGATCGCATGCAATGACGATACCGGAAACCCAGCCTTGGGTATCGCCCACAATGTCCTGAAGGTCACGCGAATCCACCGGCGTTCCGATGGACCGCGTGACCAGTTCCGTCGCTTCCGCCAAGGTGAAGGACAGATCCGCGACGCCCACTTCGACCAGAAATCCGAGCGCCCGCATACGCGCCAGCGACAGGCCGACCGTACCGCGCGCAGCGATGATGATGGTCAATGCGTCGCGCGCGCTCGAGGATAATTGGGCCAGAAATTCCAGGATCGGCTTCGCCAGAAACTGCGCGTCATCCACAATGATGACCGGCCTTACGCTGCCCATCGTCGCGAGGACGGACAGCCAGTTGGCGTCGGACGCGTCGCTGTCCAATGCATCCCACGCCATGCCGGCCGCAATACCGGCCGCCTTGAGCGCCTGGAGAAAGGACCGTTTGCTTTCTATGCCCGCCCTGGCCGCGAGCCAGATGACGGGACGCCCCTGCGACCTGAGTTCGTCCGCCCAGAACAGCATCGCGGTCGTTTTCCCGCTGCCAGCCGGGGCCGACACCGCGGTCATGCGCGACTGCGCCACCCTCTCCGTCAACGCCACCAACGCAGCGCGGCGGATAGGCCTATGAGTCGAACGGGGCGGCAAGATAGCTGTAGGCACGACAGTCATGCTGTTCTCTCCTGACGCGCGCTTGGCGCGATTCGTTCTGTTATGCGAAATATATTCTGCGCGATGAATCTATAACGCAATCCCTTTTTCCTATCGGCAGATAGGTTCCCAGTGAGGCAGAAAATTGTCCAGCTTCCAAGCGAACAAGCCAAGGTCGCTCGGCAACCAGCGTTGCCATACAGACTGCGGCACAGAGCAGGATATTAGGAAAGGTTGACCATGAAGGCCCTTTATCTCGAACGGATCGACGGCCCTGACTCCGTGGTGGTGACGGATGTCGACACCCCGGTTCCTGGTCCGGGAGAGGTGCGCGTCGCGCTGCGGGCGGCATCGATCAACCATCGCGAACTGTTCATCACGCAGGGCCAATATCCCGGCATGACTGTGCCGATCACGCTGGGCTGCGACGGCGCGGGCGTTGTCGACATGATCGGCGAGGGCGTGACCGGCGTCAGCGAGGGGGACGAGGTCGTCCTCTATCCCGCGCGCAATTGGGGCCCCAACCGCCATGCGCCGGCCGCCGATTTCGGCCTGCTCGGCATGCCCTTTGCCGGCACGATCGCCGAATATATCTGCGTGCCGGTCGACAATCTGGCGCCCAAGCCGGCCTTCATGAGTTTCGAGGAAGCCGGCGCCATGCCGCTGACGGCGCTGACCTCCTGGCGCGCGCTGATGTTCAAGGGGCGGCTGGAAGCGGGCGAGACGCTGCTCATCAGTGGCGTGGGTGGCGGCGTGGCGACATTCGGCCTGGACTTCGCCGTGGCCAAGGGCGCCAATGTCTATGTCACCGGCGAAAGTCAGGACGTGATTGATCGGGCCATTGCGATGGGGGCCAAGGGCGGCCTGCTCTACACCGATCCCGACTGGCGCAAGCAGGTCGGCAAGCTGACCGGCGGCATCGACGTCGTGCTGGACGGCGCGCCCTCGCCCAGCTTCGCCAACTATGTCCGCGCCATCAATCCGGGCGCGCGCATCGTCATCTATGGGTCTACCGCCGGCAATGAGATCAAGTTCAACGCCACCGACATCTTCCTGAAGAGCGCGAGTATCGTCGGCAGCCAGGTCGGCGATCCGCAGGACTTCAAGGAAATGCTCGCCTTTGCCGGACAACATGAAATCAAGCCGGTGATCGAGGCGACCTATCCGCTTGCCCAGGCGAAGGAAGCGCTGCTGCATCTGCGTGACCAGCATAAATTCGGCAAAGTCGTGGTGACGATGTGAGCGATCTGTTCAGCCTGGCCGGCAAGAAAGCGCTGGTCACCGGCGGCGCGCAAGGCCTGGGCCGCATGATCGCCGAAGGTCTGCTGCGGGCCGGGGCGACGGTCGCGATCACATCGCGCAAGGCCGACATTTGCGAAGAAGCCGCCCGCGACATGGCGGCGCTGGGATCATGCATCCCGCTCCCCGCCGACCTGTCCACGCCCGAGGCGGCGGTGGACCTCGTCGCCCGGTATCGCGATGCGGTCGGCGAATGCCATATATTGGTCAACAATGCGGGCAAGACCTGGGGCGGACCGATCGACAGCTTCCCCGACAAGGCCTGGCCCGGCGTGATGGCGGTGAATGTCCAGACGCCGTTCACCATGGTCCGCGAACTGCTGCCCGAACTCGGCGCGGCCGGAACGCCGGGCGATCCGGCCCGGGTCATCAACATCGGTTCGGTCGCGGGGATGAAGACGGCCCGGCTCAGCGCCTACAGCTATGCCGCGAGCAAGGCCGCGGTCCATATGATGACGCGCGATCTGGCCGGCGATCTCGCCGAACGGAACATTACCGTCAACGCGGTCATTCCCGGCTTCTTCCCGACCAAGATGACGGCGCATATGCGGGACGAGGATCAGGTCGATCCTGCCCTGCTGGCGCATATTCCGCTCAAACGGCTGGGGTCGCCGGACGATATCGCCGGCATCGTCATTTTCCTGTGCTCGCGCGCCGGAGCCTATGTCACCGGCGCGGAAATCCCGGTCGACGGCGGGGTCGTCGGCTGCGGCTGAGGGAGGGGGCCGCCATGGCGAGAAACGGCAATTTCGTTTTCGTCGGCGGCACGGACGGCATTGGTCGCGCCGCGGCGCTGAACGTGGCGCGGCACGGCTCATCCATCCTCCTCGTCGCGCGAAACGAGGATCGCGGCGCGGCTGCGGTCGATGCAATGCTGGATGCGGGCGCGCGGGACGCCGCCTTTCTCAAGGCCGACCTCTCGACGATCGCGGGGGCAGCCGCCGCCGCGCAGGGCATCAACCTCTGGCGCTCCACGATCGATGGTCTGATGCATAGCGCGATGAGCGCATTTTCGGGCAAGACCGTGACAACCGACGGGTTGGAGTTCGCGTTCGCGCTCCAATATCTCGCGCGCGCTATCATCAATCGCTTATGCGCCGATGCGCTGGCCGCATCGGGTGACGGGCGCATCGTTCATATCGCTGGCGCCGTCCCCTATCGGATGGCGGCGCCCGATCTTGACGATCTGCAGTTCGAACGGCGCAAATGGCGCTTCTTCAAAGCGATCCTGACCACCCATGTCCAGGGCTTCCTGTTCCTGGACGAGGCATCGCGGCGCTGGGCGGACCGACAGATCGGACTCTATGCGACCGGCGTGGCATCCACCCGGACAAGAGCGATGCTTGACCCCGCCATGCCGCTCATCATGCGGATCATGGGTCGGCTGGGCATCACGGCCGAGAAATCAGCCGTCAATGCCACACGGCTGCTGCTCGACGAAGCACGTCCGGCCATGCAAGCCGCCATCTTCAAAAATCCCAAGCGTTTCACACCGGCCCCCTTCGATCTGCCCGCGCAGGAGGGGGGACGATTGTGGGACATCACGACGGCCCTTGCACGCCGCAGAGGAGTAGTTTTGCCATGACGATCGACCTCGCCATGCTGGCGGATCGCCTCGCGATCGAGGAATGCATCTATCGGTACGCCCATCTGGTCGATTCGATGCAATTTCATCGCATCGCGGAGGAAGTGTTCACGGACGACGGATCGATCGACTTTGGCAGCGCGCGTTCCGTGGGGCGCGAGGCTATCCATGCCCAGTGCATGGGTTATCAGGGCGCTTTGATGGGCTGTTCGCACAATATCACCAACCTGGTGATAGAGGTGAACGGCGACGAAGCGCGCGCAGCCAGCCGCGTCATGACCTGGCAGTGGTTCGATATCCCCGATGCCGATCCGCTGCGCCCCACCGACCTTCTCGCGGTGGGCGGTTATGAGGACAGGCTGCGACGCACGGCCGAGGGATGGCGGATATTTGAGCGGCGCGGGATCAATTTCGGTACGGGCATCGGCGCCGGATCCGTGCCCGATCCCATGCGTCCCATCTTTCAGGCCATGCAGGGCCGCACGCCTGGCTGGCCCGCCTGACCGAGGGCGGGCACCAGGGCCCGCCCATCCTGTCGTCAGAGTTTCCAGCCCCCGCCCGCGACGATCACCTCGCCGGTGATATAATCGGCTTCGGGCAGGCACAGCAGGAAGACGGCACCCGCCGCTTCTTCCGGCGTGCCGGCGCGGCCCAGCGGAATGCCTTTTTCCATGGCTTCCAATATTTCGTCGCTGACGCCGGCTTTGATGTCCCGACCCTTGACGCTGATGGTCGAGCTGCCCGCCTCGCCTGCGGTCATGCGGGTCATGATGGCGCCGAAGGCCACGGCATTGACGGTGACATTATAGCGCCCCCATTCCTTCATCACCGTCTTGGTGAGACCGACGATTCCCGCCTTGCCCGCCGCATAGCCCGACTGACCGGCATTGCCGCCAAGACCCGCCACGGAAGATATATTGATGACCGTCCGGCGTGTGGCCCGGCCCTGTTCCGCGGCCTCCTTCTTCGCCGCGGCAGCGATCACCGGTTGCGCGGCGCGCAAGATGCGGAAAGGGGCGTTGAGATGCACATCGAGCATGGCCATCCACTGCTCGTCGCTCGTCTTCTGAAGCACAGAATCCCAGGCATAGCCCGCATTGTTCACGATGATGTCGATCGTGCCGAAATGCGCGACCGCCGCTCCCACGAATTTGTCGCCGAAATCGGCCTCCGTCACGTCGCCCACACACACCACGGCGCGAACGCCCAGGCTTTCGATTTCGTTCGCCGTCGCCTTTGCGACATCCTCGTCCAGGTCGTTCACCACGACATGGGCGCCGGCACTGGCCAGTTTCAGCGCGATAGCCTTCCCGATGCCCCGTCCAGAGCCAGACACCAGTGCGACCTTGCCATCCAATATCTTCACGTCAATGCGTCCCTTTCTTCCTTGAAACCACCGATGCGGGCCTCGCCGCCATCGATGACGATGCTGTTCCTGTCAGGCACGCTCGCCCGAAACGATATGGTGTCGCCCCGGCGCCAGATTTCCGTCCGAACCGTCTCGCCTGGCCAGACCGGCGCGGTAAAACGCACCCGCATGTCGGTCAACAAACCCGGATCGCCCTCACAGCACAGATGGATCAGCGCGCGCGCCGCCAGCCCCATAGTGGCGAGGCCATGCAATATCGGCCGGTCGAAACCTGCCGCCTGCGCCGTACCCTGGTCGACATGCAGGGGATTTCGATCGCCGGTCAGGCGATAGAGCATCGCCTGATTGGAGGCCGTCGGGAGATCGAGACATGCATCCGCCGGCGCATCCGGCATTATGACCGGCGCCGGCCCGTCAAGATCACGCGGCCCGCCAAAACCGCCCGCGCCGCGCAAGACCCACACTTCCTCCATCTCGGCGATCGGACGGTCCGTCGGCGTGGTGATCACGCGTTTTGCCCGCACGAGCGCAGGCTTGCCTGCCCCCTTGTCCGCGAGACCGATAATCTCGATCCGGCCGTTGACCAACTGGCCCAGTTCGAGCGGACGGAACAGTTTCAGCGTCTGCTCGCCATGCAGAATGCGCGGCCAGTCCCAGCCCAGTTCCGGCGCCATCGGCCAGAAGCCAGGTGTCCCCAGGACCAGCGCCATGGTCGGCAACACGGCCTGATCGCGTTCGAAAATCAAATTCTGCTCATCTATGGCGCCCAAACCGGCGCCAACACCCAGGGCATAGAGGATCGCCCCGCGCGGATCGCAGACATCTTGCGCTTCCGGCACCCGGAAGCCGCGCAATCGTTTGACGTCAAGCATTCGACTCATCCCCGGTCCAGAAGTCAGGACAGCTTGCGCTCGTCCAAGCCTAGCCCGCGTCCGATGATTTCGCGCATGATTTCCGACGTTCCGGCGAAGATGCGGCTGATGCGGGCGTCGGTATACATGCGGCTGATGCGATATTCTTCCATATAGCCCGCGCCGCCATGGAGCTGGACGCATTCGTCCATCACCCGGCCTTCCAGCTCGCTGGTCAGCAGTTTGGCGGCCGACGCATCTTCGGGGGTCAGTTCGCCCGCGTTGAGCAGCAGCACGCACTGGTCGACATAGGTCTGGAGCGCATCCAGTTCGGCCCGCATCGACGCCATCTTGAATCGCGTATTTTGGAATGCGCCGATCGGCTTTCCGAACGCCCGGCGTTCCTTCACATAATCGAGCGTGATGTCGAACGCGGTCTGCGCCGTCGCCATGAAGCCGATGGCCGCGACCAGCCGCTCCTGCGCCAGGAAGCGCGCCAGATATTTGAAGCCCTGGGTCGGATCGCCCAGCACATTCTCCTTGGGCACCTTCACGTCGTTGAAGAAGAGCTCGGCCGTGTCCTGCGCCTTCAGCCCCATCTTCGCCAGCTTGCGCCCGCGCTCGAAGCCTTCCATCCCGCGTTCGACGACCATGAGGCCCAGACCGTGGCGGCTATTGGGATCGGTCCGCGCGGCGACGACGATCAGATCGCCAAGGATGCCGTTGGAAATATAGGTCTTGGCCCCGTTCAGCAGCCAATGGTCGCCCTTGTCCACCGCGCTGGTGCGCATGCCAGCGAGATCGCTGCCGGTCGACGGTTCGGTCATCGCGACGGCCAGAATCTTCTCGCCGCTGACGATGCCGGGCATCCAGCGGTCCTTCTGCTCGTCGGTACCGAGCTTCGCGATATAGGGCGCGACCAGATCATTATGCAGATTGATATAGAAGCCTATGTCGCCATGGCGCATATTCTCCTCGATGATGATCTGCTCGAAGCGGAAATCGTCGATCCCCGCCCCGCCATATTTCTCGTCCGCCCAGGTGCAGAGCAGGCCCTGTTCGCCAGCCTTCAGGAACAGCTCCCGGTCGACCATGCCCTGTTCGCGAAAGCGTTCGGCATGCGCGCCCACCTCCGCCGTCATGAACTTGACGACGGAGTCGCGGAACTGCTCATGTTCCGGCTCGAAGATCAAGCGCTTCATGCCGGCATCGGCTCCTTGACCCTGGTTGCGCTCGCGGGCGCATAGAAATCCTCGCCCTTGGCGGCCTTGTCGCGCAGCCATGCCGACGGCAGGAAGCGCGGACCATAGAGCTGGGCGAGCCGGTCGGATTCCTCGACGAACGTCTTGAGGCCGATCGTGTCGATGTAGCTGATCGTCCCGCCGGTCCATGCCGGGAAGCCCCAACCATAGATCGCGCCCAGATCGGCATCCTGCGGGGTTTCGAGCACATTCTCCTCCAGGCAACGGGCGGTTTCCATCGCCTGCGCGTAGAGATAGCGTTTCTTCAGCTCCTCGACATCCCAATCCTGCTTGACCGGGAAGTGATCGGCCAGGCCCTTCCACAGATGCTTCTTGCCGCCTTCGGGATAATCATAGAAGGCGCCGCCCGCCTTGCGGCTGGACCGGCCGATCTCGTCCTTCATGCGGCGCATCACGGCAGTGCCGGCCGGCGGCGTATATTTATCGCCTTCCTCGGCGATCGCCTGGTCGACGATCTTGAGCGGCAGGTCGAGGGTCAGTTCGTCCAGCAGCGCGAGCGGCCCGACCGGCATCCCCACCGCCTTGGCGGCGTTCTCGATCACCGCGGGAGGCACGCCCTCCGCTAGCATCGCCGCGCCTTCATGGATCAGCATCTGGAACACGCGGCTGGTGTAGAAGCCGCGGCTGTCGTTGACGACGATCGGCGTCTTGCGCAGTTGAGCGATGAAATCGAGCCCCTTGGCTAGCGTTTCCTTGCTGGTCTGCTGCCCCATGATGACCTCGACCAGGCCCATGCGGTCGACCGGCGAGAAGAAGTGCAGGCCGATGAACTGGTCCGGACTGCGCGACGCCTGGGCGAGCTGCGAGATCGGCAGGGTCGAGGTGTTGGACGCGAAAATGGCTTGGGTCGGCAATATGGCTTCAGCCTTCTTCGTGGTTTCGGCCTTGATCGCCGTATCCTCGAACACGGCCTCGACCACCATGTCGCAGCCATCGAGCAGCGCGAAGTCGTCGGTCGGCGTGATGCGGGCGAGGACGGCGTCCGCCTTGTCCTGCGTCAGCTTGCCCTTTTCGACCAGCTTGCCCAGCACCTTGGCCGAATAGTCCTTGCCCTTCTGCGCCGTCGGGACGTCGCGGTCGATCAGCACGACGTCGATGCCCGCATTGGCCGACACGAACGCGATGCCCGCGCCCATCATGCCGGCGCCCAGCACGCCGACCTTCCTGGCTTCGAACTTGGGGAAGCCTTCGGGGCGACGCGCGCCCTTTTCGGCCCCCTGCTTCGAAATGAAGGTGGTACGGATAATGTTGCGCGCGACCGGATCGGTCAGCAGCTTGGCGAAATATTTGCCCTCGACCGCGAGCGCCTTGTCGAAGGGCAGTTGCATACCGTGGAACACCGCGTTCAGGATGGCGGCGGGTGCGGGCTGGTTGTAGCCGACCTTGGCGAGGCCGCCGGTATACATCATGTATGCGCCGGAATCCTCGGGCACGGTCAGGCCCTTCTTCTGCGGCGGCGTCCACCCCTTCACGTCCCAGGGCTTGACTGGATCGGGGCCGGTGGCGAGCCAGCTCTTGGCTGCGTCGATCAGCTTGTCCGCCGGCACAACCTCGTCCACGATCTTGAGCTTGAGCGCTTCCTGCGGCCCGACCGAACGGCCCGACAGCAGCAGATCGAGCGCGGTCTTCATGCCCGCAATGATGCCCAGCCGCACCGTGCCGCCCGATCCGGGCAGCAGGCCGACATTGACTTCGGGCAGGCCGACCTGCGCCTTGGCATCATCCACCAGGATGCGGCGGTGGCAGGCCAGCGCCAGTTCGAAACCGCCGCCCAGCGCCAGGCCGTTGATCGCCGCCACCCAGGGCTTGCCCGATCGCTCGATGGCGCGATGCATGTCGGTCGCGCGCTTCGCAAAGGCGTAGGCCTCCTGCGGCGTCAGCGTGCCGAACCCGTTCACCAGTTGCTTGAGATCCGCGCCGGCCATGAAGGTCTTCTTGCCGGACGTCAGGATGACGCCCTTGATGCCGTCGTCCTCGATGATCTGCTTCGTCGCCGCTTCCATGTCGGCGATGAAAGCATCGTTGACGACGTTCATCGAGCCTTCGGCGTCGAGGGTCAGGATAGCAAAGCCGTCTTCGGCCTTTTCCAGTCGCATAGTCTTCATGGGATGTCCCGCTCTATAGTTCGGTATGCGCTCAGACGCGCTCGATGATGGCCGCCGTGCCCAGGCCGTTGGCCGCGCACAGGGTGATGAGGCCGGTTTCCGCGTCCCGCCGCTCCAATTCGTCCAGCACGGTGCCCAGGATCATGGCGCCGGTCGCGCCCAGCGGATGGCCCATCGCGATCGCGCCGCCATTGACGTTGATCTTGTCGTCGGGGACGTTCAGTTCCCGCTGGAAGCGCATCACGACGCTCGCGAAGGCTTCGTTCAGTTCCCACAAGTCGATGTCCTTCTCGGTCATGCCGGCCGCCTTGAGCGCCTTGCGCGACACCGCCGCCGGGGCCGTCAGCATGATCGTGGGTTCCGACCCGATATTGGCGTAGGACCGGATGCGACCGCGCGGCTTGAGCCCGGCCTTTTCCCCAAATTCCTTCGATCCGACCAGAACCAGCCCCGCGCCATCGACGATTCCCGAGCTGTTGCCGCCATGGTGGACATAGTTCAACTCTTCGATTTCGGGATATTTGGCCTTCGCCACCGCTTCGAACCCGGCCTTGCCAAACCCTTCGAAGGCGGGCTTGAGCTTGGCTAGGCTCTCCACCGTGGTGCCAGGCCGCATATGCTCGTCATGGTCGAGCACCACGTCGCCCAGCACATCCTTGACCGGCACGATCGCATTTTTGAAATAGCCGTTTTCCCAGGCATGAGCGGCCTTGCGCTGGCTCTCTACCGCGAAATTGTCGACATCCTCTCGCGTGTAGCCGTCCAGCGTCGCGATCAGGTCGGCACCGATGCCCTGCGGCGCGTAATAATTGCTGAAGGCGACCGACGGATCGGACGTCCAGGCACCCGAGTCATAACCCATGACCGTGCGGCTCATCGACTCGACGCCGCCGCCGATGCCGGCCTGGATCATGCCGGAATGGACCTGTGCCGCGATCAGGCTGACCGCGTCCAGACCGGTGGCGCAGAAACGATGAATCTGCTGGCCCGCGACCGTCTGCGCATAGCCCGCCTGCAACACCGCCGCGCGCGCCAGCACGCCCCCCTGTTCGCCGACCGGCTGGGCCATGCCGATGATCACGTCGTCAAGCAGCCCCGTATCGAGATCATTGCGGCTCTGAAGCGCCTTCAGCAGTTGCGTCGCCATTTCGACAGAGGTGATCTCGTGCAGCGCGCCGTCCGGGCGGCCCTTGCCGCGCGGCGTCCGGACATGATCGTAGACATAGGCTTCCATCGTGAATTCCCGACCAGTGATACAAAAATCTCTGCCCTTGCTCTTGGAGCCGGCAGGCAAAGCTGCACCTATCCAACGAAAGGCGCAGACAGGGGCGATGGCTGCAATCTGATCATCATCAATAGCTGACCGGCATTTTAGGAGCGGACATCCGTGGTCACACAAGGCGAAGATTGCGCCCCATTCCGTATTTCTGCAACCACTCTGGGCGATCTGCTTCTCAAAGGGTGGGACAAGGCATCGGGCAAGGAAGCGCTGGTATTTCCGGGGGAACGCAAGACATATGACGATGTCGTACAGAGCGTCCTGAAGCGCGCGCGCGGCCTGAAGGCGCTGGGCATCCAGCGCGGCGACCATGTCGGCATCCTGCTGCCGTCCAGCATCGAATTTGTCGAAACCCTGTTCGCCAATGCGATGTGCGGCGCCGTCTCCGTGCTGATGAACGCGCGGTACAAGGCGCCCGAAATGGCCTATGTCGCGCAAAATGCCGATCTGGCTGCGATCATCACCAATGACATGATCAGTGACCATATCGATTTCGGCGGACGGCTGGTGGAGGCATTCCCCGACCTGCCCGATGCCACCGACTCCTCCGCACTCACGCTTGCGGACGCGCCTCTGCTCAAGCGGATCGTGATGCTGGGCGGTCGTTCGGCCCCTGGTTTCGTCGATCAGGCGACCTTCGACGCGGCGGCGCTGCGCGTGGAGGATGTGGAGATTCATGCGTCCCGTCTGACCGTCAGGGTCCGCGACACCGCGATGATCCTCTATACGTCTGGCACCTCGGCCAATCCCAAGGGGTGCCTGCTCAGCCACGAGGCCGTCACCCGGGAGGCATCGAATCTCGCCCGTTATCGCTGGTCCTTCCAGCCCGACGAGCGCGCCTGGTCGCCGCTGCCGCTGTTCCATATCGCGGCGATGCTCTGCATGCTGGGCGCGATCGACGTGGGCGGCACCTTCATCGGCCAGCCGCATTTCGATGCCGGGGAGAGTCGGCGGCAGATCGAGGATGAAGGGGTGACGATGATGTTCCTGCCCTTCGTCACCTTCCATCAGGCCATGATCACTCATCCCGACTGGGCCAAGACCGACATGTCGTCGGTGCGCCTACAAAATAGCTGCTTCGCCTTCATGCCGGATCGCGTGGGCCAGGCCTATCGCGAGAAGGCCCCGAACATGCTCCAGGTGGGCACCATGGGCATGACCGAGGCGACCGGCATCGTCACCACCGGCGGCTATGCGATGGACCCGGAAATGGGCTTCAAGAAGCTCGGCTTTCCCCTGGCCGGCATAGAGATGAAGATCGTCGATCCCGAAACCGGCGCGGAGAAGGGCGTGGACGAACGCGGCGAAATTCTCATTCGCGGCTACAATCTGTTCGACGGCTATTACAAGGATCCGGAAAAGACCGCGGAAGCGCTGGACGCCGACGGCTGGTATCATAGCGCCGACATCGGATCGATCGACGAACAGGGCCATGTCATGTTTCATGGCCGGTTCAAGGATATGCTGAAAGTGGGCGGGGAAAATGTCGCCGCGGCCGAGGTCGAGGCGGTGCTGGCCACCCATCCGGCGGTTCGCCTGGCGCAGGTCGTCGGGCTGCCGGACGAGCGGCTGGCGGAAATTCCTGCGGCCTATGTCGAACGCGAAGGCGAGGTCGAGGTCGAAGCGGAGGAACTCATCGCCTTCACCCGCCAGCGCCTCGCTTCCTTCAAGGTTCCGCGGCATATCCGTTTCATCGACGAATGGCCGATGTCGGCATCGAAGATCCAGAAGTTCAAGCTGCGCGGCGCGTTGATGGACGAACTGGGCCTGAAAGACTGAAGCACGGCGCGTCGACGCCATGAAAGTGTAGGGAGAGTGACATGCGGGTGATCATCACGGGTGCTGCAAGCGGCATCGGCAGGGCCTGCGCCGAACTGCTGGCGGCCGGGTCCGTGATTCCGGGCGAACACAAGATGCTGCTCGCGGATCGCGACGCGGCCAATCTTCAGGTGGTGGCCGATGCCGTCGGCCCCACCGCGGCGACCTGCGTGGTCGATCTGGCCGAACCGGATTGCGGCGACCGGATCGTGGCGGCAGCGCTCGCGCATATGGACGGGATCGACGCCGTCATCAGCAATGCCGGCATCATCATGGGCGGCGCGCTGGTCGACCTGCCGATCAGCGATTTCGATCGCATCTTCGCCATCAACACCCGTTCCTCCTGGCTGCTGGGCAAAGCGGCCCATCCTCACCTCAGGGAGAGCAAGGGCGCCTTCGTCGCGACTGCGTCCATGTCGGCCACCCAGCCCACGCCTGCGCTCGGCTTTTATTCCTCCAGCAAGGCCGCCCTGCTGATGATGATCCGCCAGCTCAGTATCGAATGGGGCCCCGACGGCATCCGGTGCAATACGGTGTCGCCCGGCCCGACTTACACGCCGATGACGGCTGCAGGATATAAGGACCAGTCGCGACGCGATCAGCGGGAGGCCAATATTCCCCTGCGCAAGCTGGGCGTGGCCGAGGATGTCGCGCAGGCGATCCTGTTTCTGATCGGTCCCCATGCCGGCCATATCAGCGGCGTCGACCTGCTGGTCGATGGCGGCATGAGCAACATGCTGATGCCCGCCAGTGGCGGCGGCACCGGTCAGAACCGGCAGAACTGATATGGGATCAAAGGGCCCGATCCACGCCAGCCGCCCATTCGGCATCGGTCCCGCCCCGCGCATTCTGCGGGTCGATCAACAACTGCGCCGTCGCCATCAAATGGTCCGTCAGCAGCGCCACGGCGCGATCAGCGTCCCGCGCCAGCGCCGCATCGACGATCTGCGCATGTTCATGAACCAGATCCCGGTCGCCATGGGCCAAGGGTACGGTGAGATAACGGTAGCGCTCCGACTGGGCATAGAGCCAGTCGCGCATTTTGAGCAGCCATGGACTGTCGCACGCGGCGACCAGGGCATGGTGGAACGCCGCATGGGCGTCGGCATAATCCTCGTTCAGGCGGGCCGCTTCCCGCGGGTCGCGGGTCGGGGTCTTGCTCAACCTGTGGGCCGCACTGACGATCGCGGCTTCCCAGTCCAGGCCGCCCTTCTCGATGGCGCGCCGGAGGCATTGCCCTTCAATCTCGCTGCGGACCCTGACCAGATCGGTCAGGTCACCGATCGATATCGGCGTCACTCGAAAACCCCGCGCATCGTCCTGCGTCACGAAGCCCTCGGACGTGAGCCGCGAAAGGGCTTCGCGCACCGCCCCGAGACTGAAGCCCTGCGTTTCCGTGATATCCTTGATGTTGATTTTCGCGCCCGGCACCAGCCGACAGGTCAGAAGATCGTCGCGCAATTGCCGGTAGGCGCGTTCGGTCAGGCTCAGCTTCTTCGTCATCGGAAGAGCTATATCAGCTTCGCCAACCGTGGCAATTCGACAAGATGTATTTTATCGCTTGAAATATATTTCATTAAAACCCATGCCATCGGTTCAGTGGGTTGGACAGATTCTCAGGAGGTTTGCATATGCGGTTGGCCAAGGTAACGAAGAATGGCGCGGTCGGTCTGGCAGTGGACACGGGCGCGGGCGTCAAGGCGCTGTTCGGCGACGCTGCCCTCTATGATCTGGATGCGCTGATCGCCAGCGGCGGCAGCGCCCTGACGGACGCCGGCGTGAAAGTCAGCGCAGAGGGCGAGGAAGTGCAGGTTGAAGACCTCATGTTCCTGCCGCCCCTCGTCAAGGCGCCCAAGATCCTCTGCCTGGGTCTCAACTACAAGGATCACGCAGCCGAAGGCGGATTTACCGTACCCGAATTCCCGACGGTATTCGGCCGTTTCAATTCCAGCCTCATCGGCCATGGCGCACCGATCATCAAACCGCCCTGTTCCGATCAACTTGATTATGAGGCGGAAATGGTCGCGGTCGTCGGCAAGGGCGGCAAGGATATCAGCAAGGACGACGCGCTGTCGCATATCGTCGCCTATTCGGTGTTCAACGACGGTTCGATCCGCGACTATCAGCTCAAGACGCCGCAGTGGACGGTCGGCAAGAATTTCGACGACACCGGCGCCTTTGGCCCCTGGCTCGTGACGGCGGACGAACTGCCTGCGGGCGGCGCCGGCCTCAAGATCGAAACCCGCCTCAACGGCCAGGTGGTGCAGAGCGCGAACACCTCGGACATGGTGTTCGATGTCGTCGACACGGTCGCCCTCCTTTCCACCTGCTTCACGCTGGAAGCAGGCGATGTCCTGGTCATGGGAACCCCGTCGGGCATCGGTCTTGCCCGCAAGCCTCCGCTGTTCATGAAGGATGGCGATGTGTGCGAGGTGGAAATCGAGAAAATCGGCCTGTTGGTGAACCCCATCAAGGCAGCATGATCGAAAGGTCGGGCGCCGCCCTGTCGGTGCCCGGCCAGCCAAGGAGGGAAGGATGAACCAGAACAGCCCGTCGGGACGTCGCACCAATAGTTTGGGCGTCCATTCCATCGATCATTTTGCGGTCGAAGTGCCCGATCTGGACGCCGCGCTGACATTCTACACGCTCTTCGGGCTTGAGGTCCGGGAGGGCAACGGCACGCTGGAACTCTATGCGGCTGGCAATCCGCATCGCTGGGCGGTGCTGAGCCAGGGCGGCGACGCCAAGCGGCTGCGCTATCTGAGCTTTGGCATCTATCCCGACGAGGCGGATGCCTTTGCCGCCCATCTCGACGGCTGCGGCGTCACCCGGATCGAAGCGCCCGAAGGCGCGGAAGCGGACGGCATCTGGTTCGCGGGCTTCGATGGCCTTCCGATCAATGTCCGCGTTGCCGACAAGGCGACGCCATCGGAAAAGAGCCAGTTCACCTTCGTCAGCGCGGCGCCCGGCCAATCCGGCGCGATCCCCAACAGCAAGGCGCCAAAGGTTCACCCGCGCCGCCTGTCGCATTTTGCGATCTTCACGACCGACGTGAATGCCGCGATCGACTTTTATGAAAAGACGCTCGGCCTGCGCCTGTCCGACAAGAGCGAACCGGCCGTCGCCTTCCTGCACGGCGCCCATGGCAGCGATCATCACCTGCTGGCCCTCGTCCTGTCTGATCGGCGGGGCATGCACCACAATAGCTGGGACGTCGGGTCGGTGATGGAAGTGGGCTTGGGCGGCGCGACCATGGCGCGGGCAGGCTATGGCCCCAATTGGGGCGTGGGCCAGCATGTGCTGGGTGCCAATTATTTCTACTATGTGCGCGACCCCTGGGGCAGCTTCAGCGAATATTCGGCCGATATCGACTTCATCCCGCATGATGTCGACTGGCCGGCCGCCAACCATGCGCCGGAGGACAGCATGTTCCTGTGGGGACCAGACCCGTTCCCCGAATTCATCCAGAACACAGAACCGACGGAGGCCTGATCGTCATGACCACATTCCTACTTCTCCATGGCGGCGGCATGGGCGGCTGGACATGGAAATATGTCCGCGAAATTCTGGAGGCGAAGGGCCACAAGGTCTACACGCCGACCTTCACCGGCTTTGGCGAGCGCGAGCATCTGATCGGCCGCGATGTCGGCAATGCGACCCATGTGCGCGACATCGTCAACGTGTTCAAATTTGAGGACCTGCGCGACGTCGTGCTGGTCGCCCACAGCTATGCCGGCACGGTCGCGCCCGGCGTGATCGCCGAGGTGGGCGACCGCATCGCCGCCATCATCTATCTCGACGCCATCGTGCCCCGGTCGGGGGAACGGATCGCCTCCCTCATGGGCTATGTGCCCGAAGACCAGCTCGCTGCGCTCGATGCGATGCTCGAAGCGGGCGAAGGCCCGGTCGGGTCGGGCGTGCACGAGATGCAGCGCGCGGCCGCCAAGGAACATCCGCATCTCATGGACCCGGCGCGGGAACAATGGCTGCTCGACAATCTGTCGGACCAGCCGATGAAGGCGACCGCCTGCGTCATCCCCGTGGGGGCCGAGACGATCGCCCGACCGGTCGACTATATCGCGGCAGCCATCACCGTGATGACGGCGATGCACGACCGGGCGCGCGAACTGGGCTGGACCATCCATGACCATCCGGGCGATCACGCCCTTCTGGTGGGCGATCCGGAGGGCACGACCGACCTCATCCTGAAGATTACCGACGCGGGGGCCCTGGCATGAATGCCGCGGAGTTGTTCTCGGTACAGGATCGCGTCGCCGTCGTCACCGGCGGATCGATCGGCATCGGCCGCCATATCGCAACCGGCTTTGCCGCTGCGGGCGCCCAAGTCTATATCTGCGCGCGGACCGAGGCCAAGGTAACGGCAGCAGCAGCGGAGATTTCCGCCAAGACGGGCGGCCGCTGCACCGGCCTGGTCGCCGATCTATCGACGCTCGCGGGGATCGAGGCCCTGGTCGCGGCGGTGTCCGCACGAGAGCAGGCCGTGCATGTCCTGGTGAACAACGCCGGGACCATGGCCGACGCGCCCATAGACGACTATGGCGAGGACGAATGGGATCCGGTCATCGACCTGAACCTGAAAGCGCCCTTCTTCACGCTCCGGAAATTCCTGCCCCTGCTCCGCGCGGGGGGCACGGCGGAGCGCCCCGCATCGATCATCAACATCGGGTCGGTCGGCGCGCTCAAGGTCGGGCCGAAGGAAAATTACGCCTATCAGGCATCGAAGAGCGCCATCCACTGGATGGCGAAGGGCCTCGCCAAGCGACTGGGTAGCGACAACATCACCGTCAACGTCATCGCGCCCGGATTCTTCGAATCCGAAATGACCGTCATCACCTCCGACGAGATGCGCAAGATGGTCGTGTCCATGGTGCCGCGTGGCCGCGTCGGCACGCCCGAGGATCTGGCGGGCGCCGCCATCTATCTCGCCTCGCGCGCGGGCGCCTATGTCACCGGATCGGTCATCCCGGTCGAGGGAGGCTTGTCGATCTGATATGACCCAGCTTCATTTCGTCGCCATTGGCGGCACAATGCGCGCCTATTCCTCCACTGAGCGGGCGCTTCGCAAGGCGCTTGCCATCGCAGAGGACCGCGGCGCACGCACGACGCTGCTCGCCGGGGCGGATATCGACTTCCCGTCTTACGCGCCTGAAAATCCGGATCGTCCGGATGCGGCAAGACGTTATGTCGACACCCTGCGGTCGGCGGATGCCGTGATCATCGGCTCACCAGGATATCATGGTGCGATCTCCGGCTTTGTGAAGAATGCGCTCGATTATGTCGAGGATATGAGCCGCGACGAGCGTTGCTATTTCGACGGCCTGCCCGTGGGCTGTGTGGCAACAGCGGCCGGCTGGCAGGCCGCAGTCGCTACACTCCAGCAATTGCGGGTAATTACCCACGCGCTGCGGGGCTGGCCCACGCCGCTGGGCATCGCCATCAACACCATCGGCAGCGAAGGCGACCCGATCGAAAATGCGCCTATCCCCAGTCAGTTGGGGATGATGGTGGACCAATTGTTCAGTTTCTGCCGACGACCTGCCCTATAGTTGGATAGGTTCGCAATGCATCCGCCGGGCGCTTAGTCGCAGTGCTACAAACGGGAACGACGATGGATTTTTCACTCACCGAGGAACAGCAGGCGTTCAGGGACATCGTCCGCCGCTGGGTCGATGCGGAAGCGCCCAAGGACTGGATGCGCGCGCTGGAGGCCGACGAAGAAAATTATCCCTATGCTTTGTGGGACAAGATTGCCGAGCAGGGATTTTTCGGGATCGGCATTCCGGAGGAATATGACGGCCTGGGCGGCGACGTCATGATGCAGATGATCTTCGCCCGCGAATTCGCGCGGACGGCCGGCGGCCTGCTGTGGGTCTGGGGCCTTACCTCCTTCGGCGGCGCGAAGACGATCGGCGCGGTCGGCACGGAGGAGCAGAAAAACCGCTGGCTGCGCCCCATGGCGCAGGGCAAGCTGCGCGTCTCGCTGTCGATGACAGAACCCGACGGCGGCACCGACGTTTTGGGCGCGATGAAGACCCATGCCGAAAAGGTCGAGGGCGGCTGGAAGCTGAACGGCGCCAAGATGTGGACGACCGGCGCCAAGGCGGCCGACAGGCTGCTCGTCCTCGCCCGCACCGACAAGACTGTCGAAAAGAAGCATCATGGCCTCACCATGTTCTTCGTCGACGCCAAGGCGCCCGGCATCACCGCTTCGCTCCTGCCCAAGCTCGGCATGCGCGCCATGGGATCGTGCGAGGTCCATTATGAGGATGTCTTCGTCCCCGACGAGGATGTGCTGGGGGAACCCGGACAGGCCTGGTACGCGATGCTGCCGACGCTCAACAATGAGCGGATCATGGTCGGTGCGCAATGTCTGGGCGCGATCGACGGCGTGCTGGAAGACGCGCTGGAATATATGCTGCAACGCAAGGCGTTCGGCGGCATCATCGGCCGGTTCCAGATCCTGCAGCACTATGTCGCGGACATCGCGACCTGGCAGAAGACGACCGAATTGCTGCTCAACAATGTTGCCTGGATGCAGGCCAACGGGATGCCGTGCGGCGTCGAGGCGAACATGCTCAAGATGGTCGCGACCGAAAATGCGGTGAAGGCCGCGGACCTCGGCATCCAGATATTGGGCGGCATGGGCTATTCGGCGGAGACCGACATGCAGCGTTACTGGCGCGATCACCGCATCTTGCGGATGACGCCGATCAGCAACGAGATGGTGCGCAACACGATTGCCGAAAGCCTCGGCCTGCCGCGTTCCTTCTAAGGGTTATAAGCGATGAGCGATCTCGACGATCTACCCCCTGCCCCCGACGCCGCCGGCACATCGCTGGACGGGGAAAAGGTGTTCACCATCACGGCGGAGGAGAATGCCGCGCTATGCCGGTCGACCGGGATCGAGCCGGCCGCCGATGGCAGCGCACATCCCATCTATTATTATATCGCCACCCAGGTCGCGATGGGCAAGACGGTGGCGGGCGTCTGCGAAGCGTGCGAATTCGATGTCGAGGATGGCCCGATGATGGGCAGCAGCGGCGTGCGGTTCGATGCGCCGCTGAAGGTGGGCGAAAACTACAGAGTGACGGGAGAGATACTCAGCCTCGTCCGCAAGCGCAGCCGCAAGCTGGGCGTCATGGACGTGCTGACCTATCGCCTGCGCCTGCACATGCTCGATGGCACGCAGGTGCTGGAAACCGATAATGTGTGGGTATTGCCCCGCAAGGAGTTCGCCGCATGAGCCACGCCGTCGGAGACATGCTGCCGCCCTTCACGATCGAGAGCGTCAGCCCACAGGCCATGCAGCAATGGGCCGTGTTCCTTGCCGATCCCAATCCCATTCATCTCGATGTCGAGGTTGTGAAGGCGAAGGGACTGGGCGACCGGGTCATCAACCAGGGTCCGATCAACGTCGCCTATATGATGAACATGCTGATGCGCGCTTTTCCCGGTGGGCGGATCAAAGCGATGGATTCGCGCTTTCTGGACAACGTCTATGGCGGCGACCGGGCAGTGGTGACTGGCAAGATCGCGGCGATCGAAGGCAATGCCGTGACCTGCGAATTCTCGCTGGATGTCGATGGCCGCGGCACGGTCAATTCCGGCACAGCGACGGTGGAAACCTAAAAAATCAGAGGAGAATATCAATGCCTAGCGGACCTTTTGCCCATGTGTGCATGGTCGTGCGCGATCTGGACAAGGCGATCGAGGATTGGACCAAGATCCTGCGCGTGCTCGATCCGGCCTCGCTGGAAGAACGTCTCGTCAAATATGACGAATTTTCCAGCGGCGACGACGCCGGCATGAAGTGGGCGACCTTCGTCAACAATGGCGGCACGGAAATCCAGTTCATTCAGCCGGCACCGGGCACGCCCATGGGCGATCGCCTCGAAAAGGTCGGCGAACATGTCCATCACCTCTGCTATGCGACCGACGACGTGCCGGGCGCGATGGAAAAGCTGCGGGCCGAAGGGCTGCACCTGCCCGGCGGTGGCCAGACGTTCAACGATCCGGACATGACCTGGCAGAAATGGAGTTGGGTCGGCCACAAGAGCACGCACGGTGCGCTGATCGAGGTCGCCTCGCCCTATGAGAGCCGCAACGACGGCAAGTGGCACCATGCGCCCGGCAAATTCGCCTATAAGGGCCCCGGCGAGCATCCGTCGTTCGCAGACATGGTCCCGCCGGTCGCCGCCGAATGATGCAGTCGCCCGGCATGACGATCCCCACACGGATAAGCCTGCCGGGTAACGGGCTGGAGATGGTTGCGGACGCCTATGGCGACCCTGCCGCGCCACCCGTCTGCTTCTTCCATGGCGGCGGCCAGAGCCGCCGTTCCTGGGCCGGGTCTGCCAGGCGAGTGGCGCAAGCCGGCTATTACGGCCTGACCTTCGATCTGCGCGGCCATGGCGACAGCGGATGGGCCGCCGACGGCGACTATCTGCTGGAAGCCTATGGTCGCGACGTCGAGTCCATCATCCGGGCCTTCGACAGGCCGATCGCGCTGGTGGGGGCCTCGCGTGGCGGCCAATCCGTGCTGGTCGGCGGGTCGCGCCATGCCGATCTGGTGCGCCTCATCATGCTCGCCGACGTCGCCCCCTATATGGTGGATGACGGCGTTGATGACATTCGTGACTTCTTCCGCGCCAGCGACTCCGGTTTCGCGTCGCTGGAAGAAGCGGCCGATGCGCTGCATGCCCATCTCGGCCAGCCCCGCCTGCCCGACGTGTCGGGCCTCGCCAAATCGATGCGCGAAGCGGATGGACGGCTGTTCTGGCACTGGGACCCCCGCACAACGGCGCCAGAATTTCTGCACCCCCCTTCGGAAGGGGAAGCGCTCATCGACGCGGCCCGTCGCGCGCGATCGCCACTCGTCCTCGTCAAGGCGGAACTGAGCGAGATCGTCTCGGACGAAAGCGTTCGGCAGTTTCGGGCGCTCGCCCCGCAACTGGAGGTCGAGATCGCCCATGGCGTCGGCCATATGTTCACCGGCGACCGCAACGATGCCTTTGCCGATCGCCTGCTTCACCACCTGGCACTTCATCTGCCGCTATGACGAAAGGCGCGTCCTTCGTCGTCGGCGGAACCGGCGGCCTCGGCAGCGCGATCTGCCGACGCTTGTCGACCGAATGGGATCAACTCGCCATCGGCTACCGATCCAGCCGGGAAAAGGCGTTGGCGGTCGCGGCGTCCCTGCCAAACAATTCTTGCGAGGCGCTGTCCATTGCCTGCGATCTTTCCGATCGCACCTCCATAGAGACCGGTATCCGCGAGACGGTCGAGCAATTCGGCGCCATCGGCACGATGGTCTTCGCCAGCGGGGTCGACATAGCCCAACCCTTCGTCAGCCAGATCAGCGAAGAGCAATGGCGCGAAGTCATCGAGATCGAACTGGTGGGCTTGACCCGCATCGTGTCCACCGCTCTGCCCTATTTCCGCGCCCAGGGCTTTGGCAATTTCGTCACCGTCGTGTCGGTCGCAAACTATTGCTTCCCCCCCGGCGACGCGTTGTCATCGGTCCCCAAGGCCGGAATGGAGGCGCTGGGCCGCGCCATCGCCAAGGAGGAAGGCCGTTACGGCATCAGGGCGAACATGGTTGCGCCGGGCATCATCGACGCCGGGCTTGGCGCCGATTTCCTGACATCGCTATACTCGCCGGAAATCTGGGAAGCGCAGCGCAGGCGCATTGCCCTGCAACGCTTCGGCAGCGGCGAGGATATCGCCGAGGCCGTCGCCTTCCTGGCTTCGGACAGGGCGAAATATATGACCGGACAGACCCTGATCGTCGATGGCGGCTTCAGCCTCTGAAGCCGCCTGCTCCGCTCAACCCAAAAAGCGCTGCGCGGCCACCCCATCGCCCCAATTATGGATGCGCTCCCAGAAGCGGACGCGGGTGGGCGCGAAATTATGCATGTGCGCCATTTGGGGGCATATAAAGAGCTGGATGTCCTCCGCGCTCTTATAGGCGCGGGGCTCGCCAAGGGGATCGGGCACCACGTCACGCTCGCCCATTGCGATCAGCACGGGGACGCGCACGACCGCGGCTTCCAGCGCCACCGCGCCCGGCGCCACCATGTAGACGCCACAAGGCGGCGTGGTCGCCGAACGCCATTCGGGTAGCGGATCGACCAGCCCAGCGGACGCCTTCATGTCGAGCGTGACGATATCCTCAGGCTCGTCATCATGGTGGAAGGACCATTGAAAGGGATGCTCGCCAGCCCTTGCCGCCGCCTGGAGCGCTTCGGCGTCGCCCAGCGTCACGCCCGGCGCCTGCGCCAGCGCCGCCGCGTTCAGGACATGCGGCGCATCGAGCGATGAGCGGCGCGAAATCCAGGGCCATGCGGCAGGCGGCTGTCCCGGCCGGGTCGGCACGACGGTATGGACGCCGCTATAGCCCAGCACGCCGATGCCATGGAATGTCTGGTGATTGCCCTGCGCGACGACCGTGAAGCATCCGCCCATCGACTGGCCGATGCCAAGGCATGTGGCATCGACGATCGGGGCCAGTCCGTCGACGAGCGTGCCCGCTTCCAGCCGGGTCATGACCGCGCGCACCATGGCGTCGTTGGCCGCCGCGACATTGTCGAGATTAAGGACATTGCCGTCGGGAATCGTCGAATCACCAAATCCCAGATGATCGCACGCGACGAAAATCCATCCGCGTTGGCAATGGAAACCCGCTTCACCGCCGCCCGACCCGTCCGGCATGTCGAAGCTGTAATAGCGTCGGCAATAGCCCCCGCCGGGGAAAGCGAAACAGACGGTCGTGGGATGGGCCAATGCCGTAACATCCGGCAGATGGACAGTAATTGCCACATGGGCGGCCGTGCCGAGCGCCGCCGCCTCGCTGACATCGATCTTCAGTTCGACGGACCGCTTCATGCCTTTGCCATTCCTTCCATCCCAAACACCGACGTCCCCGTTTCGCCGAACCGGCGCGCCCTCGCTGCGCCGGTTCGGCATGTCGGTCACTTATAGGGATCGACGGGCTGGGGAACGTTGATGACTTCGAGATCCTTCAGCATCGTCAGCACGTCGGAGATGGAATAGATGTGATCGATCTTGTCGCCCCGGAAACGCAGCCATGAGAACCACAGGACGTTGAGGTCGTTCCCGGTGGGCTGGACGCCCATATATGGGCCGCCGGTATGCTTGCCATGATGATGGCACAGCACGCAGATCTCGTCCTCGCCACGGCCCCAGGCCTTCAGCGTGCGATAGATGCTGGGCGGGAAGGTCTTGTAGAGGCCCTGCGGCGAGGTCTTCCACACATGATAAGTGCCAAGGTCGGGCCGGTTCGGGTTGTCGTAGGTCATCGTGTCGGTATTGAAGAATGCGTCCATTCCATCCCAATCGCCGCGATTGATGACCTCATGCAGGTCCATCCAGTGATTGACCATGAACGCCTGCCGCTCGGTCAGCCCGGCTGTGATGTCCGCCCGCGTTTCCTTGGACAGGACGAAATCGGCTTCCGTGAACGGGGCGAGGCCCATAATAGTCTCCTTGATCAAAAAACGGTCCGCGGGATCGGTCCCGTGGGCTGTGGCTTCTTCCCCATAGCCGCCGCGCCCGGCACCTACCTAATGGAAGGCGGCGAGCCTGCTCCCCTGTGCCAGCAGCCATTCTATAGAATGAGGTGAGGCGGAGGAGAGGCCATGACACTGACCCTGCAGGAAATGTCGGACCGGTTCGAAATTCAGGACCTGATCGTTGGCTATTGCTATGCGGTCGATACACGCGACTGGGATGCGCTGGACCGCTATTTTACCGACGACGCTGTGATCGACTATTCGGAAATGGTGGGCGTCGTCGGCAGCCTTACGGAAATCAAGGCATTCCTCTCGGCAAGCCTGACGCCGATCCTGGCCTTTCAACATGCCGTGTCCACCACCCAATATCAGATCGCGGGCGACCGGGCGCAGACCAAAACCGCCTGCTATAATCCGATGACGGTCAGCAATGGCGAAACGACCGATACCTTGGTCTTCGGCCTCTGGTACCATCATGAATTCGTCCGCACCGCGCAAGGCTGGAAGATCAGCCGCCTCTATGAGCAGAACTGCTACCGGATCAATGTGCCGGACTGGCTCGCGGCCCAATTGCCCGCCTGATTTCCCCACAGCCTTTTCGGATTCCGAGGGGGAGCCTGATGCGCCGTTTTCTGAACATGCTTTTCGTCCTGCTCCTGTTTCTTGCCGGTCTGTCGCTGCTCGGACTGGGCGGGCAGCTCGCGCTACTAGGCGGGTCGATCTGGTATGGCGTGTCCGGCCTCGTCATGACGGTCACCGCCTTTCTCGGCTGGCGCCGTTCGCGGCTCTCGATCACCCTCTATTGGGCCTTTCTCGTCGCCAATCTGGGTTGGTCGCTCTGGGAGGTCGGACTGGACGGTTGGGCGCTGGCGCCCCGGCTGGCCATGCCCGTCGCCATGGGCCTCTACATGCTCACCCCCTTTTATCGGCAGCATGTCGGGCTTGGCCGTCCCCTGCCCGGCGCCCGCGCGCTGTGGCCCGCTCTTCTCCTGCTCTTCATAGGCGCCGTCGGCACCGCTTTCTGGACGGATCGTTCGCCGCCAGCGCCCAGTGCGCTCTGGGGCGCCGGACCTGCACGAGCAGCCGATGGCGACTGGATCGCCTATGGCAACGATCGGGGCGGGTCGCGCTACTCGCCGCTGGCGCAGATCACGCCCGCCAATGTCGGTCATCTGGAAAGGGCATGGACCTACCACACCGGCAAGCTGACCGACGGCAAGCAAGGCACCGCCTTTCAGGCCAATCCGCTCAAGGTGGGCAATCGTCTGTTCCTGTGCGCTGGCAATAATGATGTGATCGCGCTCGACCCCGAAACGGGCCGGCAATTATGGCGGCACCAGCCCAAGACCGATCTCGCTGGCGTCTATGGCCTCGTCTGCCGCGGCGTCACCCATTATCGCGTACCGCAGGCCCGGGGCTTTTGCGCCGAACGCATCTACACCGCCACGCTCGACGCCCGGCTGATCGCGCTTGATGCCGCCACCGGCAAGCTATGCCCCGGCTTCGGACAGGGCGGTCAGGTGGATCTGAAAGCGGGACTGGGCACGGTCGACAAGGGCTATTATTTCGTGACCTCGCCCCCCGCCCTCGTGCGGGGCCGTCTCGTTCTGGGCGGCTGGGTGATGGACGGTCAGAAAATCAGGGAACCCTCGGGCGTCGTCCGGGCGTTCGATGCCGTCACCGGCGACTTTTCCTGGGCGTTCGACATCGGCCGCCCCGACGATCACGGCCCGCCGCCGCCCGGCCGGGTATTCACGCCGGGCACGCCCAATAGCTGGGCGCCGATGAGTTCGGATGACAGGCTGGGCCTCGTGTACGTGCCCACGGGGAACGCGACGCCCGACTATTTCGGCGGACATCGCACCGCCAATGACGATCTTTATTCCAGCGCCGTGCTGGCGCTCGATGCGGAAAGCGGGGCGGTGCGCTGGTCCTTCCAGACGACCCATCATGACCTGTGGGACTATGACGTGCCCGCCCAGCCGACGCTGGTCGACCTCCCCGGCGGCGTCCACGGCCTGCTCCAGCCGACCAAGCGCGGGGAGATATTCTTCCTCGACCGGGCGACCGGCAAGCCAATTCTGCCGGTGGAGGAACGCCCCGTCCCGCAGGGCGTCGTTCCCGGCGAACGCCTGTCGAAGACCCAACCCTATTCGGTGGGTATGCCCAGTTTCGGCGGTCCGCGTCCGACGGAAAAGGGCATGTGGGGCCTGACGCCGATCGATCAGGCGATGTGCCGCATCCGCTTCCGCCAGGCCCGTTTCGACGGCGACATGACGCCGCTGTCGACCGAGCATCCAACGCTCACCTGGCCCGGCTTTCTGGGCGGAATCGACTGGGGCGGCGTATCGGTCGATCCCCGGCGCGGGCTGATGATCGTCAACAACAACCAGGTCGGCAACTATAACCGCCTGATCCCCAGAGCCGTTGCGGACCGGCAGGGCATCAGGCCGATGACCGCCGCCCATATGAGCGATGTCGGCGGGCCGGTCGCCCAGATGGGCGTGGCCTATGCCGCCCATATCGCGCCCTTCCTCTCCCCACTCGCCATTCCGTGCCAGCAGCCCCCCTATGGCCGCATCAACGCCGTGGACCTCAAGACCGGCAAGCTGGTGTGGAGCCGGCTATTCGGCACCTCGCGTGACAGCGGTCCACTGGCCCTGCCGACCTTCGTGCCGATTCCCATGGGCGTGCCCAATATCGGCGGATCGGTAGTGACCTCAAGCGGCCTCACCTTCATCGGGGCGACACAGGAGCATATGTTCCGCGCCTATGAAACCACGACCGGCCGGCTAGTATGGAAGGCGCGCCTGCCGGCGGGTGGCAACGCCTCCCCCACCACCTATTGGTCCAATGCCAGCGGACGCCAGTTCGTGGTGATCGCAGCGGGCGGACATGGCGCCATGCTGGCCGGTGCGAGCGATGCGTTGATCGCCTATGCCCTGCCCAAACCATAGCGGGCGGCGAGGGATAGGCGCCTTCCACCAGCCAAGGAAAGGCGACGAATCGCGGCAAGAGGCCGCCTAATCCTATCCTTTGGCGGGCAAGATTGGCCAAAGGCGCTTTATGTTTCTTCGGGAAACAAGGGGAGGAAAACATGCCTGCACATGGCAGTCTGGTAAGGCGCTTGCTTGTCGGCGCCGACGATGAACGCGCGATCAAACATGTGCTGCTGCGTTACGCCACCGGTATCGACACGCGGGACTGGCCGCTGTTCCGGACCTGCTTCGCCCAGGATTGCGAGACCGATTACGGCAGCTTCGGACATTGGCGCGGTCCGCGCGAAATCGCCGAATATATGGCCGATGCGCACCGCCACATGGGGCCGACGCTGCACCGCATCACCAATATCGTGATAGAGAAGCGCGACGACCAGGTGCACGCGCGCAGCTATGTCGATGCGATCCTGCCGGAGGCGGCCCAGGGCGGCGTGACCCATCGCGCGACCGGCTATTATGACGATTGCCTGGTTCGGACATCGGACGGCTGGAAGATTTCCCGCCGGAAGTTCACCCTGGTCAAGGCGGGTCTGGATGGCTGATCTCAACCGCCAGGTCATTTTGACGTCCCGCCCGGCGGGAGTCGCGCAGGCGGAGAATTTCGCGATCCGGCATGCGCCGGTCCAGCAGTCCGCGCCGGGCCAGATTTTGGTGCGCAATCACTATCTCTCGATCGAACCGGCGATGCGCGGCTGGATCGCCGATACGGGCAATTATGCTGCGCCCGTCGCCATCGGCTCGGTCATGCGCAGCCTTGCTTCGGGCGAAGTGGTCGCCTCCGCGCATCCCGACTATGCGGTCGGCGAGCATGTGTCCGGCTGGTTCGGCTGGCAGGACTATGCCTGCGTCGCGGCCGATCAGGTCGTCCAGCGCACCAGCGCGGCCGAGATGCGGGCATCGCTCGGCATTCTGGGCATCAACGGCATGACAGCCTATCTCGCGCTCACGCTGGTCGGCCAGCCCCGCGCGGGCGACATCATTGCGGTATCCACGGCGGCTGGCGCGGTCGGTTCGGCCGTCGGGCAGATCGCCCGCATCCTGGGTTGCCGCACGATCGGCCTTGCCGGCGGCCCCGACAAGGCCCGGCGCTGCGTGGAGGATTATGGTTATGATCATGCCATCGATTATCGCACCGACGACATAGGCGCGGCTATCGCCCGCCATGCTCCCGACGGCGTGGACATCTATTTCGACAATGTCGCCGGCGCGATCAGCGACGCGGTCGTGCCGCATCTGGCGCAGCGGGGGCGCGTCGTCGTGTGCGGCACGGCATCGATCGACCGTTGGGCGCCATGGCCCACCGGGCCGCGCGTGGAACGGCATCTGCTGGTCAAGCGCGCCCGGATGGAGGGCTTCGTCATCTTCGACCATGTCGATCGCTATGCCGAAGCGACGGCGCAACTGCAGGCATGGATCGCGCAGGGCCGCCTCACGTGGCGCGAGGATATATTGGACGGGATCGAGGCCTGTCCCGACGCGCTCGCCGGTCTCTATCGCGGCGAAAATGACGGCAAGCGGCTCATCCGTCTCGTTTGATCTGGGAAGAGGACATCACGTCATGGACAATCTGGAAGGGCAGATCGCCATCGTTACCGGCGCATCGTCGGGCATCGGCGCGGCGAGCGCCCGAGCGCTTGCTGAAGCGGGCGCGACCCTGGTGCTGGTCGCCCGCCGCGCCGACCGTCTCACCGAACTGGCAGAGGAACTGGGCCGTGGCAGCACGGCCTTCGCGGCCGACATGGCGGACCCGGATGCGCCGCAAAAGCTGCACGATTTCGTTCTCGACCGATTCGGCCGCGCCGATATCCTCGTCAACAATGCCGGTATGCTTCATGCTGCGCCGATCGACACATTCGACCTCGACCAACTCCGTCCGATGATCGCGATCAATTATGAGGCGGTGGTGCGCGCCAGCACCCTGTTCGCGCGCACGATGAAAGCGGCCGGCAGAGGGCAGATCATCAACATCTCCAGCATCGGGGCGAACATCGCCGCCCCCGGCGTGGGCGTCTATGGCGGCCTCAAGCGCGCGCTCGAGGCTTTTTCCGACTGCTTGCGGGTCGAGCTTGCCGGATCGGGGGTCAAGGTAGGGATCGTCGCGCCGGGCACGACCAGCACCGAGATTTTCGAGGATATGAAAGCGAGGGGACAGCCCGCCTGGGACAGCTTCATACCCGCGATGCAGCCTCGCGACATCGCCGAAGCAGTCGCCGTCATCGCGCGGCAGTCCGAACGCACCAATATCGCGCGTATCCAGGTCTATGCCGCGGCCGACAGCCACTGACGCCCCGGCCGGAGCCGGAGCGTCCGTCGATCAATCGAGCGTGGCGTAGGCGTCCAGCCGGAACGGATTGACCGCCTCGCCGTCGCGCATCTTCGTCACCCATTGCGCGTCCATCAGGAGGGCGCGGCCGACTGCGATCAGGTCGAATTCGCCCCGCGCCATCCTGTCGGCCACCAGCGCCAGATTGTCGGTCATGACGGTCGGTTGCGCGAAGGAGGATTGCAGATCCTTGCTGAGGCCCACGCCGCCGACCGCGATGGTCGGCTTGCCCGTCAGCTTCCTGACCCAACCCGCCAGCCCCATGTCGGCCCCCTCGAAGGCCGGCGCCGTAAAAATGCGGGTGCTGGCATCGAATATATCCACCCCCGCCTCGACGAGCGGGGCGAGCATCGCTTCCAATTCGGCGGGCGTCTCCGCATTGCGCGCCTCATAATCTTGCAGCTTCCACTGGGAGAAGCGGAAGATGACCGGAAAGTCGGGCGCGGTCGCTGCCCGGATCGCGCGCACCAGTTCGACCGCGAAGCGCGCCCGCTCGGCAATCCCGCCGCCCCAGCGATCGTCTCGCACATTGGTATGGCGCCACAGGAAACTGTCGATCAGATAGCCATGCGCGCCATGCAGGGCCAAGCCGTCAAAGCCGACCGCCTTCGCATTGGCCGCGCTGCGGGCGAAGGCGGCGATCAGGTCGCCGATCTCGCTGTCGGTCAGCGGCGCGGTGGGCGTGCGCACCTGTTCCAGATAGTCGGGCGAGACCATCGCCTTGTCGGTCGGGCCCCATATGCCCGAGGGGCGGGCCGAGGGGGCATCGGGATGATAGCCCGTACCGGGCACACGAATGACGCCCTGGTGCCATAGCTGCGGGATGATGAGGCCGCCCGCCGCATGCACGCCGGCCACGATGTCGCGCCAGCGCGCCAGCGCTTCGTCACCATGCAGGACGGGTGAAGCGCCGCCCCCCATGGTTTCACGCCCCACGGCGGCGGGATGGTCCACGCCCACCCCTTCGGTGATGATCAGGCCCACATCAGCTTCGGCCCGTCGTCGATAATAGCCTGCCACGCCGTCCGATGGGATGCCGCCCGGCGAGAAATTGCGCGTCATCGGCGCCATCACGAACCGGTTGCGCAGGCGTAGCGAGCCCATCGTGAACGGCATGTATAAAATCTCAGCCTGCCCCATCAAAGCGGTCCTCTCCTTTGCCTGTCAAAAGACCGTGCCGCAGGGCATGGGCGTCGAAAACCTATCCTGTGACAGGACAGCCGCGCCCGGACCTCGCGCATGGTCGGGTCGACTCAGGCGGCTTCGACGGCAAGGGCGGACTGCGGACAGGCTTCGGCGCCTTCCCGGGCCTGCTCCTCCAGTCCTTCGGGAACGATTTCGTCGTCAACATACACGATGCCATTGGCGTCAAGCTTGTACACTTCAGGGCAAATTTCGGCGCACACGCCATAGCCGCAGCATGCCGCCTTATCGATCATCACTTTCAGTTTCTGGCTCATCCGGCCTCTCCTTCCTCTTTGATCACACATTACATCTTGAACAGATTTAGTTCAATATGTATAACACGACTCAATCAAGGAAATCGATCAGGAGAGCAACATGCTGCACAATGCCGGGCTGACGCTGAGCGACGGAACGACGCTTGACGATCTCATCAATCGCGACATGAACGAGGTGTCGCTGAGGGTGATGAATGACAAGGAGCTGTACGAGCTGGAGATGGAGCGGGTGTTCGCCCGCACCTGGCTGCTCCTTGGCCATGAGTCGGAAATTCCCAAGGCCGGCGACTATGTCATGCGCGACATGGCCGAAGACAATGTGATCGTCTCGCGCGACCGCAGCGGCGAAATCCACGTCATGCTGAACGTCTGCCCCCATCGCGGCATGAAGGTCTGCACGGCCGAAGCGGGGAATGCCCACGCCCATCGCTGCATCTACCATGGCTGGGCCTTCCGCGCGGATGGCAGCTTCATCGGCGCGCCGATCGAAAAGGAGCAGATGCACGGCAACAAGCGGTCCAAGGACGAGTTGGGGCTCAAAAAAGCCCGCGTCCACCTCTATGGCGGCCTGATCTTCGCCACCTGGAACAAGGATCTGTCGTTCGAGGATTATCTGGGCGACGCGAAATTCTATCTCGACCAGCTTTTCTGTCGCACCGACAATGGCCTCGAGATGCTTGGCCCGCCCCAGCGTTTCGTGCTGCCGTGCAACTGGAAGATTCCCGGCGAACAGTCCGGGTCGGACGGCTTCCATACCCTGACTTTGCACCGTTCGCTGATGGAAGGCGGCATCATGGGCGGCACGGCCGAGTCGATCTACGACACCGCGCCGGGCATGTATGGTGTCGATCTTTCGGTGCCGCAGGGCCATACGCTGCGTTGCCTGGAGGCGGCCCAGACCTTCAAGATGTTCGCCGACGTCAGCTTCGAAGGCAAGTCGACCGAAGAGCGGCTCCATCTGCTGCCGCCGCCGGGCATCACCAAGGAATTGATCCCGCAACTGTTCAGGAATCTGTCGGCAGACCAGGTCAAGCAGTTGGCGAACATTCCGCCCCAGGTCGGCGGCATGTTCCCCAACATCCTCGTCGCCTTCATCTTCGCGCCCCGCATGGATGGCGGCGCGTCGGGCGCCCTGTCGCTGCACACCTATGTGCCCAAGGGGCCGGACAAGGTGGAGTTCGTGAACTTCATCTTCGCGGAAAAGGACGCGCCGGAAGACGTGAAGCGCGACATGCTCCAGAACGCCATCTGGTCGACCGGCACGTCGGGCACGATCGAGCAGGACGATGCCGACACCTGGCCGCAGATCATGCGCAATTCGCGCGGCCATATGAGCAAGACGATCACGCTCAAATATCAGGCGCTGCACGGCCATGAGCGTCCCGAAGGCTGGGTCGGCGGCGGCGATCTCTATCCCGGCTTCACCAAGGACGACACGCAATGGGCATGGTGGATGGCCTATTACAACATGATGGCCGACGCCTGAGCCGACGCGACGAGAGAGGACAGATATCATGGTGAACTACGCGACCGCCGCCATCGACAAGACCAGCGTCATGCGCGGTCTTGTCTCCACCAAGCGCGTGCCGCTCGGCTCGGAAGTCTATAACCGCCTGCTCGAAGCCCTTTATGAGGAAGCCGCCGCACTCGACGAGCGCCGGTTCGACGACTGGGTGGCCTATCTGGAACAGGATCTGAGCTACACCGCCCCCCTGCGCCTCACCCGCAACGGTCCGAACAAGGACCGGGACGTGGTGCGCACGATGAAGCATTTCGACGAGAATTACGGTTCCATCCTGATGCGCACCGGCCGCCTGGCGAAGAGCGCCTGGGCCGAGGATCCGCCCTCGCGCACGCGCCGCTTCGTCACCAACGTCCGCGTCGCCGAAAGCGAGACGGTCGGCGAATATGAGGTGGTGAGCTATCTCTATGTCGAGCGCAGCCGCATGGACAATCCGGAGAATGAAACCATCAGCGCCGAACGCCGCGACATCTGGCGGCTGGTCGACGGCGCGTACAAGCTGGCGCGCCGGGAGATCATCGTCGACCAGTCGACGCTGGGCATGTCCAACTTCGCCATCTTCCTCTGACCGGACCTTTTCTGGTGACGGGAACCCCGCATATCGTGGTCGTCGGCAGCGGCCTCGCCGGCTATGGCGTCCTGCGTGAGCTGCGCAAGCTTGCGCCGGACGCCCGGCTGACGCTGGTCACGCAGGATGACGGCCATTTCTATTCCAAGCCCGCTTTGTCCACCGCCCTCGCCAAGGGCAAGGTTGCCGATACGCTGATCACCACGCCGGCGGAAAAGATGGTCGCGCAACTAAAGCTCGACCTGCGCGCCGGCCGCATCGTCGAAGCGATTGATCGGGAGGACAAGGCCGTTCTCACCACTGGCGGGCCGATCTTCTACGATCGGCTGGTGCTGGCGCTGGGCGCCGATCCGGTGCGTCCGCCGATCGATGGCGATGCCGCCCATCGTGCGCTCGCGGTCAACAACCTTGACAACTATCGCGAGTTTCGCGAAAAATTGCCGGACGGCGCCCGCGTGCTGGTGATGGGCGGGGGGCTTGTTGGCACCGAATTCGCCAACGATCTTTCGGCAAGCGGCTATCAGCCGGTGGTCGTCGATATGCTTGGACACCCCCTCGCACAGCTCGTGCCGCCGGGCGTGGGCCAGATGATCCGCGACGCGCTGGCCGAAAAGGGCGTGGAATGGCATCTCGGCCGCAAGGTGCTCGCCATCCATAAGGGCGAAAGCGGCATCCGGGCCGAACTGGACGACGGCTTGGTGATCGAGGCAGCGGCGGTCCTGTCCGCCGTCGGACTGCGTCCGCATATCGCGCTTGCGCAGGAGGCCGGGTTGGAGGTCGCGCGCGGCATCAAGGTCGATCAAACCGGCCGCACCAGCGACCCCGCCATCTATGCGATCGGCGATTGCGCCGAATATCCGCAGGGACTGGCGGCCTATGTCACCCCGATCATGGCGGCCGCTCGCGCCATCGCGCCCAGCGCGCTGGGCACGCCGACGGACATCCGCTTTCCGCCGCTGTCGGTCCAGGTCAAAACCACCGCTTATCCCGTCGTCCTGCTGCCCGCGCCTGTCGGCGTGGACGGGCAATGGCAGGAATTCGCCAATGACGAGCGCGGGCTGAAATATCATTATCACGACGCGGACGGGGCGATCCGCGGCTATGTTTTCACGAAAGACTATTGCCAGGACCGCATGGACATGGACCGTGCCCTGAGCGAGCAGATGACAGGAGCGGTAGCGTGACGGGATTGGTCAAGGACAAGGTCGCAATCGTCACGGGCGGCGCGAAGGGGCTAGGCTACGGGATTTCCCGCTGCCTAGCACAGGCGGGGGCGCATCTCCTGATCACCGGCCGCGATGGCGCCGCCGCTGAAGCGGTCGCAGCGGAGATCACGCAGAGCTTCGGCGTCCGCGCCATCGGCATGTCCGCCGATATGGGCGTCAAGACCGAAGTGGAGGCGATGATCGAGCGCGCCGTCAGCGAATTTGGCGGGCTGGATATATTGGTCAACAATGCGTCGCAGCTTTCGCCCAACGTGCTGCTGGAGCAGAAGACGGACGAGATGCTGCAGCGGACGCTGGAGATCGGCACCTGGGGCAGCTGGTGGGCCATGCGCGCCGCCTTCCCCCATATGAAGGCGCGCGGCGGCGGTTCGATCATCAACTTCTATTCGATCGACGCCCAGACCGGTGCCTGGCTCCATGCCGACTATAATATGAACAAGGGCGCGATCCTGGGGCTGACCCGGACCGCCGCGGTCGAATGGGGACGCTTCAACATCCGCACCAACGCCATCGCGCCGACCGGCATGGGACAGGTGTTCTCGGACCTCGCCGAAAACGTCCCCGGCTTTCTCGAAATGGCGACCGCCAGCAATCCGCTCAAGCGTGCGGGCGACCCGGAGAAGGACATCGGCCCGGTTGTCCTGTTCCTGGCTTCGGAAATGTCGCGCTTCGTCAATGGCGAGCTGATCAATGTGGATGGCGGTCAGCATCTGCCCGGTTATGTGAGCGTTCCGCACAACCTCGCCGAGATGGAAGCCCAGACATGAAATTGATGCCGCACACCGACTGGAGTGAAATCGTCGCGACGGATCAATCCGGCAGCGTCCAGAAGATCATGGACGGCACGTTGCGCGCGATCAACTCCATCGGCGCGCGGCGCCTGTCGATGAGCGACATCAGCGAAAGCAGCGGCGTTTCGCGCGGCACGCTCTATCGCTATTTCGCCTCCAAGGAAGAAGTGCTCGCCGCCTTCAGCGAATATATCTGCAGCAGCTTCGAAAAGGGCATCATGGAGTCGGGCGAAGGCATTGCCGACCCGATCGAGCGTTTTCGCGCGGTGATGCGCTTCTATGGCCGGTTCACAATCGAACGCTCGCCCGAAGGCATTTTCGAGGTCGAGCCGGCCTTCCATCTCAATTTCCTGCGCAGCCATTTCGGTCGCCACAAGGCCGCCGTCCAGCGCGCGCTTGAACCGGTGTTCGATCATTTCGAAAAGCTCATCGACAACCGGATCAACAGGGACGCCTTCTGCGACACGATGGTTCGCCTGCAACTGAGCACGCTCATCATTCCCGCCACACCGGACTGGCTGGCCATCTGGAACAGCGCGCCCGATCGATTGTGCGACTGGGCGCTGCAGATCGCCGGACACCATAGCGACCATAAGAAAGGATGAACTAATGGCTACTGCCCCCAAGATGGATAATGAGATCGAGTGCGGCTTCGCCGAAAAGGCCGTCGCCGACGCGATGGTGGAAAAGGCGCGCAGCTTTCGCGCTTTCCTGCAGGGCGAAGCGCCCGAGGGTGAAAAGCGGCGCAGTCCCACGCCTGCGGTCGACAAGATGCTGAAGGAAGAGGGATTCCTGCGCATGCTGCTGCCGCAGCGGCTGGGCGGCATGGGCCTGTCCCCCACGGATTTCTGCCGGGTGCAGATGGAGATCGCCAAAGGCGACCCGGCGATCAGCTGGGTCATCCAGATCATCAACGGCACGAGCTGGATCACCAGCCTGGCGCCCGACGGCGTGCAGGAGGCTGTGTTCGGCGACGGACCGCAGCCGGTCTGTGGCGCCTACAACCCGCCCGGCAAGGCCCGCAAGGTCGACGGCGGCTGGATCATCAACGGCACTTGGCCCTATATGTCCGGGTCGCGGCAGTCGAACTGGGCGCAGCAGGGTGTGGTGCTGGAGGGCTATGACGGCCCCGTCGTCCCCGGCATCAGCATGTGCTATCTGCCGATGGACAGCATGACCATTCAGGACACCTGGTTCGTGTCCGGCATGCAGGGCACCGGCTCCGACACGGCGATCGCCAAGGATGTCTTCATTCCCGAAGCCCAGATGGTGCTGATGGATGAGCGCGCCGGTCAGATCGACCGGACCAAGCGCCATTTCGGCGCCCCCTCCGACCTGCTGCCCGCCGTCCCGGTCGTCCGCACCACCGGCATCGCCCAGTTGATCGGCGCGGTCGAGGCCATGCTGGAGATCGTCACCGCCGAATCCCCCAAGAAGCCGGTGCTGACGACCATCATCGGCCCGCGCACCAAGTCTGGCGCCTATATGCGCGATCTGGGCGAAGCGGCGGCGATGATCGATACCGCCAAGCTGATCCTGTTCGACCTGACCGCCAAGCTGGACCGCGTCGGCCTGGGCGAGGAATTCACCCTTGCGGAAAAGGCGAAGCAGCGGGCGGGCGGCGCGCAGATGATCGAACTGATCCATGGCGCCAGCGAATCGCTGATGTTCCAGGCCGGCTCCTCTGGCTTTGCGCTGGACAAGCCGATCAACCGCTACTGGCGCGACGTTTCGATGGCGATGCGGCACATCCAGAATATCCCGACCATCGGTTATGAAATCTATGGCCGCAACCTGACCGCCGCCGATCCGATCTCGCCTCCGGGCGCCTATTGAGATCGATAAGCTATCGAAAGGAGGGTTGCCCGCTCGAAAGAACGGGCAACCCTCCTTCCTCAGCGGCCCGACCGCATCCATCACGACCATAGGGGAACGCCATGCGGGCCGCCCTGATCGACAGCGATGGTGGCTTCGCGCTGGCCGATCATCCCGAGCCAACCGCGCAGCCCGGCTATCGCGTCATCGACGTTGCCGCCGCCGGTATCGGCCCGACCGACCTCATGCGCGCGAAGGGCTTCTTCGGTCCCGTCGATGCGACTTATGTGCCGGGTGGCGAGGGTGTCGGACGGCTGGACGATGGAAGCCGCGTCTATTTCGGCCATAGCAGGCCGCCCTTCGGCGCGATCGCGGAACGCACACTTGTGGCCGAAGAGGAGATCTGGCCCGCACCGGACGGGCTTCCCGATGACCAGATTATCGCCCTCGCAATCTCCGGCACGGGCGCGCTGATCCCGCTGGAGGAAGCGCGGATCGCCAAGGGCGAATCCGTCCTCATTCTTGGCGCGACCGGTCCGGTTGGGCAGATCGGCGCGCAGGTCGCCCGGCTGCTGGGCGCGGGTCGCATCGTGGCCGCGGCGCGCAGCCGCGAACGGCTGGAGGCGATGCAGGCCGCCGGTCATGCCGATGCGATCGCCCTGTTGGGCGAAGGCGATGACGACGTCGCGCTGCAAGCGCTCTCGGAAGGCGGCTATGATGTCGTACTCGACATCATCTATGGCCCGCCCGCGCAAGCGGCGATGCGCGCCACCCGCCCCGGCGCGCGCATGATGAGCATCGGCGTGCAGGCCGGGCCGACGGTCGCGCTGTCCCTGCGCGACCTCGTCTTCCGCAGCCATATCGGCGTTGGCACCGGACAACGGCCGGCCAGCGAGCGCCGCGCCGCCTATGACCGGCTGATCGCCATGGCGATGACACAGGGCCTGACCGTCGACACGCGCCGCTATGCCTTTGCCGATGCCGCCGATGCCTGGGCGGCGCAGGCCGGCAGTCCCCATGGCAAGATCGTCATCACCCGCTGATCCGATGGGAACTCCCGCCTATATCGATTCCACCGCCCGCCTGTTCGGCGATGTGCGGCTGGGCGACGATTGCAGCCTGTGGCCCTATGCCGTCGTCCGTTCCGAACGGGCCTATGTCTCGATCGGGCGCTGCGCCAGCGTGCAGGACCATGCGATGGTCCATATCGGCTGGGATGATCCCACGATCATCGGCGACTATTGCACCATCGGCCATCGCGCGGTGGTCCATGGCTGCATCATCGAACCTGCCTGCCGGATCGGCGTCGGCGCGACCATCATGGAACGCTGCGTCATAGGGCGCGGCTCGATCGTCGCCGGACACAGTTTCCTGCCGCCAGACAGTGTCATCCCGCCGCATTCGCTCGTCATGGGCACGCCTGGCCGGGTCGTCCGCCCCATCGACAAGCTGCGCGCGAACATCGTCGATGCGCTGCTGTATCGGGACAATGGGCGCGCCTATGCCACAGGCAAACATCGCATATGGGTCGATTCCGACATGACGAAGCTGGGCGAAGAGGCCGATGCGATCCTTGCACGCGAGGCCGCAGGCTGGAATGATCGGGATATGCCCCAATCCCACAGAACATAAGGCTGCGATCATGCCCGAAGCCCCCGCCCTGACCGAAGATGCCATGCTGAGCCTGCTCTTCCGCAACGCCCGCACCCATAATCAATGGAGCGATCGTCCGGTTACAGACGAGACTGTCCGGAGCCTCTACGACATCGCCAAATGGGGGCCAACGACGGCAAACAGTAATCCGGGCCGCTTCGTCTTCGTCCGCTCCGCCGCCGCCAAGGCGCGCCTCAAGCCGCATCTGAGCGCAGGCAATGTAGACAAGGTTATGCAGACCCCCTGCACCGTAATCATCGCGGGCGACACGCGCTTCTACGAATTTTATGGCAAGCTGTTCCCGTCGCGCGACATGCGCAGCACGTTCGAAGGCAAGGACGCGCTGATCGCGGACACGGTGGCGCGTTCCTCGACGCTCCAGGGAGCTTATCTCATCATGGCGGCGCGGACGCTGGGCCTGGATTGCGGCCCGATGTCGGGCTTCGACCAGGCCGGCACCGATGCGGAATTTTTCCCGGACGGCCGGTGGAAGAGCAATTTCCTGTGCAATATCGGCTATGGCGATCCGGCGGGTCTCTTTCCCCGCAACCCCCGGCTCGATTTCGAAGAGGCCTGCCTCGACGTCTGATGCAGGGCGAGGCGTCCGCCACAAGGCGAACGCCTCCCGCCGTTCAGCTTGCAGGCGTCCAGACCAGCGGCAGGGCGACCGGCTGGATCATGCCCAGATGGCATTCCACCTGATGGCCGGGCGCGATGCGGAAGTCGGGAATGCGCGCGAGAAATTCCTCCATCGCGATCCGCAACTCGCGGCGCGCCAGATGCATGCCGACGCAGGTATGGATGCCGAAACCGAAACCGACATGCCGTGGCCGCCGGTTCAGCCGAACCTCGGCAGGCGCATCGAACTCGGCCGGATCGCGACCGGCGAGCGTGGTCGACATCGCCACCTTGTCGCCGGGCATGAAGCGTATGCCGGCCACGTCCGTCTCCTTCTTGCAGGTTCTGAAGGTCGTCACCGCGCCATAGGCCCGCATCAGCTCGTCTATGGCGTGGGGGATTTCCGACGGATTGGCGCGCAGATAGGCCTGATCCTCCGCATGGCTGCCCAGATGGCGGAAGTGCAGGCCCATATTGGTCGAAACCGTGTCCAGCCCACCAATGAACAGGTTGAACATGAAGCCCAGCAGTTCGTCGTCGGTCAGCGCCCTGTCACCGATCCGCCCCTGCACGCCGAAACTGATGAGGTCATCGCGCGGGTTGGCCCGCCTGTCCTCGATCTCGCCACCCAGATAGGCGAGCACGCTGCGTGTCGCCTCGGCAATCTTGGACAGATCGTGATTGTGGAGCAGGTTCATTTCCCACGCCATGAACTCGCTCATCCGGTCATGCGGCAGGCCCATCAGTTCCATGAATACCTTGATCGGAAATTCGAAGGCGAAATCGCCCATGAACTCGCACTGGCCGCGCGGGGCGAAGGCGTCGATATATTCCACCGCATAGTGCCGGATCTTGTCCTCTAGCGCCGCCATCGCCTTGGGCGTGAAGGCCGGATTGACCATCTGGCGAAAGGGCCCGTGGGCAGGCGGATCGAGTTCCGCTGGCGAGTTGATCCAGTTCCCGCCCACCAGCTTGGAGAAGGGCGAAAAGTCGGTCGAGGAGAAATGATCGGTGTCGAGATAGATTTCGCGCAGATGCGCCATGCGACGCGGCACCCAGGCGGGCGTGCCCCCCGGATAGGCGTGGGCGGCATAGATGATATCAGGCCCCTCATGCACCTGCATCGCCAGGTCGTCGAACGGGTCCACCGCCGTCGTCATGCCGAAGATGAAAGGGAAGTCCCGGCTCACCAGTTCGGGCGGCACATGATCGGGAATCGGCTGCGCGGGAAACATCATCGCACTTGCTCTCCTTGTCGTCTTTGCCTGCGATTTCGGACGGACAGTGGACGCCGCCCGCACGCCAGGCACCTGTCCTTCAGAAGGATCGCGGCAGGCCCAGGCTCTCCGCGATCCCGTTGCGCACCATTTCGTTGGTGATGGGACCAATCCGCCACAGGCGGCTGTCGCGCCAGTAGCGTTGCATGTCGGTTTCCGCCGAATAGCCCATACCGCCCAATATCTGGATGCCCATGTCCGCCGCCGCATTGGCGTTTTCGGACGCCATCAGCTTGAGCATATTGGCCTCGACGCCGACAGTCTCGCCCCGGCTCTGCTTGTCCGCGCAATAATGCAGCATCAGTTCGGTCGTCTTCTGCATGGTCGCAATGTCGGCGACATAATGCTGCAGGCTCTGGAAGCGACCGATGATCCCGCCAAAGGCCTTGCGCTGCTGCATATAGTCGAGCGCGTCTTCCAGCACGCCGTCGATGACGCCCAGGCAGAAGGCGCCAACCATGATGCGCTCGTTATTGAGCGTGGGCAGCAGCATGTACCAGGCCTTGTGGGGCTCACCCAGAACATGCTCGTCCGCGATGAACGCATCCTCGAAATGAACCGAGCAACTACCCATCGACCGCATGCCGAGCTTGGCCAGCGGGGTGATCGTCACGCCCGGGGTCTTCGTCGGCACCCAGAAGAGGGTCAGGCCCTGATGCTTCTTCTCGACGCCCCTGTCGCTGCGCGCGATCACCAGCAGATAATCGGCGACATGCGCGGAGGAAGACCAGATCTTCTCGCCATTGAGCCTCCACCCGCCATCGACCCGGTCGGCGGTGGTGGCCATCGCGCCGAGCAGGTCCGTGCCGCCGCCCGGCTCGGTAAAGGCGATCGCGGCCTTCAACTGGCCGGTCGCGATCAGCGGCAGATATTTCGCCTTCTGTTCGGCCGACCCGTAAAGGCCGATCGACTTGGACCCGGCAAAGCTGGTGATGCCCCAAATCCACGCCAGCCCGCCCAGCGACCGGGCCAGTTCCCGCGCCAGCAGCATCTGCATGACGACGTCGCCGCCCTGCCCGTCATATTCCTCCGCTATGCCGACGCCGTGGAAGCCCGCTTGCGTGAACTTGTCCCACAGCGCGAAGGGATAGTGATGCTCGTCCTTTTCGAGCGCGCGCGACCAATCCTTGGGCACTTCGCTGTCCATCCAGCGGCGGACCATATCGCGGAAAGAGCGATATTCTTCGGGCAGTTCGAAATCCATTGTCAGTCCTTTTGGTGTTGGTTCAAAGCGCCGCCCGCCATGGTCTCGCCATCGCACAGGGCAATCAGGCGCGCCGCCATCCGGTCGAGGCAGGCCAGCACGCCGGCCTGATCGCCCGCCAGGAAGGCCTGCAATATCGCCTCATGCTGGTGGAGGCCGCTTTCGCGGAGGGTCGTGATGCCATGCAGGAAAATGAAGCGGGCGATCAGCCCGCGCCGGTCCAGCGTCGACCGCAACAATTCACGGCTCGCCGACGCCTTGATGAAGATCGTGTGGAAATCGAGGCCAGCCATGATCGCGGCCATATATTCGTCGCTCTCCAGTGCCGCCCGATAGCGTGCGATCGCCCGCTCCAGCGCCCTGATCTCCGCTGCGCCGATGCGGGGCATGCCCCAGCCATAGCCCAGCCGCCACAGTTCGGCCTGCACGCGGATCAGGTCACGGGTCACGTCGGGGTCGATCGGCGTCGCCCGCTTCAACCTATGAGTTTCGACTTCGACCAGCCCTTCGGAGGCCAGTGTGCCCAGCGCTTCCCTGACCGGCGTCGCGCTGACATTCAGATCCTGCGCCAGCGCCGTTTCCCGCAGCAGCGCGCCAGGCGGAATGACACCCGCCACGATCCTCGATCGCAACACCGCCGCCACGGCCTGGCGCCGCGTCGCCGGGGACTGCAAGATTTCGGGTGACTCAAGCCGGTCAAGGGCCGATCCCCAATAGGCCGTGGAGGATATATCCTGCGATTCCATATTCTATAGAATGCAGCAGACCGGAACGATCCATTCCTCTCCAAGGATAGGGTGTCGGGCCAGCGAACCGCTGTAAAGCGGCTGCATGAAATGCCCGAAATGTAAAACGCCGCAGGACGGTTATGGCGGGTGGTGCCGCGCTTGCGGCCATGCTGGCGGCAATGCTCGCCGCGCGATGCTGTGGACCTTGATACCCACATCGATTATCGCGGTCCTATTGCTCGGCAGGATCGCCTATGCCGAAATCACGCGGCAAGGCAGCAGCCGCAACATCTACAGCAACGCCATCGAAACCCAGAATGCGAGTGGCCGCAGCGCCGCCTTCGCCAAGCTCATGCATGATGCGGGGCAGACATGCACGCGCACGTCCAAGTCCCTGTTCAGGGGGGATATCGGCCCTAACGCGGCCTGGGCGCTGCGCTGCGAGGATAGCGGCGACTGGCTGGTCCTGATCGCGTCCAACGGCGCGACACGCATTGCCAACTGCGGTCCGCTGGACAAGGCCGGGACACCCTGCTGGACCCGACTCTAAGGCGGCGGCGACTCCTGGAGCCAACGCGATTGCAATCCGCGTCGGCCGGTCAGCCGAGCCCCTCCCCGCTCCGCCACCAGCCAAGGCCGGGTGCGGCCCGCGTCATCATATCCCATGCCTGCACGCGCGCCGCTGCGATGGCGGCCGGGTCCGCTCCCAGACCGGCGAAGGTACGCTCGATCATCTCGTCAATATAGTCGCGTGGTTCCACCGACCGGAGCATCAGGCGCCGCCGCGCCTCGATCGTCATGCCGACGATCAGATCCACCGCCACGTCGATCGACCGGAACTGCATCTGGCCGCCATCCTTCGCGGCATCCAGCGCATCACGAACCAGCAGGTCGAACATGCTCGCCCGCGCGAAATAATCGACATAGTCGACACGGCAGGTAAAGCCGCCCCAGCGCGGATCATGCCAGGCCCGCGCCATCGCCATCGCCGCGCCGCCGACCGCCCGGACCAGCGGGTCCGCCACATCGTCGAACAGCCTGCGGAAATCGGCGATCAGGTCCGCCGTCATCCGTTCGCCCAGTTCATTCACCGCAGCGTCGAGGGAGTCGAAATATTTGTAGAAGCTGCCGCGCGATACATCCGCCGCGCGGATCACATCATCGATCACCAGACTGCCGCTGCCCTGCCCCGGCTGATAGAGGTCGAGCACGGCGTCGAGCAGCCGATCGCGCATCCGGGCGCGCCTGATCGCCGCCGCAGCCGTGCGCGGATCGACAACGGGGGGAGCAGGCGCGGCGTCGGGCATCGCCTCCCTATTGCATCGGGTGAAAATAGCGCGCAAGCAAACTGCCATCCTCGCCGAATATATACTGTTCGATGCTGTGCACGCAGACAGGATGCCCGTCATATTCGCCTTCGTTGCGGACATAGATGACCGCTTCGTTGCCGCTCACCTTCACATCCTCGACGAACAGCTTCCACCCGACATATTGCGCGCACAGGGCCTCCAGCTTGTCCCAGCCTTCCTGAACCGGGCCGGTGGCCGGATCCTGCACCTTGAATCCGCCCGGCGCGATCGCGCGGAACGCCGCCATGAAATCGTCGATACGGCCCTCGCTGAACATGTCGGCCTGGGTCTTCAGGAATGTCGCGATTTCCTGCGTGGTCGGTTGTGTCATGATATGTCCTTCTCCTGTCATTTCGGTTCCGCCCAGATCGGTGCTGGCGTGATGTCGGGCAGCAGGGCGATATTGGACGGCAGGCCGGTGATCGCCCGGCCATATAGTTCGATGGAAAGTTGCCCGTTCAGCGCATTGTGGCGGGTGCCGACGCTCAGGTCGCGCCAGATCCGCTGCAACGGGCTGGAAAGGGCGAAGGCGCCCGGTCCGGCAACATCCATCAACCGGTTGCCCGCCGCGCGCAGCAATTCCATGGCATAGCCGCAATCGGCCTGGATTTGCGCCTTGTCGAAGCCTGTGAGTACGCGGCGTTGCGCGGTTTCGTCCAGCATCCCGGCAGCCCGGCGCACATGCAGCCAGGCCGAATCGATCTCCATCGCCGCGCGGCCAGTCATGCCGACCAACGCTTCCGAACCGCTCTGCCCGGCATAGGTCCAGCCCACCACCTGCCGCCTGGGCATCGCCTGCACCACGCCTTCGAGCAGCGCCGTCGCCGCACCCAGCATCGGCGCGAGCACGCCCAGCGGAAAAAGCGGCTCCATCGGCCAGCGATCGCGCGGCTCCAGCCCCTCCATCGCTAGGATCGCCTCGGCAGGCGGCGTGCGCGACGTCCAGAGGATGAGTTCGTCCGGCACGAACAGATCCTGCGCGACGATCATGTTGCTGCCGGAACCGGCCATGCCCGCGACATGCCAATTATCTTCGATCGAGCAGGCCGGGTCGCGCAGATCCAGAAATGCCAAAGCGGGTTCAACACCCCGATCCGTATCGACCATGACGCCGTTCAGCGCCCAATCGGCATGCAGGCACCCCGATCCATAGCCCCAGCGCCCCGACACGCGATAGCCGCCCGACACCGCAACGGCTTTGCCAGAAGGCGCGGAGGCGCTGCAAAATAGTTCCTCGCCGGTCTGGAACAGCCGCTCTGTCATGGCCGGCGGCAACGCGCACGCCGTTCCGGTAATCCCGGACAGCAGACCATAGGCCCAGGCAGTGCCGACGCAGCCCTTGGCCAGTTCGGCGACGGTCTCGATATGGGTGGTCAGCCTGTGTCCCGGCCCACCGGCCCGTTCGGGCGCCGTAATATGGAACAGGCCGGACGAGCGAAGCGCCTCCATCACCGGGGGAACGATCCGTCGCTCCCGCTCGCAGGCCGCGGCATGGTGCTCCAGCAAGGGCCGCAACGACGACGCGACACCTATGGGATCGGCAACGAAGGCCACGGGCTGCTTGTGCGCCGGGTGCTTTTCTACCGTTTCAGATCGCATCCGAATCATCCCTCCTCGCTATTTCCACATATAATGACGTTATTGTCATTGTATCACAAGCATGATCCGGGCGCGCCTGCCCGCCCCACCTTCCTGCGGATCGCTGCATTATCGTTTCGACACGCCCTGCCTCCCGATAGGCTGTCGGCGAACGCTCCTCTTCTAGGGTCCGCGCAATCGCCGACAGCGCCGATAAGGCCGGCTCCAAGAGAGGACTTGCACCGATGCGTAAAATCGACCTTCCGCCCTTCGACCGCGCCGCTTTCGTCGACAAATATGGCCCCTGGGCCATCATCGCCGGCGCATCCGAAGGAACCGGCGCCTGCTATGCGGAACAGCTCGCCGCCATAGGCATCCATCTGGTGCTGGTCTCGCGCCGGCAGGAGGCGCTCGATGCGCTCGGCCAGCGGCTGGCAACCGAACATGGCATCGAATATCGGGCCATCACCGCCGACCTCACCGAACAGGGCGCTGGAAGCCGGCTGGTCGAGGCGACCGCCGATCTCGACATCGGCCTTTATATTTCCAATGCCGGCGCGGACGGCGCGGGCAATAGTTTCTTCGGCGAACCCGTCGATCGATCGCTCCGACTGCTCACCATGAATGCGGCCAATGTGCTGGAAGCGGTGCATGGCTTTGGCAATCGCTTCCTCAAGCGCGGCAAGGGTGGCGTTATCGTCATGTCGTCTGGCGCAGGCCTTGGCGGGCAGCCCTGGCTGGTCATGTATTCCGCGACCAAGGCGTTCGAACTCAATTTCGTCGAATCGCTCTGGGCCGAACTGGACGGGCAGAATGTCGATATCGTCGGCGTCGCCGCCCCGATCATGGATACGCCGACCCTGCGCCGCGCCACCGAAGGACTGGGGATGGACTATTCCATGGCCTATGATCCAGCCGATGTCTGCGCGCTCGCCCTAGCCAGCCTAGGCAAGGAACCGTTGGTGATCGTTCCCGATGGCCCGGACGAGGAGAAAATCCCGCAGATCCAGGCCGATCGAAAGACCCGCCTGGTCGCGCTGGCCGAATGGGGCAAGGCCTATACCGCCGCCGCGAACGGCTGACCGGGCACAAAAAGGGGAAGAGGAAATGACGGATCAGGTCGACGTCGTCGTCATCGGCGCAGGACATAATGGCATGGCTGCCGCCGGATATCTGGCCAAGGCCGGCAAGAAGGTCGTCGTGGTCGAGCGTCTGGCCAAGGTCGGGGGCATGACCAGCTCGGGCTATATGATCCCCGAAGCCCCCGACCATCTGGTGACGCCCTGCGCGGTCGAACTTCTGTTCGCCCGCAAATCCGGCATCATCGAGGATTTCGACCTGCCCAAATATGGCCTTCGCACCGTCGATCCCGATCCGACCTATGCCTATCTCCATCCCGATGGCAGCTCGATCGCGCTCTTCTACGACTATCACCGCACGGCGGAGGATATTGCCCGCATCAACCGCAATGACGGCAAGGCCTATCTGGAGTTCATGAAGACGCTGAACGTCATGATGGACATCGGCTTTCCGCTGATGATGGCGGAGCCCGGGCGGCCGGACGTCAAGAACCTGTCGAAGATGATCGGCAGCGCGGTCCGCAACGTCCGGCTGAAGGACGAACTGATCGCCATGTCGAAGGCAACGGCCGACCAGATCGCCTGCGAGCGGTTCGAGCATCCGGCGACGATCGCCCTGTTGCTGGGCATCGCGGCGGGGGCCGGCCCGGTCGATGACGACGGCAATGCCGCCGCCTACATGATCTTTGCCGTCACCCATAAATATGGCACCGGAAAGCCGATCGGCAGCCTGCAATCCTTCTCCGACGCGCTCGCCCGCAGCATCGAGGACGCGGGCGCGACGATCGAACTCAATGCGCCGGTGGCGGAGATCATCGTCGATGACGGCGCGGCGAAGGGCGTACGGCTGGAGGACGGGCGGGTCATCCAAGCGAAGATGGTCATCGCAACCTGCGATCCCCGCACGGCCATGCGCCTCACGACGCCCGGCGGCGTGCCGCGAGCGCTGACCCAGCGGATCGAACATGCCCCGGCGAACCGCTCGAACGCGGCGCCCTTCCTCGCGAACATCGCCATGTCGGGGCCGCTCAGCCTGAAGAAGCATCAGGATTTGCGGCATGACGACGCCGATCTCAACAAGGCGGTCGGGCTGATCGGCACGCCGGAGGAAGTGCGCGAGTCCTTCGCCATGGCGCGGCGCGGCGATATTCCCGACCGGCACGCCATGTCGCTCAGCCCCTTGTCCAATTCCGACCCGACGCAGGCGCCTCCGGGCGGCTCGCTCGCCTATGTCTATCTGCCTGGCGTCGCCGTGGACGCGCGGGAGGGCTGGTCGCCCGCGCTCAAGGACCGGACCATGACATCTGTAATCAGTCATCTGGGCGAATTTTACGACGGCCTGGACACGGAAGTCGGCCGCTTCGTCGAAACCGCGCGGGAACGCGAGAAGCGGCTCAACGTGACCAACGGCTGCGTGACCCATATCGATTTCGGTGCCCTGCGGTCGGGCGTCCATCGCCCGGCCACCGGTTTCGGCGGTCCCAAGCCGCCCTTCCCCGGCTTCCTGATCGGCGGCGCGGGCGCGCATCCGGGCGGGGGCGTATCCGGCATTGCCGGACGGATCGCCGCCAACCGGGCGCTGCGCGAACTCAAGAAGATCAAATAAGCGATGTCGAACATACCCAATCCGGTCGGCATCCCCGCGCATCTGGACGATGTGACGGCGCAGTGGCTGACGCAGATCATGCAACCGCGCTATCCCGGCATCGTGGTCGAGGGGATGGAGCAGGTGTTCCTCCGCAACAGCCACACCACCAAATATCAGGTAAAGCTGACCCTCAACGATGTCGGTAAGGCGGCGGGCATCCCCGACAATGTCTGCCTCAAGGCCAATTGGGCGCAGTTCGACAGCCAGGGCATCTGTCGCCTCGAAGCGCGCTTCTACGAGGATTTCCGCCGCCACGTCGCCTTCCCGGCGCCGCGCTCCTATTTCGAGGCGTGGGATCCGCGCCCCGACAGCGGTCAGGGACTGGTCGTGATGGAGGATCTCTCCGTCGAGGGCGGCCATTTCGGCATCAGCACCGACCATATGGGCGTGGAGGAAGCGGCCCGTGCGGTCGCCAGCCTTGCCCGCATCCATGGCGCCTTCTGGGACAGCCCGGTCCTTCACGCGGCCGACTGGCTTCCCGTCTCCATGGCGACGCCGGTGGACACGCAGCAGTTGACCATGATGTACGGCTTTGCCGAGCAGAACCATGCCAAGCCGGACTATCAGGCCTTCCTGCCGGGCTGGATCAAGGACGATCTCTCGCGCCTGCATGGCGTCTATAACGCCCTGATCGATTTCGCGCAGACCAAGGAACAGGGGCCGTGGTGCCTTGTCCATGGCGACAGCCACCAGGGCAACAGCTATGTCCGCCCCGATGGCGAGCGGGTGTGGCTCGACTGGCAACTGGTCCGCAAGGGTCGGCCGATCCGCGATTTCACCTATTTCGTGCTGGGCGCGCTCACGATCGAGGAGCGGCGCGCGCATGACCGCGAATTGCTGCGCCATTATCGGAACTGCCTGATCGAAACGGGGGCGCTCGGCGTCCCGGACGACGACACGCTATGGGAACATTATCGCCGCTGGCCGCCCTATGCGATGCAGGCGTGGATCGCGAACATGGACGAATGGGGCCAGAAGGGCATGCACATCGTCGAGCGCATTTTCGTCGCGGGCGAGGATCTGGGCACGGTCGCCGCGCTCGGCGTGCAATTTTGATGACGAGATGATCGGATGACCGACGCCATCACGGCCTTTCGCGCCGATATTCCGCAGGAAGCACTGGACGACCTGCGCCTCCGGTTGCGCCGCACGCGCTGGCCCGAGCCGCAGACGGTCGGTGACTGGAGCCAGGGCGTCCCGCTCGCGGTGATGCGCGATCTGTGCGCCTATTGGGCGGACGGCTATGACTGGCGGCGGTGTGAGGCGACGCTTAATGCCCTGCCCCAGTTCACCACCGCGATCGATGGCCTGTCCATCCATTTCATCCATGTACGCAGCCCCCGCCCGGATGCGCTGCCGCTGATCCTGACCCATGGCTGGCCGGGATCGGTGCTGGAATTTATGAAGGTGATCGGCCCCCTGACCGATCCGGCCGCCCATGGCGCGCCCGACGCGCCGGCCTTTCATGTCGTCGTCCCGTCGCTGCCGGGCTATGGCTTTTCGGGCAAGCCGACGGCCACGGGCTGGGGCGTCGAGACGATCGCGCGAAGCTGGATCCAGCTCATGCGGCGCCTGAGTTATGACCGCTTCGCCGCGCAGGGCGGCGATTGGGGCGCGGCGGTCACGACCGCCATCGCCATGGCGGCGCCGCCCGAATGTATCGGCGTCCATCTCAACATGCCGCTCGTCTTTCCGGAGGAGAGCGATTTTGCCGACCTTACCCCCGCCGAGGCCAAAACGGTCGAGCGGATGCAATATTATCAGGAGCATGATTCCGGCTACGCCAAGCTGCAAGGCACCCGGCCGCAGACGATCGGCTATGGGCTGGCGGACTCGCCCGCGGCGCAAGCCGCCTGGATCTACGAGAAGTTCCAGGCATGGACCGACAATCGGGGCCTACCGGAAGAGGCCCTGACGCGCGACGAAATGCTGGATGTGATCAGCCTCTACTGGCTCACCAACAGCGGCGCGTCGTCCGGGCGGCTCTATTGGGAAAGCGCCAATGCGTTTCAGCCTTGCCGGCTGGACCTGCCGGTGGGCGTCAGCATCTTCGCGCAGGAGATTTTCCGGCCGTCGCGGCGCTGGGCCGAGCGCAGCTACCCGCGCCTTATTCACTGGAACGAGCTGGATGCCGGCGGCCATTTCGCGGCCTTCGAGCAGCCGGCGCTGTTCGTCGCAGAATTGCGGGCCTGTTTCGCCGCGATGCAAGCGTAGCGTCCGCCGCGATCGACCTACCGCCCGGCAGGCTCGATTTCCCTTCCAGCGACCAAAATCCCCTCCGCATCGGGATCGTGCCGGATGACTGCACCGATGCAGGACGGCGGCGCGAGCCCACAAGAGAGAGGATAGTGCATGAGCGAGCCTGCCGTCGCCACCCCTGCCGTCATCGACCGGCACCTTGTCCCCCGCCCCTATCCCGCCCGCACCGCGCCCCTGCCCCATGGCCGATTCACGCCCGACGCCGCATGGCTGGGATCGCTGCTGGCCAACAAATATCCTGGCGTCGTCGCGCAATCGCTGGAGGTCGTGCAGCTGTTCGACAGCCACACCACGAAATTGCGCGTCGCGGTGGACTGGAACGCGGCCGGACGGGCCGCCGGTTTGCCGCGCAACCTGTGCATCAAGTCGAACTGGTCGGGCATGTTCGACGACGTCGATATCCATGCGCTCGAAGCGCGCTTCTATCATTTCCTGACGAACAAGCTCACCGCCAACACGGCCACCTGCTATTATGCCGACTGGGATGATGACGGATCGGCGCACGGCGTCATCGTGCTGGAAGACCTCATCGATCGTGGCGGGAAATTCGGCCATTCGACCCAGCATGCCGGTGTCGACGGAGTCGCGAACGCGCTGGCGGACCTGGCAAAGCTGCATGCGGGCCTGTGGGAAAGCCCGTTGATCACGCCCGAAGCCGCGCCCTGGCTACCGACATCCATGGCGGTGCCGGTCGACTATGACCAGGTCCGCATCATGTGGCACTGGATCGAGGAAAATCTGAAAGACCCCAATTTCCGCGCTATCGCGCCCAGACATTATCTGGACGACGCGCGCCGGGTCGAGCGCGCCTATGACCGGCTGGTCACGTTCGAACGCGCCTTCGACGCGCCCTATTGCATCATCCTGGGCGACTGCCACCAGGGCAACACCTATATCGAGCCCAATGGCGAGCGCATGTGGGTGGACTGGCAACTGGGCCGGCGCGGCCGGCCATGGCGCGACCTCACCTATTTCACGGTCGGATCGCTGACGATCGAGGAGCGCCGGCAAAATCATCGCGACCTGATCGCCCATTATCGCGACTGCCTGATCCGGGAAGGCGCGACCAATGTCATCGATCTCGACACCATCTGGAATGAACAGGTGCCGCGCTGGGTGATGTACGGAATCCAGGCCTGGGTGGCGAACATGGACTATTGGGGCCAGAACGGCCTGCCGATGAACGAGCGCTTCTTCGCCGCCGGCGAGGATCTGGGTAGTTGGAAGCTGCTGGGCGAATGACGGCCAGCCCCCTCTGCCGCGCGCAGCCGCGGCAGAGGGGGCTGTTGCGGCACGATCAGGCGCTGCGCGGCGCCATGAAGGACCCGATGCGCGGCTGGACGCGCAAATCGGCCGGCACCCGATCCGGCCCGATGCGCCGATCGATTTCTTCCTCGAACCAGTACAGCGCGCGCTCCTGATAGCCCGCCCAGATCGACGGGATCGTCCCGTTGCGCAGCGACTGCTGGATATTTTCGAACAGGCACAGATCTTCCGACAGGATATGCTCGGTCGCCGTGCGCATCCCCTGCCAGTAGAGCTTGTCCTCCTCGCTGTCGGTCGCCCATCCCATCTGACGCACTTCCATCACAGACCGGTCGGACCCCATCGGCCAGAAACATTGCAGGTTGAATCCCACCGGATCGAGCGAGAAGAAGCTGTTGGGGAAGGTCGGCAGCGCGACCGTATTTTCCAGGAAGACCGGCGCGATGTCATCAGGCTTGACCGGCGGCGTCTTGAACAGCGACTCCCCGCCTTTCTTCCGCGTCCCGAACCGCATGTGGCCGCCCTCGTAAAGCGCGATAACGAAACTGCGTGAATCGAGATGCGGCGCCAATGTCTTGGGGTGGACCGTGTTGACATGGTAGATCTCAAGGAAATTATGGTATGCGATTTTCCAGTTGCACGCCATTTCGACGAAGAAATGATCCTTCACGACCATGCGTTCCAACGGATAGCCTTCCGTCAGCGCTACGAACTCTCCCAGGAAATCCTGCAACGGTTCTGCGTCATCGTCGAAATTGACGAAGATGAAACCGCGATAGGTCTCGCATTTCACTTCAATCAGGCCGTTTTCCGCCTTGTCGAGGCAAGCAAAATCATGCTGGCTGGGAACCGATTTGAGCGCGCCCTCCAGGTCGTAACCCCAGGCATGATAGGGGCAGATGAAGCGCATGGCGCGCCCCTGCGGCTCCAGCAGAAGCGGCGATCCCCGGTGCCGGCAGGCATTGTGAAAGGCCCGGATGCGGCCATCCTTGCCGTGGGAGAGAATGACCGAGCGGTCCAGATGCTGAAACAGCCGGTATGAACCCGGCGTGGGCAGGTCCGATGCAATGCCGGCCAGCAGCCAGGTGCGGTTCCACAGCCCGTCCTTTTCCAGCGCCTCGAAACGCGGATCGGTATAGCGACCGGCGGGGATCGGAGGGAGCGCGGGGAAATCGCTGGGATGTTCGGATCGCTTCAACTGCTCGTCCATCGTCCGGTTGAGCAATTCCAACGCAGCTTCACGCATCCTCGTCTCTCCTGCACCAAAGCCCATGGCTCTTCTTTCGGCCAGACTGGCAAGGTTCCGGATCAAGGAACCTGCAATTGGATAGGGTCTCTGCCGCCCGGCTACCGCCAAGCTGACCGCCCCCAGTCCCGACGAGTATGCCCATGGCCCTGACACATCCCACATCCACGGACGGCATCACGGTCGATTATATCAACCAGCTGCTGGCCACGGCGAGCACCGGCGCGACCGTCACCGACTTGCGCATCATCGACGCGAAGACCTATGGCGAGCAGATGGTATCGACCGCCGGACGCGTGGCGATCGAGGTCGACTATGGAGGCGCCACGCACCCTGACCTGCCCAATCGGCTGGTGCTCAAGCTCACCCGGGCTGTCGATGAGATCATGGCCCCCTTCTACGCCAATGAAGTAGCCTTCTACCGGGGCATCCGGCCGGAACTCACGATCGAGGCGCCGCGCTGTTACGGCGGCGACTTTGATGCCGCCACCACGCATTTCGGCCTGTTGCTCGAAGATCTGGGCGTGCGGGGGGCGGCCTTCCCCAATACGACCGTGCGGACCGGGCCGGACGATGTGCGGGCCTTGCTGGATCAACTGGCCCGGCTGCACGCCCGCTTCTGGCAGTCGCCCCGGTTCGGCGCGGATCTGGCTTGGGTCGAAACCCATGTCGAAGGCGCGGTCGCGACGATGATGAACGAACTGGCGCCCGCCTATATCGCGCATGAGGTCGAGGCCGAGAATTTCAAGCGGGAAATGGTGCAGCGGCTGCGCACCACGCCGGACAGGCTGCTGGCGGGCGTGCAGGCGGTGCAGCGCCATCAATCTACCCTGCCCCAGACACTGCTCCATGGCGACACGCATCTTGGCAACAGCTACCGCCTGCCCGACGGCACGGCCGGCCTGCTCGATTGGCAGCTGATGGTGCGCGGCTATGCGATGCACGACGTCAACTATATCGTGACCACCGGCCTTTCCATCGCCGACCGGCGGGCGCATGAGCGCGATCTGCTGGGCTATTATCTGGACCGCCTGGGGCAGGAAGGCGTCGCGCGTCCGCCCGCCTTCGACAGCGCCTGGGTCGAATATCGGCGGACCCTGATATGGGGCGTCTATATCGGCTGGCTGACCACCCCGGTCGTCAACTATGGCTGGGAGATCAACGTCATGAACCATCTGCGGCTGACCACCGCCTATGAGGATCTCGAAACCGCGAAGCTTGTCGACGCGTTCTTTTGACGGCGCGCCGACCGGCTATAGCTGATTGCTCCCCGATGCCGCAAACAGCCGCTGGAAATCACCATCGTGGGCTGGTGCGCGGTAAAGCCGCCGTCCACCGGGATCATCGCGCCGTTGATGAAACGGGACTCGTTCGACGCCAGGAAGGCGACGACATGGGCGATGTCGCGCGGGCTGCCCAGCTCCGGGTTGAGATGATGGTCGAGCAGCACGTCCTTGACCACCTGCGGCGTCGTTTCGACGGCCGTGTCGCTGAGGACGAAGCCGATCGCGATGACATTGGACCGGATGCCCTGCTTGCCATATTGGGTCGCGAGGAAGCGACTGAGGTTGATAAGCGCCGCCTTGGAGGCGCCATAGGCCGTCAGCGTCATTTCCCCCAGCAGGCCGAAACCGGACGCGGAATGGATGAGCGATCCGCCGCCGCCCGCGATCATCACCGGCAGCGCATGTTTGCACAGCAGCATCGGCCCCCGCGCATTGACGGCGAAGGCCTTGTCCCAGGCGCCGGTGTCGAGATGGATGACATCGCGATCGAGCCCGCGCTGCTCGACCGTCTGATAGGCGGCATTATTGTGGACGATGTCGATCCGGCCATGCCTGCTTGCGATCCGCGCGACAGCGGCAGAAACGCTGTCCTCGTCGGTCAGGTTGAACGCCTCAGCTTCGCCTTTGAGCCCTTTGCCGCGCAGCGAGGCCGCCGCCGTCTCCACCCGATCCGCCAATATGTCGGCGAGGATCACGGTCGCGCCCCTCTCGGCCAGCACGGTCGCGACCTCCAGCCCTATGCCCTGCGCCGCGCCCGTCACGATCGCCACGCGACCGTCCAAAGATCCCACCATTTCGCTTCCTTCTATCCACCTGATAAACGCTGGGCGCCGACCAGCGATACCTAGCCGCCTAGGGCGGATCGAAACAATAGGCGCAGATCTTGTTACCGTCGGGGTCCAGCAGATAGGCGCCATAGGCATGGGGCACCGCTCCACGGGGGCCCGGCGGCCCGGCATCTTCCCCGCCCGCCGCCAAACCCGCGCGATGAAAATCATCGACCGCACGGCGATCCGGCGCCTTCAAGCCCAATGTCGCACCATTGCCGCATGCTGTCGGGCCCTGGAGCGGGCGAAGGATCAGCAATTCGGGAGCCCGTCGCCCATAGCCGATGCCCTGATCCAGAAATGGGCCGAGGTTGACGATCCCCAGCGGCGCAAGCACCGCATCGTAGAAACGGGCGGACCGTTCCAGATCGTTGCTGCCAAGGCAGACATGCGTGAAGATGCCCATAGCGCCCTCTGTCCGGTCAGTGCGCCCGGCTCATGCCTTCCAGCATATCGGCGACATAGGGCGTGTGGTGAACGATCCCGCCATCCACGCCGATCACCTGCCCGGTGATGAAGGCCGCGCCATCCGACGCCAGGAACAGCACCGCACCGGCAATATCCTCCGGCACGCTCTCGCGCGGCAGCAGGACATGCCGCTGGATCATGGCGATCTGGTCGGGGGTCATCATCTCCCGGGCCAGCGGAGAGAGCACGAGGCCCGGCGCCACCGCATTGACCCGGATGTTGAACCGGCCGAACTGCACCGCTGCATTGCGGGTCAGCGCGTTCACCGCCGCCTTGGATGCGGAATAGGACGGATTGTTGATGTCGCCGGTCAACGCCACGCCGGTCGAGGTATTGATGATGGAGCCGCCACCGCCCGCAATCATGTGCGGCGCGACCGCCTTGATCATCAGCATCGTGCCCCGTGCATTGACATGGAAGGCGCGATCCCAGGTCGCGGCGTCGAGATCGAGAAGCGACCCATCGGCCGCCATCTGCTCCAGTCGCGTGTCGGCGGCATTGTTGTGGAGGATGTCGATGCGATGATGCTGCCGCATCACCTTTGCGACCAGCGCCGTGATGCTGTCCTCCTGCGCAAGATCGAGGGCCATCCCCTGTGCCTGCCCGCCCGACGCCTGGATAGACCGGGCGACGGCTTCTGCCCGTTCAGCCGCGATATCCGCCAGGATCACTGTCGCGCCCGCCTTTGCCAGGGCGCGCGCGCAAGCTTCCCCGATATTGGCGCCCGATCCGGTGACGATAGCGACGCGTCCCGATAGGTCCGTCATGGGCATCTTCTCTCCTGTCTCTCATGAATGCGGGGCCGCCAGGCTTCCACCACGGCGCAACGCTGCCACGACAGACGGTCGGCGATACCTAGATAAAGATAGGTTTGGCTGCATAGATTAGTGGCGCATCCATGGCGCTCCTCAAGCGGAGAGCCCTTCATGAGCGTCACCATCTTTCAACTTGACCGGTCCCGCTCCGAGCGCGCGGTCTGGCTGATGGAGGAGCTGGAGTGCCCCTATGACATCCGCTTCTATGCGCGTCTGGAAACACTCTCTGCCGAACCGGCCTACAAGGCCTTGCATCCGCTGGGCTCTTCGCCCGTGATCGAGGCCGATGGCCACCGCATCGCCGAAAGCGGGGCGGTCATGGACTATCTCGCCACGACGCAGGGAAACGGCGCGCTCCGCGCCGATGCCGGCGACGCGGACTATGCGGACTATCTTTTCTGGTTCCATTTCGCCGAATCCTCGTTGATGCCGGCGCTGGTGACGGAGATCATGGCCGAACGCGCCGGCATCGCGCAGGATCACCCTTCCCGCGTCGCAGGCCGGGCTCATGCGGCGCGCCTGCTGACCCTGGTCGATGATCGGCTGACGCATGCACCCTATATGGCGGGCGACCGGTTCACGGCGGCCGACATCATGATGACCTTTCCCTTCACCACCACGCGCCTGTTCATGTCCGTCGACGTGGAGGGACATCCAAACATCGCCGCCTATGTCGGGCGGATGGCGGCGCGTCCGGCCTATCGCCGGATGCGCGCCATCGTCGATCGCGTTCCGACCGCCTGAAGGATCAGGTCATAGCCAGCTTTTCCGCGCCGCCGGTGCGGACGCGGTCGCCCATATGGGCCCGGGCGCGCTCCTCCTCCGCCAAGCCGACGGCGGTCGGATGCTGGACATCGTCCTTGGTGAGGCGCGGTGTCACGCGATCCCATTGGGTGATACGCAACCCGTCCGGTTGCAATAGACCGCGGTTCGCCAGCAGGGCGTCGGCGCCTCTCCATGCGTCATGCGCCGCCGCCGGATCGTTGATCCTGTAGATCGCGACATAGCGATAGTCGGGCGTCATCGGGATCATCTGGCCAAAGGTGCGAAAGGTCAGGAAAGCGGCCGATTTGACGCCGGGTCGGGCGGCGGCCTCACGGAAATAGCGTTCCGCATAGGACCGTCTGAAATGATCGTCGCTGCCCGCAGGCGGATTGAGTTCCTCCAGGATGACGCCGCTGGAATGTGCGACGTCCGGATCATTGTCCTGAAACAGCAGCGGATAATAATGGAAGTCATAGAGCAGGCTGTCGTCGATGGCGTCCGACACCTGCATCCGTGACGTCAGCGCATTGTCCAGATGCTCGCGGCTGAAGCGCAACGGATCGAAGACGTCGTAGAAGGCGAGATACTGCCAGTCGAAGCCTTGGGGCGGACAGGGCTGCGCCCCGGCGAGCCGGAAGCGCTGCGCCGTGACCGATCCCCGGAAACGCAGCGCATCGCGAATATGGATGTTACTGTACCAATCCTCCATATCGGCCTCCCGGCCCGGAACGGCTTTGGTCAGCACGACCAGCACGGCATCGATCATCGCTCTTGCCTTCCTCTCCTGACGTCGATCCTCTCAGCCTTGCCGGACGGGCGACATGAAAGGCGTCGGCGCGCCCATCGTCGCCCGATAGGACAAAGGCTGTTTTCCGTCCGTATCCTTGATGCCGTAGCGCTCCCCCAGTTCCGCGCCGATCAGCGCCTGGCCCGACAGCGAAGCAAGTTCCGGGTCGTGCGCGAGGCGATCGAGGACGAGGCCGGAAAATTCCGGCGTCTCCCAATGGGGCATGGCGGCGCGCAGGTCTTCGGGGATCATGTCGGGCGGCATGGCCTTCACCGCATCGGTCAGGATGAAGCCCGGCCAGAAGGAAATGGCGGATACGCCGTGCGGCGCGAGATCGACGGCCATGTCGGCGGTCATCTTGTCCGTCCCCGCTTTGGCCGCGCCATAGGCCGGTCCATGAAAATAGGACACCGCGCCATAGAAGGAAATGCTGGCGATCAACCCCCTGCCCGCCGCGATCATCAACGGCGCGGCATGATAGGCCGCAACATAGCTGGAGCGCAGGCCGACCGCGATCATGTCCGCGAGCCTCAGCGGCTTTTCCCAGAAGCCGCACGGCGCGACCAGTTCCGGTCCGTAGACAGCGGCGACATTGTTGACGAGCAGGTCCAGCCTGCCGTCCGTCCGCTCCGCGAACTGCGCGAACGCCCTTTCGACCGCATCATCATCGCGGTGATCGCACAACAGCGCGATCCCCTTGCCGCCCGCCCGCTCGATTTCCTCCACGACCTCCGCGAGTTGCGCCTCGTCGCGGCCGGTAATCGCCACCACATGGCCGCGCGAGGCTAGGCCCCGCGCCATGCCGCGTCCCAGCCCGCGCGTCGCGCCCGTAACCAGCACTATCCTGTCGCTCATATCCCTCTCCTGTCCTCATTATCGGCATGACAGACAGGGACGTAACCTGTCCGACACCAAGAGCGCGGCGCCCGTCAGTCCGGAAGAGTCGCCGGCAGGACGACATGGCATGCCGCCTCGCCCAGCTTCGTCGGCCCGAACAGTTGCAGCCGCCGCTCCTCGATGGTCGCAAGCAAATTGATGAGCACGGCGTCCTCCTCCGGCCCCGCTTTGAGGATATGCGCCTCCAGCGCCTCGGCGGCGTCGGCCCAGCGATCGAAGCGGCGGCCGAGCAGCGCGGACACGTCCGCGATGTTGCGCGCGATCATCTCCGCCCCATGATCGTCGGCCCTCTGCACCCATTCGATCAGTTCGGCGACCTGCGCCTTGTGCGCTTCCGCCGCCTCCCCCGTCACCGGCAGCGACCCGAGCGTATCGACCAGCTTGGCCAGCAGGGGCGCATTGTCGCCGGTACGCTGCTCCAGCGGCGGCAGTTCGGGCAGCGGATCGCCGGTCAGGTGCGACAGCGCCAGCAGGATGGAGCGGCGCAGCGCAAGATCGAACATGAGATAGACCGAATGCGGATCGCCGGGGCATGGCCTGCCGACCGTGCCGGTGAACTGCATCGTGCCGAGCAGGGAGAATTGCAGGACGTGGAAAACCACCGCGTCATGATCGACCGGCTCGCCCGTCGCCTCCTCATAATAGCGCACCAGGTCCGGCAGCGGGGCGCCCAGCGGCTCATAGCTGTTGCGCATCCCCATGGTGGCGATGTCGACCAGCGGATCGCCGATCATGGAGAATTCGAAATCATAGAGCTTGGTCATCGCGCCCTGATCGACCAGATATTGGCCGGAATCGAACTGGATGAAGCTGGCGCGGTCGCGGTGTCGGGGCACGTTGCGGCGCAGCCAGCCGATGACGAATTCCAGCAACGGCTCGGGCCGGCTCTTCGTCCGCCGATAATGCGGCATATAGGCGTCGAGGCCGACCAGCGCGATCGCCTCGGCGCCCTCGGGCCGGTGCACGCCGGCGACCGCGAAAGGTTCGACCGGCAACCGGTGCATCGCGGCGACCGCCTGCATGTATACGCGGCCGATGGCGCTTTTCGTCGCGGCATCAAGCGCCGAGAAATCGCGCGTCCCCTCGATCGCCTCCATCACGATACAGGGCGGATCGGCGAGATAGCCGTAAATCTCCGGCACGGGCAGCCCTTGGCTATGCAACAGGGCGATGACGTCCGCCTCGCGCTTGAGGTCGGGGAAGATCGACACGTCGCCGCCCCGGTCGCCGCGCAGGTGCAAGCGGCGGACCGTCCCCTCGCTTTCGACGTCGACGAACCAGGAGGGGCGCCAGCGGACCAGGCGCTCCAGCGCGACGACCTTACCGCCGGTCAACTGTTCGACAAAGGCGGTGATCCGGCCGACCGCCTCGTCGTCATAATTGTTGAGCGGCGCGGCATTCGTCACTGGCCGCCCTCCGCCGCCGAAAAGGCCTCGGCCACGGCGCGCGTGTCCATATATTCCTTGCCGGAAACGATCTGCCCGTCCCGGATGATCAACAGATTATGATATTCGTTGCGATAGACCCGGTCCGGAAACACCATTTCACCCCGGACTTCCACCGCCACCCGATCCCCTTCGGCGGTGATCGCGATCACTTCGGCCGTGCGCTTGCGCGCACTCAGCAGTCCGCCCTTCACGCTGGCGATGAAGTCGGCCCGGCTCATGTCGCCATGGCCCAATATCCACCACTGGCAGTCGGGATGCTGAAGCGCCTCGATCGTGTCGACATCGCCTTCTTCCACGGCCCGCATATAGCGGCGGGCCACCGCCTTGTTCGCCTCGATATCGCTCATCACCCTCTCCGATGCTCCAAGGCCCATGGCCTTGGATTGCCCTTGTGCAGGCGAGATCGCCGTCAGGAACCCTATCCATGGGCGGGTGGCCTCGGCGCGATCGCTCCACAATCTCCGCTCGTACAAGAAAGCGGAGGGGGAGAGCGCATGACGACCAAGAGCATGACGATGAAGCTATGCACCTATATGGGCGCGATAGCCGGGACGATGATGTTCGTCGGCATATGGCCGGTCGCGCACATGTTTCCACCGTTGGACCCATCCATGCCCGTCACGGAGGTCGCTGCCTATTATCGCAGCCATCAGATCGGCATATTGGCAGGCGCCATCCTGATTGCCTCTTCCTCGGTGCTGTTCTTCCCCTTCCTCGCCGCGGTCGCGACGTTCATGAAGAAGATCGAAGGGCCGGTTTCGCCTTTGACCTGGGCCTTCGTGATGGTCGTGGCCTTCGGCTTCGTCACCCTGTTCTTCGCCGGGTTGATATTCACCGCCGCCGCCTATCGGCTTGATCGACCGGACGCCGTGATCGGCACGCTGAGCGATATCGCCTTTCTGCTGTTCGTCATGCCGGCCGTGCCTGCCTTCGTGCAGAATTTGCTGACCGGCTTCGTCATCCTGGGCGACCGCCGCCCGCAACCCATCCTGCCGCGCTGGCTGGGCTATATGAACCTGTGGACCGGCGTGCTGCTGCTGCCCGGATTCGCGATCGGCCTGTTCAAGACCGGCCCCTTCGCCTGGAACGGCGCGCTGGCTTTCTGGATGCCCGCCGTCGTGTTCGGCATCTGGTTCAACCTGATGATCTTCGCCATGCTGGGCGCGATCAAGCGCGACGCGCTGGGCGGCGAATAATGGCGGCCTCGCAAGCCGCCGCGTCGCCTCCGCGCGGCCATGTGCCGGGCGAGGAAGGCGTATGGGTGTTCATCGGCGGCGATCTCATCGTCTTTGCCGTCTTCTTCGTCACCTATGCGCTCGCCCGGCAGCAGGAACTGGCGCTGTTCGAAAGTGCGCAGGCGCTGCTCGACCGGCGCCTTGGCCTCCTCAACACGCTGCTGCTGCTGACCAGCAGTCTGTTCGTCGCGCAGGCCGTTGCGGCGGTTCGCCGGGGCGACGCCAGGGCGCGCCGGCTGCTGCTGGGGGCGATCCTGCTCGGCAGCGGCTTCGTGGTCGTCAAGGCGTTCGAATATTCGGCCAAGATCGCCCAGGGCTTCACGCTCAACAGCAACAGTTTTTCGATCTATTATTATATGTTTACCGGCATCCATCTGGTGCATGTGCTGATCGGGCTGGGCGTGCTGTGCTTCACCCTGTCGCGCTTCGACGGGACCGGCCGGATGCAGGGCGGCGTCGCCCTGATCGAGGGCAGCGGCGCCTTCTGGCATCTGGTGGACCTGCTCTGGATCATCCTCTTCGCCCTCCTCTACCTGCTTTAGGAAAGCTGTTTCATGGCCATGATCTGGCGTAGCCGCATCACATGGGTCTGGGCGATGCTGATCGCCGCGACCTTCCTGTCGTTCGAGACGATGGCGTTGGGCAATGCCTTTCTGCTGCGCTCAGTCATCCTCGTCATCGCCTTCACGAAGGTTCTGCTCGTCGGGCGCGAGTTCATGGAGTTGCGGCACGCGCCGCGCTGGCTGCTCTGGGGATTCCAGGGCTGGGCGATCCTGACCTGCCTGATCCTGATCGCCCTGTTCCGCACCTGAGGCGATCAGGCCGGCACTTGCGTCCCGCCGGCTGCGGCCTCGTCTATGCCCATCTTGCCCGTGAGGTCGGCCATATCGAGATATTCGCGCCAACGCGCAATCAGCCCGTCTTCGTCGAACTCGTAGATGGCGACCATCTGGTGCGGACAGGGCCGTCCCATGATGATGGCGGTGTCGGACCGTTCCTGCATCACCATCCGGTCGTTGGAGAGGATATTCACCTCGTTGCACTTGTTGTTGGTGGCGAAGGCCATCTGCCGCTGAATTTCTTCGCGCAATGCCGTCTTGCCCTTCACGACGGGACCGCCGGGAACCCAGAGCTGCCATTCGGCATCCTCCGCCATCATCGACAGGATCTTTTCGACATCGGGCCTGCTGGCATCGCTGCCGTCGCCCCAGGCATCGCAAAATTCCCGCACCTTCCGTTCCAGTTCGATGCCCATCATCCTCTCCTCTTCCTGTTTTTCGTCCTGCCTGATTTTGCCATTCATCCGGGGGACAGGGCCCGCGTGACGCTGATGAACGGCACGGTGCAGCTCTGCCCGCCATCGACCGGATAGAGCATGCCGTTGACGTAGCGGGACTCGTCGGACGCGAGAAACAGCGCCATGGCGGCAATGTCTTCCGGCTCGCCGATGAAGGGGGTGTTGAGCACCTCCAGGAACAGCCGGTCCATTTCGGGCGTCGACCATTGCAGTTTGGCGGGCGTCTGCGTGGGGCCGGGCAGGATCGCATTGCTGCGGATGCCTCGTTTGCCATAGGTGGCGGCGATCGCCTGTACGAACCAGTTGAGCGCGGCCTTGGACGATCCATAGCTGTAGGCGGTGATATCCCCGCCCATGGAGCTGCCGGACGAGGTGGAGATGATCGACCCCGCGCCACGCTCCAGCATATGCGGAATGGCAAGCTTGCTCGCCAGGACCGCGCCCAGCACATTCACCCTCAGATTGGCGAGGAAGATGTCCGGGTCGAAGGCCAGGAAATCCATGTCGCGCAGGGCATGCTCCTGATTGACGTACAGGGCATTGTTGAACAGCACGTCGATGCGACCGAAGTCGGCGAACGTCTGGCTGACCATCTTCTCCAGATCGGCCTGTTCGCCGACATCGACGGTCATCGCACGCGCCGATCCGCCGGCGTCGACAATGGCCTGCGCGGTCGCCTCGGAGGCTTCGGCGCGGATGTCCGCGACGATTACCGTCGCCCCTTCCCGCGCAAACATCAGCGCGCTGGCGCGTCCGATGCCGCTCCCGCTGCCGGTGATGATGCAGATCTTGTCGGCCAGGCGGGTCATATTGTTTCCTTTCGCATTTTGCGCATGACCGGCTGCTGCCGTGCGCTGGGATCAGCGCAGATCACATTTCCGGATCGACAGGATCAGGATGAAGGCATGGCTGCGCTGCGGATCGGCCTCGACCCGGTTCGCCACCCGCTGCACCAGACTGGCCAGCAAGGCGTCCCGGTCCCGGGACGCATCGACCCGTGCCAGGAAGTTGGGGCCGTTGGCCGCGCCCATCATTGTCGCCCATTGTCGGCCCAGTTCGGCCGCATCGCCGCTCCGCTGATAGGCGTCCCAATAGGGATCGGGGGACGGGATCGCGGCGAGATGCTCCAGTTCCAGTTCGGGCACCAACTCGGCATCGAAAGGCGCGCGTATCTGATCGGTCGAACGCCCCGCCGAGGGCGCCGTCATCCTGAGCGTCTCGTTAGCGCTGAGCAGTCCTTTCTTTTCCATGTCGACGATCGATTGCCAGAAATTTCCGGCCATCCATTCGAACCCGTGGCTGTCGGGGCCCCGACCCATGAACTGGCAGATCAGGCGCCCGCCCGGCCGCAATTCGACGGCGCGCGCCTTCAGGAAGGCCAGCCAGTCCTCCGCCAGCACCGTCTCGACGGCGGCCCGTGCCTGCGCCGAGCGGCTGAAGATCCCCCAGCCATGATCCGCGACGTCGATCGGATTGCGGCTCATCCAGTGCAGCGCGTTGGACGACCAGCCCAGATCGACGCTGCCAGGCGGCAGGATCGCATCGAAATAGGATCGACCGATAGCGGATGGAAAAACATTCTGCCGGCCGTTCAGATAGCTGACCGGATCCTGGTCCAGCAGGCCGAACAGCGAGGTGAAGTCGTTGGAGGGCAGGTCTGTATGCACGACCTGCACCGGCAGCTGGGCGTCATCCGCGCGCACCAGATCGATGGCCGTCGCCATGGGCGCCATCGAATTGCGCCCCTGCGACGCGCCATAGTCGACGATGGTGACAGGACCGGCAGAGGCATCGCCAATGGCCCGCGCCGCCGCCTCCAGCAGGGGAAGCGCGGATTGCAGATTGGCCTGTTGCAGGCCCGAATGCCGGTTGTAGAGCCCGTCCCCCGCCATGGCCGCGACAGCAGTGGGATCAGCCATAGAACGTCTCCGCGATGCGCTGCGTGTAGATCGCGCTCTTTTCGGGCGACAGGCCATAATGTGGGATCACAGGTGTGATCGCGTCGGCTAGGGCGGCGCGCCGTGCGACCCGGCTGCGCACCTGGTCTGCCGTACCCACCACGGCGATGCTCTCCACCATCTCGTCGGTGCAGGCCGCCGCCATGCCGGCCATGTCGCCCTGCGCGAAGGCGGCCTGGATCGCCGAGGCCTCGCGCCCGAAACCGATTTCCTCGAAATAGCGCAGATATTGGGGCGACTGGCTGTAGTAGGCGACGGTCCCCCGACAATCCTCGATCGCTTCATGCCTGTCGTCGGAGATCGCCGTGAAGATCGAAATGTTGAGCGAGAAATCCTTGCGGGCCCGGCCGGCACGATCCAGCCCTGCCTTCACATGGGCAGCCACTTCACGCTCGATCCAGGCATCGTTCCACAGCGGGTGCCCGAGCAGGCCGTCGGCGATTTCCGCCGCCTGCGCGCAGGCCTTCTGGAACACCGCCGGCAAGACGATGGGAATGTCGCCGCGCACCGGCTTGTGCAGCAGGCGGAAGTGCGACAGGTCGAGCCGGTGATAGTCGCCCGCCAGTTCGGTCAACTCGCCCGTGTGCCCGCGCGCGACGATCGCGCGGATCATGCCCACGATCTCGCGCATATGGGCGAGCGGCTTGCCATAGGCGCTGCCGAACGATCCCTCGATCTGGCTCTGCGCGCTCGATCCCAGCCCCAGCACCACCCGGCCGCTGCTGATGAGGTCGAGGTCGATGGCGCTGCACGCGGTTTCCAGCGGGCTGCGCACGAACGCCAGCGCGATGCCGGTCCCCAGCTTGAGGCGCTGCGTGGCGGTCGCGACGGCGGCCAGCGTCGTGAAGGGCGCGCCGAACATCTGCGGCGCCCACACCCCTTCGACGCCGGCCGCCTCATAGCCCTGCGCCAGCGCAGACAGATCGGCGCCCGGCATCGGAACGATCTGCGCCCAGACGGCCTTGCGATCGGTCATGATGTCCCCCTTCAAAAGCCGCTTGTGTCGAAATAGTCGCGCCAGGCGACGATATGGGGCCCGTCCATTTCCAGCGCGCCCATCAGCCGCAGCGACAGCATTTCCTGCCCGTCCGACCCGTAGAAAATATCGCTGCGCTCGGTCAGCACGACATTGCCCGCAGCCGCCGCATGATGGATCACGACTGCGCAGCGTTCGAAGTTAATCCGGCCCAGAAACGCCTCGACGAACGCCCTTGCCTGATCGATCCCGACGGTCGTCGCTACGCCGACATTTTCCCAGTGCGTCTCCGCCGTAAACCGGCGCTCCATGGCGGACAGCATGTCTTCGCGCGACCCGCTGCTTTCCTGAAAAAACGCCAATGCTTCGTCCAGTGGACCGGGCATGTCATCCCCTGCTCCTGAGTTGTGCGAACATCATGGCGCGGGCAATCGGCCTTCTGCCCTGCCGAAAGATAGCAGACTGATTTTGGCAGGGATCGTCACGCCATCGGTCTGAAAGGTCATGCTGAGAATAGTATGTCCTCCCCATAACAGTGAATCGAGCGGCCAAATATCGGGCGTTGCCTATACTCACCGGCAAAGCTGAGAGGAGTTTTCATTGATGAGCGCCGTCGACGAATTGATCGCCCTTGCCAGATCGCCCGATCCTTTCCGGAACGCCCCGGACAATCTGGCCGAATTGCAACTGGAAGCGGCGCGCGAGCGCTTCTCGGAGCGCCGCCAGCAGATCAGGGTTCTCGACAAGCGGGCGAAAGAAGCCGGTATCGACAACATCGACAGCCTGGCCGACCTCGTCCCGCTCCTGTTCGCTCACACCAATTATAAGAGCTATCCCGAGGCGTTCGTCGACAACGGCCAGTGGAAGCATATGAACATGTGGCTCGGCACGCTGAGCAGCCATCCGACCGACAATATCGACGTTGCGGAGGTGCGCGACATCGACGAATGGCTGGATCGCGCCAGGGCGGCGGGCCACCATGTATTCGCGTCGAGCGGGACGTCGGGCAAATCCTCCTTCCTCAACCAGTCGACGCAGGACCGCGACCTGTCGGTGGCCGCCTGTCTGGCGGCCGCCGACCTGTCGACGCCGGCCTATGTGCCCGATCATGGCCGTTCGGTTTTCACCATGATGCCGCCGCGCGGCACCCACAAGATGATCGACTTCTGCAACGTCCATTTCCCGCGCTGGGCTGCGCCGGGCGAATTTCATCGCCTGAGCGACTATCCGATGCGCGCCTTCGACGCCATGCGCCCCGCCCAGTTGCGCCGCCTGCTGGCGGCCGGCAAGGTCGGTCCCGGCGAGATCGCCGCCTATGAGGCGGAGGTCGAGGCGCGCCAGCAAACGCGGGTCGGCGAGTTCGACGCCTGGATGGACCTGCTCGTCAGCCGCCGGGATCGCCCGCTCTATATCGGCGTCATGTATGGCGTCGCCTGGCAGATCGTGCAGGCGCTGCGCGCGCGCGGGATCAAGGACGGCGATTTCCATCCCGAAACGCTGATGAGCTTTGGCGGCGGCACCAAGGGGGCGGCTGTCCCTGCCGACTATAGGGAACAGATTATGGGCTTTTTCGGCATCACGCCGGACCGCATCACCAGTTCCTATGCCATGGTCGAAATGAGCGGCTTCTGCGCCAAGATCCAGCCGACCGAATCCTATGCGGTGCCGCCATGGATCATTCCCCTCATCCTCGACAAGCCGGGCGAAAAGCTGCTGGGCACGACCAGGGATATCGGCCGGGTCGAAGGCCGGATGGCATTTTTCGACATATTGGCCGACGGCCGCTGGGGCGGCATCATCTCCGGCGACAAGGTACAGGTGGAGTTCGGCTCCGGCCTGGAAGGCGTGAAGACGCCGATCGTCCATGCGATCGCCCGTTACGCCGATCTGGAGGAGGGCGAGGACAAGCTGAGCTGCGCCGGATCGATCGATTCCTATGTGCGCGGATCGATCACCGCACCTCAGCCGGTCGCGGCCTGAACGACAGGAGGCAGACATGCTGCATGAAATCATCGCCGATAATGACCGGCTGCTCGTTCCCCATGTGATCAAGGGCGTGGTCCAGCTCGACGGCGCCGTCGAGCATCGTTCGCGGGCCAGCGGCTCGACGGTCATGAACCCGTCGATCGATCTGGACTCGTTGATCTGGCCGCGAAGCCAGCCTGGTCCCGCCTTCGACACGCCGCTTGCGGAGATCGTGGATTTTCTCGTCGAAGTCGGCAAGGCGCTCGATTTCGACCGGAACATCTATCTCCAGGAAGCAGCGGCCTATAATCTGCGCTGCAACAGCCTGGGCGCGCGCATCCTGGAGAATTGCTATCGCGACATCGCCTGGTTCTTCACCCGCGACGCGGTCGAGGCGGAAGCCGAACAGTCGCTGGGATCGCTCGACTTCCTGGATGGCTGGGCGCGGCGCGACATTCAGGGCACGGCCTTCGACATCCGCGCCTTCCCGCCGCGCATGGTGCATGTTCTGGCGGGCAACGCCCCGATCGTGCCCCCGGTCACAATCGTTCGAGGGGCGATCAGCAAGGGCGTCCATCTGCTGAAAATGCCGTCCAACGACATGTTCACCGCTACCGCCCTGCTGCGGACGATGGCGGATGTCGGTCCCAACCATCCTGTGACGCGCTCCTTCTCCGCCGCCTACTGGCGCGGCGGCGATGTCAGCATCGAAAATCACATCCTGCGCTCGCAATATTTCGACAAGCTCGCCGTCTGGGGCGGCGAGGCGGCGGTGCGCCACGCCATGCAATATGCTGCGCCGGGCTTCGAGATCATGTCCTTCGATCCCAAGGTGTCCATCTCGCTGATCGGTCGCGAAGCGTTCGACGGCGTGCCCCTCGCGACCATCGCCGAGAGGAGCGCGGCCGATATCATCGCCTTCAACCAGGATGCGTGCAGTTGCGCCCGCTTCCAGTTCATCGAGGGATCGGACGAAGAGGTCGACCGCTATTGCGAAGCGCTGGTGGAGGCGATGGGCCAGGACATCCGCTATGGCGCCGGCCCCGACGGCCCGCTGCCGCCCGCCATGCTGATCGACGAACTGGACATGCTGGGCAATCTGGAGCCCATCTACCGCCTGTTCGGACATCCCGATGGCCGGGGCATGGTCATCCGCTCCAGCGAACCGGTGTCGTTCAATCCGGGCGGCAAACTCGTCAACGTCGTCGCAGTGGACCGGCTGTCCGATGCGATCCAGCATGTTACCGTCGCGACCCAGTCGGTCGGCGTCTATCCCCCCTTCCGCATTGCCGAAGTGCGCGACGGGCTGTCCTCGGCGGGCGCCCAGCGCATCGTCGGTCTCGGCAACATCAATACCGGAAAATTCGGCGGCCTGCCGCACGATGGGGGATGGCCAGTGCACAAGATGATGCACTGGGTCGTCACGGAAGCAGCGAAAGATTGAATCAGATCATGATACAGACGACCACTCAGCCGCTGTCGCTCGACAGCTATCGCCTGCTCGGCCGCTCGGGCCTGCGTGTTTCGCCGCTGGCGCTGGGCACCATGACCTTTGGCGAGGAATGGGGCGCGGGCGAAGAGGAATCCCGCCGGATTTTCGACAGCTATATCGACCAGGGCGGCAACTTCATCGACACGGCGGGCTATTATGCCGACGGCGCGTCGGAGATATTGACGGGCAAGTTTGCAGAGGCGAAGCGCGAACGGCTGGTCCTTTCCACCAAATATTCGCTGACCCATTCGGTCGGCGATCCCAATGCCGCCGGCAACAGCCGCCGCGCCATGATGCAGACGGTGGAAACGAGCCTCAAGCGGCTGAAGACGGACCGGATCGACCTGTTCTTCCTCCATGTCTGGGACGACACCACGCCCGCAGACGAGATATTGCGCGCGTTCGACGACCTCGTGACGCAGGGCAAAATCCTTTACTTGGGCCTGTCGGACACCCCCGCCTGGCAGATGGCCCGGTTGCAGACCATGGCGGAATTGCGTGGCTGGAGCCAGTTGGTGGCTTTGCAATCCGAATATAATCTGGTGGAGCGCACGGCCGAGCGTGACCTTATCCCCGCCGCCAAGGCGCTGGGTATCGGCGTCATGCCCTGGTCGCCGCTGGCGAGCGGCATGTTGTCGGGCAAATATGCGACGGGCGGCAGCGCGCATGCGGGCGAAACGGGTGGTCGCGGCTTCCTGCTCGAAGCGGGGGGCCGCGTCGATGCGCGCGTTGTGACCATCGCGGATGCGGTGAAGGCCGTCGCCGACGAGATGGGCGTCACCTCGGCGCAAGTAGCGATCGCCTGGACCTTGGCCAATCCGGCGGTCATATCGCCGCTGGTAGGCGCGCGGACAATGCGGCAATATACGGACAATGTCGCGGCACTCGGCGTCACGCTGGAGCCCGCACAGCTGGAACAGCTGGATGCGGTGAGCCGGACCCCGCTCGGCTTCCCACATGATTTCCTTGCCTCGCCCTTCATCCGCCATGGATTGACGGGCGGCATGAACATCCGGCCGCGCGCCTGATCAGGCGGCGCGGACCAGCCTTCCGGGACGCGCGCCGGTGTCGGCGCCGTCCCGCCGGGTGATGATCCCGCTGACCATCGTGGCGCGATAGCCGGCGGCGGGCTGCGCCAGGCGACGCCCGCCGCCCGGCAGGTCGTGCACGACATAGGGGGCATGCAGGCGCAGCGCGCCATGATCGATCAGGTTGATGTCGGCCTTCAGCCCCGGTTTCAGCCGCCCACGGTCGCGCAGTCCCAGGAAGTCGGCATTGTCGGCGCTCAGCGCCTTGACCGCCGCCGGGATCGTCAACTGCTCGCCGACGCGATCGCGGGTCCAGTAGGCCAGCATCGTCGTCGGATAGCTGGCATCGCAGATGATGCCATAATGCGCGCCCCCGTCACCCAGTCCCACGATGCTGTAGGGATCGCGCATCATGGCCAGGGCAGGATCGAGCGACTTTTCCGCATAGTTGGAAAAGGGCATCAGGATCAGCGCATGTCCGTCCTGCTCCAGCATCAGGTCATAGACCAGCTCGACCGGACTGACGCCCCGCTGCGCGGCCAGCGCGGCGATGCTCTGGTCTGGTGACGGTTCATAGTCCGGCTCGGTGCCGAGTGGATAGATATTGTCCCAGGCGCGCAGCAAGCGATGCAGCGGCGTCGGCGTCTCGTCCGGCTCCTCCGCGATCAGTCGCGCGCGGAAAGCGGGATCGCGCATGATGGCGACCTTTTCCGCCAACGGCCTGTCGGCGATCGCGCGATAACTCGCACAATGGCTGAACGCGTTGGCCGATGTAGACAGGCCGCACATCGCGCCCATCGGCCGGGGGAACACCTGCGCCAGCACCGGCCCCGCACCGCTGCGATTATGCTCGGCCAGCGCATCCATGGTCCGTCGCCAGCCCTGCGGATCGGTCGACCATTGGGCCAGCGAATAGGTCAGCGGACGCCCCGAGGCGCTGGTCATGCGCTTCATCAGGTCAAGATCGCTGGCCCAGTCGGCGGTATCGAGATTGGGGATCATCTGCAGCACGCCGCGCCCCGCATCCCCGACCGATCGGGCGATCGCCACCAGTTCGTCGCTATCTGCCTGGAAGGAAGGGATGAACGCGCCGTCACCGCGCCGGTGCACCAGCGATCGCGACGTCGCGAAACCGAGCGCGCCGGCCGCCATCCCCTCCGCTACCAGTTGCGCCATCCGCGCGACATCGGCCGCGGTGGCCGGCTCACGGTCCAGCCCGCGCTGGCCCATCGCATAGACGCGCAGGGGCGAATGGGGAATATAGGCGCCGACATCGGCGTCCCAGGCGCGCGCCTCCAGGGATTTCAGATAGTCGGGGAAGCTCTCCCAGTTCCATATGTGGACGGCTCCCTCTTGCAAGGGCTGAACGGAAAATTTGATCGGATCGCTTGCTTCCATATGTCCGGCCTTTCGGTGCGGTCGCACGTGACCGCTGGCCAAGATGGTTTCCGCGGTGTGTGTTCCCAACACGGCAGCGGCCTGTGATGGCCACTGGAACTGACGGAGTGTCACACGCCTCGGATCGATCGATCGCACCATCTGCTCTCTTCATGCAAGATCACGGATCAGCTCAGTACGATAGCATTGATATTCTGCTCATCGCTCCTGGCTAATTCTTATGCTGCTACCGCAGTAAGGGCGGGCGGCGCGACGCATTGGTATCGCTCGCCGCTCACCATGAGTTTCCACGCGACACGTGCGGCTTTGTTAGCAACGGCAACCGCAACGAGCTTAGGTGATTTTCGTCCAATCAAGCCGATAAGCCATGGTGTGAGATTCCTACCTCGCCCATTGCGGGCGTGCTGAACGACTGCGGTAGCTCCGACCACGAGCGTGCTTCTGAGAAGCTCATCACCAGCGCGAGTGATAACGCCGTGTCTTGTCTTGCCGGCGGTCGAGTGATCTTTAGGGGTCAGGCCCATCCATGCCGCAAAATCCCGACCGGATTTGAATAGATGCGGATCGGGCGTTTTCATCATGAGCAAGGTCGCGCCGATAGGCCCAACGCCGGGAATTTTGGCCAGTCGCTGACTACATTCGTCGTTGCGATGCCATTCCATCAGCTTCGCGTCGATCCGTTCGATCTCGCACTGGAGCTGCGCATATTCCTTTCCCTGCAGGGCAAAAAGTTCGCGCGCTAATTCGGGTATCGTTTCATCTGCCGCGATGCGCTCGAGAAGCGGTACGACGCGACATGCACCCGTCGCCGCAGTGATGCCGAACTCCGCGCCATAACCTCGTATAGCGTTGACGAGCTGGGTGCGCTTCTGGATGAGCCTTTCGCGCACCCCGACCAACATGAGCGCCGCCTGTTGTTCTGCAGTCTTTACTGGAACGAAGCGCATTGTTGGGCGGCTCACCGCTTCGCAGAGAGCTTCGGTATCCGCCGCGTCGTTCTTGCCGCGCTTGACGTAGGGCTTCGCTAATTGCGGCGCGATCAACCTTACGTCATGCCCGAGCGATCCGAGAAGACGAGCCCAATGATGTGAACTGCCGCATGCCTCGATAGCGACGACGGTGGGTGGCAGCTTTTCGAAAAACCGAACCATTTCCCGGCGCGTCAACTTCTTGCGCAGCACTGCCTTCTCCGCTGCATCGACGCCATGCAGTTGAAAAACGTTCTTTGACGTATCCACGCCTATGCGGGTAATTTGCTCCACGGGCGGCTCCCTTGATTGAGTCTTGCAACGCACTCACTCTGGCACATTGCGATGCCGTTGGGAGCCGTCCACCCCAACAGGGCAGCCCCTTGGCCATCACCGCTTCGGGAATGTCCTCCACCCCCTCCATGACATTGACCAGCGCCTCGCGGTCCTCCGGCCGGCACGGGGCGAAGCCGACCCCGCAATTGCCGATGACGACGGTGGTGACGCCGTGGTCGGCGGACGGCACCAGACTGTCAGACCAGGTGACCTGCCCGTCATAATGGGTATGGACATCGACGAAGCCGGGCGTGACGAGCAGGTCGCGGGCATCGATCTCCTCGCGGCCCCGTCCGAAATCGGCACCGATCGCCGCGATCCTGCCATCCACGACGGCGATATCCGCCTCGAACGGATCGCCGCCGCATCCGTCGACGATCGTTCCGCCCCGGATCACCAGATCAGCTTCCACCATGTCCTCGGCTCCCCTTCAGCCTGCGAGCGCGGCCAGCATCTCGCCCGATGCCTGTTCTTCCGTCACCCATTTCAGCATGCGGCGGACCGGTTCGATCGCGTCCTGCCGTTCCATATTATGCTGCATCGTCGCAGCGCCGCCCAGCGACACGATCCGCTGCGCGCCTTGGAAGGCGAGGCGGTCGCGCAGCTCGTCCTTGAGGCTTTCGGGAAAGATGCCGATCGTCTGGGTATAGGCGTTGACCGCGCTGACGGCCGTTTCCCGGCTGTCGATCGGCACGATATTGCCCACCCGGCAGGCGAGCGTGCGGGAGAAATCGACCGGATATTCTTCCTGGCTGACGATGACCGCGCCTTCGTTGGCGCGGCCGCCAAAGATGCGATAATCCTCGTCATTGAGACGGATGCCGTCGATCTCGGCCTTGAGCGCGCCGTCGAAAGCCTTGTGCGGCGTGCTCAGATGATCGGGCAGGCGTTGGAGCGCGTCGAAGGTCATCTGCCCCAATCGGTTGGCCCGCTCCAGCCCGACGTCGTCCGTGCCGCATTCGACATAGATGACGCGCGCGGACACGCAGCCTTCCTGATTCTGCGCGCCGATGTCGAGCGCCAGACGGCGCGCCACCTGCCCCAGCGTCGCGTCATCGGCGAAGGCCTCGCGACCGATGATCGTTCCCGACAGCTTGGGATCCTGAGTAATAAGGTCGATCCCTGGTTGCAGATAGCGGGTGATATGCTTGACCGAATCGAACCCGCCCCAGGCGACGATCTTTTCGACTCCGCGCGGATCGTAGATCGCCGATTCCACCTGATCGTCGCCGCCCTTCCAATAGGCGACGGAGACATGTTTCGACAGCGGATGGTCGGGGTCCATCTCGACCATGGTTCGCACCAGCGCAGCGGCCGTCAGCGGATCGTTGGACGGCAACTTGATGATCGCGTCCGACCGGGTCAGCGCATTGCGGATCACCGTCAGGATCGACACGATGGGCGCATTTCCGGCGATGACATGGACCGTCCGCGCGCCGAAGGCGCGGGTGCGGGCGGTCAGGCCCGGAAATCTGCCGGCCCCCTGATCGACCCAGCCTTCCAGATAATCGACGCCGCAGGAGCGTTCCATCATCCGGCGCATTTCGGTGCGATCGAAGGCCGCGCCGATATGCTGGAAATGGACGCGCAATATGCTCTCGGACAGGCCGGAGGTCTGGCAGGACAGGCGAAACGCTTCCTGCAAATGCCGGTTCTGACCGAAATCGAGCCGCTGACCCAGGGCGACGAGGAAATCGAGTATCTCGTCAAAGCTCAGCGCATAGAGGTCGGCCATGGCCGAAGGGGTGCGCAGCGGCAGGCGCGCCACATGTTTGGCAATGTCGGGCGCAGAGAAACTAACGCCGCCCCGGCGGCCGCCATAGTCGACCTCGGCATCATCGATAATCTGGCCCCGGATGATCAGGGGCACGCGGAATGGATCGGTCATGGTTCTACTCACATCGACAGTTCGGCAAGAAATTCGAGGGCGCGGTCATGCGCTTCGGGGGCGCCGGCACACACGATGCGGTCATCGCCGCCTTCCTGCTCGCTGTAGCGGCGCACCGGCGGAATGACGTACGGCCCGGTGCGACCGCAGGCGCAGGGCTTTTCCCAGCCGGCCAGCGTGATCTCGTCCCCCGTCACCAGCCCGGCCCAATAGGTGTTGGGCATCAGGTCGAACGAGGCATAGCGGCCGGTCAGGCCATCCTTGCGCGGCAGGGGCTTTCCGGTCGCCGGATCGAGCAGGAACGGGATCTGGATGGGTGGGACGTGATAATGGCCATGCTCGCACATCATCGACAGACCCATCTGCTCTGATGTGGCGTACATTTCATAGATGGTGTCGAAACCCAGAAATTCGATCACGCGCTCGCGCCAGTCGTCGGGTAGTTCCTTGCCCTTCTTGCCGCCCCCGGTCAGCAGCACGCTGCCCTTGCCGAAGACGTTCTTGAGGCCGCGTTTCAGCCCCTCCTCCGCCCAGTCGTAGAGGATGGCCCACATCGCCGTCACATAGACGTCGCGTCCACCGAAGCGCCGCTGCGCCTCGCTGAAGAAATGCTTGAGGTCGTCGGGCCGGCGGCGCTCCAGTTCCAGCAGCGCCTCCCGCCGTTCCAGCAGGACCGGCGGAATGTCGATCATGCCGGCCTCGCCCCGCGCCTCCGCCGCGCGCAGGCGACCGCCCAGCGAGGCGATGTCCGCGCTGAACCGGGCGTTGGGGTAGAGGAACAGGGTGTTTTCCTCGCCCTTGGCATAGAGGTCGACCTGGATGCCGTTGCCGCGCTGCATCGCAGCAGCGCCGTAGCGATAGCCCGGAATGATGATCGGCATCCCGTCCTTCACGATGTCCGGACCGCGGTCCGGCCACCAGTCGCGGATGATGACCCCCGAATGGACGATGGTTTCACGCCACTGCTTCTTGCTGCGAGGGACGAAGCTCAGCTTGCCGGTGGTGCCGGACGTATGCTGGACGGTCAGGTCGGTTTGCGCGTCGAGCAGGTCGACCCAGTCGTCGATCGTCTCGATACCGCTGGCATCGACGTGGGAAATGTCGCTGGTCGTCAGGCCCGCGAGCCATTTGGTCAGCTTGTCGAAGCGGCTCCGTTCCAGATAGCTGATCGGATAGGATTTATAGACGGTGTGGGGAAACAGCAGCGGCGCCAGATCGTCGATCGTCTCGATCGCGTCGATGCCCTGCTCGCGCGCCAACTTGTCCAGCACGGACAGGCCGGGCCGCAACTCGGCAAAGCGCTTGCGCGCGCCTTCCAGATGCAGCCGGTCGATCTCCTCGCGACTGAGCGTGAAGGCCTGCGCATAGGGCGCGTCGTGGAAACTGGTGGGATCGGCGATCAGTCGATCGAGATAGCTGCTCATAAGAAAATCCGTCCTTCTTGATGGGACGGATTGTGGCGGCGGCGGGGCGTTCCCCGCAATGCCGATGCCTACAGCCGGAACGCTCAAACATCGTCAGGCGGACATGAAGCGCGATGCTTCACATCATATCGGATCGGCCATCCAACGCAGAACTGGTTCAGCGCGATGCACCACGCTCTTCGCGATATTCGCGCGGCGTCATGCCGGTCGCCTTCCGGAACGCCGCCGAGAAAGCGGCAGCGCTTTGGAAGCCGCAATTGCCGGCGATCACCTTGATCATCGCCTCGCCACGGACAAGCAGGTCTTGCGCACGCGCGATCCGGCGGCTGGCGATATAGTCGGTCAAGGTGATGCCAGTGGTGGCCCGGAAAGTCCGGATCAAGTGACGCGGGCTGGTGCGGATTTCGGCGGCCAGATCGGCCACCGAAAGCATTTCGGCCAGATCGGCCTCTATTTTATCCTTGATGCGACGCAAGCGCCAGCCGGGCATCTGTCCATGTACGCTGCGGTCATCATATTGGGCTTGGCGAAAATGCCGGCATAGTTCGACGACGAGCATCAGTGCCATGCTTTCGAGCAATATATCCTGTCCAAAGCCTGGATTGCGCAATTCCTCCACCAGCCGGGCAAGGCCTTGGCGCACCCGACCGATCTGAACATCCTGACATGCCGCCAGATCGGCGACGCTGTCATCCTCGAATAATTGCATCGCCCGGTCGTTTTCAAATGTCAGGCACAGCAGGCTGTGCTCACCCGGTTCGCTCAGGGTCGCAAATGCGCCACCCTTGGGCAGAAAGACGACATCGCCTGGCGGATCCGCCAGTTGGCGTTCGCTGTTGAAGAAACGAGCGCTGGGACAGCGCGGGCCGATGGAAAAATCCAGATAGTAGGAATCGGGTCGAAAAACCGATCGGCTGCTCTGGGTCCATCCGAAGTGACGGATATCAGCGAAAATACCGTTCGTATGGAACCGCCGTTCGACATGGAAATGCGACGCAGTGTGCGGGGCACAGAGCGGCAGACCAAGGTCGGCTTCAAGTCGCATCCTCAACCTCCTCGCCATCGATCGAATCTTGGCTCGATCCTAAAGCGCAGGACCATTATTTCCCTGTAGATCGCGAATGGCAAGTCAGTGCCGATCATGATCATGCACATCGGCGACAACCCATCGGCTTGCCAATGCAAACAGGCCGGCGGCCAGGATGAAGAAGCAGGATCCCAGGCTGAGCGATAGGCGCAGCCCCTGTGCGCTTGCCGCCTCACAGGCCGCGACGGCCCGCTTGGCGCATTCGGCCAGGCTGAGGCCTGCCGACACCCGGGCACTTTCCCCCAATATGTCGCTGGCAAGACCGATCAGCGGCGGACCCAATCCATAGCCCAATATGGAACTGGTAGCGATAATCACGGCGGAGGCCATGGCGCGCATATGCGGCGGCGCCACATCCTGTCCGTGCGCATACATGGCTGGCATGTAGAAATGCTGCCCCATGGATCCGAGCACCATCAACGCCACCGCAAGGCCAACTGTCGGAATTTGAAAAGCGGCGGCATATAGCGCGCCGCACCAGAGCAAGCCGAAGGAAGGCAGCCAAGCCTTGATCCGCGGGTAGCGACGCGCACCCAGGTCCATCATCGGGCCGCCCAACAGCGTGAAAACGATGCCGACGCCGCCGATCACAAGCCCCATCAGCACCGACGCATTGGCCAGGGACAGACCGTGCCCGCGCATGAGGAAGGACACCATATATTGTTGATTGGCATAGCTGCCGATCCCGGCGACGCCCCCCGCAACGGCCACCAGAGCAAAGCTGCGCCGGGCCAGCAACTGGCGGACGGTGGCGATGAAAGACGCGGCATGGTGCGATCGGGGCTGGCTGCGCGGCGGTTCCGGCACGGTGGCGCGGAACAGCAGAGCCATGACGATGCCGGCCATTCCGCAGATGAGGAAAGCCGTGCGCCAACCATAAGCGGCGATCAAAGCGCCCCCGCCCACCGCTGCGACGATGGCGCCGAAGGGGCCGGCGACCGAAGATAGCGATGGCGGTAGTTCGACGTTGCGCGGGGAATGCGTCGGAGATGAGCGAATGCGAGGCCGGCGTGCATCCCGCTTCGCCAATGCTGACGGCGGCTCGCCCGACGAGCATCTGGACGAAATTGGCTGCAATTCCGCAAAAGGCCGTCATGGCGCTCCACAATGTCAGCGAAATGGCGATGATCCCCACCCGGCGACCGCGGTCCGCCGCGCGCGCGATCGGGAAACTGAAGACCGTGTAGAGTATGGCGAATGCGGGTCCACCAATCAGGCCGAGCTGAAAATCGCTGAGATGGAGATCGACCTTGATCATTTCCTGGGCGACCGAGAAGAGCAGTCGATCAATATAGTTGAGGCAGTTGAGCAGAAACAGCGCGACAATCGTCCACGATAGCAACGATCGCCCATCGGCAGAAAGCGATGCGTCGTCCGGCATCGGTTGCGGACCTGCATCCACTATTGACGGATTGTGCATCACTCATCCTATTTCATTTTTATCGACTGTGACGAAGGCTATGCCAACAGCGCATCCCATGCCCCCGCCACGACTATCGCCGGGACGACAGATGTCGCGCAGGAGACATATTCCTTCCCCTATGCCTCCCCCGTCTATTCCCCGAATATTGCACAACAAACACAGGCAAAGCGGACGATTGACAATGATCGCAGCCCCCAGCCCGCTATTTCAGTCTGCGGGCCGCCGTTTGGCAAAATCGCGTAACGCAGCACCCCATCATGACCCTGTCGAGCAGTGTCTTACAGGCAGCGACGCCGTTTCCCGCCATATCGCTTCCCGCAATATTCGCCCAGGTCGCGCATATCCTTCGCTGCTGCCGCAGCCTGGTGTTGATCGCAGGGAAATTCCTTTTCGCGCGCCTCGACGCGCTCGCACAATTCCTCGATATCGCATCGTGAAAGAATGTTCTTTTCGCGCAAATAGCAGACTAGGCTCTGCAATATGATCAAAGCCTTGTCGCCGCTCTCCACCGATTGACTGATTTCCATTTTTCGACCCTCGACCTTGAAATACGACATAACTGCCCGTCTCTTGAACGGGCAGTTATGCAGCAAATCAACGACGGAACCCCTGACGAAAGATAGGATCTTTCACGCAGGCCGTATCAGGCCAATGGGTGAAGTGGGCGACGCCACCTCACCCATCCCCTATGTCAGAAGCGATAGGAAACCGTTGCGCCCCATGTACGCGGCGCTGCGGTAAAGCCGATCGCGGTGCCGAAGGTGCCATACCCATTGAATATGGCGTTGTAATATTTCTCCTGTGTCAGGTTGCGGCCCCAAAGGGTGAACTCCATTCCGCTGTCGAGCTTGAAATTCACGCTTCCGTTCAACACACCATAGGCCTTGATCCGACTGAAGCTGTTCTGCGTATCGATGAAGCTGATCGCCGCCGCACGTTCCGCCGCGTCGTTGACTCCGTCGTTGAACGCTGGCGTCGTCAAATCCGCGGTGGCATAGTCTTGGTAGACAGCAGATGTGTAGGCATAGTCGGCATGTAGCGCGATTTCGCCCCCTTTCACCGGGAAGCGCTGCGTTGCGCCGATATTCCATGTCCATCGTGGCGCGCGCGGAACGACCTCGCCGCTCCGATCCACCGTGCCGCCCAGGCCCGCCGCAGTGAATGATCCCGCAGCATATTTCGCCTTCAGCCAGGACAAGGCGCCACTTAATTCCATGCCCTGCCACGGAATGAGCGTGCCTTCAAACTCGACACCATAAGCCTTCACATCGCCTGCATTCTGAACGAACTGGGTCAGATTGACGCCAACCAGCGCATTGACGACATTCTGGGCGCCGTTCCGCCAAATATAGAAGCCCGCGAAATTGGTCCGCAGATGACGATCGAAGAAATCGCCCTTGAAGCCGATCTCGGCGTCCTTCACCTTTTCCGGCGCGAAGGAACTGGCGTCGGGCGGGGTCGGGCGCGAATTGAGACCGCCAGCCAGTGCGGCGCCACCCGTCTTTGCATAGATGAGCTTGCCGTCGCCCAACTCATAGTCGATGCTGGCGAGCCAGGCGGGATAATCAAATTTGGCAGTGACGGGATCAACGCAATTGGGACCGGGGGCGACCAAATTCGCATTAGCCCCCACGGCGCATAGTCCCGTAGCGGGCAGTGTGACCAATTGGCCGTTGGAGAGAAACGAACCAGAAAAACCTGGAATTCCGCCGATATAACCCATGCGGTTGATCGAACGCTTGTCCCAGGTATAGCGGAAGCCGCCGGTCGCGCGCAACCGTTCGGTCAGGCTGTAGTTGACCTGCGCGAACAAGGCCTTCGATTCCGATTTGTACGTGGCCAGGTTGGTATTGGCCGGGGCAAGGTTGAAGCCGAAATCGGTATCCTGGAAGACGAGCGACTGGGACTGCTCATCGCCCATTTCCTTGAAATAGAAACCGCCGAAAATGAATTCCAATTTCCCGAGGTTGCCGGAGAATTGCAGTTCCTCGCTACGCTGCTTTTGTGAATAGTCGCTCGCATAGGATGCGATCTTGGCAGGCGTGCCGTCAAGATCGGTACCATCCCCGGTGTCCGCCTCGCGATAGGCCGTTATCGATTTGATCTTAACGTCGCCCAGATCATATTCGATGGTCGCACGGACACCCCATGTCTTGTTATAATTATAGGGCGTATCGATATTGGCATTGCCCGTGTTGGGATCATTATAGGTTCTATAGAAGCGGCTCTTGCTCTGGAGGAAGCTAGCAATGTCGAATTGGCCGGAATAGAGTGCCAAGGCCGGTCCTGTCGGATTGATACCGCGCAGAGCGACATTATTGTACGTATCCTTGATATTGGCATAGTCGGCCGACAGGGATACAGTCATCGGGATCGCCGACGGCTCCCAGTTCAGCGTGCCACGGGCCGCGATGTCGTGATCGATACGAGCCGCATCAACCCCTCTTATGGGGTTGTCGCCAAAGCCCTTGCCCCTCTCGCCATAGCGCCCCGCCAAGCGCAGGGACAATTCGTCGCCCGAAATCGGCAGGGTCAGCGCGGATTCGATCGACCAGCTTTCATAGTTGCCGATACGTCCCGTGACCTAGCCGCCGAAATTGCCGTCCGGCTGCACGGTCGTCATGTTCAGAGCGCCACCCGTCGTATTGCGTCCGAACAAGGTTCCCTGGGTTCCGCGCAAGACCTCGACCGAAGCCAGATCGAGGAGCCCGAGATTTCCGGCGATGGGTCGCCCATAATAGACGCCATCGACATAAATGCCGACGGCAGGATCGGAGAATGAATTGGGGCTATTTTGCGCATTGCCGCGGATGGCGAGATATATCAGCGATGCGTTGCCGGTGCCGCCGGATTGCACCGACAAACCCGGCGCCGCGCGGCCCACATCCGCCACTTCGACAATCTGCCGTTCCAGCAGCGCGGTCGGATCGAGCGCCGTGACCGCCACGGGGACAGTCTGAAGATTTTCCGACGTGCGGCGAGCCGTCACGATGATATCGCGAACACCGCTATTGTCATCACTGCTCGCACTTTGCTCGACTGCTTCTGCCGCATGGCTTGCGCCTGCGCCACCGACACCCAATGCCGTGCCAGCCAGCAAGATTGCGCGAAATATTTTGATCATTTTATCCCCTCCACTATTAATATTATTAAATAACGGAATTTGATTTTGTTATTATGATTTCCGATATTATTTTTTTTATGATTTTAATAGAAGAAATACTGTATATTCATGATATATTTATCACCAGTACCGAAAATGCGATCTTAATAACTAGATCATCACGATATCAGGCAGTATGTTAAACACCCTCCTGTTTTGCAGTTTCCGGGCATTTATACTCACCAGTTTTATCGTTTCATGCGGGGAGGACACATATCGTTGGATAGGTATCCTGACCCGGGGACCCACGCTTTTACCCCCGTAGCAAAGGCTCCATCGGCACCAGAACAAGATGATCGGCAGGCGCATCGGGACCCGCGATCACCAGGCACTGCCGCAGCATCCGTCGATGAAAGAAGCGTGTCAGGGCAGCGTCGTCGGCGGGCACGCTCTTTTCGATGAAGCGCATCAATGCGGCTTCACCCTCGGCGGCATCGACATGGACCGTACCCAGTAGCGCCTCGATATCCTTGCCATCCTCTTCTCGCAGCCAATCGCGGTAGCGCAACTGGTTGCGGAGATAGTGAGGGATCGAGGCAAGGATATTGCGTTGCCAGTTCTGTAGCGAGCCGCTTTCGGGCAGGCGTTCGATCTCCGCCTGCAATTTATCAAGTGCCAGATCATTCTGGTCCGCCGCGGCGGGCAGCGGAAGCGCGATGTCGTCGAGGGACACGCCCAATATTTCGGCCAAAGCTTCCATGCATCGCCGTCCTATCATCGACACTTGTACCGCTGCCTCGACCCAGTCGCCGCCGCGCCCCTTTTCGTGCACCCCAAACAGGGGACCGTAAATGGCTTCGGCCAGGAAGGACACGGTATGATAGGCGATCGCGTCAAAATCGAGCGGCACGCCGATCGCCGTTTCATAATGGCGGAACAGGGCGGCGACGTCGCCCATATTCTCGATCGGGTGACGGCCCCTGAAACAGGCCAGATCGCGCATGGGATCCGCCAGATGACCGATTTCCACGTCCAATATGCCGGTGACCTGGGCGCCCTCCGAAAGAAACTGGCCGCAGTCGCCCGTGACGAAGGAAATGGATTCCCGATGTCGGGGATAGTTGCGACGCAGCCAGCGTGCGCAAAATTCCAGCAGCGGATCGGTGATGCCCTGCTCGGCCGTCATGGCATGGAAGCGTTCGAAATTATGCAGGGCGATCTCGCGCGCGCCCTGCGGCAAATGGGCTCCGCCTTCAACGAAAGCCTGGCTTGGCAAGCGGTGGATGTCTGCCAATATCTCCATATAGCGCAGCGATGCGGCCCATCGATCGTCGGTCATGACCGACGCGCTTTCGATCGCCTGCTGGACCAGGCCGGGATCCCGCCCGCCTTCTATCCATTCCATCACGATGGTGTTGGGCTGGTCGCACATGCCCAATATGGCGGGTATGGGAATGCCATTTTCATGCAGCGCGCGCTGCATGCGCATTTCATACACGAGCGGATAGGGATGGGTCGGCCAGGTGCGATCGCCCTTCAGCAGAAAATCACGCTTCACGCTATTTTGCTGTGCCGTAGCGCGCCATACCGGACGCCAGCGCCGTTGCTTTTCGAGCTTGACCTCGGAACAACCCAGCCCATCCTCAAGCCATCGGCTGAGTTGTTCGCGGCTTTCCGCCTGATCCTGATCGGCTTCGGTCTGCGCCATCGACAGTCCTCCCTATCATTTTTCTATTCATTGCGATCGGTGCGTCACCGCCCCATCCCCAGGCCGGTTAGCCGCATCGACGGGAGGGAACCGACGCACCGCTCTCATTCTTGCTGTCAGTCGCCGAACCGATAGCGGACCTCCACGCCATAGGTGCGCGGCGCGCCGTAGAATCCGCTGAAGATCCCGAGCGCCGCCGATCCGACATTGCTCGACGCCAGATATTTCTTGTCGAACAGATTACGTACGAAGAAACTGACATCCGCCTTGCTGCCACCGACGCCATTCAGGTCCAGCCGTCCATTGACCAGGTCATAAGCGGGCAGCACCTGGTCGGAAGAGCGCACCTTGCTGGAATGATAATAGTCCAGGCTAAACACGGTTTCCGCCAGCGAGGGCGGCACCGGCAACGTCCAGCGCGCGCCGGCCGTGACCGTCGTCTTCGCGACCAGATTGAACGGCACTTTGAGCGCTGCAAGATAGGATTGGAGATCGGCAGGCACCGTCAGCGAGCGCGACTTGAGGTCGAGGAAGGTCGCACCGGCGTTGAAGGACAATGTCGACGTCGGCTGGATGCGGGTCGAAAGGTCGATACCCGCGACCCGGGTCTTGCCCGCATTGACCAGCAGCGTCCCGCCGCTCGGATCATTGCTGGCGTCGCAATCGCCGTCCGGTGATTTCGGCGGATTGGTTCCGCCCGGCGTAGTCGTACTGCAACTCGCCTGCGTATTGAGGCCCGAAATGGGCACCTGCACATTATTGTACCAGCCGACAAAGGGCGACGCATTGAACTGCAATTTGACGTCGCCCATGGTGAAGTCGGAGCGGATACCGACCTCTACATCCGTCACCTTTTCCGGCGCGAACGACTGGAAGGGCGTGAGCCGCCCGGCCAGCGTCGGGCTGTTGATCCCGCCCGCACGATAGCCCCGGCGCGTCACCGCATAGAGGAAGATCGCATCCGACGCCTTCCAGTCGACGCCTGCCTGCCAGGTCAGCGCCTTGGACGAGGTCTTGTTGACGCTCGAATTGCGGATGGTTGCCGCGCCGTCCGCGCATTCTTCCGGCGAAACGACGGGCTGGTTGTTCAGGCCGCCGCCGACGCAGGCCTCGATCTTGTCCCAGGTATGGCGCACGCCCAGATTGACGTGCAGCCCGTCCGCAATCTCATAATTGACATTGCCGAACAGCGCCCGGCTCTTTTCGCTGTAGAAGCTGTAGTTGAACCGCGCGTCCGTGATGCCGGGCAGGATGAAGACGGGGATGTAGGTGCCAGACGGCCCGAGCGGCTTGCTGTCCAGATAGAAGGCGCCGACCAGCCAGTCTAGGCGATTGCCGAGCGCCGACCCCTTCAACTGCACTTCGTCGCTGATCTGCCGGACGTCGGATGTCTGGCGCCCGCCCACAATCGTCACCGGAAGCCCGGCAGGAATCGCGCCGCTGCCATCGGCGATCAAGGTAGGCAGCCCATCCACGCTGGAATAATAGTCGACCTTGGTGCGCCGATAGCCGAAGATATTGACGAAGGTGATGTCGTCGGACAGATCGAACTCGGTCCGGCTGGTGATGCCAAAACGCTTGACCTTTTCAAACGCGTCGACGTCCGAATTGATCACGCGCGGCCCGCGCGCGCGCTGCAAGGCCAGTTGCGCCAGAGCCGCCGCCGCCGTGCCCGTCGCCGTCAGCCCGTTGGGACCGGGCAGCACATTCGTCAACACCGACGCGCCGCCGACTGCATCATTATGGTAATAATCGACGATGAGCGTGTTGCGGAACGCGGCGCTCGGCTCGAACAGGATAGACCCGCGGATCGCTTGCGAATTGAGGTCGTCGGGGTCGCCGCCGATGCCGATATTCTTGGTCCAGCCATCGCGCTTCTGGATCTGGCCGGCGATGCGGATGGCCAGCGTGTCGGACATCAGCGGTATATTTACGGCGGCTTCCAGCAGCCGGGCGTCGTAATTGCCGTAGGACGCCTTGGCATATCCCCCCAGCTTATAGTCCGGCGCCGTCGGATAATACAGGATCGCGCCGCCAGTGGTGTTACGGCCGAACAGCGTCCCCTGCGGCCCCTTGAGCACTTGAACGGACGAGAGATCATAGGTCGGAATGCTGGACCCGACCGTAGGAGACGGCACTTCGGCGAAATAGCTGATGACGCCGGGCGCGCTGTTGCCGGCCAGCGCCTTGGACTGGCCACGAATGGAGAAATTGCTGTTCTCGCGCCCGCCCGAACCCGCCAGGAATACGCCCGGCGTCTTGATCAGCAGATCCTGCGTATCGCGGATATTGGCCTGCCGCAGCGAATCCGCGCCGAACGCCACGACAGAAACCGGCGTCTCCTGGATATTCTCGGCAGTGCGGCGCGCCGTCACCACGATGTCGCTGCTGTCCACCTCTTGCGGCGCGGCGGGGGATGATTGCGCCAAAGCCACCTGGGACGTCGTCAGCAACAGCCCCAAGGGCAGGATGAAACCGGATGTCTTCATTCTTCTTCTCCCTGATGGCCAGATATGACCTTTGTCTTTGAGAGCCGGTCTGTTGCCGGCCTTTCCTGTTCATGGGATCGAGGATGGATGGCCGTCGCCCCGCGCCGCGTGCCAATTTCCGTCGATCGCGTTTTCGCGGCGGCTGAATATGCCGGTCTGCCTGCGCACTATGTCGCCATCCCCTCCGCATTCCCCCGATGGATCGGGTGTGCGGCGGATAAGACGCCAATCCGCGCCTTCAATTACCTCTCGAAAGGAGGGTCCGATGGCGGTTCATGCCGATATCCACCGGATGACGTACGGTCGGGAAAGGCTGACGGCCCATGGGAGAGGAAGAGATGACCCATTTTGCAAGCGGACTGTTGATGCCCGAAGGGCCGATCGCGCAGCCCGATGGAGGCCTGATATTGGTCGAGGTACTGGGCGGACGACTGTCGCGCTTGGGACCGGACGGCGTGCGCTCCACCATAGCCAATCTGGGCGGCGGCCCGAACGGAGCGGCGATCGGGCCTGACGGGCGAATCTATGTCTGCAACAATGGCGGCTTCGACAAGCTGATCCTGCCCGACGGCGGCCTTATGCCGATCGAGGCCCCTCTCGACACGCCCCCCGGCGCGATCCAGGTCGTCGATCCCGCCAGCGGTGCTTTTGAAACTCTGTACGCCTCCACCGACGCGACTCCTTTCTGGGGACCGAACGATCTCGTGTTCGATGAAGCGGGCGGCTTCTGGTTCACCGATTTCGGCAGGGATCGCGGCGCGGCGCGCATGCGTGGCGGGCTCTATTATGCCAAGGCCGACGGGTCGGAGATTCGGCGCGCTGCCGGACCGTTGGATGGGGCGAACGGCGTCGGCCTCTCGCCCGATGGACGCACCCTATACGTCGCACTCACCTATGAAGCGCATCTGCTGCGCTATCGATTGTCGGCGCCCGGCGTGATCGACACGACGGCGTCTCCGACCCCGGACGGACACAGCATCGTCGGGCGGGCCGGGCCCGGTCAATTTCTCGACAGCCTGGCCGTAGACAGCTCCGGTCGCATATGCTGCGCCTCGCCCGGCCAAGGCGCTATATTGATCTTCCCGCCCGAGGGGGGAACGCCTCTGCAGATCGAGACCGGGGATTTCCTCACGACCAACATCTGCTTTGGCGGCAAGGACGGGCGGGTGGCCTTCGTCACGTTGGGCAGTTCCGGGAAGGTCATATGCATCGATTGGGACGTACCCGGCCTGCCTCTGGCATTCGGCTGACGCCCATCGTCGACAGCACCACCCTGCCCGCCGACAGGTCAAGCAGACAGCCATTGCTGTTCCATCGCGCCATGCCCCAGAAAAGAGCGACCATGCCGGCTGATAGCTATGACTATATCATCGTGGGAGCAGGCTCTTCCGGCTGCGTATTGGCCAATCGGCTGTCGGCCGACCCCAATGTCACGGTTCTGCTGGTGGAGGCGGGACCGGACGACAGCAGCCCGCTGATCGCCATGCCCCGCGGCATCGGCAAGCTGCTGGCGCCGGGCAATCCCCATGTCTGGGACTATGCCGTCTCGCCCGGCGGCAACGCACCGCAGGAAATATGGCTGAAGGGCCGCGCGGTGGGCGGGTCCAGTTCGGTCAACGGCATGGTCTATGTGCGCGGCGCACCGGCCGATTATGACGGCTGGGAAGCGGCGGGCTGCACCGGCTGGGGCTGGCAGACCATGGGTCGGCACTTCGTCGCGCTGGAAGATCATGCGCTGGGCGCCAAGGCGTGGCGAGGCATCGGCGGCCCACTCAAGATCAGCGTCCATCCTGCGGGCGACCCGCTGTGCGAAGCCTTCCTGATTGCCGCCGGTCAGGCCGGGACGCAACGGGTGGACGACATGAACGACATGCCGGCCGTGACCGAGGGCGGCATGGGCTATCAGCCGACATCCACCTATCGCGGCAAACGCTTCTCCGCCTCCCGCGCTTTTCTGAAGCCTGTGCGAGGCCGACCGAATCTGGATGTTTTGCCGCAGACCGACGCTCTGCGTATCCTGTTCGATGGGCAACGGGCGAGCGGCATCCTGCTGCGCAACAAGGATGGCGAGCATGAGGTCGCCGCCCGGCGGGAGATCATCCTGTCCGCAGGCGCGGTGCAGAGCCCCAAGTTGCTGCAATTGTCCGGCATCGGTCCCCGTGCCCTGCTCGAATCGCTCGGCATTCCGATCGTTGTCGATGCGCCCGGCGTCGGCGCCAACCTTCGCGAACATCGCTATCTGGGCTTCAACTACCGAGTCCGGGGGAACAGCCTGAACCAGAAACTGTCCGGCCTGGGCCTCATCATGTCGGCTTTGCGCTATGCTTTCGGATCGAAAGGCCCACTGACCCATGCAGCGCATGAAGTGGGCGGTTTCGTCAAGACCGATGCCACGCTCGACCGGCCGGATGCGCAGGTTGGCATGGGCCTCTATTCCTTCCGCACGGACGACAAGGGGGCGGTGGCGCTCGATCCTTATCCCGGCATGACCGTCATCGCCTATTATATGCGGCCCGACAGCCAGGGCCATGTCCGGATCAGTTCGGCCGATCCGGACGTGCCGCCGGTTATCGACGCCAATCATCTGGCCGCCGATGCCGACCGACGCCATTTCGTCGCCCTGTTCCGCTGGCTCCGGCGCCTCGCGCAACAGCCCGCGCTCAAGGACTGGATCGTCGAGGAAACGGGCAAGACCGTCGGCATAGAGGCGGACGAGGATATTCTGGCCAACGCGATTACCCTTGGCGGCACATCCTTCCACATTTGCGGGACGTGCCGCATGGGCGCGGATGACGCCTCCGTCGTCGACCCGCAGCTTCGCGTGCGCGGCGTCACCGGCCTGCGGGTCGTCGACACGTCCATCATGCCGACGATCGTGTCGGGCAACACCAATGCGCCGGCCATGGCCATCGCGCTCAACGCCGCGGACATGATCCTGCGGCCCGATCAGGAACCTGTGATATGACCGTGCCATTCACCACCCTCGACAGGCTCTACATCGATGGCGTCTGGGTCGATGGCGGCAGCGAACGCGACGCCATCATCAATCCCGCCACCGAAGCGGTGATCGGCCACGCGCCCGTCGGCAATGCCGCCACAATGGACGCCGCGATCGCCGCCGCGCGCGATGCGTTCGACACGGGCATCTGGCCGCGCATGGCCATGTCCGAACGCGCAACCTACCTGCGCCGGATGCATGGCGCGCTGGATGCCCGCAGGCAGCAGATCGCGGCGCTGATCGTCGCGGAAGTCGGCTGTTCGCAGGGCATCACCCACGGTATGCAGGTCGCCAATCCGCTCGACCATCTGCTGGCCGCGCTCGACCATTCGACGCGCGACGACAGCGTCCGCCTACCGATCGACATCACCCCCGATCCCTTCAACCCCGACGGACCCAAGAAGATCGGCGGGACGACCGTGGTGCGCGAACCGGTGGGCGTCGTCGCGGCCATCACCGGCTATAATTTCCCCTTCCTCATCAATCTGGCGAAGATCGTGCCCGCGCTGCTCGCCGGCAATACGCTGGTCTTGAAGCCGTCGCCCTTCACCCCTTTTTCCGCGCTGCTGTTCGGCGAGATCGCCGAGGAAATCGGCCTGCCCAGGGGCGTGCTGAATGTCGTCACCGGCGGGCCGGAGGTCGGCACGAGCCTGACCAGCGATCCGCGCGTCGACCTCGTCACCTTCACCGGGTCCGAAGGCGTGGGCGCCGCGATCATGGCGCAGGCAGCGCCCACGTTGAAGCGCGTGCACCTGGAACTGGGCGGCAAGTCCGCGCTGATCGTCCGTCATGACGCCGACGTCGCCCGCGCCGCCAGCATGGCGGTCGCGGTCCTTTCGGTCAATGCGGGCCAGGGCTGCGCCCTGCTGACGCGCCTCGTCGTCCATAACAGCATCCGCAAGACCTTCGTCGAAACCGCTTGCGCCATCGCCAGCCAGTTCAGGATCGGCGATCCTGCCGATCCAACCGTGGCGATGGGTCCGCTGATCCGCGAATCCCAGCGGGAAAAGGTCGAAAGGCTGATCGCCATCGGCCGCGACGAAGGCGCACGGATCGTGCATGGTGGCGGGCGTCCGGCGGGCCTCGACAAGGGCTTCTTCACCGACATCACCATCTTCGACGATGTCGACAACAGGATGACGATCGCCCAGGAAGAGGTGTTCGGCCCGGTCGGCACCGTCATCGGCTTCGATACCGACGAAGAGGCGATCCGCATCGCCAACGACAGCCGCTATGGCCTGAACGGCGGCATCGAAACCGCCGACGCCGCCAAAGGCTATGAGATGGCGATGCAGATCCGCGCCGGCAGCGTCATGCTCAACGGCGGCACGGGGCGCATGACCTATGCGCCGATCGGCGGCTACAAGCGGTCCGGCGTCGGACGGGAATATGGTCCCGACTGGCTGCACGAATATCAAAATCAGAAGTCGGTCTTCTACCCCGTCGGCCGATAGAGAAGCCGCCTAGCCGGCGGTGATGCCGCCATCGACCGCCCAGCAGGCGCCATGCACATGGCGCGCGCGATCGGACGCGAGGAACAGGAGCGGTTCGGCCACATCCTCGGGCGGGCATGGCGGGCGCAGGCCCGTATAGCGCGCGAGCAGCCGGGGATCGGCGAAATCGGGGAAGGCCATGCCCTGCGTCATTTCCGTCCGCATCGGGCCGGGCGAGAGGATGTTGATCCGCACGGGACTGTCCATCATCTCCATCGCGAGCGACAGAGTCATACCGACCTCCAGTGATGCTGACTCACGAGGGGGATTCCCAAGGCGCTGAATTTCTGAATCTATGGCTTCCCGTTGGAGGGCATGGCGATGGGTGCAGCGATCGGATTGCGGGACGACTTTGACGC